>Ga0209676_1002375_pt1 | contig 13537 bp, 18 predicted proteins | sample AraplaCvi_mLB_r2_FD_184282 | JGI IMG/M metagenome (GOLD analysis project Ga0209676, IMG submission 184282) | Arabidopsis root microbial communities from North Carolina, USA - plate scrape MF_Cvi_mLB_r2 (SPAdes) (version 2) | ecosystem: Host-associated > Plants > Roots > Endosphere | place: USA...
TAGTTGACGGGGTCCAAGCCCCACTGGCGCTTCGTTCTTCCCCGACTACCATAATGATAAAACCATAAAAAAATTGGTCAACCAGTAAAAACTGGATGACCTTATAATACGAACTGGCGCGTTAGTTGCATATCAATCTAGTTGCTTCGGCAACTTTTTTCTTATTCAAAGAAAAAGGTTGTATAGTTAAGTAAGAATATTAGACAATTTGTAACTTCTAACTATACAAATATTGAGGAGAATATTGATGGAGTTTTCACATTGGCTAAAAGGAGGGTCCTTTCTTGAGGTTAGCTTCTTGTTGGAATTAAGCGGGGAGAAAAAGAAAACTGTTCAGCACATAATTGATAAGTTATCAGTATTAACAAATAAAATTGAAATTGTTGATAATAACATTAATGAAATTCTTAATTATTTTGAAAGTGGTTACGCCTATGATGAAGAAAATCCGCATTCATATAAAATTCATATGTTAAGATTAAAGTTATTTGTTAACTTTTCTAGGAAACGGAAAGCAACATTTCAAATAGAACAAGTTTCTTCTAATTCGCTTCTAATTAATTTTTGGTTTTTTGGAGATAAATTTGATGCTCCAGAATTTGATCAAATTGGTATAAAAGAAAATGAGTTTTTGGAATTCACAACATTTCTTATGGAATTATATAAAATATATGAATTTAAAGTTGGTGGTATCTCATTTGAGGGAGATGTACTTGGATTATTTGATTGTAATGAAGAATATCCTAACGAATGTTATCGATTTGAGAATGTAACTCCAAACTATTTTCTTAAAGAAACATCAGATTTTATTAATATTATTTGGAATGAAAATTACTCATCGTTAAACAATGTTCCTTTCAAATATAATAAACTCGAGAATTCAGGAATATTGATAATGACATCGCGTTTTATTCCCTAACTTATTCAACTAACTGGCGCGTTAGTTCAACAAAAAAAGGTGCTGAGCGATCAGCATTTTTTTTTATCTCGGAAGATAGTTCAATAAGGTTTTTCACTAATTTACCAATATTTGGATTATAATAATTTAAAATAATATTAGGAGGCGGAATTATTGAAAAAACCTATAGGTATTTCAGTGATTAGCTATTTTTATATTTTTGGTGCCATAATTTTACTTATTAGTTCCGTTTTTTATAATGCATCTACTAACTCGATTGGCATAGCCGAAAGATTTGGAGTTTCAAACGTATCTGAACCATTTTTTAGAGTGATAGTAGCTTCTATAACTTTGATGATGATTTTTGGTTACTTTAGGCTAAAGAAATGGGGATTTTGGTTTATGATTTCGTATTCTGTACTTTTCGGAAGTATAAGTTTGTACTTAACCATACAACATAGTCAACAACCTTACATTGGAAATATGATTTTTTCTTTTTTCATTTTGTTCTACACAATCTCTGTTAAAAAATCATTTTTTTCAAACAAAACAACATTAATATGAATAATGGTTAAGAACTTAGCAAGATGTAATCTTCTTCAACTAACTGGCGCGTTAGTTGAAAATAATCAAAAGGATCTTCAATGAAATGCACCTCCAATTGGAGTTAAAACAAAAAACCTTGATGTTTTCAAGGTTTTTGTTTTATGACACGATATTTATTCGATGACGATTTCTGAAGAATCGCTTTTGTTATTGTTGAAATCGGTTGTATAGAAACTAATTTTCTTACCTTTTACATCTTGATATTTAAATGAAAAGCTCATTTTTTGTTCGCTTTCAAATCCTTTATCAGTTGAATACTCACCTGTTTCATAGTATTTATCTTTTAAATTATTACCGATACTGTAATGTGCAGCTCGGATTGTTGCATCTGCATGAGTGGTAAAATCTACACTGACTTCACTACCGGAAACGGTATATAGTAGTTTTTTGATTCCTCTTGGTTTGCTTCTGACATTCGTTGTTTTTACTTTCTGGTCGATCGATGACAGGACTTTTTTATCTTTAAGCACTTGTATGGTGATCAGGTAGGATGATTGTTTTTTTAACCCTTGATGGACAGTAATATCAAACTTCTGATCATTAGATGGGAGTGTCATTTCAGATTCTAGCCCATTCTTATCTTCATCCCAAAAATCGAATGTCGGTTTTCCATTCACAAGAATCTCGATTCTTTCATCCTGGAACTCCCAAGCAGTTCCTTGGAGTTTAAATCCATGGTTAAATGGAACAACATTGTGGATGACTAGTTCTTTCTTATCGTGATTGTTTGTTTTATTACTTGATTCTTTTTGCTTTGATGGTGATGGTTGTACTTTACCACAACCTGCCATGAATAAGACGGCTGCAAAAGTTGTGAATATGATTTTTCTCAAATGTCTTTACCTCTTTTCTTCATAGGATTTAAGCGTAATCAAGAATGGAACAAAATACAAGGGGAAATTCCGGATCCTCCTGTTAAAAATTGTTTGGTGTTTTTCTGTATTGATACACTAGGTAAAGAACCTAGTAGTTTAGGAGATAGAATGATGACAAAAAAGTGAAACAACTGATTTTTAATTCATTAAGGTTATTGAACTAACTGGCGCGTTAGTTGAACAACATTTAGAGGATGATCACATGATCATCCCCTATTTTTTAATTGGCATCTTAGTTGAATAAGAAGGAGTCTTTAAAAAATAAAATGAATATACTATTAGTAAGTAATTATTATTAGACTTACCTTTTGGAGGAATCGACATGGTATTTTGGATATCAACAATAGGTGGTATTTTAGCGTTTGGAACATGGATTTGGTACTATTCCTCTTTAGGAAGAAGAATTAATCAAGAGAAAAAAGAGGCTGGAAGAGATTTAACTTATGAAATTAATCCCTTTACAGGATCAGCAAAAGTTCCTTCAAATGAACATAAGAAATGAATAATATTTTATTACCTTATTCAACTAACTGGCGCGTTACTTTAATATCGTTGGCTGCTTAAGCAGTCTTTTTCTATTGTTCTAATAGGAATATTGGTTAATTTCTTAATGGAGAAGTTGTGATACTATAATGTTAGATATTAATCTTAATTAAAGGATGAAAAAACTATGGAAAGTAATTTAGCAGAATATATACTTGGTATTATTTTGTTATTTTTAGGTGTATTCTGCGTAATTGAATTCATTTTTAGAATGAATAAAAAAAGATTCTACGAACAAGAAAAATTCTATATGGGATGGTTTGGTCCATTTGTATTTTTACCAAAACCATATAATTTTTATTTCGCAAAAGCCGTGTGGACAATTATCTCATTATTCGTAATGTACGCCACGTTAGATGTTAGTATGTGGTGGTTGTTTCATATAGATATATATGAGTACATCGACTATATAAGTTCCTTATTCAACTAACTGGCGCGTTAGTTGAAGAACACAAGCTGCTAATATGCAGCTTTTTTTAATGGAGTATATGGCACTATAGTTGAATAAGTCAAAGGCATTTTCCCAAGAAATTAATTGTGAAATTCATAATGATTTTATTAAAAGGTATTTTTTACCAAATTGTCGAATATAAAAAAACGAAACATATTACAAATTGACATAGTAAGGATCGTCCGAGGATTTAATAGAATTATGCCTTATATTTGAAGATAACTGGAGTAACAATATGAAATTGATTTTGAGAATAATTGTAGTATTAATAACCTTAATACTTGGATTTTTTATATTTATTAAACTAAACCCTAAAATAATAAAAATTATGTTTCCAAAAGAAGAAAAAAATAAAATAATTTACCACTCAAGTTCAACAAATGTAAAAATATTAAAAAAATATGTAAAAAAGGAAAATGGAAACCATTTTTATATTGATGTGCAAAATATATATATACCATTTGAAAAGTATTCAATAAATGTAAAAAATAAAAATACATGGGATGCAATATGTTTAAATCAATCTTATTGGATAAATGTTGGATGGGATAGTTATGATTTGTCACATGAAATTCCTAGTATTACTTATCTTTTAGAAATTAAGGATTTTAATAATATAAATATTAATTATATAGATAAAAAGTGTACTACTGTTAATTAAAACATTTTTTTATACAGTCGTAGTTCAACTAATAAATGCGATCTTGGAAATCAATAATTGGCTCCTAAAATACGCTATCTTCAAGAAAATAGAGGAGTTTTTATATGAGACGAAAAAGATTTGTTGGAATTCTTAATATCTATTTAAATGAAGAATAATTCAAATTAAGACAAGTATGACTCACGGGAGAGTTTAATATTGGATAGACAAAGGACATTTTTTTATGGATTTATTATTGGATTTACTTTAATGATTGTACCTATATATCCTTTCTTCTTTTGGAGAGATGTTACGGATATTGTGGAAACTATTTTTCGTTATCTTGGCCTTGTACTTTTCCTAATTTGTGGTGTTTCATTAATTACAGATTTATACAAGGTCATAGTGAATAGGAAATAGCTTGTTCAACTAACTGGCGCATTAGATTAAGAGCGGGAGTTGACTGGCAGGTTAGTAGAAATAGCATTCCCTTATTATTTTAAACTGTATATATCAAAGTGATTCTTAAGAGGTGAAAATGATGAAACGTGCAGTAGGAATATTTCTTAGTTTTTCAGCTATACTAACATACTTAAAAATAGATGCCATTTATGATCCTCTTGTTGAGGAAATAACATCTAATGGAGTTATAACAGTAAAATATATCTATCCCTGGATATATTGGGCAATTTTTGTCATTTTAATAATCACTTTTATCCTTGGAATATACTTTATTTTAGCAAAAGAAAAGCAACCTGAAGAATGAATTTCTTATACAACTAACTGGCGCGTTAGTTCAACAAATTCAGGAGTCGTTTATGTTCAACTCCTGTTTAATTATTTGGCAGTTTAGTTCAGTAGGATTAATTTGAAATTCTATGGAAAAAGACAAAACAAAACTACTGGTTACAAATATGTAGATGCTTAAGTCTACATTATTGATACGCCGGGAAAATACTAAGTTAACTAATTTTAGTATTCAATAGAAATTTGAAGTTTTGTATTTATTTATCTAAATAATAATAGACAAGGTGCAATTTATCTGAATTGCACCTTGTCTATTATTAATGAACTTAACTTTTGAGTTATGATCTTAGAACCATGAATTTACGACTTTTAACGCTTTATTATACTTAGCGATATATGAAGTAGCTTTTCCTGTTCGTTCATAACCACCAACACCTTTATTGTAAGCACTTAAAATGGCTTCTGTTAATTTTACGCCACGATATCCTTTTGCTTTATACTTCTTTTGTAAAGAAGAGAGCATATATGTACCCCATTTGATATTAATGTAAGGATCTGTTGGTTTGTTTGCAGTGTGTAGAGTTTTGGCCAGACTTTTATGGTTTACTTTTGCAATTTGGAAGTAACCGTAGCTTTCCATATTTCGAGCGTTTGCATGAAAATTACTTTCTATTTTAATGATTGTAAGTGCCGATCGATATGATAGCCCACGTTGTTTACACAGATTATATAAATACTCTTGGTGAGCTTTTGGTAATGGCACTTTCGAATTATATTTAAATGCTGTATTAGTATTTGCTGATACATGTAATGTAGAAAATGAAGTAAGACTTAAAAATAGTAAACATACTGTAAGGAACCCCTTTATGATAGTGGTAAAAGGGAAATTTATGTCGGATCTGTTCATGATAGTTCCTTTCTATTCTGCTTTTATTTAACTTTGTTCAATTTATCACTTTTAACATTGATGTGGAGCAATAACATCATCTATTTATGGTTTTGTAATGAAAATATCATCTTGCAATATTTTTGTAATAAAACAAATAGAATTAATAGATTTTGACAAAATTAAGCTGAAATGTTGGCGGAACACTATAAAATGGATGAATGTATCAAGCAAAAGATTTGTAACGGAATAATTTATAGTTTTGATTTGAAATAGTAAGTTTTCCTTATTGAACAAACGAGAGCGTTAGTTGTACAAATATGAGCTGCTTATTTGCAGCTTTTTTATTTTGTTTAAATGGCATGATAGTTTTTAAGGGATGCTATAATTAATATGACAATAATAATCACCACTACATAAGGAGAAAAATTATGAGAAAGAGTAAACCAGTCGATGAATTAACTATTGAGGATCTTCAAGAAAGTCCTATCTGGGAATGGGCAATTGATGAAGAAGAAACTGAAGAACAAGACGAGACATGGGTGCGACCTTCGGATACATAAAATTTCACTGAAGAGTTGAATGGTTCAATCATAGCTGGACAGTTAATCACTGATGATGGCAAGAAATTTACTATGATGTGCAGTCTTGATATTGACGAAGAGGCAATTATTAGTTCAATAGTTTTTTATGATGATGTTAAAGAAGAGTATTATTCCTTAGATGATGTTGTTAAAAAAATTGCTTTACCATTAACCATTAATATAGAGCTTACTATTAATGAGAGGCATTCAACATTGATTTTTTCTCCAAACAAAGTGGACATATACAAAAACGAAATTAAAACTACTATAAATTAAATCCTTATTCAACTAACTGGCGCTTTAGTTGAACAAGATCCTTGTCGCAATTGCGAATTTTTTTATTGAAGAAACAGGGCAGATTAGTTGAATTAGAGTGTTATAATTACTGTGAGTTTACAACAAAGAATTAAAAATGGAGTGACAATAATGTCATGGTATATATTAGGGTATTTAGTTTTCTATTGGGGGATTCCTCTTTTAATACTAATTGCACTGTTTACTTGGTTGGTGTTTAAACTTTAAGAGAATCCTTGTACAACTAACTGGCGCTTTAGTTGAACAACAAGATCGGCTGTTTAGTCGATTTTTTTAATGGCACTAAATGGCAGTTTAGTTTAATAAAAGTTGAATAAACCAGTTTGAAATCCTTACTTCTATGCAGGAAGCAAGGGTTTTTGGTTGAATAATTAAATTAGAATATTATGGAATTTTTATATAATTGAGTAGGAGAGATTAAAATGTCCTTTAAGAAGGTTAAAAAAGAATTTAAGCTTGTTGGATTAAAGGGTAGTGGGGAGTTTGTTAACTTTGGTAATGAAGTACCATTGCTTGCGAAGCAACTTTTAAGTCGCTCAAACGAAATCCTAAAATCAACAGAAACTGAAATTGCATTACTTGAACCTAAAATGAATGAGGAACATAGGATAGGTCATTATTATGTAGGGCTAGTCGTAAGTGAGAAATTAAATGAATTACCATCAGGAATGGATTATATTGAAACGGTTAAAAGTTACGTAACAACAAGAGGAAATATTTCGAATTTGGGAGTACTTCATTTGAATTTATTGAATTGGGCAGAAGAACAAGGTTATCAAAGAGATCTTGATTCTTATATAATAGAGACATATCACCCTATGGTGGAAGGAGAAGAAGAGGTACAGATTTACTTACCAATTCAAGGTTAAAAGTGATAAATCAAAAACTTCTTCAACATACAGTTTAATTGAATAAAGTAACATTAATAAAAAGGGAAAATATGTATAAGGTAATAATATTGAAAGTTATTGAAGGGAGTAAAATAAGATGAGTGAAAAACTATTAAGAGTAGGAACTACTTATATCCCAGTCAACAATGTTGAACTTTCTACAGAATGGTATGTAATTAATTTAGGTGCTGAGTTAAGTTATAAGGATGATGATAAAGCTATTCTTAACCTTGCAAATCAAAGCATCTTCTTAGTTAAATCAAATATGGACCAAACCTCAAATTTCTATGATGTTTATGGTCAGGAACGTTTCTCGATGACATTTGAAGTTAATGGATTAAGTGCATTAGAAACGTTACATAATGAATTTGTTAATAAAGAAATGAGAGTTGGAGATATTGAAGATAGGGGACACTCAGGAAGGAACTTTGTTTTCTTCGATCTAGATGGAAACAAATTCGATGTTTGGAGTGAATTAAGTCCAAGTTTCAAAGAGAAATTCTTAATTAACTAATAAAAATATCTTGGTGCAATAATCGAAAAAAATTATTGCATTTTTTTCTTTTTATTTGGCTTTGTTAAATAGTATTGTTGTTTTTCAGGCAAAAAATATGGGAACGTCTGATTTGGACGTTCCCGTTCTTATTCCGTTAAGCACCCGTTAATGAAATAAGGTAATTTATTTATTATAAACTTACCAGTGTACTTGTAATTTATTTATTATAAACTTACCAGTGTACTTGTAATTTATTTATTATAAACTTACCAGTGTACTTGTAGTTTATTACCATTTGGGTCATAAAAGTGGAAAAAGGCATGACCATTATCTTCTTTTATATCCTCGACCTTAACTTGATTATCAATTAAGTGTTGATGAAATTTAGATAATTCTGGACTTGTAAAGCCAATGCTAAATTCTTGTTCATTATCAATTGTAAAATGTGCAAATGTTTCATCTACGGTAGGAACTAAGATAAGTAAGAAAGGTCCTTCATTTACTTTTAAAATTGCAAGTTCCTCAGTATTGTTTAGTAACTGGAGCCCTAATACATCTCTATACCATTGTGCAGACAGTTCTAAATCTTTTACAGGAATTCTAATATAATGTACTTGTTCAATAAATGATTTACTCATAGCCTTCTCTCCTTTATTTAATCCGGTATATCAAATAGTTCCCTTTGTATATACATTTTTCCTTCCGATTATTGAATTAACCTGCCCTTTAACGGAACAATAAACTTCCTATTATTGCTCAGCATTTCTGAATCTTTGTTAGGTAAATACCAAGCTGAATATGACAGAATGGAAAAAGAAATAAGGAAGTTTGCAAACGAGTTAAAAGAACTTTGTTTAGAAGCTATTGAACAAGAATTATTCATCATCGCAATAGGCGATTAAGTCCAGAAAGCATAGATTATTTAAGTTTTATTCAACTAACTGGCGCGTTAGTTGAACAACTTGGGACTGCTTTGGCGGTTCTTTTTTTATTGCACTAAATGGCAGGAGAGTTCAATAAGGAAGATAGTAAAAGAACGATCCAGAAATAAAATTGTTAAAACGATTGGATATTAGTCACAATAAATCCATATTTTCATGTGATTTTTTTCGCATAATTAACTAATTTCGATATATAATCGAATTGTAAACAGATGAAAATTACATCAAAGAAAAACGGTAAAGGTACACAGTATTACTCATACTAGGAGGAATAATGATGCTTACTATTATTTTTACTGAAATCAAAAACATGTGGTTAGGAATTTCAAGAACAAATGATAATTTTGAAGAGTTTAAAAAACTTGAATCCAAGCATACGAGAGTTCGTTTTGATAAAGATATTTATGAAATCATCCGTATCCAATAAAAAAAGTCATCAAAAACATTTACTCTTTGTATAACTTACGCATGAGTTAGTTTAACATCTTTTAGAGAACTATACATTGTTCATCCTCTACCTAGCTTAAGTACAACTACTTCAGAAAGTTAAAACAAGCAAATCATTTAATCGGCTTTTTTATGTTTACTTTTATGTGAAGTATATCACATAAAAGTTTATAATTTAGGATTAGTTCAGTGTATTTTATTTAATATAGTGACCATGTAATAGATACCAATCATTCAACTAATATTCGAAAGAAGGGAAACAAATGACAACAGTTTTAGGAATGACAAAAGAAGGAGAATTACTGCATAAAATCAGCAACGGTTACTATCGATACACAAAATTGAATAAAGAAGAGTTAAAATTATTGAATATTCTTGTACAAGATGGAATGGCAACCGTCATGAAAAAAGGAACGGGCTATACTGCACTCGTTGTACTGACGGAAAGAGGAAAAATGATCAGCAATGAAAGTTAATTTACCTCATTCTTAATACACCTTTTGGAATCAAATATAGAAAAAAAGCATCCCTTTGAAAGGATGCTTTTTTGTATGAAAAAGACAGGATTACTTTTTAAGTGGTCCTATGTGTAATTACTTCAATAAAAATTACTTTCTGGCATTAAAGAGCTTTTACTGTTAAGAATGAAGAAGGCTAAACATACAAGCCAATTGCATAATACTCCTTGAAAATCTTTCTGCATAAATGTCCATTTGCTTTTCGTTTTCATATTCAACGTAAAACATTTTGTGACTATTTTCCTAAAAAGTTCACAAATATGTGAAATATTTCACACATTATTTTTCAGAAGTATGCTACATTATACTCATAAGAGAAATAGCTACCAAATAAAAAAACGAAACGTATAGATCATAAAATCAAGTGGCTAAACATCTCTTAGAAGTGTGAGAACTTCACAAACTATGAAAAAAGGTGATAAGAAAAAAAAACGAAACATCAATTTATTCATCGCACGCATTAGTTTGATTAAATAGAAAGAAAGTGAAATTTTTTTTTAACGATTTGTGAATTTGTTCACAAATTAGTTTGGCTAAAAAATGGAGGCGGCATTGTTGAATGAGAAAAATAAAATTGGGTTAGGTGTCTCGCTCTCACTTGTAATAGGGGCAATAATTGGCTCAGGGGTGTTTATGAAACCAGGAAGTGTATTAGGATATGCTGGAAGTTCAAACATGGCGATTCTAGCTTGGGTGCTCGGGGGGGTCTTGACCTTAGCAGCTGGTTTAACCGTTGCAGAAATTGGATCACAAATTCCGAAGAATGGCGGACTTCCTACTTATTTAGGGGAAATTTATGGCGGTGCTTGGGGTCATATGGCTGGTTGGATGCAAACAACTCTGTACGCTCCTGCTACGATTGGTGCATTAGGTTTATTTTTTAGTTCTTTACTCGTTAACTTTTTTCATTTAGACACTAGTTTGATCAAATGGATAGGTATTGGGACGGTGGGCTTCTTATTCATTATCAACAGTCTTGGTACAAAATATGGCGGTTGGATCCAGGCGGCTACAACTGTTGGTAAATTAATTCCTGTCGGACTCATTATCGTGTTCGGCTTTGCAAAAGGTGATGCGAATATTTTCAACGTAATTGTGCCTCACACTGCAACTGGTGGTTTTGGTATGGCGTTAGTAGCAACATTATTTGCTTATGATGGTTGGTTAGCTGTGACAGCGATGGGTGGCGAAATGAAGAACCCATCAAAAATGTTACCAAAGGCTTTACTGTTCGGTATCTTAACTGTAACGGCAGCTTACGTTTTTATAAACATTGCCTTAATGCATGTATTGCCTGCTGGTAAAATTGTGGAATTAGGACCTAACACAGCAGCTACTGCTGCTGACATGCTATTAGGTGGGTATGGCGGAAAAGTAATTAGTATTGGGATTATCGTTTCGATCTTTGGTTGCTTAAATGGAAATATTTTAACAGGCGCACGCATTCCGAATGCCATGGCGCAACGCGGTGAGTTACCTTACTCGAATTGGATCGGTCAAATTAACGAAAAGTTTGAAACACCAATCAATGCACTGCTGTTGGTTTGTGGAATGGCAACAGGTTACATGCTTCTTGCGAATCCAGATAAGTTAACTGAAATCACTGTGTTTATCACGTTTGCCTTCTACATCATGACATTCATTGGTGTGTTCATTATGCGTAAACGAAACAAAGGGATGCAGCGTGAGTATAGTGTTCCATTATTTCCAGTTGTTCCAATCATTGCAATAGCTGGAGCGTTAGTCGTACTAGGTAGTTCAATTATGAATGACGTAGTAAGTTGTGCGTTGTCTATCGGTGTTGTATTAACTGGTTTGCCAGTATATGCCTATATGAAGAAAAAACATAACAGAGAAACAAGTCCGAAAAAAGTAGCTTAATTTCGTCTAGCCTTGAATCTATATCAAACTATATAAAAGGAAGTGTTCGTATGAAGATTGGTTTAGTGAAAGAAATTAAAAAAGGTGAAGCTCGTGTTGGGATGAATCCAGAAAATGTCCGAAAGTTAGTTTTAGAAGGTCATCAGGTTTTCGTTCAACAAGATGCAGGGTGCGGTTCTGGTTACAGCAATGAGGAATATGAACATGCAGGTGCAAGTCTAGTGACGCAAGAAAAAGCTTGGGATGTTGATTTAGTTGTCAAAGTAAAAGAACCATTAGCGGAAGAATATCAGTACTTTAAAAAAGATCTGATCGTTTGGGGATTTCTACATTTAGCTGCTTCAAAAGAGTGTGTTGAAGTAATGATGAAAGCAGGAACCACAGCAATTGCAGGGGAAACAATCAGCGTAGATGGGGTTCTCACATTATTAAAGCCAATGAGTGCAATTGCTGGGCGCCGAGCAGTATTTATGGGGGCTTATTATTTAGAAAAACAACATCAAGGAGAGGGCATCTTATTATCAGGAATTGATGGTATTTCTGGTGGGAATGTTGTCATCTTAGGTGGTGGTAATGCTGCAATTAATGCTTGTGATATGGCGATTGGAATTGGTTGCCGTGTGACGATTTTAGAACTAAATAAACAACAAATAGACTATTTAAACGAAAAATATGACAATCTTCCAGTTGAGGTGTTGGAATCCACTACTGAGAATTTAGAAAAACACATTCAAGAAGCAGACTTATTTATTTCGACTATTTTAATACCAGGAGCTAAACCACCAAAGATTGTGAAGGAATATATGGTTAAATCGATGAAACCAGGAAGTGTTATTGTTGATATTGCAATAGACCAAGGTGGTACAGTTGAAACAATCGAACATTATACAACACATCTTGATCCGATCTTTATTAAACATGATGTCATCCACTATGCTGTTCCTAATATGCCTGGAGCAACTCCGCGTACGTCTACAATGGCGTTGGCAAATGGTAATATTGAGTATTTAATCGCAATAGCGAACGACGGATTAGAAAATGCAATCAATAAAAAACCAGCATTAGCAACTGGTATCAATCTTTATAAAGGAACGATTACCTATCAGAATTTAGGAACAACGTTAGCTTTAGAAACTAAAGAATTGAAAGAAGTGTTAGTATGATCGACACAATGTTACCTCTTACCATCAGCGATATCAAAAAAGCAAATCAACTTCTATTTGGAAATGTTCGTAAAACACCACTTGTTAAATCATTTTATTTAACAAGCAAAACAGGCGGAGAAATTTATTTGAAATTAGAAAATATGCAATTAACAGGCTCATTTAAGTTCCGTGGCGCATTTAATAAAATCTCGAATTTAACAGCTGAAGAAAAAGCGCGTGGCGTGATTGCTTGTTCGGCCGGTAATCATGCACAAGGTGTCGCCTTATCTTCCCATTTACTAGGGATTAAAAGCAAAATTGTTATGCCGACTTCAGCACCACAAGCGAAAGTCGATGCAACAAGAGCATATGGTTCGGAAGTCATTTTATATGGTGATAGCTTTGATGATGCAAAAGCAAAATGTGAGGAGATTATACAAGAAACAAAAGAAACGTACCTTCATCCATATGACGATGTTGAGGTAATGGCAGGTCAAGGTACAATCGGCTTAGATATTCTTGATGATATGTGGGATGTTGATACAGTTATTGTGCCGATAGGTGGCGGAGGAATTATATCGGGAATAGCAGTCGCACTGAAAACTTTCAATCCTTCTATCAACATCATTGGCGTTCAAGCAGATAATGTTCATAGAAGGATTGAAAGTTTTCAG
>Ga0209676_1002377_pt1 | contig 13514 bp, 10 predicted proteins | sample AraplaCvi_mLB_r2_FD_184282 | JGI IMG/M metagenome (GOLD analysis project Ga0209676, IMG submission 184282) | Arabidopsis root microbial communities from North Carolina, USA - plate scrape MF_Cvi_mLB_r2 (SPAdes) (version 2) | ecosystem: Host-associated > Plants > Roots > Endosphere | place: USA...
GTGCTGACGGCACCCGTGTACAGGGTGGTGCGCTTGCTCAAAGAGTACAGAGCCTGGACGCCCCAGCCGGTGCTGGAACCCAGATCGTCACCCTTGGAACGTGCATAACCAGCGCTCAGGGTCGTAGCGCCCAGAGGCACTGCAACGCTCAGGCTGTACTCTTTCTGTGCTGCCAGTTCGTGAGCAGCAACAGGAACGAGCGTGCCATTTGGATTAACGGTGGTGCTGACGTCCTTGAACTTGGCGCGGTTGGCACCGAAGCCGACCTTGGCAACGCCGAAGTCATAAGAAACGTTCAGCAGCGTGTTGACCAGGGCAGGCTTGGTCGTAGCGGTGCGGGCTGCGCCTTCAGACTGGTAGCCGCCGGAAACAACCAGAGGACCGTTTGCGTACTTCAGGTTGGCAGAAACCGAGCTGCTTGCGCTGACAGCGGAGGTCTTGTCTTCGCCGAAAGCGTACATGAACGAACCGGTGAAGCCGCCGAAGTTAGGCGAAACGTACTTGATGCTGTTGTTGAAACGGGTGTTGAAGCCAACCCAGGTCACGTGAGCGCCGGAGCCGTTGCCGTTGTGGTTCAGCAGAACAGCGTTGCCAGCCAACGTACCCAGAGCACCAGCTTGAGCGGTGGTGAAGCCGTTGTTGGTGTTCGAAGGATCGAACAGGGTGGCGCCCATCATGGCGTGGTCGCCGGACACGTCGTCGTAGGAGCTGGAGTTGCGACCGATGGTCACGGTACCGAAGCCTGCGGAGATACCCACGTTGGCGCGACGGCCAAACAGAGCACCTTGGCCGGAAGCGCCGGTGTCGATGCTGAAACCGCTTTCGAGGTTACCGATGACAGCCATGCCGCCGCCGATGTCTTCGCTAACGCGAATGCCCCAGCGCGAACCGTTCAGGCCGGCGGAGTCAATTTTGGACTGGGTGAGGCCGCCAATTGCGGTACCAGCAGCGTTGAGCTGGTTGGTCTTGTAGCTGCCGATGTTGGCGTCGAGCAGACCGTAGATGGTCACGGTCGACTGAGCTTGTGCTGCACCAGCCATCGCGCCGAGTGCGGCCAAAGCGATAAGGGTCTTTTTCATTGAGAGTTTCTCCAAGGTTAAACATAGGGCTCCGGCACGGGGACCATTTCGGACTTGCGTCTTCATGGCTCCACCAGAGACCCGGGCCAACCCCCTTTCGGGAAGTTGGCTCTATTGCACCAGACTGGGCTTCAATTCGCAAAGGAATGCCCGAAAAAACCGCCTAGCCGTTGCTCTCAAGCCACAAACAAAGGGTAGGTAGTGGAAAAGAAACAACGCCCGCTCAAACCGCAATTCCAGGCCACCAAAACCCGGCTTGGGGGCTGCTTTTTGGCCGATCCAAGAAAAAAGCCGCTTCAGGGAAGCGGCTTTTCACATAATCCCGCCCAGAGGCGGGGCTGAGATTCAGGCCAGGCCCGAATCAGAACGTGTGGCGAATGCCAACGCCGTAGGTGCTGGTTTTGCGGTCAGGCGCGGTGAGGCCAACCACGGTCGTAGGATTTTGCTCCTTGGCGGTCTGAACACCAGCGTACAGATTCGTGCGCTTGGACAGGGCATACAGGCCAGCGACGCCGTAACCGGTGCGCTTCAGGTCAGGAAGACCACCCAGGCGGGTGCTCTTGGAACGGGCATAACCGCCGGACAGCGTGAAGGTGCTGGAGATTGGGAAGTCCAGGCCGATCTGGTATTCCGTCGTCTTGTCCGTTGCCAGGGTAGTGACCGGGCTGTTGCCGTTCTTCACGTTGCCGTAAGCGCCCAGCAGCTTGACCACGCCGAAGTCGTAGGAGCCGTTCAACTGCGTGTACTTGACCGCGGTAGCGGCGGCAGTGGCTTTTTCGTTCTGATATGCCAGCGAAGCGCCGACGGGGCCGTTGGCGTATGCAACGTTCATGCTGATGATCTTGCCTGCGCCGACAGCGGTGGTCTTGTTTTCACCAAAGCTGTACATACCGGCAGCGGAGAAGCCGCTGAAGTTCGGGGTTTCGTAGTAAATCGAGTTGCCGGGACGGTCGTTGTAGCCGTTGCTGACCCACACGCTGGTGGAAGGCGCAAACAGCAGCGAGTCAAAGCCGGCAGCGCCGGAGCCCTTGACCATGTCATACGGGGTCCACATCTTGCCGAGCTTCACTTCACCAAAGCCACCGGAAAGGCCAACCCAGGACTGGCGGCCGAAGATCGCATTGGAGGTCGCGCCCGTGTAAGGGTTGGTGTAGCTGTTAGCCACGCCGGTGCTGGGGTCAAAGCCGGCTTCCAGCAGGAAGTTGGCTTTCAGGCCGCTACCGAGGTCTTCAGAACCCTTCAGGCCGAAGCGGCTGGTCTGCAGGCCACCGCCGCTACCCGAAAAAGGATGCGGAACGTTCACGCCGGACTGGCTGAGGTTGTTGTCTTTCACGGTACCGATCCAGGCATCCAAGATACCGTAGATGGTCACGGTGGACTGGGCGGAAGCCACGCCGGAAACGGCCAGCACTGCCAGTGCAACTAGGCTTTTCTTCATCATTCAAATCTCCAAAAAGGTGGGGAACACATAAAAAATTGCGAATATTCAAAGGGCTTCTGACTACCCCAGCCCGATTTAATCGGTCCGTGACAAATCACACAAAGCCCTTGAGCCTCCATTAGCAACTTTCACGCCCGATTGTTGGCTGCTTGCTACACATCGGATTGGCGCGCTTGGCCTGATGTACCCGCCTCCGCTTGGCACGGGGTGTTACGTGGCCCGCTCAACCTCCCGTTTGCCGCCTGCACACACCAAAATGGCGCACTTTTCTCCTGAATGCCTCGTTTTGGTGACAAGGTAGTGACTGCGCGGCGACAGCTTCTTTGTTCGGCCTTCTGGAGCAGTTCGTCACCGGCACAACAAGTGCGTTGCTGAAATCGGTGGAGTCGCTTTGAAAATGTGGCTCAGTTACCACGCACCCCACCAAAATAGAGCCGGGTACCTAAGCCGGTGTCCGGCACCCTCTGCGAGAGGGTACAAACCGACCTTCGCCACGACGCGAGAGCCGCGTCCCAGAGGGAATCGGCAAAAAGTGATGGGTTTGCCCACCACTTTTTCGAGTGTCGCCCTGCCGGCAAAAACCTCGGGTTTTCCCCTGTCGCGAAAGTGATACCCCCCGTAGTGGCACTCTTTACGGTTCACCCCATCGCCATTAATCTTTCCTTCACAAAGACGGCCTGCAGGGTAAGGACGGGCGTCAAAATTTTCCCGCCATTCACCGCTTTTTCTCAATTAAAACTCCTGGAGACTCCATGAAAAAACTGACCCTCGTTGCAACTGCGATCATGGGACTTTTGTCCACCTCGGCCGCCATGGCGCAAAGCACCGTGACCGTCTACGGTATTCTTGACGCAGGCTACAACCATGTCAGCGGCCTGCGCCAAGGCGCCGTGAGCACCATCGCCAGCGGCATCATGGAAGGTTCGCGTTTCGGCCTTCGCGGCTCGGAAGACATCGGTGGCGGATACAAGGCCATCTTCACGCTTGAAAACCGCCTGGAACTGGACACCGGTTCCGTGACGAACCGCCCCAACTCCGGCACCCAGATGCCTGACCGCGTCTCGACCTCGGTGGCCGCCGGTGTGGCTGGCCTTCCGATTCCTGTCGCAACCCGCGACGCGATCATCACCACCGTGAACACCACGCTCGCCACCGGCGGATTCGGCGTGAACCTGACCGGTAACCTGTTTGACCGCCAGGCCTACGTCGGCCTGGTGACCCCTGTCGGTGCTTTCACCCTCGGCCGGCAGTACACCCCCGGCTACCTGGTGGCCGCGCAGTTTGACGCTTCGCAGACCCAGTCCAGCCTGGCCGCCGGCCAAGTTGCCAGCCTGCCCGCCGCATTCGACATCCGTTTGAGCAACACGCTGCAATACGCTATTCAGACCGGTGGTGTCACGGCATTGCTGATGTACGGCGCGGGTGAAGTCGCAGGCAGCAACTCCGCAAGCAGGTTCTGGGGCGGCATGGTCACCTACAAGGGTGACGGCTTCTCCGTGGGCTATGGCCACAACGGCAAGAACAATGAGCTGGGCCAGAAATCCCTGACCAACGACCTCATCGGCGCTACGGTCGACGTCGGCCCCGGCACCTTGTATGGCCAGTACGCCACCATCAAGGACGACAATCCAAGCGGTATTTCCACAATTGCCTCTTCAGTCACCACCTCGACGGGTAGCGCGGCTATCGGTACCGCATTCCAGAACGCCTACAACGCCGCTTTCCGGCAAGACGCCCGCCTGATGCACATCGGTTACCGTCTCACCACCGGCCCACACACCTGGGTGGTGGCGTTCAACCGCCTGGATGACAAGCGCACGGTCAATGCCGATACCGACTCCTACGGTTTCACCTACACCTACGCACTGTCCAAGCGCACCAACCTGAACGCCGTGTTGACCCGTTTCAACAACAAAGGCCAGGGCCAGGTTGCCCCCGGCGGCAACGGCTTCCTTGGCGGTGTGACCTCCGCAGCTGGCGTCGGCTCCACCAACATCGCCTTGGGCATCCGCCACACGTTCTAAGCAGAACCGCCCGACTTCAATCGGGCCGGTCTCGTACAAAAAGCCTCCTCACGGGGGCTTTTTTCATGGGCATTACCCATTGGCATTTCCATGGCACGGGCCTGGCGCTAACATGGACCCATGACCACCGCACTCGACACCGCGCTCAATGCCGCCGACGGCGCATTGCGCACCCTTTTTGCCGCCCCCCGCGCCAGCCGCGCCTGCCCCACCGTGCCTGGTGAAAAAACCGAATTGGCGCTGCAGGACAAGGCCTTGTCAGGCGCACTGATGCGCGTCAACCATGTGGGAGAGGTCTGCGCGCAGGCCCTGTACGCGGCGCAGGCACTGGGCACGCGCGACCCGGAACTGCGCCAGCATTTCCTGCAAGCCAGCAAAGAGGAAGGCGACCACCTGGCCTGGACCAAGGCCAGGCTTGACGAACTGGGTGCCCGCCCCTCACTGCTTAACCCGCTTTGGTACGCCGGCGCCTTCGGCCTCGGCCTGGTGGCCAGCCGCCTGGGCGACCGCCTGAGCCTGGGTTTTGTCGTCGAGACCGAACGCCAGGTTGAAGCCCACCTGGCGGGCCACCTGGAACGCCTGCCGCAGGGCGACCACGAGTCGCGCGCCATCGTGGCGCAGATGAAAGACGATGAAGCCCTGCATGCACGTGAGGCCGAACAGGCCGGCGCCCTGCAGCTGCCCGAGCCGGTCAAGGCGCTGATGCGCTCGGCGGCGCGCGTCATGACGACGACGGCACACTACCTCTGAGAGCGCCTGAGAGCGCAAAGCCCGGCTGCCCGGCTTAAACCTCTACTACCTCGAAGCTGGTGGTGATATCCGCGGTTTTTGCCAGCATGATGGTGGCCGAACAGTATTTGTCGTGGCTCATGGCCACCGCACGCTCCACGGCACTGGCGGCCAGGCCCTTGCCCGTCACCACGAAGTGCATGTGGATCTTGGTGAACACCTTGGGATCCACCGGCGCCCTTTCGGCGCTCAGCTTGACCGAGCAGCCGCGCACATCCTGGCGGCCGCGCTTGAGGATCAGCACCACGTCATAAGCCGTGCAGCCGCCGGCGCCTGCCAGCACGGTCTCCATGGGCCGCGGCGCCAGATTGGCACCACCGTTCTCGGGCTTGTCCGCGTCGGGAGCACCATCCATCACCAGGGTGTGGCCGCTGCCGGTTTCGGCGAGGAAGCTCATGTTCGAGCGTGATCCCGTATTGGCGCTGTTACCCGTCCAGCTCACCGTGCATTCCATAAACTTCGCTCCTTATGCATAAGATTTATATCTAAACCGTGAAAAATGTTGAGTTTGCGCGACAAAAGATTGTGCAGCGCAACATCGCTCCGCTATACTGAAATCATCGCACCAATACCCATCGCCCTCGGGCTCACAAGGTATTTTGTGCACTGGTTGTCTCCTCCACCTCCTCTAAGGGTGGATTTACAGGCCCAGACCGCAAGGTCTGGGCCTTTTTTCTTGGGTCCGCTGTTTTTCGGCTTTCGGGCGCTTTTCCTTGCACCACTATGATGTCAGGCTGCGAGAAAAACATGCCCACCCCTAACAAATCCGCCACTTCCGCCCCCAAAACAGCCCCGTCGGCCAAGCCCGGCAAGCCACTCAGCCCCGCTGATTACCTGAAAAAAATTCTCACGGCGCGGGTCTACGACGTGGCTGTGGAATCCAATCTCGAGCCCGCCAAAAACCTCGGCCTGCGCCTGAAAAACACCGTACTGCTCAAGCGTGAAGACCAGCAACCGGTGTTCAGCTTCAAGCTGCGCGGCGCCTACAACAAAATGGCGCACCTGAGCCCGGCGCAGCTCAAGAAGGGCGTGATCTGCGCCTCCGCAGGCAACCATGCGCAAGGCGTGGCACTCAGCGCGCAAAAGCTCGGCACGCGCGCGGTGATCGTCATGCCCACCACCACGCCGCAGCTCAAGGTCGACGCGGTCCGGGCCTGGGGCGGCGAGGTCGTGCTGCACGGCGACAGCTATTCGGACGCCTACGGCCACGCCGTGGTGCTCGAGAAAAAACACGGGCTGACTTTTGTCCATCCCTTCGACGATCCGGACGTCATCGCCGGCCAGGGCACGATCGCCATGGAAATCCTCATGCAGCTGCAAAGCCTGGGCTCCAGCCGCCTCGACGCCGTGTTCGTGGCCATAGGCGGCGGAGGGCTGATCTCGGGCGTGGCCAACTACATCAAGGCCGTGCGGCCCGAGATCAAGGTCATAGGCGTGCAGACCAACGACTCCAACGCCATGCTGCAGTCGGTCGACGCGAAAAAACGCGTCACCCTGAGCGACGTGGGCCTGTTCGCCGACGGCACGGCCGTCAAGCTGGTGGGCGAGGAAACCTTCCGCATCAGCCGCGAGCTGGTCGATGAATTCATCACCGTCGACACCGACGCGGTCTGCGCGGCCATCAAGGATGTGTTTGTCGACACGCGCAGCATCGTCGAGCCCTCGGGCGCAATGGCCGTGGCCGCCGTCAAGCAGTACGTAGCCACCCACAAGACCAAAGGCGAGACCTACGCGGCGATCTTGTGCGGCGCCAACATGAACTTCGACCGCCTGCGCTTTGTCGCCGAGCGCGCCGAAGTCGGCGAAGAGCGCGAAGCCCTGTTCGCCGTGACGATTCCCGAAGAGCGCGGAAGCTTCCGCCGCTTTTGCGAAGTCATAGGCGAGCTGCCCGGCGGCCCGCGCAGCGTGACCGAGTTCAACTACCGCATCAACGACGACGCCAAGGCGCATGTCTTCGTAGGCCTGACCACCTCGGCCAAGGGCGAAAGCGCAAAGATCGCCGCGAATTTCTCGCGCCACGGCTTCAAGACCCTGGATCTCACGCACGACGAGCTCGCCAAGGAGCACATACGCCATATGGTGGGCGGGCACAGCGCGCTGTCCAAGGACGAACGCCTGCTGCGCTTCATCTTTCCCGAGCGCCCCGGCGCGCTGATGAAATTTCTCTCGAGCATGCGGCCGGGCTGGAACATCAGCCTGTTCCACTACCGCAACCAGGGCGCCGACTACGGCCGCATCCTGGTGGGCCTGCAGGTGCCCAAGGCCGACAACAAGGCCTTCAAGGAATTCCTCGACACCCTGGGCTACCCCCACGTCGAGGAAACCGCCAACCCGGTTTACCGGCTCTTCCTGCAAAGCTAGGGCACATCGCCATGAACCCGCAAGGCGCACCTTCGGCAAGGCCCGCATCGGCCAACACCTCGGTGTGCCCGCGCTGCGGTGCCGGCCTGCGCTGCGGCATGGTGGCTGGCGATGCCGAATGCTGGTGCGTCAAGCTGCCCCATGTCATGCCGGTCCCCGGCGAACGCGCCCCGTCACCCGAAGCCAGCGCGCCGTCCTGCTATTGCCCCGCCTGCCTCAAGCTGATCACCGATGAACGCACCCGACTTTCCACCTCTGCTCCTTCCCGCGATTGAGCCCATTGCCGACGCCTCGCTCGAGGCCAGGCTGCGGCACAAGATCGACCACAAAACCAAGCCACTGGGGGCGCTGGGCCGGCTCGAAAGCCTGGCGCTGCAGTTGGGCCTCATCCAGCGCAGCGACACCATCACGCTGCACGAGCCGCAAATGGTGGTGTTCGCGGCCGACCACGGCATCGCCGCCGAGGGCGTTTCCGCCTACCCGCAGGCCGTCACCGTGCAGATGGTTGGCAACATGCTGGCCGGCGGCGCCGCCATCAATGTCTTTGCGCGCCAGCACGGTTTTGCCCTGCGGGTAGTGGACGCCGGCGTTGCGGCCGAACTCGCGCCGCATCCGCAGCTGCTGCAACGCAAGATCGCGCACGGCACACGCAACAGCCGCCACGAACCCGCCATGACGGCCGCGCAGGCCCGCGCCACCCTGCAGGCCGGCATGGACATCGTGGGCCAGTTGCCCGGCAATGTCGTCGCCTTCGGTGAGATGGGCATTGCCAACACCTCGGCCGCCGCCCTGCTGTTCGCGCGCCTGGCGGGCGTCAGTATCGATGACGCAACGGGCCGCGGCACCGGGCTTGACGATGCCCAGCTCGCGCACAAACGCCGGGTGCTGGCGGATGTCCTGGCCTGCCACGCCGGCGCCACCGATCCTCTCGCTGCGCTGGCCGCCCTGGGCGGCTTCGAGATCGCCATGATGGCCGGCGCCATGTTGATGGCTGCGAGCGAGCGCCGCGTGGTGCTGGTCGACGGCTTTATCGCCGGCGCCGCCGCGCTGGTGGCCCGGGCCCTGGCGCCCGCCGCGCAGGACTACATGGTGTTTTGCCACCGCGGGGACGAACACGGCCACCGCCTGCTGCTGGCCCACCTGAAAGCCAGCCCGCTGCTGGACCTGGGCCTGCGCCTGGGCGAAGGCACGGGCGCGTTGCTGGCTTGGCCGCTGCTGCAGTCGGCGGCCAATTTCCTGGGCGAGATGGCCAGCTTTGAGTCCGCCGGCGTGAGCGGCAAGGAAGGCGCGTAAACCACCATGGGCACCGCATGACCGCCATTGCCCAGTTCGTGCGCGAGTATTTGCTCGCCGTCCAGTTCTTCACCCGCATCCCCATCACCGGGCGGCTGGCCGAATGGGTGGGCTACAGCCCCGAGATGCTGCGCGCCAGCGCGGGTCACTTCCCGGGCATAGGCGTACTGGCCGGCGCCTTCGCCGCCGCCATGTACGCCCTGGTGCAGGCCCTGTTGCCCGACACCACCTTCACGCCGCTGGTGGCCGCCGTGCTGTCCACCGCCGCCACCGTGCTGCTGACCGGTGGCTTCCATGAAGACGGCCTGGCCGACACGGCAGACGGCCTGGGCGGCGGCCACGACAGGGAGCACGCGCTGCAGATCATGAAAGATTCGCGCGTGGGCGCTTTCGGCGCCATGGCGCTGGTGCTGGCCGTGCTCGCCAAGGTCTCCCTGCTGGCCATACTCGGCTCGGTCGAAGGCGCGCCCACCGGCTGGGAAGAAGCGCCCTTTGCCGGCTGGTACATCTGCGCCGCGCTGTGGACGGGCCACGTCGTCTCGCGCGGCCTGCCGCTGCTGCTGATTTACCTGCTGCCGCATGTGGGCGACACGGCCGCCTCCAAATCCAAGCCGCTGGCCGACCAGATTGCGCCGGGTGCCCTGCTGATCGGCTTTGCCTGGTGTTTTGTGGCGTTGGCCCTGGCCGCCCTGGCGCTGGACGTCCTGAACCTCATCGTCGCCTGCAGTTTTGCCCTCCTGGCCCTGCTGTGGATGGGGCGGATGTTCAAGCGCCGGCTGCAGGGTTTTACCGGCGACTGCCTGGGCGCCACCCAGCAGGTCTGCGAAATCGCTTTTTATTTCGGCCTGGCCATCAGCCTATAAATCAGCCTATGACCATGACTGTCGCTGCTGCCACAGCACATCCAGCACATGCTGCGTCGCGCGTTCCACCGGGCCCGCCCGGTGCGCAATGCCCAGCGATCGCCACAGCGCGGGGCGCAAGGGCAGCATGCGGATGCGCGGGTCCGGCGGCGTGGTGGACGAGGCCTCGTGCGGCAGCAGCGTGGCGCCGTAACCGGCGGCCACCAGGCTCTTGATCGCGTCGTTGTAGTTGAGCTGGATGCGCGCCTTGGGGTGCTCCCCCGCCAGCGCGAACCACTCAGCGCTCAGCCGCGACAGGCTGGTACCCACATCGTTGAGGATCAGGGGCTGGGCCGCCAGCCACTTCGGCGTCACACGTTGGGGGACATCCCAGGACGACGGCACGAAGGCCATCACCGGATCTCGCCGCCAGGGCTGCACCTTCACCCCTTGCACCGTCGCCTGCGGCAGCGCCACCAGGCCCACGTCGAGCGATCCATTCGCCAGGCGCGCCATGGTGTCCTGCGAAGTGAGCACGGCCACCTGCACGTCGATGCCGGGATGGTTCCGGCCCAGCACCTCCAGGGCCTGCGGCAGCAGGTGGGCAATCGCGCCCGTGGAGGCGCCCAGCCGCACCCGGCCCGCCAGCCCCTGCACCTGCCGCTGCACCACATCCATGGCCTCGTCCGCATCGGCCAGCAGGCGCCGCGCCCGCTCGACCAGCGCCTCGCCCACGCCCGAGGGGCGCACTTCACCGCGCTTGCGCACCAGCAGCGGGGCGCCGCACAGCGCTTCCAGGTCGGCGATGTGCAGGCTCACCGTGGGCGCCGCCAGGTGCAGCACGCGCGCGGCTTCGGCGAACGAGCCCAGTTCTGCGATGGTGACCAGCGTGCGCAGCCGGTCCAGGTTGAGTTCGCGCATGACGTTCAGTAAACCTGATGTTGGTGTTTGTGAAATTCAACTTTTCAAATTCTACGGCGTCAAGGAAGATTCGCCCTTCTTCCTCCTTCCTTCTTTGGCTTGAGCCATTCATCCCACCAGGAGCAACACATGGGCGCACCCCTTGTTTTCATCGACGGCGACCAGGGCACCACCGGCCTGCAGATCCACGAACGCCTGCAGGGCCGAAACGACCTGCGCCTGCTCACGCTGCCCGAACAGGACCGCAAGGACCCGGCGCGGCGCGCGCAAGCCATCAATGCCTGCGACATCGCGCTGCTGTGCCTGCCGGACGGACCCGCGCGCGAAGCGGCGGCCTCCATCGTGAACCCGGGCGTGCGCGTGATCGATGCCAGCTCCGCGCACCGCACCGATCCGCAGTGGGTCTACGGCTTCCCGGAGATGAGCACGGAGCAGTCCCGGCGTATCGCCAGCGCGCGGCGCGTCAGCAACCCAGGCTGCTATCCCACGGGCGCCATCGCCCTGCTGCTGCCGCTGGTGAAGGCCGGCCTCGTGCCCCCCGACCATCCGCTGGCGATCCATGCGGTGTCGGGCTACTCCGGCGGCGGCCGCGCACGGGTGGATGCGCATGAAGCCGCGGGTGCATCGCATGCAGCCACGTTCCAGGTGTACGGCCTGGAGCTGGCCCACAAGCACGTCCCCGAGATCCAGGAACACGCAGGCCTGGCACAGCGGCCTTTTTTCCTGCCGGCTTACGGCTCGTTCCGCCAGGGCATCGTGCTCACCATCCCCCTGCTGCTGCGGCAATTGCCGGCGGGCGTCACTGCCGATCAGCTGCAAGCCTGCCTGCAACAGCACTACGAAGGCGCCGTGCACGTGGAAGTGATGGCGCAAAAAGACATTCGGGCCACGCAGCACCTGGACCCGCAGGCACTCAACGGCACCAACCAGCTGCGGCTGGCCGTGTTCGCCAACCCGCAGCATGGGCAGGTGCTGCTGGCCGCCGTGTTTGACAACCTGGGCAAAGGCGCCTCGGGTGCGGCAGTGCAAAACCTTGACCTGATGCTGCAGAACGCGGCTTAGCGCTTAAACAGCAGGGCAGGTTCAGCAAGGGATGCCCGCAGACGGCAGGCTCCCGCAAGCAGTTCCAGGGCTGACCCCGCAGGGGCGCGGGGGCTTGCCGTGCCAGCGCCACTCTAGAATAGGCCATGGGGCATGACGGGCCCCATGGCGGGCCCTATCGCACGGCACGCACTCCCTCGCTCCCCAGCCTTAGCAGCAGCCCCCTTCCATGACCACCGCATCACTTCCCTCCATGACCAAGGCAGCCAGCAAGCCATGAAGCTCTGGCTGGCCCGCCACGCAACGCCGCTGGTTGCCGCCGGCATCTGCTACGGCAGGCGGGACGTGGCGGCCGACGCCGCGGCGACCGCCGACTGCGCACAGGCGCTGGCGCAGCGGCTCCCCGCCGGCATCCGCGTCAGCCATTCCCCGCTCCGCCGATGCGCGCAACTGGCGCAAGCCTTGTCCGAACTGCGGCCCGACCTGGCCCTCACCAGCGACCCTCGGCTGCAGGAGATGGACTTCGGCGCCTGGGAAGGCCGCGCCTGGCAGGACATCGCCCCCGTCGAACTACAGGCCTGGACAGACGGTTTTGCCGGATACGTTGCCGGCGGCAGCGGCGAAAGCACAAGCCAGGTCATGGCACGTGTCGCTTCGGCCTTTGACGAATTGCAAGGCCGGCCCGACACGCTGTGGATCACCCATGCCGGTGTCATACGCGCTGCGGAACTGATTGCGCGCGGTGTGCGTCAGATCAGCCAGGCCGGCGACTGGCCCAGAAACGCACCAGCCTACGGCCAATGGTGCACACTCGAACTGAAAACACCCTCCTGACGAAACCGACAAGGCACAAAAAATGGCAGCAAATCTGGATGGTCAGCTCGTGGTGGCGATCTCGTCGCGCGCGCTGTTTGATTTTGAGGAAGAAAACCAGGTCTTTGAAAGCGGCATGGCGGCCGCGCCGCCGCCCGGCGTCAAAAAAGACGCGGCCTACATGAAGCTGCAGCTCGAGCGCCTGGACGTTCCGGCCAAGCCCGGTGTGGCGTTTTCGCTGGTCAAAAAACTGCTGGCCTTCAACGACGCGCCCGAGAGCGCCGGCGAGGCCGCCAGCCCGGCGGCGCCCGCGCAGCGCGTAGAGGTCGTCATCCTCTCGCGCAACGACCCGGTATCCGGCATGCGCGTGTTCCGCTCGGCCCAGCACTACGGCCTCAAGATTGAGCGCGGCACCTTCAACCGCGGCGAGGCACCCTGGCGCTACCTCAAGCCGCTGCACGCCAACCTGTTTTTGTCGGCCCACCTGAGCGACGTGCGCGACGCGCTGGCCGCGGGCGTGCCGGCCGCGCAGGTCTACCCGCATTCGGTGCGCGCCAGCGACGCCCATCCCAACGAAGTGCGCATCGCCTTCGACGGCGATGCGGTGCTGTTCTCGGACGAGGCCGAGCGCGTGTTCCAGGCCCAGGGCCTCTCGGCCTTCCAGCAGCACGAGCGCGACAAGGCCTCGCAACCCTTGCTGGCCGGCCCCTTCAAGCCCCTGCTTGAAGCGCTGCATCGGCTGCAGCAGGTCGGCACCTCGCACATGCGCATACGCACCGCGCTGGTCACCGCGCGCAGCGCGCCGGCGCACGAGCGCGCCATACGCACGCTGATGGAGTGGAACATCGAGGTCGACGAGGCCATGTTCCTGGGCGGCCTGGCCAAGGGCGAATTCCTTCGCGAATTCGAG
>Ga0209676_1002378_pt1 | contig 13510 bp, 16 predicted proteins | sample AraplaCvi_mLB_r2_FD_184282 | JGI IMG/M metagenome (GOLD analysis project Ga0209676, IMG submission 184282) | Arabidopsis root microbial communities from North Carolina, USA - plate scrape MF_Cvi_mLB_r2 (SPAdes) (version 2) | ecosystem: Host-associated > Plants > Roots > Endosphere | place: USA...
CTTTTACGCAATTGCTAAATGGGAGCTTGGCTTCTTCCCAGCGCTATTATTGGCGATGGTGGTCTGTGCAATTTTTGGTGTTTTAATTGAACGTATTGCTTATAAGCGTTTACGAAATGCTACACGTATTGCAGCTTTAATTACGGCAATAGGTGTATCGCTACTAATTGAATATACAACGATTTACTTCAGAGGTGCGCAACCGGCTGCATACCCTGAAGTCATTACAAATAAATCATTTAATGTTTTTGGTGTTCAAATCAGTAGTACATCAATATTAATTTTATCTGTAGCAATTGTACTGATGATTCTTTTACAATTCATCGTACATAAAACTAAAATCGGGAAAGCGATGCGTGCGGTTTCTCATGATGCAGATGCAGCACGTTTAATGGGCATTAACGTAGATAATACAATTTCAGCAACATTCGCGATTGGTTCTGCTCTAGCTGGTGCAGCAGGTGTTATCTTTGGTGTTTACTATACGAAAATAGATCCTTTAATGGGTGTTATTCCAGGGGTTAAAGCGTTTATCGCCGCGGTACTTGGTGGTATTGGGATAATTCCAGGTGCTATGGTTGGCGGTATGTTGTTAGGTGTAGTGGAATCATTAGTAAGTGCACTTGGTTTCTCTTTATGGCGCGATGCAGCGGCATTTGTTATTTTAATTTTAATTTTAATCTTCAGACCATCGGGTATCTTTGGTAAAAATGCCCGTGAGAAAGTGTAGGTGAGCGGTAATGATGAAAAAGTCTAAAGTTTTCTGGGGCTATGCCGTATTAGCGCTAGTCATCTATGCAGTTGTTCAAATCCTTATTTCTACAAACATTCTCGATATTTACTATCAAAATATGTTGATCACAATGTGTATTAACATCATGCTTGCGGTCAGTTTGCATATCGTCATTGGGATTACTGGTCAATTCTCGATTGGGCATGCCGGCTTCTTAGCGGTTGGAGCATATGTTTCTGCAATTATTACAACTAAGCTATTGCTTCCGTTCCCGTTAGCTATTTTCTTAGGCGCATTAGCAGCAGCGGTAGCAGGTTTAATCGTAGGTATTCCGACATTACGTTTAAAGGGTGACTATTTAGCAATTGCAACGCTTGGTTTTGCGGAAATTATACGTATTATCTTTTTAAATACGGACTATGTTGGTGGCGCGGCAGGGATGCAGGTTCTATATTTATCAAACTGGTCTTATGCATTCATAGGTGTTGTTCTAACAATTTTAGTTATCTCAAACTTTACGAATTCACGCCATGGACGCGCATGTATATCGATTCGTGAGGACGAAATTGCGGCAGATGCAATGGGTATTAATACAACCTACTATAAAGTTGTAGCTTTTGCGATAGGTTCCTTCTTCGCCGGCCTTGCAGGGGCCATTTTTGCACATAACTTTTATATTATCCAACCGACAACTTTCGGGTTCTTAAAATCATTTGATATTTTAATCTTTGTAGTTCTTGGTGGCTTAGGAAGTCTTTCTGGATCTGTCATCGCAGCTATTTTCTTAACAGTAGTCTCAGCATATTTATCAAACTTCCCAGAAACACGTATGATTATTTACAGTTTAGTATTAATAGTCGTAATGCTATATCGCCCAACAGGGTTAATGGGAACAAAAGAAGTTGCAGACTTATTTAAGTTTGGTAAAAAAGGAGGTACAAAATAATGGCTGGAAACCTTCTTATCAATGTTGAAAACATGGGTATTCAATTCGGTGGTTTAAAGGCGGTACAGGGCGTTAATATGTACCTAAATCAAGGAGAACTAGTAGGTCTTATAGGGCCCAATGGTGCTGGTAAAACAACTAGCTTTAACATGCTTACTGGTGTGTATATGCCAACGGAGGGCACGATTACATTTGACGGTATAAAGTTGAACGGGCTTGCACCATATCAAGTAACACAAAAAGGTATCAGCCGCACGTTCCAAAATATTCGTTTATTTAAGGAGCTATCTGTTTTAGATAATGTTAAGGTAGCGAACCATTCGCTTGCGAAGCATTCTATGTGGTCTTCCATTTTCCGCTTGCCGAATCATTTTAAAGGTGAGGCAGAAATGGAGCATCAATCTATTGAGTTTCTAAAAATCTTTGGTCTAGATGTTTATAAGGATGAGCTTGCGAAAAATTTACCTTATGGGATGCAGCGCCGATTAGAAATTGCTCGTGCCCTAGCTGCAAAACCTAAGCTACTTTTATTGGATGAGCCTGCAGCAGGGATGAACCCGCAGGAAACACAAGATTTAATGGAATTAATAGCATTTATTCGTAAAGAGTTTGGCTTAACCATTCTTCTAATTGAGCATGATATGAGCTTAGTTATGGGGATATGTGAACGTATATATGTGCTCGATCACGGTCAACTAATCGCAGATGGGACACCAGAAGAAATTCGCAACAATTCAAAAGTAATTGAAGCGTACCTTGGTGAGGAGGTTATCAGCTAATGCTAAAAGTACAAAATATAGATGTATTTTATGGTAATATTCAAGCATTAAAGGGCCTCTCTTTAGAAGTAAATGAGGGTGAAATCGTAACGTTAATCGGTGCAAACGGTGCTGGTAAAAGTACATTATTAAAAACATTGTCGGGCCTATTAAAACCAAAGGGTGGTATCATTGAATATGAAGGCTTCTCTATCGCAGGGAAGGCTGCACAGACAATAGTAAAATCAGGCATTTCACATGTTCCAGAGGGGCGTCGCGTTTTTGCCAATATGTCCGTTGAGGAAAACTTAGAGCTAGGCGCATATCTTCGCAACGATAAGGCTGGCATCAAAAAAGATATGGATCATGTGTTTGAACTATTCCCACGTCTTTTCGAACGTCGGAAACAGCAATCAGGTACATTGTCCGGCGGTGAGCAGCAGATGCTAGCGATGGGGCGAGCATTAATGGCAAAACCGAAATTGTTATTAATGGATGAACCTTCAATGGGACTTGCGCCACTCATGGTAAAAAATATTTTTAATATTATTGAACAAGTCAACAAAGAGGGCACAACTGTATTGCTCGTTGAGCAAAATGCGAATATGGCATTATCAGTAGCGCATCGTGCGTACGTACTTGAAACGGGACGTATTGTATTATCAGGTACAGCAAAAGAGCTTCAAGAGAGTGACCAAGTAAAGGCCGCTTATTTAGGTGGTTTATAGAGGGAGAAGGCGTCTCAATTTTTGGGACGTCTTTTTTCGTATAAACGGAGAAGTGAGGCGACGGAAAGAAAGGCAATGCGACGGATAGTACAATCAAAGTGACGGATAAATCAGTCAAAACGACGGATACCACTTATCAAAGTGACAAAAAAGCAGTAGCTTTCATCTTTTATTATTTGGTAATGTGGAAGAAAGGAGTGATGTTGTATGAAGTATTCAGCACAATATTTTGTTGAAAAATTAAATTTAGCAGAGCATCCGGAGGGAGGATACTATATATCCTCGTTTCGGGCATCGGATGATATGGCTGTAAGAGATGTACAGAGACCGATTTATACGAGTATTTATTTCTTACTACGTTCACAGGATATATCGCATTTGCATCGGTTGAAATCGGACGAGCTTTGGTATTATCATGCTGGCAGCCCACTAACGGTCCATATGATTTTCCCGGATGGTACATATGAGGCGAAGAAGCTTGGATTAAATGTAGAAGCAGGAGAAGTACCGCAAATCGCAGTACCGAAAAATACTATATTTGGCTCATCCGTAGAGGATGCAAATACATTTAGTTTAGTAGGCTGTATGGTTGCACCCGGCTTTGACTTTGAAGACTTCGAATTATTTACTCAAGATGAGCTATTAGCTGACTATCCGCAGCACGAGGAAGTTATTCGAAAAATGGCTTACACGACAATTCAAGAATAGAAGAAAAGTAGCCGTCTCAAATCAGCTGAGACGGCACTTTTGTCTACCACAAAATAGTCTCGGGATAATTAGCTTTAATTTCAATTTCATGTAACGCCTTTTTTGTAGTCATCGCAACTTCAATGAGCTGCGATTTAATGGCGTTATTTTGGTGTGTATTTAAGTAGTCTGAATAGTTCTATTCGTTCTTTGTCTGTTAAATCGCGCCACTGTCCAACTTTTAAATTGCCAAGCTTTATATTCATAATACGAATGCGTTGTAGACGTTTAACGGAGTAGCCAAGCGCTGAACACATACGACGTATTTGACGGTTTAAGCCTTGCTCTAAAATGATTTTAAAGACTTTATCAGATATTTTTTCAACATGACAAGGCAGGGTTGTAGTATCTAAAATATCTACACCAGCGCCCATTTTCTTTATAAATTGCTCTGTAATAGGTTTATCGACTTGCACGATATATTCTTTTTCGTGATGGTTTTCTGCACGTAAAATCTTATTGACGATGTCCCCATCGTTAGTCAATAATAATAGCCCTTCTGACTCTTTATCTAGTCGTCCAATATGGAAAATACGAAGAGGGTGATTGACAAAATCAACGACATTTCCTTTTATATGACGTTCAGTTGTGCTTGTAATTCCTACTGGTTTGTTTAAGGCAATATAAACGAGCTGTTCTTCTTTTTTTACCTCTTTTCCATCAACGCAAACCATATCACCAGCCTCAACCTGACTGCCGACTGTAGCAAGCTCACCATTAATCGTAACTTTACCTTCTGCTATCCATTTATCTGCGCCTCGGCGAGATACAATGCCTGTTTCACTTAAATATTTATTAATCCGCATACTGTTCTCCTATACATTTATATTATTTTTAAGTATACATTATAGTTGGTCGAACCGTGAATCCTAGAAGCTTTTCTAGCAAATATAAGCCACTTTGCAAGCCTAATCACAAAGCCGATTCCAGAGGCTATTAGCCGAGGAATAATCGATTCAAGAATAGATTCCAGTATTAATTCGAAAAAATTTTAAAAAGTTGAAATTATTCTTCTCTTCTGACAATATATTGAGTAAGAGGGTATCTATGAAAATATCGTTATTTCGATGAAAATGGTGATTTTTGTAGATTATTTTCTCATTATTTTGTGTAAAGGGGAGAAGTAAAATGGTTTATGCATTTCCAAACACTGAAGGATCGGTAGTTCAATTCAAAGAGAAATATGAAAATTACATTGGTGGGGAATGGACGCCTCCAGTGAAAGGACAATACTTTGATAATGTTACACCTGTTACTGGACAAGTTTTTACACAATTAGCTCGTTCTACTGCTGAGGATATTGAACTTGCAGTTGATGCAGCACATGCCGCAAAAGAAGAATGGGGCAAAACATCTCCAACAGAGCGTGCAAACATTTTACTTAAAATTGCGGACCGCATAGAGCAAAACTTAGAGAAGCTAGCCGTTGCCGAAACATGGGATAACGGAAAAGCGGTACGTGAGACATTAAATGCAGATATCCCTCTTGCGATTGATCATTTCCGTTATTTTGCGGGGGCTTTACGTGCACAAGAAGGCGCGGTAAGCCAAATCGATAATGATACAGTCGCTTATCATTTCCACGAGCCAATTGGGGTAGTAGGTCAAATTATCCCTTGGAATTTCCCGTTATTAATGGCCGTTTGGAAGCTAGCACCTGCAATTGCAGCTGGAAACTGTGTTGTGTTGAAACCTGCAGAGCAAACGCCAGCTTCGATAATGGTGTTCGTTGAATTAATAGAAGATTTATTACCATCAGGTGTACTTAATGTTGTGAATGGCTTTGGTTTAGAAGCAGGAAAACCATTAGCATCGAACCCACGGATTGGCAAAATTGCCTTTACTGGTGAAACTACGACAGGTCGCTTAATTATGCAGTATGCTTCACAAAATCTTATTCCAGTTACATTAGAATTGGGCGGCAAGTCACCAAATATATTCTTTGAAGATATTATGGATGAAGACGATGCCTTTTTAGATAAAGCAGTTGAAGGCTTTGTATTATTCGCCCTAAATCAAGGTGAAGTATGTACATGTCCTTCTCGTGCAATAATTCAAGAGTCTATTTACGATAAATTTATGGAACGCGTCCTACAACGTGTTGAAGCGATTAAAGTTGGGAATCCACTTGATCCGAATACGATGATGGGAGCGCAGGCTTCGAGTGAGCAAATGGAAAAAATCCTTTCTTATTTAGATATTGGTAAGCAAGAAGGTGCAGAATGTCTAATTGGAGGAGAGAAAAATAATGTAGGAGCAGGTTTTGAAAATGGTTACTACATTAAGCCAACTGTCTTCAAAGGACATAATAAAATGCGTATTTTCCAAGAAGAAATCTTCGGGCCAGTTGTTGCCGTAACGACATTTAAAACAAAAGAGGAAGCATTAGAAATCGCAAATGACACACTATACGGTTTAGGTGCAGGTGTATGGACGCGTGATATGAATACGGCTTATCGCTTCGGTCGTGGTATTCAAGCTGGGCGTGTTTGGACAAACTGCTACCATGCTTATCCTGCACATGCAGCGTTCGGTGGCTATAAAATGTCGGGTGTTGGTCGTGAAAACCATAAGATGATGTTAGCGCATTATCAGCAAACGAAAAACTTATTAGTTAGCTACAGCGAAAACAAACTTGGCTTCTTCTAATTAGTAGGGAGGTGCATGAGCGTGGTCATGCGTGTTTTAGCAACTGAAGAAGCGCTAGCACTAATCGAATTATTGAAAGAAAAGCATGGGCCCATTATGTTTCATCAATCAGGTGGATGTTGTGATGGCTCCTCGCCAATGTGTTATCCAGAGGGAGACTTACTATTAGGTGACCAGGATGTTTGTCTTGGAGAGATTGGTGGTGCTTCCTTCTACATGCATAAAAATCAATATGATTATTGGAAGCATACACAAATAATCTTGGACGTTGTCGACGGTAGAGGTGGTATGTTTTCTCTGGAAGGCGTTGAAGGTAAGAGGTTTTTAACAAGATCAAGAGCCTTTTCCGCAGAGGAATTAAAAGAATTAGGATTAATTTAAGTGGACCGAACAAGCGATTAAGCAAATGTACTTTTAAGGACAGCGGCAAGAATATTGCCGCTTTTTTTTGTTCATTCCTCTGGAAAAAGCGTATGGAAGGTTTTAATTTAAGCTAATTTTAAAAAAACAGCTGAATCTTTTCGACAATATATTACGTAAATATGGAAAAAGGAGTGTGTTAAACATGGACTTTGTTATGATTGAAAATCAGTTTACAAGTACGGTGGAGGATGTCTCAAAGGCTGTCGGTCGGACGGTTGATCGTAAAATTGTGTTGGCAATCGCTAGCAAATATGTGGCATCTGGAAAACCCTTTGATTCCGTTAAATATAAAAAAGTATTACAAGAAATGAAAAAGCAAACGTCATGGTCATCTCCGTTAAGAACGACGGTAGGTTATAGTATTGCTGCGAATTTGATGGAGCAAGAGGATACAGAACGAGCGGTGAAAAATTTACTGACGAACGTTAGCGTAATGAAAGAGGTAAAGTTCAGAAGCGGGAATTTTAGTTTTATAGGTGCACAGTTTTTAACGGAAGAGGAAAGTGAGAAACGCGCACATGCAAAGGTAGCACGCGTATTATTTGATGCAATCCGCAAGCACCACCGATTTTTAACGTCGTACGATGATATTCCCTATACAGTATTGTTAAGTAGCCAATCTGACGATGTTGAGCTACGTGCAGAAACAATGAATCGTTATTATAAAGAATTACGTACGTATAATTTTAATGCAGGTAATGAGCTTCAATGGCTATCACAAGTACTGACTTTCTTATCACCTCAATATGATAATAAATTAGTGCCTAATGCTGTAACAGTCCGTGACACACTAAAAAATCAAGATGTAAAAGTCAAGGCGATGCATTATCCATTACTGGGCTTTTTAGCAATCCTTGAAGTGAATCAAGCACAGCTTCAACAGATTGTTGATTTATATCATGAGTTAAAGGGTATGAAACTTTTAAAATGGCATCGTGAATTTGTGTTATTTATGGCCACACAAATTGCTATTTATGATATGGCGAAAGTACAACAATCCTTATCAATGTCAATCATGTCATCCATTGAATTGCTAATTCAAGCACAGCAGGCAGCAATGTTCGCAGCAGTAAGTGCAGCAGCTGTAGCAGCAAGTTCTTCGTGATAAAATAAAGAAGAAACGAATGTGACGGCAAATATGAAAGTTGTTTGTCAGGAAACATTCGCGCCAATCGTCTCAATTGTTTCATATGAAACATTAGACGACGCTATTCGACTAGTAAATGAGTCGGACCTTGGCTTAAATGCTGGAATTTATACGAATGTTTTACAAGATGCATTATATGCAGCGGATGAATTACAGGCAGGTGCTGTTATGATTAATGATAATTAATGATATTCCGACTTTTAGGGTTGATAATATGCCATATGGTAGCGTAAAAATGAGTGGCTATGGTCGTGAAGGAATTAAGTGGGCAATCGAAGAAATGACAGATATGAAATTAATTACGATGAAAAAATCGTTCTAGTTTGCATCAACTCTTGTTCTGCGATACGATGACGAAAGAACATTCATGAAGGGAAGTCGCAAGAATTATGTCAAACAACGCAATACCGATGAGCCAGTCACGTACTGTTCAAACTCGTCTCGTATTACCGCCAGATACAAATAATCACAACTCCATTTTTGGTGGAAGAGTGTTAGCGTATATTGATGAAATTGCTGCTATTACAGCAATGAAACATGCAAAAGGTCATGTAGTCACAGCTTCTATCGATTCGGTTGACTTTTTATCGCCAGCACATGTAGGGGCTATTTTAGAAATTGAAAGCATTGTTTCGTCAACTGGACGGTCTTCAATGGAAGTTTATGTTCGAGTTATTTCACGAAACATTGAAACTGGTGAGGAGAAATTAACGACGGAATCATTTGTAACGATGGTTGCAGTAGATGATGAAGGTAAACCTAAGCCAGTTCCGGCTATTTATCCTGAAACAGATGCAGAAAAACGCCTGTTTGAAACGGGACCAGCAAGACGCGAACATCGTAAACAAAAACGCGAGTTACCACATTAAAAATAAAAAGGGAAATTGACGTATGCTGTCAGTTTCCCTTTTTCGTGCTTACATTTGTAATTCATTTACTACGTTAATAAGTGAATCGGAAGAAGAAGAAACAAGCGTAGCGCCTTGTGACAGTTCAGTAATCAAATTAGAGATGGCTGAAATATCTCTAGATGTATTTACATACTGCTGCTGAATGCCAGAAACCGCATCGGCGATATCATTAAATGATTTAGATAAACTGTTTTGCGTATCTACACTATGTTGAATCTTTTGATCAACGTTAGTAACCGAAGTCGACATTGTTGTAATATTACTTTCTGTTTCTTTAATGAGATGAGAAACATTTTGTACCGCGTTTTTTGTTTCTTCAGCAAGCTTACGAACTTCCTCTGCAACAACAGCGAAGCCTTTACCATGCTCACCTGCACGAGCTGCCTCGATAGAAGCATTCAGTGCTAATAAGTTCGTTTGATCGGCAATTCCTGTGACAAGTCCTACAATTTCCGATATTTTTTGAGAAGATGTGCGTAGCTGGTTCATCGTAACTTCGAGACTGTTTACACTTTGTAAAATTACTTGTATTAAATCATTTTGATCTTGCAACTGCTGCTGTCCACGTCTGGATTTTTCCTGTGTATCAGCAACGAAGGTTAAACCTTGCTTCGTAGCTACTGCGATATCATCTGTTTGAGAGGAAATGACTAATAAAGAAGCTGCCGTTTCTTCACTAATCTCATTGAGTTCCTCTGCCGTTTTTTGAATGGTAGTAACAAGTGCATGCTTTGTTTCACCTTCTACTGTACGAATGCGTTCCTCTTCTTTTTCATAGGCTTCGATTACAAGCTGCTGCTCGAAGTTAATGATTTTACAGAAGGCATTGATAGCACGAATTGCATCATGTTTTGATACATCTAACTCATTTGTAAAGCGTGTAAAGGTCGTTGTTAATGATTGGAATGAGGCGATATACCACTTCGATTGTAGACCAATTCGAACGTGAGTTTCGGCAATTGCCTTTCGTTCATTAATGTAAGAGTCATTAATACGACTTTCAAAAATATCACTCAAATGTTTATGTAAAGTAACTTTTAAACGCTCGATTTGTGATGTTCTGTTTATAATATTTAACAAATCTTGGCTCAAACTAATGGCTGCATAAAATTGATCCACCATTTCTGGTACTAAATCCTTAGCTAAAGGCTGTAGTTGTTTTATGATGGCTAAATCCTCAATAGTTAAATCTAAAAGTTGTAACTGTTTTTGAAGATTTGGATGGTTTGATACATCCAATTGTACATCGCTCTTATAATTTTCAGGCGCTAGTGTAATTGAGTAGCTAGAATCGTTCTTTTTTGTAAACCAACTCATCGTTGTTTGCTCCATTCCTTAGGTCCGTATTATGTATAGTATAGTAAACTAAATACCTATTAAATTACTTGGGTTGTTAATTTGCTGAATATATAGTATTTAATATATTCTACTATTTTTTGTGCTATATTTGGTTGGAATTTTAGTTTATTTCTATATTTTTTTTATCAGTTACAGATGATTGTCGATTAAAAGTCATGAAATAGACTACTAAAAAGGTAATAGGTAAATTGAATTTGAAATAGGAAACCTGTAAAATACGAACTGTTTAGCTTGAACGTAACGATAGTGTTGAGGAGGTATTATATGGAGAAGAAACGTTTCAAATTTGTCATTCCGGTTATGGTAATTGTAGCAATTGGGTCGGTTTACATGTTAAGAAACTACTATGCTGAAGTACCAGACTTAGATCAACTATTAATTACTATCTGTGCAACATTAGTATCTGGTGTACTCGCATACTTTTTATTTCCACAGCAAGGTGAAGATAAAGTTGATGATCGCGGTCCTTACTAACAGTGAAAGGCACCTTAGAAAAAATCTAAGGTGCCTTTAGCTTGTCGATAAATGAATAAATGGCTTACTTTTATGTTTTAAATAAATTGAACCAGCCTTTAAGTTTAAAGATTGCCAGCATGAATAATGCGATAAAAATCATAATTCCGAGTACGATAAAGTAGCTATACTTCCCATGTAGCTCGGGCATATGGTCAAAATTCATTCCATAAACACCTGCAATAAATGTTAGGGGAATAAAGATAGTTGAAACAATTGTTAAGGTCATCATAATACCATTCATGCGAGTAGAGCTCATCGCCATATAACTATCACGCATATCAGCAGTGAGCTCGCGGTTAGATTCGATCATTTCGGTGAGTTTTAGCAGATGGTCGTAAATATCTCCGAAATAAGCTCGTTCTGATTTATTAAGTGAAAATCGGTATGAGTTAAGGATGCGATATAATAAATCACGCATTGGTAAAATGGTGCGTCTTAAATCGAGTAAATCACTACGGAATTCAAATACAATTTTCATGGCGTTGGGGTTACTTTGATAGGTAAGCTCATCTTCAAGTGTATTTAAATGATCCTCAATTTTATAGACAAGTGGGAAATAGTTATCAACAATTTTATCGATTACCTGGTACGTTAAATATACTGTGCCACGTTCCCAATTCTTTGGCTGTTTTTCTAACATCATTTGTACTCGATCTATTTCCGGTGCTACATTTTTGTGGAACGTAACAATAAATTTATTAGAAACAAAAATATTTACTTCCTCAGCTGTTAATTCTTCGTTCATCCTTTGAATAACAAAGAAATGGAAATCATCATAAAAATCGAGCTTTGGCCGCTGTAAACGCATTAAACAATCTTCTATAGCGAGTGGATGGAAATGGAAAAACGAATCTAACAGTAGTTCTTCATCATCGGTCGGACAATTAAAATCGACCCAGTACCATTCAAATTCGTTTTTGTGTATATCTTCAAGCGGAAAGTCCTTTATAAGTTTCTGATTTTTTGTAATGCCAATAGTGCGTATCACAGCATTCACCTCAATTCTTTTAATCTATCCTAACAGGTGTATTGAACTTCACAAGAAAAAATTTTATACGCTTTCTTTATAACATATCCAACCACCAAATAAAGTAGTGGCAAAGAATCTAGATGGTTTTGTAAAGCCTGCTTGCTGTAATAGTGCTAATATGTCCTCTTCACACATAAATGAAAGAGAACGGATGGATTTCTCCATTTCCGCTACGTCTGATGGTAATAGCTTTGTATGCTGTAGCCAATAAGAACGCCATAAATCAAATTGTAGCTCGGTTTCTAAAGTACCCGGCTGCCCGTATTTTGAGACGAGCACAAATGGAGCCCCAGGCTTTAAATTATTTGCTATTTTTTTTAATGTTGCAAGCTTCTCTTGATCATCTTGTATAAAGTGAAGCACTAGTACACAGCTAGCCGCATCAAATTTTACTGAAGGTAGCTTAGTATCCAGTATAGTTCCTTGATATAAAGAAATATTATTAGGTAGAGACTTTAAACGTTCGCCAGCAATTTGTAGCATCGCTTCTGATGGATCTATACCAACAAATGACCAATGGGGTCTTTGCTCGGCGAACTGTAAAATTTCATTACCGCTTCCGGAGCCAACTACTAAAAATTCAGCGTTCTCAGGTAATGCAGATTGATAAAAGGTTTGTGTTAAACGTAGCATTGCATCGTAGCTAGGTAGCGTGCGACGAATACCTTTTTCGTATTCATTTGCAAGTGTGTTATTAAATTCCATCGAGTATCACATGCCTTTCAAAAATTTTTATAAATCCAATTTTAAATTGAAACTTTTTAAGGTGTATTTCCGTAAAAAATAGTACATAAAATAAAAAAATTAAATGGAAGGGTTGATATAAATGGAAACTAAATGGTCTAAGGTAATCATACACGCAAGTGCATTTTTTGCGCCATGGTTAGTACCTATTATATTTTTCTTAATTAGTTCGGAGGAAGAGGTAAAGAGTATTTCTGTGCAAGCCTTGCTGTTCCAAGTAGTGATGATAGTTTTACTTACAATTTCGGGTATTTTTAGCTTCCTACTCATTGGTATACCGTTCTTAATTGTTTTTGGGATTATGTATTTTATCGCGCCAATTATCGGTATTGTGAAGGCTTTATCTGATGAGTCTTGGCGTTATCCAATTGTTGGTCGTTGGGTATAATTTCTATAGACGCAAGTATATGCTAGTTGCATATGCTTGCGTTTTTTCTTTTGCCAATAAGGGTATCTTATAGCTAAAGCATTCGGCGGATTTTTTTTCTGTGTGCGAAATAATTGCAATTATTTTCAAGCGTTTTGTATAATATACTCAAAGAAAGTCAAAGATAGTCAAAGTCAGTGTAGTAAGCGAGGTGTATTCCTAAAATGCGTAATATATCAGACATCATAGAAGGCTACTTAAAGCAAGTACTTGAATTAGGTGGAGAAGGGCATATTGAAATAAAACGTAGTGAAATTGCAGATAAATTTCAGTGCGTGCCCTCACAAATAAATTATGTAATTAATACAAGATTTACTGCCGAACGAGGTTACCTTGTTGAAAGCAAACGTGGTGGTGGTGGATACATTCGAATTTTACGTGTCCGTGCGAAT
>Ga0209676_1002381_pt1 | contig 13499 bp, 19 predicted proteins | sample AraplaCvi_mLB_r2_FD_184282 | JGI IMG/M metagenome (GOLD analysis project Ga0209676, IMG submission 184282) | Arabidopsis root microbial communities from North Carolina, USA - plate scrape MF_Cvi_mLB_r2 (SPAdes) (version 2) | ecosystem: Host-associated > Plants > Roots > Endosphere | place: USA...
GGCGCAGCTTTTCGAAATGTTCGACCAGAAGCTCGCCGATCTTTCGGTCGAGTTCGGCAGCTTCACCCAGTCCTATGTGGAATCACGCAACCCCAATATTGCAATCGCCACCCCGGTCGAGGGCCAGGCACTTTCGATGAACGTCGCCTGCATCACCGAAGGAACGAAGAACCAGAAGCTCGCGGAAGAGTGGATCAACCTGCATCTCTCCGAGCCCTGCATGCTCGCCTATGCCCGCCAGATCTACTATTCGCCGACGGTCAGCAACATCACTGTCCCGGACGACCTCAAGTCGAAGCTCGTGCTCGGCGATGCCGATGTCGCCAAGCTCGTCGATTTCGATTGGGACGTTATCAATGCCAGCCGCGCCAAGTGGCAGGCGAAATACGATCGGGAGATCGCGGGATGAACCGTTGGATCGGACCGGCGCTTGCAGCGCCGGTCACCCTTTGGCTGCTTCTGTCCTTCGCGGCGCCGATGTTCGTGGTACTCGTGCTCTCCCTGCACGAATATCCCGATCCTTTCGGCCCGCTGTTCATCGCTCCGTCGATCGCGCAGTTCCGGGACATTGCGTCGGACGGTTTCTACTTCGGCGTCGTCTCCGAAACCATCCTGCTCGGCCTCGGCGTCACCGTGATCACGGCGTTTCTCGGTTATCCGCTCGCCCACTGGCTGGCGCGGATGCCGGTGAAATATCGCGCGGCAGCATTCGCCGTCATCCTTATTCCGCTGCTCACCAACGTCGTGGTGCGCTCGCTCGGCATCATCCTGCTGCTGGCGCCCGAGGGGCTGATCAATTCGGTCACCGGCCTCATCGGCATTCCGCCGGCCCGGTACATGCTGTTCACCCATGGCGCGGTCGCCGTTGCGCTGGCGCAGGTTTTTCTGCCGTTCATGGTGCTGGCGCTCTACGACAACCTGCAGAACACATCGCCGCGCGTTCACGAGGCGGCCCAGAGCCTTGGCGCTTCTCCCGCTGTGCGGTTCCTCACCGTCGATCTGCCGCTTTCGCTGCCCGGCCTGCGGTCCGGTGCCGTCATCGTTTTCCTGATGGCGACCACGGCCTATGTCTCCGCTTCGCTGCTTGGCGGCAAGAAGGTCTGGACCACCGGGATGCTGGTGCTGCAGGAGGCGATCAAGAACCTCAACGCGCCGCTTGCCGCGGCACTCGCGATCATCATGACCGTGACGGGTCTCGCGTTTGCGGCGCTCTGCGCCTCTCTCCTCAACCGCCTGATGCCGTGGCTGAAGGGCAAGCCCAGCAATCCGTGGAGCATTCCGCGCTGGATCGTGCCTGTCATAAACATTTTCGGGCCGATCGTTTCGAAATTGCTGCTCGTCGCCTCGCTTCTGCTGCTGCTGTTGCCACTGGTGCTGGTCTGCATCCAGAGTTTCAACGATGTGCCGCAGGCAACCGCTTCCGGCTTCCGCGGCTTCACGCTCAAATGGTACGAGGCGGTATTTTTCGCCGGCACTTATGCAGACGCCTTCTGGGTGTCGGTGCAGCTCGCCATCACCTCGATGCTGGTGGCTTTGTCGCTTTCGCTGCCGGCGGCGTTTGCGCTCGCCCGTTATCCGTTCAAGGGCCGTTCGGCGCTTCTGACCTTCTGGCTACTGCCGATGTCGCTGCCGCATGTGGCGATCGGCGTCGGCATGCTGCGGCTCCTGCAGATCTACCTGATCGTGCCGCCCTTCCTCGGCCTCGTTGCGATCCATGTAATCGTCATCCTGCCCTTTGCCATCACGCTGCTGACCACATCGGTCATGGGGCTCGACCGGGCGCAGGAAGAGGCGGCCGCGAGCCTCGGGGCGAGCCCGGCGCGGCGGTTTTTCCTGATCATCATGCCAGGGCTGGCGCCGGGATTGTTCGCGGCCGGCATCGTCGGCTTCCTCTTGAGTTTTGGCGAGGTGACGGTGACCAGCTTCCTGACCACCGCCCGCCTAACGACTTTGCCGGTCCGCATCTATGCGGAATCCACCTTCAGCCTGGAACCAACCGCGCATGCCATCTCGGCGGTGCTGATCGTCTTTACCGTCGTCGCGCTGGTCCTTGTCGGTAGAGTGGTCCGCCTCGACCGTCTCTACGCACGGTGATTGCCGAAGGGATGGGGCCGTAGAAGCGCTCCAGCACCCGCGTGCATTCCGCTTCCGGAATCCCGGCTCCGTTGTCGCTGACGACAAGTGCGATGCCGTCCGGATGATCACCGACAGGTCGAGATTGTCAAAATGGTGCGAAACACTGGGCGTGAAGTCGATTCTGCCTGAACTGATCACAGCCGCAGATAGGTTCACGACACGATATGCGACTTCTGCGGATGATGATGAGAAGCGGCGAATCCTCCGCACCGTCTTCCGGCGGATCTCGTTCACAGCTGAGACGATTACCTTTGATGTGAAGGTCGCAGGGCTTCTGGCACTTCTTGGTGCCCGGAGCGATGCTGAGCCATCAAGCGGCGAAGATCACGACCACCACGACAGCGTGATGTCAATCAGCGTCCCTATTCAGATCAGGCGACGAGGAGTGGAAAGCAAAATCATTCTCCCGGAATCGACAACCGATCGTTCGAACAAAGATCCCATGCTGATCGGGTTGATCGCAAAGGCACATCTATATCTGGGAGCACTGACCGATGGTTCGGGTGCCGCCCATACGGAAATCGCCAAGCGGCTGGGCGTCAACGGTCCTGATATCAGCCGCATCCTGCCCATGGCGTTCGTGTCACCGAAGATTACGGAGGCAATCTTGGCGGGGCAGCAACCCGTCGACTTCACGATTGCAAAGCTCACCCGCATTCTGGATCTGCCGGTCGGGTGGAAGGACCAGCACGGACTGCTCGGCTTCTGACGAACTAAATTAAGATCCCCGGACACAAACAGGCCCGCCAAATCACGACAGAGGCGGGCCGCACTATTTCTGGTCCTGCATTTGCGTCGCTGCCGCAGCAAGCATGCGCGTCTCGGACAGAGCAAGCAGTCCACCGAAAACGGCAGCCAGCCATTCCAAACTTTTGGCTGGCGGGAATAGCGAGCTGAGACCGTGCGAGAGAAAGGCATGAATTCGGCGCCGGACGTCCGGAAGCAACGGAAGACCCGGCGGGAAATATCGGCTAACCTACGGACATGTCGCGATAATTCCGAGACGGCCGTTATGATACTAGTTCGCGAAGACTGTATGGTGCCCGGAGGCGGATTTGAACCACCGACACGCGGATTTTCAATCCTGCGCTATCTGTGGTTGTTCAATAGCTTCCCGGCCGATTTCTGTCAAACCCCTGATCAGAGATCAAAGACTTAGCGGAGGTTTGTCAAACCATCAACCCTCCGAAAACCGGCCCCACTCGGTCGATAACCGCCTGTCCATCGTTAGGGAAGCGCGACAGTTATTCGGGGACGCAACGGCGAAAAGGCTCTGGCACGAATTAGGTCTGCCTGTCCCGGAAAGTGGCTCTCCCACCGGTCGCATATATCGGCCAAGGCCGGACGTTACAGAGTTCCTCAGCAGCTATCTCATACGTGAACCGTCTGCTGAGTTGCCGGCCTCAATAGCCTTTGCTGCATTCACACGGTGGCTGAAAGCGAGCGATCGGCCAGCCGTAAGTCGAACTGCGTTCGGTCGAGCCATGCGATCCGCTAATCGATGCATCAGAGGAGAGCGAGGCGTCATCTATATCGGGCTTCGATTGCCGAACGAACATCCCCCGGACCCCCTTTCTAAGGACTCAATCTGACCAGTTATGTATAGTCCGATGTAGGGTGCAAAAAGCGCCATCATCAACGAAATCAATGGGTTTGTAGGGTCTGTATAGTTTTCCGTCGCCTATATATAGAAGTCAACTCAGATGGAGCGATGCTCCACACTATGAGGGTCGGCAGACCCTACAGAACATCCCTAAATAATTGATTTAAAATAATAAAACTATACATTAAACCATACATAAAACTAGTCGGAACTATACAAACTATACATAGAACCCCCTAACGTGGAGATCTGGAATGAAGATCGAAAAGAAGCGCAGAGAGAAAGATGCGTCTCGCTTGGATCCGAAGAGCTTGTCGCTCCGCGAACGGGCCGAAAACGGATGCATTTTTGAAGACGAATACCCTGAAGGATCGGACTACCTGGCTTGGTTACGAGGTGAGGACCAAGCCAGCGATAAGGCGAGGAATAGCCCGCCGTGCGGCGATCCTGAGGATTTGCAATGACCCGGACCCTTAGATTATGCGGGCTGCCACGGCTTCCTTTCCGCCTCAAATCGATATCGAGGCGGAATTCAGGGACGGAAGGGACGGTAATCTCCGCTGCTGGCACCTAACGTCCCAAGCAGATTAATAGGCAGGTCAATGGGTTAGGACGCTAGGGACGCAAATTCCCGCCTGACGTAGCGCTTAGATAAAAACAAGATGGATGCATACCCGATGAACAAAGCTAGTTCGCGCTACACGTACCCTAAACTTGCGTCCCTAGCGTCCCTATCGTCCCTAGATCTGAATTTACTCAAAGAAAACAATGGAGACGAAACCGTCGAATTGGGACGCAACGACTTCATTTGGGTCGCAAGGTCGGAATTTGGGACGGAAGCACCCGAGACGATCTTTAGCCTGCGCCAAGTCGCCCAGACCGTGACCTCGATCCGCAAGGGGGGGGCGGGTCGAAAGTCTGGAAGGGCGCCAACCCCTAGACCCGCACCCCTCTCATTCGCAGATTTTTTCTTTGCGTGGATTAAATTTCCCGAAAAGGGGTCAAAAATGACGTCTCAAAGTGAGTTGGATTTGCAACATGTTGAAAAGTCACAGGAAAATGAACCGTCGGCCTCAGATTTCAGCAAAAACGAGGTGTTTTTTACCGGTGGCCTTCCACGTCCAATTTGCGTGATTTGCGGCACAAAGTTCGATCGTCTCCCGCGATCCTCCGCCAACGTCTGTTCCGATGCCTGCCGTCGAGTTCGCCGCCTTCGCTATGGCGCTGCCTACCGCCAGCAAGGGCGGGAAGCTCACTTCAAACTCCTCGCATTGTTCGGCGGCCGTCGACCAACTGAGGAGGAGATTTTTCAGCTGCTTCAGCAGCGAAAGGGCGGCCCGCGCCATGACCACGACCAGGTCTGAACGACAGCAGCGCTATCGAGCGCGCCGAAAGGCTGGCCTCATCCGGATTACTGTCGAGATAGACGAGGTCGCGCACATCGAGCGCATGATCGAGATGGGATTTCTCGATCAAAGTCGCTGCGAGGATCGTGACGCAATCGCGGATGCGACGGCGAGGCTTCTGGCGGCTCTCGTGCCTGCCGACGTTTACGAATGAGCGTTACGCGTAACGCCATCGATTTTTTCCCTGTGCCATGTTGCCCGAAATTCAACGGAGAAAGACCATGCGCACCGCAATCGCAATTCCTGCCCGCTTCCCAGCTGCACAGCTCGTCGAGCGAGCGGCTTTCGCCAGTGTTGCCGCCGCCTTCGGCCTGAATGGTATCACCAGGCCAGAGGATGTTGCCGCCCGCTTGTGGCGTGACGACAAGGTGATTGCCGTTCTCAATGCCCGCGCCGCCGTCGATCCGGCTAAGGCCAGCCAGGCGGGATGGGCCGCCGAACTGGTCACGGACGCTTACCGCCAGTTCCTCGGCTCGCTCCAGCCGGCGTCGGCCGCCTCGAGGCTGATCACCCTCGGCATGCCGGCCGAGCTGAACGGCTTTGGCGAAGCCCAGTATCCGGCCCGCAGCGGCGCTCCCGTCATCGTCGGATGGGTGGCGGAAGGCGGAGCCATTCCCGTCGCAGCGCGCGGCATGAGGATGGTCACGCTTGGCCCGCCGAAAAAGGTCGCCCTGCTAACCGTCGTCACACACGAGCTGATGGCCCGCACTGACGCGGAATCGGTGTTCACGACGGTCCTTCGCGAGGATTGCGCCGCCACGTTGGACGCGGCGTATTTTTCGACCGGAGCGGCTTCCGCCTCGGCGCATGCCGGACTGCTGAACGGCGTTTCGCCCTTGATGGCTTCCGGCGATGGCGGCGAGCATGCCGCTGCTCAGGATCTCGGCGCGCTGGCGGAAGCGGTGGCGGACGGCGGCTCTGGGCAGGTTGTGTTCATCGTCTCGGCAAAGCGCGCCGCGTCCTTCCCGATCTTCTTCCCGGAGCTTTCGAAGAACGTGACGATACTCGCCAGCGCGGCCTTGCCCAATGACCGGGTTGTGGCGGTCGATCCGGTGGCGCTGATCCATTCCGTCGATACCGCGCCGGAGATCACCGCTTCGAAACATACGGCGATCCAGATGGAAACCGCGCCGGTCAATCTGAGCGCCGCAGGATCGCCGAACGTGGTCGCGGCTCCGATTGCCAGCATGTTCCAGAGCGGACAGATTGCCTTGCGCATCATTTCGGCCATGACCTTCGCCAAGCGCACCGCAAACGCCGTGGCCTACATGGACGCCGTTGAGTGGAGCGCGGCATCGTGAAGCTGTTCGGATCAACCACGGCCGACGATGGCCGCGCTGATATCCAGCGCCAATACCGGGACGCCTTGGCGGCTTCGACTGCCAGCGTCGATGAATTTGCGCGGATGTGCGGCCTTAGCCTGACGGAGCGCGCCGAATGCCTAAAGCTGGTAACCGGGAAACTGAATGCTTGGCGCGACTATCAGATTGCGGAAGTTGACCGCAGGAAACGGAGCGGCTGAACATGAGCGGTTTCCCTGATGTCGACACGCTCGCCCGACGCGCCGCCGAACTGGATCGCCAGATCCGCGACGGCATTAGCGGCCGATCTCAAACGGCGGCAATCTGCCATGCCGCTGCTACCCTGATCAGTGAGATTATGGCCGTTTCTCTCGCCAACAAGCGCGAGCGGGAGGCCTTGGCCGATCTCGCGGCGCAGCTCGAAACACGGATCGCCGCGCTGGAAGGAATAGGCAGATGAGAACTTTCGTCGATGACATTGAGAGGCAAGTGTGCGCCGACATCATGCGGAGCCATGTCGCCCCCCTGGTCGGCGACATGATCGCCAGTGGCGCGACCGCAGAGGATATCGTCCATCGGCTGGCGCAGGATGCCGACGAAATCCGCATCAAGGCGCAGATCATGTATGCCTTTCGCAGCTCGCTGGAAGAGGGGAACGCCCATGGCCATCGAAGCTGAAAAACTGATTGTCGCCCTGGAGGCGCGCACGCCAGCGTCAGCCGAGCGCAACTGCGGAAGCTGCTCGCTGTGCTGCAAGCTTGCCAAAATCGCGGAGCTGGAAAAGCCTGCCGGCGAGTGGTGCAAGGAATGCAAGCCAGGCAAGGGGTGCGCGATCTATCAGGACAGGCCGGCCGTCTGTCGAAACTTCCAATGTGCGTGGCTGCAAGGCCATATGAGCGACACCTGGTATCCGCTCAAATCGCGCATGGTCCTCTATGAGCAATTTCCTCACTTCATTGTACTGGTCGATCCCGGACACCAGGATCAATGGCAGAAAGAGCCTTATCTCACGCACCTGAAGGCTCGGGCGATCAAAGCAGCCGAGAATGGCGGCCTTGTCTGTATTTTCATTGGAGACCGGCGCGTTAATGTAGGTCACGTGGCCGCCGCCAAAACGTTCATTATGGCTGCTGATGATAGCCCGGAGTCGACGCGGTTGAAAGAATACATGGCCGAAAGGCAACGTATGGGGCTTCCTGGGACGATTGGTAAGTCACGCTGATTAGCGTCACGCATCGCCGACAAGTGCACTAAGGGTTTCGAGCAGATCGAGCGGCGTAACCTCCAGCTTTTCTCGGATCACCATTCCGGCAACTGCCTTCAGCAAATCACCCGTCTTGTGATAGCGCTGGAAAGGTGGGAAAGCGGCCTGCACCAGACTCTCATAATCGTGGTCGTCTGTAGTGAAACATCTGGCGTCAATTTCCAACTCCAGCCCTGAAAGGTACTTTGACGTTACGATTTGTGTTGCTTTCCCACGGAACGTCAGCGCGCAAACGGTGTGGGCGATTTGTTGCAGTCCTTCCTTGTCCAGTTTCAAGAGATCCTCGAACCGAAAATCCCTAGGAAGGTCCAGGCGCTCAAGGCATTCCGGAAAGCTATGGCAAATTAAACCGGCAACTAGGAGAGGATCCAACAAGACGTTTTCTATGCCGTCTCGCCTGCCATTTGAAAGGATGAAAATCCGATCTTCCGGTTGATTTTCCCCTTTGTCGGAGTCGATGAGGCCAAAAACTGATTTGTTTCCCGCATTGCGGAGGTTCTGCACCAACAGTTTGACTTGAGCGCATCCCTCATTTTTACCGTTTTTGCCAGTCCCTATGAATTCCAACGAGCGACCGGGTGGAAGCTGCGTGCGCAAAAATCTATACACATCGGCATAGATCTCAGCATCAATATTGCTCTCTACGAATACCTGACGCCGCCCACTGGCGTCGATCGCGAGTGAGGGCACGCCAACTGTCAGGGCGGCCAATGCGGCGTCCGTGCCGATCTTGGTAAGCTTCCGCGGGGTTCCTGAAAGAAGGTAAAGGCTCTCCTCCGGAGCGAGAGCGACGGTGGTTGCCGAATGTGTGGTCGCAATAACCGACATCCCCAACCTCCCGATCAAAGCCTTCTGAATGGTGTCCAGATAGGTCTGGATCATTCTTGGGTGCAAGAAGGCATCGACCTCGTCGAGCATCAATAGTGCCCCCTGGCTTGGTGTCATGCCGAAGCCGTAACCGGAAATGGCGAGCTGCAACAAAGTTTTCTCACCCGATGACAAGTCACGGGGAGAAATTTGCACCGGAAGGGAATTGTGCTGCAACATGACCTGATAGGGGCCGGATCCTGGCACCGGCGGGATCACCGAATACGGCAAGTCCATGCTAGATAGTTGCTCATTGAGCAGTGTCCACGGTGGAGGTCCAGCCAGTCTGTCGAACTCATCTTCAGGAATTGAAGTGAGGTTCTTCCCGTAGCGGAGGTTCTGAAAGATCGCGTAATTATTCGCCTCGACCCGGTCCACGTAGTTGACAAAAATTCGACTGATATCGTCAACCAAGCGAAAGCGTTGACCAATGGGCAGCATTAGGTCCTGTTCTGTGAGGTCCCACAGCTCTTTTCCCAGATGTGCTTTTAGACCACCGAGATCTGTCAAAAAGTCTGTTGTGTTCGCCATATCCTGGAGGTAGGGGCGGGTAATATCACCGATCTCCTCCTGCAGTTTTTCCGGCGCTACGCGATCTTTATATTGGTCAAAATAGGCTTTCGCGACTCCGGCCGCACGAAGTATGGACGGTTTGTGATGGGCCCAGGCGCGTCGATCGGGTTCCGGATCATAAGGCTCCGGAAAATTGTGACGAAAGTCATTGCTGTTGTATAGGACGACCCCGGAACGAGGATCACGGTGGATCGCACCTTCTTGAATCGCTTCCAGAAATTGGGTTTTCCCCGCGCCATTGATCCCGGTAATGAGCGTGAATTGAGGAAGATCTTGGTCATCGATCCCGGAGATCGACTTGAATGGTTTTGTTTGCCGAATTTTCATTGTCCGTCCCCTGTATCCGATTACGGTCCTACAAGAGGCCGGGCGTTTTCGATGGAAAGCTTGATGCCGCAACGCGCCCCAGCGGCCGATCGCGGTCGCCGGGGACTTTTTGGTTACTTAACTAGTGCATATCGCGCTTCTGGCGCGCGATATGCTCAGTGCCGGGATGACGGAGGCCCTTCAGGACTTCGCAGACGCGGCCCTGGTTGACCCCGAACGACGCGGCGATTACGTGCTGGTATTCGCCCTGCCAGTGGCGAAGCCATACCTGAACAGCATCTTCACGAGTGAGTTGGGGAGAAGGATTTTTCATTTTCGAGTCCTTTTAAGGGGCTCGGAAAACTTGACAGAGCAGCATGAGCACGGCAGTGTCGCGCTTGTTACCGATACTGATCCGCAGGCCTTCCGAGCCATTGCGGTTTCGATCGAGAGCCGGGGTTTGCAGACCCCGGCTTTTCTCGTTCGTCCTGTCGACGACAGGCAGACCGATAAAATGTCAGATGTTCCCAAAGGTCAAGATATGGCTCCCGCGAAAACACGGGTAAAAACTGGAGCACACAGGCTCCCAGTTCAGCTAACTTGCTGATTTTGTTGACTGCGTAGCAAAAGAATCGCAGCGAAATCAGAGTGTTACGCGAGGTCTATACCCAACTGGTAATACCAAACCCCTTGCCCATCAATCCCCAGCCCTGTGAATAGCTGTGGACGGCTGGCTGTTTTCGTACAGGCAACCTGTTCCCACCAGGCCGAAGATCCGGCCAAAGCAGCCAATTTCATTGCGAATCAAAGAACCTCTTCGCTCTGTGGTCACCCAGCAACGCGCGATGGAGCGGATCAGTATGAAGCAGCAACCCACACCGACAGGCTATCCCACGCTAGGCGAGCAGGGGCGGAAAACAATACATCGCTGGATGCATCAGCGCGGCGAAACGATCGCTGGCCACAAACTTTGGTCTGATGAAGAAATCCAGATCATTCGATCCCTCTATCCAGATTACGTGAAAATCGAGAGCGCTCTGCAAACCAGAACACTGATCGCGATCAAGCACAAATGCCGCGCGATCGGACTGGGCAGAAGGATACATCTTTGGAGCGCCGGAGAAATCGCCAAGTTGCGTCGCCTTTTTCCGTCCGCGTCCAAGGAAAAGCTCATGGCCGAATTCTCGTTCACGACTTGGCAGAATATCAGATCAACCGCCTATCGGCATGGATTCCGTCAGAAGAGACGACCATACCCGAAAGCAGCAAATCCGCTTATGAATGCCGTCCTGGAGCGATGCATGGTGATCGGCTGGTCAATGGCTGACCTCGACGGCGAATGCGGCTTCGACAAATATTTCCGGGGGCGGAATTGGACGCACCGGACATCGAATTCTGCGGCCGTATTCAAAGCGATCGAGGTTCTGGGCGGAAGGGTCTCGGTGATTTGGGATCAATAGGCCGCAGACGCCACCTTACTTGTCTGAAGACTTTTCCTTGCGCCGGATCGTGTATTCGTCGCGGCCGTCTGGCATTCGCCTCGTCTCGATGAGCTCGGCTCTTAAGGCGGCCAACTCCTCCCTGATATCCTGAAGGACGCTTGTAGGGTTTGTAGGGTCGAGACCGGCGTAATCAGCTGGCGAAGGGGGTGCGGGGGAGCCCTTTGTTCTGTTGTCGAGATCGTCCAATCCCACCGTGAATTCGAGGCGAGCGATGATCTCCGCGTTCAGCGACCGTTTATTCTTCTCAGCTTCCGCCTTGAGGTGATCACGCATCCCTTCGGGGAATCGGACGATGTATTTATCTTGATCTTGTGGAGCTCTGTCGACCATGGGGCTATGAGCCATAAATATCTGCTTGACGCAACCTTGGCTCATAGCCATATTCAACTTTATGGCTATGAGCCTTGAAAGGAGAGTCGAGTGCAAAGCCGGACAATGATCGACATGTTCAACTTACGCCTGCCTGATGGTTTTCGTGACCGTATCAAGGAAGAGGCAAATCGCAATCGTCGTTCGATGAACGCAGAAATCGTCTATCATCTCGAAAAAGCGATTTTTGATCCCCTCGAAATGAAAAAGGGCAGCGAAGTCTCGGCGTAGGAACCGACTTCGCTGCCCTTTTCTAAGTTCAACATCATCTTGCGGAGAATGTCGAAATGCAGGAACAACATACACAACCTACCTCGGAGAAATCAAGTCCTGAGAAGTCGGTCGATACCATCGAGGCGATTGATCGCCTCCACCAGATCGCTGCACATCTGCACGTGTTGCTGATGGCCACCGCCTCACTCGAAGACGAAAACGACCAGGACGCCATGGGGCAGATCTGCGCAGATGCACTGAAGCGGTGCAGGAAAGCCCTTGCGGCGTTGAGTTACAAGGACGAGGACGGCGACGTCCACAGCGTTGCGGCGCAATTCAAGGAGTGCTCAACGCGCCTCCGCCGGATCCTGGAAAGGATGCATGGCGGCTGCCACGTCGAGCGATCGATCTCCCGTAGCGAGGACAGCGGAACGCTGGTTTACATGTTCGAGGTGCGCCTGCCACTCGATACGAGGCAATAGACCCCAAGTCCGTCGCCACCCTTCATCTCAATGTCGCGCCGCGTCGGATGCTCAATCAGAGGGAGGCCGCGCAATATTGCGGCCTCAACCTGAAACGCTTTCCTGTCGCCTGCCCTGTCTCGCCGCTGAGTATGCCCGATGGCGGCAAGCTTTACGATATGCGCGACCTCGACGGTTGGCTGGACGCCCTCAAAGGGGGCGCGGCCGGCGAAGACGAAATCCTAAGGATGCTGGACTGATGGGGGAGAGGAGAAGGCCTAAGGGTTTTCAGATTTTTCAGGACAAGAAGCCGCCTCACAAGTGGCGCTGCTATCATCGCAAGACGGGAGCTGCGATCGATATCGATCGATTTCCTCTTTACACCCTGGAATTTTATGCCGAATGCCTGAGGATTGACGAGCTGCAGAGAAAGGCAGATACGGCCAAGCCGGGTACGCTCGGCATGCTAATTAAAAACTACCGGGCAAGCCGCGCATTTCAGGACTTATCGCCGCGAACGCAGGCCGATTATCAGAAATGCTTCGACTACCTTAGAAAAATAGAACACCAGCCGCTCGCCAGCTTCACCTCACCGCTTGTCGTCGGAATTCGAGACAAGGCAGCGGACACCAAGGGACGCCGGTTCGGCAACTACGTTAAATCGGTTCTCTCCCTACTTTTCGCCTGGGGTAAGGAGCGTGGCTACGTCAAAGAAAATCCGGCTGTCGCGATCAAGGGAATCAGGAAGCCCAGGGGAGCGCCGGAGGCAAACAGGCCGTGGACTGACGCGGAGCGAGAGGCAGTTCTTGCCGCCCTGCCCCCGCACATGCTGCCGCCCGTCAGCCTGATGATGTTCTACGGGCTCGATCCGCAGGACGCGCTCAAGCTGCCGCGCAACGCGGTTTCCGGTCTAATGATCGATACCAGACGGGGCAAAACCGGCGTCGGCGTCATGCTTCCGCTGGTGGCGCCCGTGTACACGGCATTGGAGAGCGCGCCGAAACATGACGCACTCACCTTGTGTGCGAACAGCTACGGCAAGCCCTGGAGCGTATCCGGCTTCAGGGCCTCATGGCGGCCCATTCGCATGAAGCTTGAGGAGGAGGGAAAGGTCCAACCAGGACTAACCCTCAAGGGCCTCCGCCACACAGTTGCGACCGTTCTCCGGGAAATGGGGAAGGATTATGCGACGATCGCTGAGGCGCTCGGACAGAAGACCGAGGCCATGGCAAAGCACTATTCGAGGCGTGCCGACATGTCGAAAAAGAACACCGCCACCGTCACGGATCTCAGCGCGGAAATGAACAGACGGAAAACGAAAATTGTCAAACCCACTTCGTAGAAGTGTCAAACCCGAATTGATTAGAGAGAATGCAGATATGGGAAAAACTAGGCGCAATAAGGGCTTAGAATGGTGCCCGGAGGCGGATTTGAACCACCGACACGCGGATTTTCAATCCGCTGCTCTACCAACTGAGCTATCCGGGCATCGAGGCTC
>Ga0209676_1002383_pt1 | contig 13497 bp, 14 predicted proteins | sample AraplaCvi_mLB_r2_FD_184282 | JGI IMG/M metagenome (GOLD analysis project Ga0209676, IMG submission 184282) | Arabidopsis root microbial communities from North Carolina, USA - plate scrape MF_Cvi_mLB_r2 (SPAdes) (version 2) | ecosystem: Host-associated > Plants > Roots > Endosphere | place: USA...
GTTTTATCTTCTGTTTGAATTGTTGTACCACAGCCAATACAATTTGGCATTTCGTTCATTCTTTTTCCTCCCAAGTACTGATTCCTTTTCGTTTTAAAGTATTGAACACACGGCGTTCAATAAATCGATTGAATTTTGTTACGAGCCCATCTGATTGTGCAACCGGCTTTACTAGTACCGTATGCAAGCCTAGACGATTTGCGCCCATTACATCTGTTAGTAGTTGGTCTCCTACCATTACTACTTCCTGCGGTCGTAGCCCCAATTGAATAATGGCGCTATAAAAGGCATTACGAAGTGGCTTTCTTGCCTTATGAATATAAGGAATACCTAATGGCTCAGCAAACTGCTTAACACGCGCTTCTTTGTTATTCGACGCAATAATAACACGAATGCCAGATTCTTTCATAATGCGAAGCCAAATAATAAGCTCTTCCGTTGCATCTGCACGGTCCCATTCCACAAGCGTATTATCTAAATCCGTAATAATCCCTTTAATACCTAAGTTTTGAAGCTTTTCCGGTGTAATTTCATAAATACTCGTGACAAATTCATTTGGTAATAAAAAATTATACAAAATAGCGACCCCTAATCTAAACGTATTATTCGACCATTATAGCATATTTGCGAAGGCTTCACCCATTTGAATTGGGCTTCCTTGTACAACATTTTCCGTAAATTCTATTGCATCCTTTTCAAACAGCATAACTACTGTAGAGCCAAATGAAAAATATCCGACTTCTTGACCCTTATGCCACTGAGTTGTTGTATTAGTGAGCACAATAGAGTTTACAAAGGTAGCACCAACTTTAATAAACGCTATCTGTTGTTTATTTGCCACTGTCAGCTCCGTTACCGAACGATAATTGTGCGATATTGGCTTTTTACCGTATGTAAGACCGAGCTGATTAACAGGATAGGATTTTTGACCAAGTGTATACTGTCGTAGCACCTCTCCATCAATCGGGCTATGAATTCGGTGATAATCTGCCGGACTCAAGTAAAACACGATAAAATGCCCATCTGCATATTGTGAAGCACGTTCTGTATTGCCAAGTAAATCTTGTAATGAATAAGGTTTACCCTTTACAAGAAATGTCATATCCCATTCGATACGCCCAAATGATTCTACTTTGGCATCCACTGGACTCACATAAGTACTAGGATTTTGTTCAATTGGACGTGCATCTTCTAAAAGCTCTCTTGTAAAAAAGTCATGTAAACTTGAAAATTGTTGTTGTTTTTTCGCAACCTCTTCAAGTTTAATATCGTATACTTTCATGTAACTAGGGATAATACGTTTACTCCACTTTGCTTTTGCAATAGATTGCAAAAGATGGGAAGATTGCTTTCCGTTTGTTAATTCAATTAAGCGTTGATATAGTTTTTCTTTCATAAAACAAAACCCCTATCGATTAATTTAGACTGTCAATTTTTTCGCATTCGAAGTATAATGGTACAATATCTTAAGTGCAAAGGAGTGATCCCCCTTGTTTTTTTATCACAAGTTGGTGGATACCACGGTTAAGAAAATGAAATCGCAAGCAGCAAATTTTATCACAATCAGTAATATGTCCTTCGGCGGCGCGGCCATAATGGCTACACTACACGAATACTATAGCTACAGTGTCTTGTTTATCTTTATCGCAGCCCTTCTTGATCGCTATGACGGGAAGGTGGCTAGAGCACTTGGACAAGTGTCTGATTTAGGCAAACAATTAGATTCTATGAGTGATATTATATCATTTGGTGTGGCACCTGCATTATTAATGTATAAAGTTGTCTTAGTCGACTTTGGTTTTGTCGGTATGACAATGACAGTACTATATATCGTCTGCGGTGCGATGAGATTAGCTCGCTTCAACATTTCAGATGCAAACGGCTATTTTACAGGGCTACCGATTACTGCGGCAGGTACAGTCTTAACTTTAACGTATTTCGCATCTAATACGTTCCACCCAGTATTTTATCTTTTCTTATTCCCTATACTAGCATTACTAATGATTAGTACAATCACGTTAAAAAAAGTGTAACAGCACATTTGCTGTTGCACTTTTTTTCATTTAACACAGCTTTAAAACATATACTGTCGAAAAATGGGGAAAGGATGAAATCATTCAATGAGCGGAATTTTTACATCTATGTTGCAGTTATGGCTTGAGATCCCAGCATTACTTGGCTATTTAAAGGGGCAAACTTTCCATAAACCCTTTTCAAAAGAAGAGGAAGCTGCTTGTATTGAACGATTTTTAGGCGGTGATGAGCAAGCGCGTCTTGACCTAATTGAACGTAATATGAGACTTGTCGCACACGTTGTGAAAAAATTCCACCCAAAGCATGAACAACTTGATGATTATATTTCCATCGGTACGATTGGTCTGATGAAAGCCGTAGAAAGTTATACGCCTGACAAAAAAACCCGTCTTGCCACTTATGCCGCCCGCTGTATCGAAAATGAAATTTTAATGCATCTGCGTACACAGAAAAAAGTACAAAAAGATGTTTCCTTATTTGAGCCAATCGGTACAGATAAGGATGGTAACGCCCTACAAATTCGAGATCTCTTACAATGCGATGAAGAAAGTGCAACAGAAAAAATTGAACATAAAGAGCATGTTGCACAACTATATCACTATTTGCATATGCTCGATGAACGTGAGCTCGAAATCGTTACACTTCGCTATGGTCTTAACCAGCAGGATGCACTCACACAAAAGGAAATCGCTGCACGTTTAAATATTTCTCGTAGCTATGTATCACGCATTGAAAAGCGAGCACTTATTAAACTCTATCAATTATATAAACGAGATCAAAAAATTATTGAGTAATATATTGTAAATTGATAATAATAATAATTCAATAAATCTATGACAATATTCCACAATGAATCTTGTATTTTTATCGGTACAAAAGAAGACATTTGTAGCTGACGTTTCGTTTTCGCTACGAAAACATTTGCTAAAATAAAGAAAGCCCTCTTGCGTCATTAAAATGTCGCAAGAGAGCTTTTTCTCTTAATGAATTTCAACAGATTCTGAAAGTTCTGCTGAAATAAGTGTACCGAGTAACATTGTTATAATGACTACACCTGCTGTTAAAAATAGCATTATGCATGCCTCCCATCTGAATATGAAGAGATTTCATTAACAACAGTTTAGCATTCGTGCGACTTTTAAACTGTGATTTTTCTCACACTAAAAGGCACTCATTTTGACTTTTTTGTGTAGTTTATTCCGCAGATTGGTGAAAACTAATACTCAGTGGGATAATAGACTTTATAACGATTCGATAGCTTTTAGTACTATTTGTGTTGAATGCTTTGCAGCTACTGGTAAAAACTCATCGAAGCTAATATTCGATTCTTTTCCAGCAATATCTGATAAAGCACGAATAACAACAAACGGAGTACCAAATTGGTAACATACTTGTGCAACTGCTGCTGCTTCCATCTCTACTGCCTTCATTTGCGGGAAATGGCGACGGACTGCTTCTACACGAACAGGATTATTCATAAAAGCATCACCTGAGCAAATTAAACCAATACCATATTGGTGCTCTCCAACAGCCTCTACTGCCTCTTCAGCTACTTTCATAAGTTTTTCATCTGATTTATAAGCTGCTGGCATACCTGCCATTTGCCCCATTTCATAACCGAAAATCGTTACATCTACATCATGATGACGGACTTCATCTGAAATAACGATTGCGCCTACTTCAAGCTTTTCATCATAGCCTCCTGCAGAACCCGTATTAATGACCACATCAGGTTTGAATTCATGTAATAGAATAGTAGTTGACATTGCAGCATTCACTTTACCAATACCGCTTTTTAATAAAACTACCTCGTTCCCTTTGTAAGTTCCTGTTGTATATTCACTTCCTGCAATTGTTGTGCTTTTTGCATTCTCTATAGATGCTCGTAAAAGCTCTACTTCTTCTTCCATTGCCCCGATTACTGCGATTTTCATATCTTAGTTACTTCCCTTCTTTATGCACTTCAAATCAATTATGCCTCGGCATAATTGCGTCCGGGAATCGGCTTTGTGCTTGCACAAAGAACTCCTTTCCGATTACCGTGACATCCGCCGGAGGCTTTAACTTATATCAGCGGATGTTTGTACATCTGCTGATATAAGTTAAAAATAATCAAACGAGTTACTTTCGTCAATAGGCACCATTTAATGTATTTAGTTGCTCAAGTTTGACTGGTAACCAGCCTTCGTTGTCGACCCATTCCATGCTGACACGGTACATTTGTGTCTTATCATTAGTTGAAACTGTTGCAATAGCCGAATTAGCGCCACCGTTATTTTGTATACGCCAAATAATCATATTGTCCTTTTCGATGCCAGTAGCGGCTGTAACTGTGGCCACCTTTTCAGCCCAGTCTACAGATTTATCATCGTAAGAAGACACATGCTGACCTGTTTGTGTTGTAGGTGTAGGCTTCCAGCTTTTATTGGTTACAACCTTATCAACAATTGGGTTGTCGGACGTGGTTTCAGTAGTAGTATCCTGTTCAGATGTTTGAGTTTCATCTGTAGGCTCTCCCTCTGTTTCCTCTTTAGCAGTTACATTATTATTTTTCTCTTTAGAAGGCTCTTCCTTCACGTCTTCTTTATCGTTCTTCTGCTCCTGTATTGGCTCGTCTTTCTCAACTTGCCCTGCATCATCCTGCCATTTAAACACAAATGTGGCTACTATAATAATTAATATCACGACAATACCAATTAATACATTCAATAGTTTATCTAGCTTTTTATTATGAGATGGCTGCAAATGACGACTGCTTCGAGTTTTTCGTTCACTCATGAAGTCTCCCCCTCTCTAGCCAATATTTTATCAAGTTCAACAGCACTTGCAAAATAATTGTGCTCCTATTATATCATAGACAAAACCAAAGACCTCTTAAGGTATTTATTGGATTTTGGCTATTGAATCAATTATGCAACGGCGTAATTGTGTACAGAATCGGCTTTATGCCAACACGACGTTGGTTATTCAGTCATATGTTGTTGTCGCTTCGCATTCGCACAGTTAAATTGCTACAATACTCCGCATTCATCTCACAACCTATAAAAGTGGGATACTCCTGTATCTGTCGCTACAAATGCCTTTTGCTAAAAGAAGTGTAAAAACTCACATAGATGATAGAATCAAGAACAGTATCGCCTTGGCGGTGCTGTAGATACAATACATTGTGCTGAATAAGATAAAAGCAGCTAGCTCTCTTTTATAAAGAAAGCTAACTGCTTGTACAAAATTATTTTATTGAAATAATTTTAACTTTCATTTCTCCACCAGGTGTTTGTACGACAACCTCTTCGCCTTCAGCACGACCTAGCAAGCCTTTAGCAATTGGTGATTCATTTGAAATACGGAATTCCATTGGATCTGCCTCAGCCGAACCAACAATTGTATACGATTCCTCATCAGTTGATGGTTTTCCATTAATTACTTCTACAAATGTAACCGTTTTCCCTAGTGATACTACACTGTTGTCTGTTTCATCCTCAGAAATAATAACTGCGTTACGAATCATTGATTTTAATGTAGAAATTCGACCTTCTAAAAAGGCTTGTTCTTCTTTTGCAGAGTCATACTCAGCGTTTTCAGAAAGATCCCCGAAATCACGAGCGATTTTAATACGTTCTACGATTTCCTTACGTGTTTCCGTTTCTAATTTCACTAATTCTTCTTCTAATTTTCTTTTACCTTCAGCTGTCATTGGGTACTGTTTTTCGTTTGCCAAAGTTCTTCACTCCTTGTTTTCGTCAATATAAAAACATAAAACTCGATTAAGTGCCTAGTAGGATTCACTTAATCGAATTTTATTATTTTTAAACGGTTTCAAATTACGCTTTGACCTAATAGTATGCATGCCTTTCTGAAATATGTACAGATATGCATGTAAATATTGTCAATACCACTCTATCTTATTACAATACGTTGTCGGTTTCAAGGATAGTTTTAATCTTAGTTACCATTAAATCAATTGCAACCTCATTGTCCCCGCCTTCAGGAATAATAATATCAGCATAACGTTTCGTCGGTTCAATAAATAAATTATGCATTGGACGCACTGCCGATAAATATTGGTCGATTACAGAATCTGTTGTACGTCCACGCTCTTTTATATCACGCATTATACGACGAATAATACGTAAATCTGAGTCCGTATCTACAAATAATTTAATATCCATTAAATCACGTAAATCTGCATCTTCTAACACCAAAATACCTTCAAGTATAATAACATCTACAGGCTCTACATGAATAACTTCTTGAGCTCTTGTATGCTGCACATAATCATATACTGGCTTTTCAATTGGTTGACGGACCAATAATTTTTTTATGTGTTCAATTAACAAATCATTATCAAACGCTAACGGATGGTCATAGTTTGTACCTAAACGCTCCTCAAACGTTAAATGACTTTGATCTTTATAATAAAAATCTTGTTCAATAACAACAACTGAATGATCGCGAAAAACATCATAAATAGCACGGGTCACACTCGTCTTTCCCGAGCACGAGCCACCAGCGATTCCGATGACGACTGGACGCTTTGCTGCCATTAATTATTCCCCTTTCGCATCATGTTATGTGGTTTTAATGGTGTATCGCATTTAAATTTAACAATTTGTAATGGATGACGCGCAGCATCTAAGCTATTGCCATCCTCATCCCAAATTTCACCCATTGTAAGACGGAAATTTTCGATTTCCGGTCCAAAGAATTCTACCTCATCGCCAGGTTTAAAATAGTTACGTTGTTGCATTGTTACCATTTTCGTTTCTGGGTCATGCTCTAAAATTAAACCAGCAAACTCATAAGTTGTTTTACGGCCATGTACACCAAACATTTGCTCCTCGTGACCAGGTGCATCGTGGAAGAATGCTTCTGCAGTGTCACGGTTAGCACATTTGTCTAATTCCTCAAGCCATTCACGTTTAATTTTGAAATTGTCAGGGTCCGCACAATAAGCGTCAATCACTTTGCGGTACACTGAAACAACTGTAGCAACATAGTGAATCGATTTCATACGGCCTTCTACTTTTAATGAATCAATACCAAGCTCAATCATATGTGGAATTGCTTCAATTAGCTTTAAGTCTTTCGGACTCATTGCGAAAGGTGCGTGATTATCATCGAAAAGTGCCTTTTCTTCGCCAGCCTCTAGCTCATATAAATCATAGTCCCAGCGACAAGATTGACAGCACCCACCACGGTTAGAGTCACGAGCAGTCATATGATTTGAAAGTACACAGCGACCAGAATAAGCGATACACATCGCTCCATGAACGAAAGCTTCAATTTCAATATCGACTTTTTCCTTCATCAGCTTCATTTCTTCGCCGCCTACTTCACGTGCTAATACTACACGATGTAAGCCTTCTTCTTTCCAATACTGGACAGCCTTCCAGTTTGATAAAGATTGCTGTGTAGAAAGATGAATTTCAAGCTTTGGTGCAGCTGTACGGCAAGTTTCAATGATCAGTGGATCCGCTACAATAATACCTGTAACACCTGCAGATTCAATATCTTTTAAATACTGCTCTAAGCCGTCCATATTTTCATTATGGGCGAAAATATTTGTCGTAACATAGATTTTCGCACCATATTTATTGGCGAATTCAACACCTTCGCGCATTTGTTCAATTGAGAAGTTATCTGCGTTTGAACGTAAACCGAACTCTTGTCCACCGATAAATACTGCATCTGCTCCATAATGAACTGCTACTTTTAATTTTTCTAAACTACCTGCAGGGGCAAGTAGCTCTGGTTTTTTTGTAATGACACGTTTCCCGTCTATAATCTCACGAATTTTGTCATTTTGTTCTAATGCTAATGCCATGTTCTTGCCACCTCCTAGTAAACTGTTTCCTTGAAGATAAAGCCAGTATCAAGAGGTCTGATGGCAGGCTGAATTTCTTCAATTTTAGCTAGTAAATCATCTTTAATATCTTCATACGCATCTTCTGATTCGTCAAAATATGTGTCAATTGCTTGACGATAAGCTTCTGTTACTGTGACTACATACTCTGATGTTTGAAGAACACCTTCAATTTTTAATGCATCTATGCCACCTTCGAATAATTCGCCAAGCTCATCAATAATACACATATCATTCGGACTGAAAATATGCGTACCGTTAGCATCTTCATAAATTGGATATTTATTATTACGCTCATCATCATGAAGGAACATATTGCGATTTTCCTTACGATTTTCAATTTCCATTGCTTTATCTTGATATAAGAAATAATGGCCTAGTAATGGGCGTTTTGATTGGAACATACATGTCATTCCATGTACTTGAACCTCGACCTCTATTTCTACATTTTCTTTAATTTCTAGCACTTCATCTAAAGAAAGTTCTCGTGAAAGTACTGTTCGAGTTGCTCCGCGTTTCCCCCAATAATTTGCTGTAAACCAGTTCGTTGCAGTCGTTTCTGGATTCCAGTGTAGCGGTATTGTAACACCTTGTTCACGACGGATGATTAATACTGCTGGATCCCCATAAATTAAACGGTCAACACCAATACGTTGCATTTCTTTTAAATATTCGGCAAGCGCATCCATTTTTTCATTATGGAATAGCGCATTTACCGCAACATAAACCTTTTTACCCGCTGCATGAATCAACTTTGTAGCTTCTTCCACTTCACTAACAGAAAATTCCCCTGCTAGACGAAGACCAAATTGTTGTTCACCAATGACAAAAGCATCTGCTCCAGCCTGTAAAAGTGCTTTTACATGGTCCACTGATTGCGGTGTAACAAGCAATTCAGGTTTTTTCATAATAGTCACCTCTTCAAACATAGTAATAAACCATCACCGACCGGTAAAAATGCACTAGTATAATCAGGGTGCTCCATAATCCAATCGGTAAAGTTTTTTAAATTTCGAATCATTGTACGCTTGCGACGCGGTACATCTTTTAAATCCAAATCTGATAAGCCATGCATATACATATTATCGATATATAGAACTCCGCCAGATTTTACAAGAGGCGCATACTTTTCAAAAAAGCGTTGATATTGTCCCTTTGCAGCATCGATAAAAACTGCATCGAAGGTTGTATGAATTGCTTCATCATTCACCTCTAAGGCGTCACCTTCAATAACCGTAATACGATCTGAAACTGTAGAACGTTCAATATAAGCCTTTGCTCTCGCAACACGCTCAGTATCTCGCTCAACTGTAACAATATGCACGTTAGGTAAAGCGTCAGCCATTCTTATTGCAGAATAACCAATTGCTGTACCAATCTCTAAAATTTTTGACGGATTTTGAATACGTAGCAGTTGATTTAGTGCATCAATGCCTGCAAGCTGCATAATCGGTACATGATTCTCCTCCGCAAATGCTTCCATTTCTAAAAGCAATTCATTACGTGGTTGAATAAATGATTGAATATATGCATCTGATAATTCCATTTTTAAGTTCACCCTCATATCAATTATGCCTCGGCATAATTGCGTCTGGAATCGGCTTTGTGCAAGCACACAGCCGATTTCGTGACATACGCCAGAGGCTTTAACTTCTTTCAGTGGATGCTTGGACATCTGTATCTATCGCTACAAAAGACATCTGCTGAAAAAAGTTAAAAGGCAACGAGTAATCCTCGTTGTCTGTACTTCATCATTTAACAACAAAAAGAAAAAGACCAAACGTGATGTCTTGGTACTTCGTCATACAAAAATGAGCAATTGTTTTTATAAGCTTTAAACAATTGCCACCACGTATATTTTTCCGCATTAACGGACTGATTGAATTTTTCCCATGCGGATCGATTAAAAATCACAACTTATAATAGCATGAAAATAGAAGGAAAGCTATTTTTCTTTCCTTCTATCCACATTATTACTATTTATTTTTTAATAATATCCAGTATATCTCGGCTTTCGCAGATGTATGGACACCAGCTGAAAAGTAACTTAACATCTCACAAGTTAACAGAAATTACTCTGCATTGCGCAAATATTTTTGTTCTTTCTGTAAGTGTTCATCATATGTTTTCGAGAAGTGATTGACACCCTGTTTATCCGCTAAGAAGAAGAGATAATCTGTTTCACTTGGATTAAGCGCTGCTTCAATTGAAGTTTTCCCAGCACCCGCAATAGGACCTGGTGGTAAGCCTTTATTTTTGTAGGTATTATAGGCATTATCTACTTCTAAATCTTTGTAAAGTACACGATCTTTATGAGATCCTAGTGCATATAAAACAGTTGGGTCTGTTTGTAGAGGCATTCCTTGATTGATACGGTTATAGAATACGCTCGCAATTGTTTCTCGATCTGTTTGAGCAGTAGCTTCTTCTTCCAATAATGAAGCAAATGTTATTAATTGATGTACTGACATTTGTTTTTCAGTAAGAGCATCGCTGTAATTTTTCAAAACCTTGTCCATTGCCCCTACCATTTCGTCTACAATCGATTCCAATGTTGGTTTTTCTTCAAAATAAGAATACGTTGCAGGGAATAAATAGCCCTCTAAATCATAACGAATATTATCGGCTAAAACCGCATCCGTTACAAGCTCAGGATATTTAGCCTTCATTTGTTGAACAAATGTGTCGCTTGTTACTAAGTCCATAAATTCCTTTTGAGTGTAAGGTGTTTTCTTTTCCACAATATTACCGATTTGTTCAAGTGTTAAGCCTTCAGGAATGGTCATTGCAAAGACTGGCGTACGGTAGACCTTTCCGGTTTTTAAACTTTTGATTAGTTCGTCTAATGTCATTGACTGTGATAAATCATATTTGCCTGCTTGGAACTGAGATTCATTTTTAAATTTGGCATAGTATTTAAAAACACGAGCATCTTTAATTAACCCTTTTTCCTCTAATAGAGTCGAAATAGAGCTTAAACCTGAACCAATTGGTACTTCAACTGCTATTGTATTAGTCGCATCTGGATCTACTGGTTTTAATGCGCTCTTCACATAATTATAGCCAAATAAACCGACTATCCCTAAAATTAGGACCAAAGCAATTGCAACAATAGCAACGATTTTTCTCACAATTTTTACCTCGGATTTTCTTTCTTGCATTTTTGAAAACATTTCTTGTTTTTTTGAACCGTTATCCACGGGTTTCCCCCCTATCACTCCATTATCATACTAGAAATCAACTTTCACGACAAACAGAAATAGATAATTCAGTAGAAAAAGCACACATAAAAAAATAGCTTGCGACAATAGAATGAGTATAATTAATAAAAGTTGATTCCCTAGAATTAGTAAAAAAAGCTGAGACAAAAACAGTTTTAAAGCATTGATAACATATTAGAGAAAACTAGATAGATAATAATGGGTCGTTTTGATTATTTGGTATGGAAAGCCCCTTCATAGAAAACAAAAATCTGCCAACAATATTGTTAGCAGACTCAATAATATTTTTTCCACAAAAACGGTTGGAAAAACATCAAGATAAAGTGATACCTATAATTGAAAAGCTCCTTGTTTGACATCGACTAATAATCCCTTTGCAAGCTGTGTTATAACTACATCATCTGCCGGAGGATTAAAGCGGCTACATTGAACATCTCGAAATAGTCGCTGTAATTTACTAGTCTTAGACAGACTTCGTCCACCAACAACTTGCATTGCTTTTGTTACGATATCAATGGCATTGTTACTAATGACATACTTTGCAATGCTAACATCTTCAGAAAGTTGATCCTTTATCGCAGGATTTTGCTCTACTTGCGCTGCAATACTATACAATGTTCGACGTGCCGTTTGATAAAGTATTTCTATTTCACCAATTTTTTGTTGGACATGACTTGCGTGTGCGATTGTATTTTCTAAACTGTATGAATAAGTATTTTTAGCAAATTCTATTGCATAATCCCTAGCAGCCCCTGCAACCCCTAAGTAAACAGCTGGAATTTCTAATGAATAGATACGACCATCAGCTAAAAAACGGTTTATTTCATTTGGACGATGCTTGTATAGCAATGCCTCCTCCGGAACAAATGTGTCATGAAAAATAATATCATGACTACCTGTTGCACGCATTCCCATTGCATCCCAAGTATTAACAACCTCTACCTGATCATTTTTAGTTACTAAAAATTCAGCCGTTAAATTCTCTTCTTCTATATAGGCGATAATCGTAAATTGTTTTAAAATGGGGGCTAGGGAAGCAAAAGCCTTTTCACCTGTAATGAGATAGCCTCCAGGCACTTTTTTTGCAATTGTGCCAGGTAAACTTCCACGAGAAATATTACCTTTCCCTCGTTCGCTATTGATAATATTTAATAGAGAACCTTCTTTAACTGCTTTACGACTTAATTCTGCAAATATTGGCTCGGGCCACGTCTTTGCCTCACGAACGTTCAAAAAGGTTAATAAGTGCCAACCAACAGACAATGCAGTAGAACCATCGCCTTTTGCTAATTGTTCCTGTACTAATAACATTTCATAAAGCGAAATTTCCTCACCGCCGTATTTTTTCGGCACGGTTAATTTAAAATAGCCAGCATCCTCTAAAATTTTAAATTGCTCAAACGGAAATTCTCCACTCTCATCATATTTATCAGCAGTCTTGTCAATTTGTTGTGCCAATTCACTAGCATATTGAACTAGCTTTTGCTCACGATCGTTACGAATATAAACATCACTCATCAATGAGTCACCCTACTTTTCGTAAATCGATTTTGTGGTTTTTTGAGTCCTAAATGTTCCCTCAGTGTTGAACCGGTATATTCTTTTCGATAAATACCCCGCTCTTGTAAAATAGGCACGACCTTGTTCACAAAGTCTTCTAAATCACGTGGTAATAACGGAAACATTAACATAAAGCCATCTGCCGCTTCCTCTGTAATCCAGCGCTCCATCTCATCAGCAATTTGTGTTGGTGTTCCAACAAAGGCATCGCGCTTCGCAGGACCAAATAGGCGTGCATATAATTCGCCCACCTTTAAATTTTCTTTTTTGATAATTTCTAAATGCTCATAGAAATGACTTTGAATACTGTTGACTTTAGGAAAATCCACTTCGATTGCAGGTGTATCTAACGAGTATTTAGAAAAATCTACATTTCCCATATAGCCCGAAACAAATTTTAAACTCTCATATGGGTCAATCAACGCCTGTAATTCATTATACTTATGGATAGCCTCTTCCTCAGTATCCCCCACAATTGGCGATATCCCTTGGAACACAAGAAGCTCCTCCTCAGTGCGTCCAAATGGAGCAAGCTGTGCCTTTAAATGACGATAATGCTCCTTGGACTTCTCAATATCATCCCAATGCACAAAAACGACCTCCGCTGTTCGTGCTGCTAATTTTTGCCCTGGTTTTGAAGCACCAGCCTGAATAATAACAGGCTGCCCCTGAACGGAACGTGCAATATTCAATGGACCTTTCACTGATAAATATTCGCCTTTAAAATCGGTCTCATGCACTTTATTGCGGTCATAAAAAATATTATTATCACGTTCGTAAACAAAAGCATCGTCCTCCCATGAATCCCATAATGATTGA
>Ga0209676_1002387_pt1 | contig 13461 bp, 10 predicted proteins | sample AraplaCvi_mLB_r2_FD_184282 | JGI IMG/M metagenome (GOLD analysis project Ga0209676, IMG submission 184282) | Arabidopsis root microbial communities from North Carolina, USA - plate scrape MF_Cvi_mLB_r2 (SPAdes) (version 2) | ecosystem: Host-associated > Plants > Roots > Endosphere | place: USA...
GATCCGCCGGCGCGGCCATCGCATCCGTTTCGCCAATTTCGAACGGCAGCCGGATTTCGAACCGAACGTGGATCGCTATCGGGGGCTGGTCGTGCTGGGTGGTCCGATGAACGTCGAGGACCAGGCGCGGCGTCCGCACCTGAAGACCGAGCTGCGCGCCATCGAACACATGCTCGAACAGGGCAAGCCCGTGCTCGGCATCTGCCTGGGCGCGCAGCTGCTGGCGCACGTGCTGGGCGCGCCGGTGCGGCGGCATGAGGCGCCCGAAATCGGCTGGTACCCGTTGCACACCACGCCGGCTGGTCGCGAAGACGCGGTCCTCTCGCCGCTCGGCGACACGTCTCCGGTGTTCCAGTGGCACCGTTACAGCTTCGAGGTACCGAGCGAGGCGACGCACCTGGCGAGCACCGCCGGCTGCGAGCAGCAGGCGTTCCGTTACGGCGAGAACGCCTACGGATTCCAGTTCCATCTGGAGATGGACGAGGCGCTGATCGAGCGCTGGCTGCGCAATCCAGCCTATCGCGAGGAACTGGCGGAACTGGGCGGTCTCGATCCGGCACGCGCCGACGTCGAGGCGATCCGCCGGCACACGCGCGAGTACATCGCCGGCATGCAGTCGCGTGCGGACGAGGTATTCAACCGGTTTCTCGATCTGGTGGGCCGCCCGCAGCGGCGGATCACGCTTCCTTCGCGCGAGTGGGTCTGAACTGCCGCGCGGGCTTGGTGTGAAAGCTCTAGAGCCGGGCGCGAAGGTGACCGGACCCCAGCCACTCCCACCGAGGGAACCCGCATGGCGAAGTTCAAGAAGGCGGCCGGCAAGACCACCGCGTCCGGCACGCGCACGCGCAAGAAGGCCGGTGCGCAGGATGCACAGCAGCAGGCCGACCAGCTGTCGCGCACGCTGAGCGAATCGGCGCAGCAGATATGGCTGGCGGGCGTGGGCGCGTTCTCGCGCGCGCAGGCCGAAGGCACGAAGCTGTTCGACGCGCTGATCAAGGAAGGCATGACGCTGGAACAGACCGCGCGCCGCTTCGCGGGCGGTCAGGCGGAAGTCGTGCGCGACGTCGTCGGCTCCCGCGTCGGCCAGGCGCGCGAACGCGCGGTCGACACCTGGGATCGCCTGGAGAAGGTGTTCGAGGATCGCGTGCAGCGTTCGCTGGTGAAGCTGGGCGTACCCGGCCGCGATGACCTCAACGAACTGAGCCGCCGCGTCGACGCGCTCACCGCCGAACTGCGCCGCCAGGGCGGTTCGGCCGCTCCGCGCAAGACGGGCGCTCACAAGACCGCGGCCAGCAAGGCGACCAAGGCGCCGGCCGCACGCAAGTCGCCGCGAAAGGCGACCCGCAGCCGTTCCAACGCGGCGTCCTGATCGAACAACGCATTACCGCCCGGCGCTCGCCGGGCGTCCCGACAAGCCCGCCAGTCCGCTGCTCCGTATGCTCCCCTCCCCTTACGGTTTCGGACTGGCGGGCTTTCCTTTGCCTGCATCCGACAGCTCACGTGACCGACGCCACGCGGGGAGCCATGTCGCTGTCGTATAGTCGCCAGCCTCCGACACTCCCGGGTTGTGCATGCTGGCTGGTTTTTCCCTGACGATCGCCCTCCTCGCCACCGTGTTGCTGGGCGCCGCGGCGACGGCATGGTTGTGGCTGGTTCGACGTCGCCAGGGGGAGACGCTCGCCGGTATCCAGGCGCTGGCGGAGATGCGTTGGCGCGAGTTCTCGCGCCTGGTCGTCGAGGCGCTGCGTACGCGGGGCTTTGAAGCCGAATCGATCGAGCAGACGCTCGAGCGCGGTCCGCAGGCCGAACTTCGCCTCATCCGCCACGGCCGCACGTGGTTGCTGGCGTGCAAGCTTGCCGCGGCGCGTACTCGCCTGGGCGCCGCGAGCGTGCGCGAACTGGCCGAAGCGGTGCGGTTCAACGGCGCGGCCGGCGGCATCCTCGCCACGCCTGCGCGTATTCCCGCCGAAGCCCGGAAGGCCGCGGATGGGCTGGAGTTGTTCGATGGCGACGCGCTGTGGGCCTTGGTCGGACCCATGCTGCCGGCCTCGCTGCGCGACGATCTCACCCTGAGCGCACGCCGGCGCAGCGTACGCGAGACGGCCATCGCATGGGCCGGCGCGCTGGCGGTCGGCGTCGTCCTCGGCTTCGTTCCGGGCATGACGCGCGACGCCCCCGTGGAGGCCGCGCCTGCTATCGAAACGCCTGCGCCCGCCGCCTCGGCCCCGCAGCCGTCGCCGCGCGCACCGGCATCGCAATCGATCCCAACCGACCCGACGCTGGCGGCTCCGGCCGATCCGAACCGCGACCAGTTCGAGCGCGGCGAAGTGATCCACGCCATCGCCGCGTTGCCCTGGGTCGAACGCGTGCTGTGGTCGACCAGCTCGACTCTGGTCATCCAACAGCGGGATGACGTCGACCAGTTGCAGGTGAATGAAGTCTGCGGCGTACTCGCCCGCTACGACGCGCTGCGCGCCTCGCGCCTGCAGTTGCAGCCGCCGGCGGGAAGCGAACGGAAAGTGCGCTTCCTGCAGTGCCGGGCGTACTGATCCGGTTGACGTAGCCCGCAATACGACTTCATGCGCGCCCGGGTGCGCTTCGCTTACCCGGGCTATACAAGCGACAACGCGCTACCAGTGCACACCCCGCATCAGCGCGGCGAACGCGATCTGTTCGCTGCTCGGCGCGACTTCCCCCTTCAACGCCTGCTTGTCGCCGCGCGCGGCCGCCGAGTCGGGGAACAGCTCGAACGCCGTGCTCATGATCACCTCGTAGGCCTTCGGCGCCAGCGCATTGATGACCGACGCGAAGATGCCCAGGCGCGTGGCGATGCGACTCGGGCGCTCGATGATGCCCTTGATCACCAGGTCCGCCGCTTCATCCGGCGTCAATGTCGGCACGCTGTCGTACATCTTGGTCGGCGCGATCATCGGCGTCTTCACCAGCGGCATGTTGATCGTGGTGAAGCTGATGCCCTTGCCCGACAGCTCGCCCTGCGCGCAGCGGCTCCACGCGTCCAGTGCGGCCTTCGACGCCACGTAGGCCGAAAAACGCGGTGAATTGGCCAGCACGCCGATCGAACTGATGTTGATGATGTGGCCCTTGCGCCGTTGCGTCATGCCGGGGAGGAAACCCATGATCAGGCGCAGGCTGCCGAAATAGTTCAGCTGCATCGTGCGTTCGAAATCGTGGAAGCGGTCGTAGCTGAGTTCGATCGAACGACGGATCGAGCGGCCGGCGTTGTTCACCAGCACGTCGCAGCGACCGTGTTCTTCCAGCACCGTCTGCACCAGGCGGTCGCAGTCGTCCATGTCGGCCAGGTCCGCGGTGTAGGCGAACACCTTGCCGCCGGCGGCCTTCATGGCGTCCCGTGCCTTGAACAGCTCTTCCTCGCCGCGCGCGACGATGATCGTAATCGCGCCCGCTTCGGCCACGCGCTGCGCGGTCGCCAGGCCAATGCCCGACGAACCGCCGGTGATCACCACCACCTTGTTGCGCACTTTTCCCTTGAGGCTGCGGTCCACGAACAGGTCCGGATCGAGGTGGCGCTCCCAGTAATCCCATAGCCTCCACGCGTAGCTTTCCAGCGGCGGCACCTGGATGCCGCTGCCCTTCAGGGCGCGCTCGGCTTCGCGATTGTCGAAGCGCGTGGGATAGGTGAGGAACTTCATCACCTGCTTGGGAATCTTGAAATCGCGCAGCAGCATGCCGATGAAACGCCGCACCGGCGGCAGGTTCGCGACCGCACCGCGCACGCTGCCCGGGATGAAGGCGAACATGCGAGCGTCCAGGCGCATGGTCATTTCCGGCGAATGGCCCGCGCGTGCGAAGGTGTTGAGCACCTCGCCCACGCGCAGCGGATCGGGATCGGTGAGGTGGAAGCAATGGCCGTCCAGCCGCGGTTTGTGTGCGATGTGGTCCATCGCATCGACCACGTAATCGACCGGCACGATGTTGATGCGTCCGCCTTCCAGGCCGAGCATCGGCATCCACGGCGGCAGCATCTGCCGCAGCTTCTTGAGGAAGGTGAAGAAGAAATACGGGCCGTCGATCTTGTCCATCTCGCCCGTCTGCGAATGGCCCACGACCATGCCCGGGCGGTAGATGCGCCACTTCACGCGCGTTTCGCGGCGCACCAGGCCTTCGGAATCATGCTTGGTGCGCAGGTAGGGATCGTCCAGGCCTTCGGCTTCGTCGAACATGTCCTCGCGGAACACGCCCGGATACAGCCCGGCGGCGGCGATGGAGCTGGTGTGGTGGAACACGCCGGCCTTCAGCGCCGCGGCGAGATCCAGTGCATGGCGCGTGCCGTCGACATTGGCCGCGTACTGCGCCTCGGGCTTGGCGGTGAGGTCGTAGATCGCGGCGAGGTGGAAGAAGTGCTTCACCTTCCCGGCCAGCGCGCGCGCCTGCGCTGCGGAGACACCGCACTTTTCCTGCGTCATGTCGCCTTCCACCGGCACCACGCGCTTGCCGTCCCAACCCATCTTCTTCGCGATGGCGTCGAGCTTCTTCCGCGAATCCTTGCGTACCAGCACGTAGACGGTGCCCTTGCGCTGCCGCAGCAGCCGATCGACCAGGAAGCGGCCGATGAATCCCGTGGCACCGGTGACGAAGTAGCTCATTGCCCTTTCCCCGACCTTGGATGGCCGCCGCGCGGCGCCTGGCGCCTACGTTGCCAGAGGCCCCGCCTTGTCACAATTCCCCGCCGTATTGACCATCGACGACGGCGCGTGAGGTAATCCCGGCCACGATCCCGGGTCGCCGGAGGGGCGCCGTCATGACCGACCTGCAGTCCGCTTTCGAACAAGCCGCCAAGGATGTCCAGTCCCTGCCCGAGCGCCCCGACAACGACACGCTGCTGCGCCTGTATGCGCTCTACAAGCAGGGCTCGGAGGGCGACGTCAGCGGGCCGAAGCCCGGCTTCTTCGACTTCGTCGGTACCGCCAAGTACGAGGCGTGGGCGAAACTCAAGGGCACGTCCAGCGACGATGCGAAGCAGAAATACATCGACCTGGTGAAGAAGCTGCGCGCCTGACGCGCCGCAATCCGCGACCAATGGCGAAACAGACGCGCCAGCGCATCCTCGACAGCGCATTGACGATGTTCAACGCGCTGGGCGAGCCGAACGTCACCACGAACCACATCGCCGACGAGCTGGAGATCAGCCCCGGCAATCTGTACTACCACTTCCGCAACAAGGACGACATCATCGAGCAGCTGTTCGCGCGCTTCGAGGAGCGCATGGACGCCGCGCTCGCCGCGCCGCAGGGCCGCCTGCCCGGGCTGGAGGACATCTGGCTGCAGCTGCACCTGGTGTTCGAATGCATCTGGGATTACCGCTTCCTGCATCGCGACCTGGTGGAGATCCTCAGCCGGAACCGTCGCCTGCGATTGCGCTTCGCGCGCATCCTGCGTCGCGCCAACGAGCAGGCGCACACGGTGATGCGCGGTCTGCTGCAGGCGGGAATCATGCGTGCGTCGAAGGACGAACTCGCCGCGACTGCGACGAACGTGCTGGTCATCGCGACGTTCTGGCTGAACTACGCTGCCGCGCGCGGCGACAAGGACGAACACGCGGCGATCCGCGACGGCATCGTGCAGGTGATGATGCTGCTGGCGCCCTTCCTCCGCGACGCGGAACGGGTGCACCTCAACACGTTGACGCGGGCGTATCTGGACTGAAGCCGCGGGCTGCTGGATCGATGCCCGTGCGGACAGGCTCAGTGCTTGCGCAGACGGCGGGCAAATACGGCTGCGATCCCCAGTCCCGCCAGCCACACATGGCGCACGGTGGTCTTCCGGGTGGGACGATCCGCGATGTCGTCCCGACTTGCATGCCGTCATTTCCGCGAAGGCGGGCTCGCGCCTCACTTCGGCGGAGCCGAACATCCATCGCGCAGGCGTGTCACACTCTCGGAAAGCGCGACGGTTTGGACACATGGATCCCCGCCTTCGCGGGGATGACGGCTTCGCGTCGCCCAGGTTGTTTGTCGACCTGTTTGAAGAACACATTCCACGGAACACTCCATGATCCGGACGATCCTTCTCACCCTGCTCCTGCTCGTCTCCTCGCCCACGTTCGCCATCGAAAGCGAGACCGAACTGCTGGCGATGGACGCGACCTGGAACGAGCTGCGCATGAAGCCGGACGTGGCCGGCCTCGACCGCATCCTCGCCGACGACTGGATGCTCACCCACTCCGACGGCCGCGTGCAGTACAAGGCCGATTACCTGGACGAACTGCGCACCAGCGCGCGTCGCAATTCCGGCATCGGCAACGAGGATGTACGCGCGCGCCGCTACGGCGACACGGTCGTGGTCACCGGTACCAGCGTGCAGTCGGGCGTCAGCAATGGCGTGCCGTGGAATGGCCGCTTCCGCTTCACGCGCGTGTGGGTGCAGCGCGATGGCGCGTGGAAGATGATCGCCTCGCATTCCTCGCGCATCGCCGAAGCGAAGTAACGCTCAGAACAGGTCGCCCTGCGGCGCGGGCTGCGCGACCGCGGCGTAATCCAGTCGTCCGTCCACGATCCGCGCCGCCTTCGTGTACGGGTGTTCTTCGATGCGGTTGGGGGCGATCAGGTGCACGACGGTCCAGCCGCGCGACTTCAGGTCGTCGCTGATGAGGCTGCGGTGGCACTGCGTCCAGTACGCCTCGGCGCACATCACGGCGGTGCGGCGCGTGGCGGCGATCGCCTCGAGCCGCTCGCGCGCCTCGCGGTAGTCGTCGGTCGCCATGTAATCCGCGTAACCGCGGAAGGACGCGTTGCGCCACGCAGTGTTGGGCGAATCCTTGCGCGGGTTGCGTCGGCCGCCCAGTTCGACCATCGGGATGTAGTCGATGCCGGCTTCGGCCAGCCCGCCGGCCATCGTCGCGGCGGCGAACTGCGGGTGCCGGCGCGAGCCCGGATAACGCCGGACGTCGGCCACCGCCTCGATCCCCGCCTGCATCAGCAGGCTGAGGAATTGCGGCCATTCGCGCGTGGAATGGCCCACGGTCCAGATCGTTCGCATGGCCGGAGCATAGTCGGCGCCATGTCGCCCAGATGAGAATCAATATCAAGTGAAGGCGTCTGGGCTACAATGGCCGCGCTTCCCCCACTCGCCCCAGACACCCCGATGTCCTCCGCTTTTGGCACCGAGACGGTGCTGGATGTCCGTCACTGGACGGACGATTACTTCAGCTTCACCACCACGCGCGACGACGGCTTCCGTTTCGAGAACGGCCAGTTCGTGATGATCGGCCTCCAGGTCGAACAGCCCGACGGCTCGCACAAGCCGCTGCTGCGCGCGTATTCCATCGCGAGCGCGAACTGGGAAGAGCAGCTGGAGTTCTTCAGCATCAAGGTGCCCAACGGCCCGCTGACCTCGCGCCTGAAGTCGATCAAGCCCGGCGACGAGGTGCTGATCGGTCGCAAGCCCACCGGCACGCTGCTGATCCACGACCTGCACGTGGGCCGCAATCTCTACCTGCTGGGCACCGGCACGGGCCTGGCGCCGTGGCTGGCGGTGATCAAGGATCCGGAAACCTACGAGCGTTTCGACAACGTCATCCTGACCCACGGCGTCCGCAGCGCGCAGGACCTCGCGTATCGCGACTACTTCGTCAACGAATTGCCGCGCCACGAGTTCCTCGGCGAGCAGATCGCCGCGAAGCTGAAGTACTACCCGGCGGTGACGCGCGAGGCGTTCGAATTCGACGGCCGCGACCAGCGTGGCCGCCTCACCGAGCTGTTCGACAGCGGCCGGATGATGGAACACCTCGGCCTGCCCGCGCTGGATCCGGAGCACGACCGCGCGATGATCTGCGGCAGCCCGCAGATGCTGGCCGACTTCCGCGACATCCTCGACCGTCGAGGCTTCACCGCCGCGCCGCGCATCGGCACGCCGGGGCAGTACGTGTTCGAGCGGGCGTTCGTCGAGAAATAGGTCAACCGAACGAGTTGATCGAACGCACCAGGCCGTACATCCACGACCACACGTCGGGCGCGGCCAGCGGCACCAGGATCAGCCCCATCGCCACGAACTTCGGCCACAACGCGCGCAGCGCGCCGCCGAAGGTGAGCGTGTTGCCGTCGTTGGTGAACATCAGGCCGAGCATCGCGTCCTTCTCCAGCCGCAGCACGACCAGGATCGTGGCGGCGAAGCTGAGCAGCAGCAGCATGATCGCGATGGACGTCAGCAGGCGCTCGTAGACCGGCGGATAGACCGACATCGCGACCAGCACCGACACCGGCGCCAGCATCGCGCACCATGCGCACGTCCGGATCGTGACGACACACAGTTTCAGTTCGGCCACCAGCTGCTCGGTCCAGCGCTCGAACTGCCAGGGATTCATCGCGTCCGGGCCGCTGGTGCCTGCATCGCGCATCACCTGCAGCGTGCGCTTCGCCCACGCGCGCGGCGAGGCGCGCAGCAGCGCCGGCATGTCGCGCCGGTATTCGCGCAGCGACAGGTTGAACGGCGTCTGCGGCGCTTCGCGGATCGCCGAGGGCTTGGGCCAGTCGGGAATGGCGCGCTGCGCCTGCACCTGCGCGATGGTCCGCGCCAGCGACAACGACAAGTTGCCCAACAGCCGCACCTGCCAGAACAGGTTCACCAGGAACGCCAGCCCCGTGGCGAGCACGATGCCGGCGATCCACCACACGTCGTTGTTGTCGATGCTGACCGCGCGCCCGTGCACGAGCAGCACCAGGCCCATCGCCGCCAACCCGCACACGACCGGCACCGCCCACGACACGCCCGTGATCACCCGTGTGCGGTTCGCGGTGCGGCGTGCGTTGCGGGTGAACACGGCGTTGTAGAACGCGTAACGGCGATTGGACACGTTCAACCGCATGTACGCGACGATGCACAGCCCGGCGTAGAGCAGCCAGATGCAGGCCAGCGCGTGCAGGTCACGGCCGTGCGCGAGCATGAAGTAGCACGGCTGGCGCGTCGCATCGTCGGCACTGGATTGCAGCAACTCGGCCAGCCGGCGCGTGGCGATGACCAGTGCGGCGGCGCCTACCGCTGTCATCGCCACCAGCCATGCCGCTCGACAAGCCGGCTGCAGCGAAGCCGCGGCGGTGGGGTTCTGGCAGGGTGTCGCTTCGACGCGACGTCCATGCCGCCAGCGACGCCACGCCGTCGCGGTCGTGGCGCGGAAATCGGAGACGAGCCCGCGCAGGAACGGCAGCATCACGCGGCCGCGACGTTCGCCCAGCCAGAGCCAGACGGCCGCGACGACGAAGAACAGGCCGCCCAGCATCAGCGCAAGGTACGCCGGCTCCTGCATCGCGAGCCGAACGTCGGCGACCGCGACGAGGCTGCGCTGCTCGTAGGATTTGCGGCCCAGGCCCTGGAAGCCGGCCATCGTGGCGACGTAGGCGACGGGCTCCCCGGGCTCGGCAAGCGCCCGCTCCTTGCGCGCCATGAACTGACCGAACGGCGCGTTGCCTTCGCGGAACTCGTCCAGCAACACCACCGCACGGAACGTGTTGGCGGCATGGTCGGTGGCAAACGGGAAACGCGTCTTCTGCATCCTGCCTCGCGCGTTTGCCGCGCCGGCACCCGCGACATCCTCCTGCCGCGGCGCGTGGCAGCGCTCGTCCTTCACGACCGCACGGCACGCCACGAGATCGCCCTCTTCGCCCAGGCACGCCACGGGCTCGCCCGCCGCCAGCACCACGGCGCCGCGGCTGGCCTTGCGGTAGTCGGGATGCACGGCGAGGAAGTCCAGCTCGACCATCACCGGCAGCGCGCCGGGCAACGCCTTGCGCACTTCGCCCAGCAGGAAAAGTCGGTCGCGGATGTCGGTGGCCACGATCACCACCACGTTCGGCGTGCGATACACCTTCATCGTGTCGAAGCCGCGATAGAGCATCAGCTCGTCCGACCGGGACGTCAGGCTGGGCTGGTACACCGGCGGGCGTTCCGACGCTGCTTCGGCACCGCCCATGTCCAGCTCGAGCAGGCGTCGCGTGGCCGGCAGCGCGGCCTCGGCGTGCTCGCGCTGCGCGCCGCGCAGGATGGAATGCTCGGCGCGGATCGAGGCGATGTTGGGCGGGAATTGCCGCGCGGAAATGCGCAGGCGCTCGCCGCAACCGATGGCCGACGGGTCGTGGCGGGCCAGCCGCAATGCCTCGCCGCCGAAGGTGGATTCCTCCGCGAGGATCGTGACGTTCTCCACCGGTATGCCTTCGTCCTGGCACAGGTGGCCCAGCAAGCCGGCTATCTGCGCGGCCAGGTTCCTGGCCAGCGAGCGGTACTCGACAGGCGCGGTGCCTTCGCCGTCGCGACGCGCCAGGAACGGGTGCACCACGATCGCCCGATTGCTTCCCACCGACGCCGACGGACTGAGCATCGTCACGCGTACGCGTTCATCGCACGGGCCGTTGCACAGGTTGCCCAGCGCCACGGCCATGGACTGCATCGAACCGGAGAAGCTGGGCCCGATGATGTCGAGCCCGCGCTGACTGGTCGTCGGCGGCACGGCGGCCAGGTCGCAATCGACGAGGCGCGCGGCCTGCAGTTCGTCGGGGCCGATACCGTTGAACAGCAGCGCGCAACGCGCGGCCCGGGCGAACGCGGCCGGCTCCACGCCGAAGGTCTGCGAATCGCCCACCAGGAACACGGCGTAGTACTCGACATCGCCGCCGCTGCGCCATCCATCCCGACGGAAGAGCATCACGCCCGGGATCTCGCGATGGAGATCGCGGCCGGTGTCGGCGTCGGATTTCCTGCCTGCGTTCGCGGCCTCCGCATCGCGCGGGTGCCATGCCAGCGCGAATCCGTCGAGCACGTAACCTCGCGCCTGGAACGCGGTGATCATCGCCGCCATTTCCATGTCGAACGAGCGTCCGAGCCGCGTTTCCCACGGATCCGGCGCGGTGGCCACCGCGGCGTGCACCCTCGCCCGCGCGTTCGGCGGCAGGTGCGCCAGCGGCCGCAACGGCCTCAGTTGCGGCGTCGCCGAGAAATAGCTGGAGGCGCCGAAGCGCTCCTCGACTGGCGCGTCGTCCGGCTCCCGGGCGTCATTCGCGATGGGGGCCGACGCGAGTGGCGCCGTCGCGCTGACCGCCGGGGACGAGGCGCAGGCCAACGCGAGCAGCAGCGCGACGACGAACGCGACGCCACGCCCTGCACCCGCCTCACGTGCCCCGCCCCGTCCACGCTGCGCGACGCAGGTGGACGCGGCCCAGGCACTCCAGCCCGGCCAGCGACCACTGAACATGCGACACCTCCAGACGAGGCAACGCCGGGGCTTTCGGGCAACGGCCAGCTGCCGCCGCGCGCGCGCCTACGCGGGGCCGCGGTCGCAGCGTGCGATGCGAATGCGCCGGTGCGACGTCAACGGCATGACGCCGCGGACACCGAATCAGGCCAGCGCGGCCTCGATGTCCTTCGCGATCGACTCGGGCTTGTCGGTCGGCGCGTAACGCTTGAGCACGCGGCCGTCGCGGCCGACGAGGAACTTGGTGAAATTCCACTTGATGGCGTCGATGCCGAGCAGGCCGCCCTTCTCGTCCTTCAGCCACTTCCACAGCGGATGCGCGCCGTCGCCGTTGACGTCGACCTTGGCGAACATCGGAAAGGTCACGTCGTAGGTGAGCGAGCAGAAATTCTTGATCTCCGCCTCGTCGCCCGGCTCCTGGTGGCCGAACTGGTCGCACGGAAAGCCCAGCACGTCGAACCCGCGCGCGGCGTAATCGCGCTGCAGTTTTTCCAGTCCCGTGTACTGCGGCGTGAACCCGCACTTGGACGCGACGTTGACGATCAGCAGCGCCTTGCCCTGGAACTCGCTCAGCGCGCGCGGCTGGCCGTCGATGTCGGTGGCGGTGAAGTCGTAGGCGGTGGTCATGGGGGCGCTCCGGTTGGGGTTGAGGAAGGATAGCGCCGCGCGCCCGCACGTCGCTGCGCAATCAACGAAGCGTCATCCCGGCGAAGGCCGGGATCCAGGCACGCAGCGCCGATTCTTGCGATGACATCGCACTTCGGAAACCGTAAAGGCCTGGGTCCCGGCTTTCGCCGGGATGACGGAACTTCGGGCGCCGCATGTCAAACCCGGAAAACAACAACGCCGGGACAAGCCCGGCGTCGCTGCATTCGAACCTTGTGGACGTTCGATCAGAACGAGGCGCGGAACTCCGCACCGAAGGTGCGCGGCTCGTTGATCATGCCGGTGAGGTTGTTGAAGTCGATCGCGCCGACCACCTGTACTTCGTCGGTGATGTTGCGGCCGAACAGCGCCACGTCGTACTTGCCGTAGTTCCAGCTGTAACCCACGCGCAGGCCGCCTTCGACCAGCGACTTGGCGGTGAACTCCACCGAGTCGTACAGGAAGAAGTTCAACTCGCCGCGGTACATCCAGTCGGTGTAGACGTAGAACTCGTTGCCGTTGTCCATCGGCAGACCCCAGCGCGCGGTGAGGTTGTGCGTCCACTTCGGCGCCTGCGGCAGGCGGTTGCCGTCGATGTAGAAGCTGCCGGTCGGCAGGCCCGTGACCGGGTCGAGCACCGGCGCATCGGTGACGGTGCAGGCCGCGCAACCGGCGACGTTGAGATCGCTGTCCTTGATCTCGGTGTCGTTGTAGCTGCTGCCCAGCGTGACCAGCAGGGTGTCGGTCAGGTACGCCTGGAAGTCCATCTCGAAGCCCTGGCCCACCGACTTGTCGGCGTTGAGCAGGATGTTCGCGTTGGCCGCGCCGCCGACGGCGGTCAGCTGCTGGTCCTTCACTTCGTAATAGAAGACGTTGGCGTTGATGCGCGCGCGGTTGTTCCACAGGTCGGCCTTCACGCCCGCCTCGTACGAGGTCGAGGTTTCCGGACCGGCGACGGACATGCGGTTGAACGCGCCGGCGGCCTGGATCGAGCTGCCGCGGTAGCCGGTAGCGACGCGGCCGTAGAGGTTCACGTCGTCGTTGATCTCGTACGTGGCCGACACGTCCCAGCTGAACTTCTTGTCTTCCGGCGCCGCCGACAGCGTGCCGCCCGGGCCTTCGGCCGCGAGCAGGTCTTCCTTCGTGCACAGCACCGGGCCCGGGATGATGCCCAGCGCCGGGCCGATGCACGGCGCGAAACCGGTGTTCCAGTAATCCAGGACGTTCAGTTCCTTCTCGTCCCAGGTGTAGCGCATGCCGGCGCGCAGTTCGAGCGCGTCGGTGGCCTGCCACGTGGCGGCGGCGAAGATCGCCCACGAGTCGTTGGTCTGGCGAACGCGCTCATAGCCGTCCTGCTGGCCGTTGTTGAGCGAGTCGTAGCTGAAGCTTTCGACGTCGTAGTCTTCGTTGAAATAGAACACGCCGCCCTGCCAGTTCCACGGCGTGCCGGTGTTCGATTCGATGCGGAATTCCTGCGTCCACTGCGAGTGGCGCGGGATGCCGTCGGCGGTTTCGGACTGGAACGGGATGAAGCCCGGGCCGTCCGGCGTGCCGCCGTCGATGTCGCCGCGGCTGTAGGTTTCCACCGACTCGTAGCC
>Ga0209676_1002391_pt1 | contig 13442 bp, 13 predicted proteins | sample AraplaCvi_mLB_r2_FD_184282 | JGI IMG/M metagenome (GOLD analysis project Ga0209676, IMG submission 184282) | Arabidopsis root microbial communities from North Carolina, USA - plate scrape MF_Cvi_mLB_r2 (SPAdes) (version 2) | ecosystem: Host-associated > Plants > Roots > Endosphere | place: USA...
CCCACGTGTTACTCACCCGTCCGCCGCTAACGTCAAAGGAGCAAGCTCCTTCTCTGTTCGCTCGACTTGCATGTATTAGGCACGCCGCCAGCGTTCGTCCTGAGCCAGGATCAAACTCTCCATAAAAGAAATTTGATTAGCTCAAATTGTTTTGCTGGCATCATGTTTGATGTCCAAAATTTTGTTTCGTTCACCAACTCAAGGTTAGCTACCAAAAACTTTATTGATTACGTTTTGCTTGTTCAGTTTTCAAGGTTCATTTTGTCACCGTTGTTTTTCAGCGACTTCTTTATATTAACATTTAACTCAATTCATGTCAACAACTTTTTTCGGAAGTTTTTTCGTTCGTTGAGTTTTTATTATGTCTTAGCGACAATTAATATAATACAATATCAATTAATTAAAAGTCAATAACTTTTTTATAGAAAATATCGAGGTATTTTTCATACCTCGATAACTAGCATACTACAGTCCTTGCTCCATTTCTAGAGCTTCTTTATTTACCTTATAATGACGGTGGAATATCATCTCACTTTTCGCAACGATCGGTTCAATTTGAATATAACCTTTGTCCACTAGATATTCTACAAATACTTCTAAATCTACTGAGTAATTCATGAGCTCACCATGATCATGCAATTCCTGAATAGTCCAAGTATCCTTTGTTTGCATGACTTCTAAAATATGTTGGGCGCCGTCTCGAGTACGTGAATGTATTAAAAACTCACTCGCTAAAAACAATAGCTCTAATCGTTTCTCTATTGGCTCAATACTTGTAACGAGCTCCTCGTACAATTTATAAATCGCTGGTTCTATTTTTTTCACCTGCGCCCAAACAGTTACTTCAGGATAAAGTCCACTATCAATTATGGATAAACGGCCTAAATGATGTAACGAATCTACTACATGATTATAAGCATCAAGATAGCTACCTTTATCAAAGTATTCTTTTCCTTCTAAGTAACGACGAATTAATTTTGAAAATTGAATGCCTGTTTTGATTTTACGACCACTAAATGGAAACTCCTGTAATTCAATTTTTAATTTATGAAGAAATTCATTACGATCAAATAATACTCTTCCAAAGAAAATCCAATCGACCACTTTTTTATTCGAGCCAATAAGCAGCCATTTTCGTATTATTTTCTCGGTAACCGTATGTAAAGCTACTTTATTTCCTTCATATAGGTAATGTTTCGTAAAGACTGGCTGTTCTGCTTCTTTTACGATAATAAGTAAGATTGTATCAAATGTATCTGTAACATTACTTTGTTCCTCTCGTTTTTCCACCAAAATAACGCCTAGTGTATTCGACTGACTTGCACGTTCCTGATATATTGGACGCAAAACTTGTTCCATGTTCAGTCCCCCTCTATTTGTTTGTAACCTTTTATCTTCATTCAGTGGATATCACGGATTTACACCGTGCTCAATTACGCCAAGGCGAAATTGATTTCGTTAAAATTTCGACATACTCTAAAAGTAATCCTTCTTTCCACGTTTTCAAAGCTAAAATACTTTGTTCTTATATGTTATAGTAGATTTTAGGTTGGGAGGCAAGATGATAAATGAAACCTTACAAAAGTAAAATTAATAAAATCCGTTCATTCGCATTAGCACTTATTTTTATCGGCTTTGTAGTTATGTATGGGGGAATCTTCTTTAAAAACTATCCTATTCTAGTCTTAATTTTCATGACCCTTGGTGTACTTTGTATTATTGGTAGTACAGTTGTTTATGCATGGATTGGACTGCTCTCAACAAAAGCTGTTCAAGTCGAATGCCCTAATTGCCATAAGCATACAAAAGTATTAGGCCGTGTAGATATGTGTATGTACTGCAATGAACCATTAACTCTGGATCCAACTCTAGAAGGAAAAGAGTTCGATCAATCTTATAATAAGACAAAAAATTCCTAGCCCTCATAGAAGAGCTAGGATTTTTTTATTGTACTTTTGCAGATACATCTTTACACGATGGACAAGTGCCGTAAATTTCTAAACGATGCGCATGCACATCAAAGCCTGTTACTTGTGATGCAAAATGTTCAATTTCGTCGAGACCAGGATAATGGAAGTCGACTATTTTTCCACAGCATTCACAAATCATATGATAATGATCGTTTGTAACGAAATCAAAGCGGCTTGAAGCATCACCGAAAGTTAGCTCTTTCACTAGACCAACTTCACGAAATACGCGAAGGTTATTATAGACAGTCGCTACACTCATATTCGGGAATTTCCCTTCAAGTGCTTTATAAATTTCATCGGCAGTTGGATGTGCCATTGTTTGAATTAAATATTCCAAAATAGCATGACGCTGAGGAGTAATACGAACACCAGTTGTTTTCAACGTGTCAAGTGCATCCTGTAAATGCATTTCAGACATCGTCATGCACCTCTTCCATAAAGATTATTAATTAATAATAGTTATAATTAGTGTATCCAATTTAGCTTACTTCTGTCAACATTCATACACATTTCACTTTAACTTCTTTCAGCGGGTATCCAAACACCTGAAAGAAGTTAAAGCCTCCGGCGGATGTCACGGAAATCGAAAAGGAGTTCTTTGTGCAAGCACAAAGCCGATTCCGGACCAATTATGCCGAGGCATAATTGGTTTAGGATTGTTGCTTCAATAACCTCTTGATAAATCCAGCCTATTTTCTACATCTGTTTCACCACGTAACCACTTCTCTAAATTCGGCTTAAAAATCGCTAAGCTACGTTCAACATAGCGAGATGAGTGGCTTGAAATATGCGGAGACACAATGACATTCGGCAAAGTCCATATTGGATGATCCGCCGCTAAAGGCTCTTGTTCAAATACATCTAAAACAGCGTAACCAATTTCACCTGTTTGAATGGCATGCATCAAAACAGTCTCTTCTACTAAGTTCCCACGACCAAAATTCATAAAAATGGCGTCATTTTTCATCGCTTTAAAATGGTCTGCTTTCAATAAATGTGTCGTCTCTTCTGTTTTTGGTAAAACTGAAATGACAATATCAGCATTAGGTAAAGTTTCGGCTAATTGATCAAAACTCACCATCTCTTTCATATATGCCGCTCCGTTCCCTGAACGGTTACAGCCAATTGTCGCAACACCAAAAGCTTGCAATAAGCGACCTACTTCCGAGCCAATAGCTCCAGGCCCCAAAATAAGTGCTGTGCTATCTCGCAACTCGGTTTGTTTCGCTTTTTTTGACCATTCACTTTTCTTCTGCTGTTCATACACCCATGGTAGTGCACGCTTAATCGCTAAAATATGAGCAAGCATTGATTCTGCCATTGGCGTTTTATGAATGCCACGCACATTCGAAACAACTATTCCTCGGTCAATAATGGCTTGAGCTGGCATTTTTTCGATCCCCGCTGAAGCTACAAAAATCCATTTAACCTTTGTCGCATACTGAATATTTTCATCATTTAAATCTTCACCATATGTCACGAGCACATCCGCTTCTTGTAGCTCATTATTTGATAATCCATTTTCAAAAACAAAATCCACTTGTGGAAATTCTGCTACTAGTGGCTCACGTAAATCTGGTCTTGGTTCAAATGTAAAATAAATTCTCATTGCTTTGCCTCCCATTCTGCTAAATATGTATATACTTCTTCAATATGATTTTTCACACGTACTTTACGCCAAGCCTTTATCAAATTTCCTTCTGTATCAATTAAAAATGTTGAACGTTCAATCCCCATATATTCACGTCCATACATCTTCTTCAGCACCCAAACTCCATACGCCTCTGCCACGGCATGATCCTCATCCACTAATAGTGAAAATGGTAATCCATGTTTATCTATAAATTTGATATGCCTTTTAGCTTCGTCAGGACTAATACCAAGCACAACTGCATTTAATTTACTAAAATCCTCATGTTTATCACGGAAGTCACAAGCCTCCGTAGTACAGCCTGGTGTCATATCTTTAGGATAAAAATATAAAATAACATTTTGTCCTTTGAAATCCGCTAACTTTACTACTTCTTCTTTTTCATTCATAAGGGAAAAATCCGGTGCTTTTTTACCTTCTATTAAAGCCATATCAATCTCCTCCTCTGTACGCTTTATTTTACTCTAAATAGCAAAACAAATCATATCCCTTAATTTCTTTGGATTTCTTGCACTGATAGGTCTACAATAGATGAAGTATAAAGATTTAGGAGGCAGTATATATGAATCACACAAAATCTGAAGCAGTACACGCAGAAGCGCTACAGCATATCGTTGGTGGAGTAAATAGCCCTTCTCGTTCTTATAAAGCAGTCGGTGGAGGTTCACCTGTTGCTATGGCTCGTGGGAAAGGTGCTTATTTTTGGGATGTTGATGGCAACCGTTATATCGACTATCTAGCAGCTTACGGTCCAATCGTTACTGGTCACGGTCACCCACATATTGCAAAGGCTATTACACACGCAGCTGAAAATGGCACTTTATTTGGGACTCCAACTGAATACGAGGTTACTTTTGCTAAAATGCTTAAAGAAGCAATGCCATCTATGGATAAAGTACGCTTTAATAACTCTGGTACAGAAGCTGTCATGACTACAGTTCGTGTAGCACGTGCTTATACTGGCCGTACGAAAGTTATGAAATTTGCTGGATGCTACCATGGTCACTTTGACTTAGTATTAGTAGCTGCTGGTTCTGGTCCTGCGACATTAGGTACTCCAGACTCAGCGGGTGTTACAACTTCAACAGCCGAAGAAGTAATCACAGTACCATTTAACAACCCTGAAGCATTTACAGAAGCAATGGATAAATGGGGCGATCAAATCGCAGCCATTTTAATAGAGCCTATCGTTGGGAACTTCGGTATTGTAGAGCCAAACCCTGGCTTCCTAGAATTAGTGCATGCTACAGCGAAGGAAAAAGGTGCATTAACTATTTACGATGAAGTTATTACTGCTTTCCGCTTCCACTACGGCGGTGCCCAAAACTTGTTAGGCTTAACACCTGACCTAACAGCGCTAGGCAAAGTAATCGGCGGTGGTTTACCAATCGGTGCATACGGCGGCCGCAAAGAAATAATGGATACAGTTGCTCCACTTGGACCAGCCTATCAAGCGGGTACAATGGCAGGAAACCCTGCCTCTATGCAAGCTGGTATTGCCTGTCTAGAAGTATTACAAACTCCAGGTATTTATGATGAAATGGATCGTCTTGGAGCTATTTTAGAGGAAGGTATCCTGACTGCAGCTAAAAAACACGATGTAACAATTACTGTTAATCGCCTTAAAGGTGCTCTTACAATTTACTTTACAGATGTGACAGTAGAAAACTATGAGCAGGCTGAAAACTCAGACGGTGAAATCTTTGGTCGCTTCTTTAAATTAATGCTTGCACAAGGCATTAATTTAGCGCCATCAAAATATGAAGCATGGTTCTTAACAACAGAGCATACAGAAGCAGATATTCTTGAAACAATTAAAGCGGTAGATATTGCATTTTCACAATTGTAGTTTGTAAATGTAACGGCTAAACGCTTAGTAATTAGAGCAATTTAGAACAGTTGCTAAAGTTAACTTTTAAAGACGACTCCCCTGTGAGTCGTCTTTTTCTGTAAATGACATACAAATCTATGTATTTTATGAGCACTTCCTTCTATAATGTAGAGAAGCATCAATTATGAAGCCTGAGTTCCTCTTCAACGGATTTTTAGACATCTGCTAAAAAGGAACTAAACCGTATTTAGATCATCCCTATTGAGGCAGGGAACTTCTACTGAAAGAAGTTAAAATTTTAGACAGAAAGGACATCCATTTTCTATGAAATTAGGTGCCCGTGTATTTAAAACTGGTGTTGCCATCGTGTTTGCACTATTTATTGCTGAGCTGCTAGAGCTACCTTCACCTGTTTTCGCAGGAATTGCAGCAATCTTTGCGATTCAGCCATCTATTTATCGTTCCTATCAAACAATTGTTGAGCAAGTACAAGCCAACATTATAGGAGCTACCATCGCGGTCATTTTCGGCTTGCTTTTTAGTCACCACGTAGTGGCAATTGGCATTGCAGTCATTGTTGCGATCGGTATCATGTTGAAATTTAAACTTGAAAAATCGTTGTCTCTCGCACTTGTTACAGTTGTAGCAATTATGGAGTTTCAAGGAGATGACTTTCTTACATTTGGTCTTATTCGCTTTGTTACCATACTAGTTGGGGTGTTAGCAGCATTTGTTGTCAATCTGTTCTTCCTACCACCAAAATATGAAGTAAAGCTTTTCCGTAAGATTTACTTTTTACAAGATGATATTATCCGATGGACGCGACTTGCTGTTCGCCAGGCATCTGAGCATACTTCTACAAAAGAAGCATTAAGCAAATTTAAGTCTCGTATGCAACGAGTTGACACACTGTATGATTTTTATAAGGAAGAGCGTAATTACTTTAAAAATAAAAAGTTTGTAAAATCACGTAAATTAGTTGTTTATCGTCAAATGATCACAACGTCAAAGAAAAGTTTAGAGCTGCTTCATCGTCTTCATAATCATGAAAATGAATTAGCGCAGCTACCGACGCAATTTCATTTAATGATTCAAGAGCGACTTGATTTCCTACTAACTTACCATGAACAGCTACTACTGAAATATACAGGGAAATTAAAGCCCGAGCATTCAGAGTGGAGTAAACATATTGATTATGTTCAGCGTAACGAGTTAATGGAAATATTCATAAAACAAATAACTTATGCGCATGATGAAGGCGATACAGAATTCTCGAGCTATCACTTGCTTTATATTTTATCGCGTATTTTAGATTACGAAGAAAACCTGGAGCATTTGGATACGCTCATTGTGTCGTATCAAACTCATCATGGTCATGAAATCAATGTGGAATTTGAAGAGGAATTTGTTTAACTTCTTTCAGCAAGTGTTTTATGTAACGAAAGTGAAACGGCAGTTACAAGTGTTTTATGTAACGAAAGTGAAACGGCAGTTACAAGTGTTTTATGTAACGAAAGTGAAACGGCAGTTACAAGTGTTTTATGTAACGTAAGTGAAACGGCAGTTACAAGTGTTTTATGTAACGTAAGTGAAACGGCAGTTACAAGTGTTTTATGTAACGTAAGTGAAACGGCAGTTACAAGTGTTTTATGTAACGAAAGTGAAACGGCAGTTACAAGTGTTTTATGTAACGTAAGTGAAACCTAAGCACAAAGCCGATTCTGGACGCAATTATACCGAGGCATAATTGATTAGCAAAAGAGCGAAGGGTTGGCATTATATCCACCCCTTCGCTCTTTTTTATTAGCTTTTCATTTTCGGGTCAAGCGCATCACGTAGACCGTCACCCATGAGATTAAAACCGAGAACCGTTAACATAATAGCTAAGCCTGGGAAAATCATCGTCCACGGAGCCTTTAATAAATATACGCGGGCATCCGCCAGCATTTTCCCCCATTCTGGTGCGGGTGCTTGAGCTCCTAATCCAAGGAAGCCTAATGCCGCTGCTTCAATAATTGCTGTCGCTATCGCTAGTGTTCCTTGTACGATGATTGGCGTCATCGAATTTGGCAAAATATGCGAGAATAAAATCCGTGAATCACGCATTCCGATGGCCTTTGCTGCTACAATATATTCCTCTTCTTTAACACTCAATACTTTCGAACGAATTAAGCGCCCGAAATTCGGCACGTTAATAATAGCAATGGCAAGCAATGCATTTTGTAATGATGGTCCAAGTACTGCTACTATCGCAATAGCTAGTAAAATACTAGGGAACGCTAACAAAATATCGAAAATACGCGAGATTATCGTATCAATCCATCTTCCATAATAACCCGCAATAATGCCAAGGAAACTACCTACAATTACAGAAAGAATAACTGAAAAAAAGCCTACCTTCAAAGAAATACTAGCCCCATGTATAACTCTAGAGAAGATATCCCGCCCGAAGTCATCTGTGCCAAACCAATGCTCACTTGACGGTGCTAATAAACGATTCGAAAGATTTTGTTCATTCATTCCTTCAGGAGCAATCATCGAGCCAAATATAGCAAGCATAATAAAAAATAGTACAATGCCTGCACCTACCAGGGAGATTTTGCTCTTTTTAAAACTACGCCAGCCTTCTCTCCAAGGACCTGCCGCTCGTTCACGACTTGGTGCTACTTCTGTTTTTATATTTATCGCTCCAGTCATTATCGCTTCCCCCCTCTATTTGTATTTAATCCGCGGATCAATTACTGTATACAGTAAATCCACAATTAAGTTAATCATGATAAAAATAAACGCAATTACTAAAATACCTGATTGAATTACAGGATAGTCTCGGAACCCAATGGCATCATATATATAACGGCCAATTCCAGGCCAGCTGAAAATTGTCTCTGTTAAAATTGCACCACCTAGTAGCAATCCTGTTTGCAACCCTATGACAGTTAACACTGGGATAATGGCATTTTTCAATGCATGCTTATAAACCACAATAAACATTTTTTGCCCTTTTGCTCTAGCGGTGCGTACATAGTCAGAGCGCATTACTTCAAGCATAGACGACCTAGTCATTCTTGCAATAATCGCCATTGGAATTGTCGCAAGAGCCATGCCCGGTAATACTAATCGTTTTACTACTTCAGTAAATTGATCAAAGCGGCCTTGGATGAGCGTATCTAGTAAATAAAAATGAGTAATGGCGGTTATTGGATCTCGCACATCTTCTCGCCCAGATGTCGGGAACCAGCCAAGCTGATTACTGAATGCCCATTGTTCCATTAAACCGAGCCAGAAAACCGGTACAGACACCCCGACTAAAGCAACTACCATTGCCACATAATCGAACCAAGAATTTTGGAACCATGCAGAAATAATGCCTGCATTTACGCCAACAATCACTGCAATAATCATGGCAAACAGCGCTAGCTCAGCTGTTGCTGCTAAATACGGAAAAATTTCCTCTGATACGGGTAATTTAGTACGTAATGATACTCCTAAATCCCCCTGAAAAATGCCACCTAAATAACTAAAATATTGTGTATACCACGGCTTATTTAATCCTAAACTTGCGTTTAACGCTTCGACCGCTTCTTTCGTAGCCTGCTGCCCTAAAATTACTTGTGCTGGATTACCAGGAATTGCACGAATTAACATGAAGACGATGAAAGTCATTCCAAGCAAAACTGGGATTAGTTGGGATAATCGTTTCCCCATATAGTGAAGCATTTTTTTCACCCCTCTGTTATTTTCATAATATACTTTTGCACGAAAAGCATTGAGGTCTTTACACATACTGTAGAAAGGGTCAGCTTTCACCAACAAAAGAATCCGCTAGATTTCTACGGCTCACCCGCAGAAAGCAAGCAGATTCTTTAAAATTTCTTCTCTTCTTAAATTAAAACCTGTTGGGATAGCCGTTTAAACCTACTTCACATCTACTGTATCTAAGCGGTCAGAACCTGTCGGATGTGCAACATAGTTTGTAACTTTAGTATTAGCAGCTAAAATTGGCGTAGAGTGAGCAAGCGGAACCCATGGTGCATCTTTAGAGATAATCACTTGCGCTTGCTTGTAAAGGTCATTACGCTTGTCCTCATCCATTTCAGTTTGTGCTGCAACAAATAATTCGTGCACTTCTTTGTTGTCATAGAAGGTATAGTTGTTAGAATGAATATTATCTCCGTCTAATAAAGTGTAAAGGAAGTTATCTGCATCCCCGTTATCACCTGTCCAACCAAGTAAGAACGCATCTGCCTCTCCATTTTCCGCCTTTTCTAAATACGTAGCCCATTCAAACGTTACAATCTTAGATTTCATACCAACATCTGCTAAATTCTTCTGAATGGCTTCTGCAATTTTTTGACCGTCAGGCATGTACGGACGTGGTACAGGCATTGCCCATAGCTCAATTTCTTTACCATCATAGCCAGCTTCAGCTAATAACGCTTTTGCTTTTTCTGGATCATAATCATAGCCTTCAACCTCATCGTTGTAGCCTGCAATTATTGAAGGCATCGGATTTTTTGCTGTCTCGCCTAAGCCTTCATAAAATGCATCTACTAATGCTTGCTTATCGATTGCATGATTTACCGCTTGACGAACCTTTACATTATCGAACGGTGGACGAGTTACTGTTAATCCAAGATAACCAACATTCATAGACGGACGTTCGATTAATTGTAAATCTCCATTTGATTCGATTGAAGCTTTATCAGATGGACTTAAGCCATCAACTACATCAACCTCAGCATTAGTTAATGCATTGAATCGTGCGGAGTTATCTGGGATAGAACGGAAAATAACTTTATCTAACTTCGGCAATTCTGCAATACGGTAATCAGGGTTTTTCTCAATAGTGATAGAATCATTTCGTTTCCACTCTACAAATTTAAATGGACCAGTACCTACTGGATGATCTTTAAGTGCCTCATCATTCTTTTCAAATGCTGTTGGTGAAGCAATAGCAAATGGTGACATCGCTAAGTTTTTCAAGAATGGTGCTTGTGGCTGAGCTAGTTTAAATATAACTTTATTATCCCCATCAGCAGTGATCGACTCTATTACTGGCTTTTCATTTACTGTAAATTGAGAAGCGTAGTATGGGAATTTATCAGCACCACCAGCTTTCCAGCGCTCAAAATTTTTCACGACTGCTTCAGCATTAAAGTCAGTACCGTCATGGAACTTAACCCCTTCTTCAAGTTGCATAGTATACGTTAACCCATCTTCTGAAGATTCCCAAGATTTTGCTAGCCCTGGGTGCAACGTTACATCCTTCTCTCCAAAGTTAATTAGAGTCTCATAGATATTAACGGTAACTTTAAACGATTCACCTTCTGTTACTGTCGCTGGATCGAGAGCAGTAGAATCGCCACCACGACCATATACTAATGTTTTTAGTTCACTACTGCTACTTGAGTCACCACCACTTGATGTATCTTTACTACCCGTATCCTTAGAATCTGAACCGCCACAAGCAGCTAAGATTGTCGAAAGAACAAGGATAAGCATTACACCCAAAGTCCAAAGCTTTTTTTTCTTCATTCAATTTCCCCCTAAGTTTTTTTATATCATTGAATGTTGGTTTGCATCGTAAAGATGACAAGCAACATAATGACCCGGTTTCACCTCTTGCATTTTAGGAACTACTTGAGAACATTCTTCTTTTTTAAATGGACATCTCGTATGGAAAGTGCAACCACTTGGTGGATTCGAAGCACTCGGAATATCTCCAGAAATAACAAGCTGTTCACGTTCAAACGTAGGATCCGGAACAGGTACCGAGGATAGCAACGCCTGTGTATATGGGTGAAGTGGCTCAGCATATAAATCTTCGCTTGCTGTCAACTCCACTAATTTTCCTAAATACATCACACCTACACGATTACTAATATGGCGTACAACCCCTAAATCATGGGAGATAAAAATATAAGTTAGCTTTAAATCCTTTTGTAGGTTTTGCAATAAATTCAATACTTGAGCCTGTATAGATACATCAAGAGCAGAGACAGGCTCGTCCGCAATAATCAAGCGCGGATTCGTCATCAGTGCACGGGCAATGCCGATACGCTGTCTTTGACCACCACTAAATTGGTGTGGATACCGTTTCACATGATATTCATTTAACCCAACAATTTCGAGAAGCTCTAACACTTTCTTCTTCCGTTCTTTTGCATTGCCCATTCCATGAACAATAAGAGGCTCCTCCAATATCTTCCCAATATTATGCCTAGGATTAAGAGAGGCATAAGGATCTTGGAAAATCATTTGAATATCTCTACGGGCTTTGCGCATTTCATTATTGGATAATTCAGAAATTACCTTTCCTGCGAATTCAATTTTGCCCTCAGTTGGCTCAAGCAATCGCATTAAAAGTCGACCAGTCGTTGATTTACCACACCCGGACTCACCTACAATACCTAATGTTTCTCCTTCAAAAACTTCAAAGGAAACATCATCTACTGCCTTTACGTCCCCAACTTGTTTATTAAGGACCCCCTTCCGAATGGGGAAGTATTTTTTCAAACCATCAACTTTCAATAAAGTTTTCGACATGTTGCTCCACCTCCTGTTTCTCTAGTAAAAAGCATCTTGATTTATGCTGCTCTCCAGCTTCATATAAAGGTGGTGTTTCTTGTATACAGCGTTCCATCGCAAATTCGCAACGTGCTGCAAAACGGCAGCCTACCTGAATACTTCCGGGTTTTGGTACACTGCCTGGTATAGAGTAAAGGTTGTCCTTCTTATAGCGCATATCTGGTACAGACTTAATAAGTCCTTGTGTATAGGGGTGCTTTGGATTAACGAATATCTCCTGAATAGGTGCCTCCTCTACTATCTGACCTGCATACATCACAATCACTCGCTCGCATGTTTCTGCCACAACGCCTAAATCATGCGTAATTAATAAAACAGCTGTATTTAAACGTTTATTTAAATCTTTCATCAGCTGCAAGATTTGAGCTTGAATCGTAACGTCTAACGCAGTAGTCGGCTCATCAGCAATTAGCACCTTCGGATCACAGACAAGCGCCATCGCAATCATGACTCGTTGTCGCATTCCCCCAGATAGCTGATGTGGATAATCTTTTAATAATTCCTCAGCACGAGGTAAACCTACAAGCTTCATAATTTCAACTGCCCTTGCAAAGGCTTCTTTTTTCGACCATTTGGGATTATGGATTAAAATCGCTTCTTTTAGCTGATCCCCAATTGTAAATAAAGGATTCAAGGATGTCATAGGTTCTTGGAAAATCATCGCCACATCTTTCCCACGAACTTTCTGCATTTGTTTATCAGATAATGTTACGAGGTTTTTACCATCTAACCGTATTTCCCCCCCTGTTATTTTTCCAGGCGGTGACGGTATTAAACCCATAATGGACAGGGATGTAACACTTTTTCCACTTCCTGATTCCCCTACTATCCCTAGTATTTCTCCCTCATGAACAGACAAATCAATATCATCTACGGCAGGAATTTGTCCATCATCTGTAAAAAAGGTTGTCTTTAAGCCTTTTATTTCTAGCAGCTTTTTTCTCATGATCAATCTCCCATCGTCCTATATTTTTACTTAATCACTCTAACTATCACTCAATTCCCTATTTTCAGATAATTCTAACCAAAAAGCATCGCTCTTTCAATCATAATTGTTCTGCAATAAACATAGATTTTCTACATCGTTCGAGTTTCATATTAATAATGTCTTATTAATTGATACTAATTTATAAATAAGACAAAAAAATAGCCTTCCATTTATGCTTAAACGGAAGGCTATTTTTAAATTATTGACTCATTAATAAAATATAGAGATGACATTTTGTTAAAACATATGTCATGAGAATAAGTTGATTGGAGTGGAGGCCAGGCGACTCCTTGGGGATCAGCGTCACAGATGAGACCCTGGAGCGAGCATCGCGAGTGAAGCGGCTCATCGGACGCCCCCAGGAAGCTCTGCTCTGTGCGAAAGCGAAGCGGCAGCAACAAATGTTTTAACTTT
>Ga0209676_1002399_pt1 | contig 13401 bp, 12 predicted proteins | sample AraplaCvi_mLB_r2_FD_184282 | JGI IMG/M metagenome (GOLD analysis project Ga0209676, IMG submission 184282) | Arabidopsis root microbial communities from North Carolina, USA - plate scrape MF_Cvi_mLB_r2 (SPAdes) (version 2) | ecosystem: Host-associated > Plants > Roots > Endosphere | place: USA...
TGCGCCTGCTCGACATCCTGGCGCGGCAGGCGGCGGACCTGCTGGAGCGGACCATCGTCGAAGGGACCCTGCGCCGGCTGAACGAGACGCTGGAGAACCGGGTGGATGAACGCACCCGTGAACTGATGGCGGTCGAGGAGCAGGTTCGCCACATGCAGCAGATGGAGGCCATCGGCCAGCTGACCGGCGGCGTCGCCCACGACTTCAACAACCTGCTGACCATCATCCGGTCGTCGGCCGAACTGCTGAGCCGCAAGGACCTGACGTTCGAGAAGCGCCAGAAATACGTCAGCGCCATTTCGGACACCGCCGACCGGGCCGCCAAGCTGACCGGCCAGTTGCTGGCCTTCGCGCGCCGCCAGGCGCTGCGGCCCGAGGTCTTCGACGTGGCGGCGCGGGTCAGCGACATCGCCGACATGCTGCGGACGGTGGTCGGCTCGCGCATCGAGCTGGTGGTCGATCCGGTCTGCGAGTCCTGCTTCATCGAGGTCGACGCCAGCCAGTTCGAGACCGCCCTGGTCAACATGGCCGTGAACGCGCGGGACGCCATGGACGGCGAAGGCCGGCTGGTGATCACGGTCGATACGGTCCGAAGCCTGCCGACGCTGCGCAATCGCCCCGGATCGGCGGGCGATTTCGTCAAGGTCTCGGTGTCCGACGTCGGCTCGGGCATGGCGGCGGACCAGCTGGAGCGGATCTTCGAGCCCTTCTTCACCACCAAGGGCGTGGGCAAGGGGACCGGGCTGGGCCTCAGCCAGGCCTATGGCTTCACCAAACAGTCGGGCGGCGAGATCGACGTGGTCAGCCGGCTGGGCGAAGGCACCACCTTCAGCCTCTACCTGCCCCAGGTTGCGGCCCCGGCCGAGGATCACGACGCCGTGGCGCCGGAGGCGGTGGTCACGACGGGGGCCAGCATCCTCATCGTCGAGGACAATGAACAGGTCGGGGAGTTCGCCGCCCATCTGCTGGACGACCTCGGCTACCGGGTCCGCTACGTCGCCAACGCGGCCGAGGCGATCGCGGTGCTGGAGACCGATCACGAGACCATCGACGTGGTCTTTTCGGACGTCATCATGCCGGGCATCGACGGGGTCGAGCTGGGGCGGCGGGTGCGCGCCGGCTGGCCGGACATCGCCGTGGTGCTGACCAGCGGCTACAGCCACGTCCTGGCCGAGGACACGCGGCACGGTTTCGACCTGCTGCAGAAGCCCTATTCGGTCGACGAATTGTCCCGCGCCCTGCGGGACGCCTGCCAGCGCCGCGTCCGTTCCGCTTGACCTGACCACCCCAAGCGTGGTTTCGCTGGTCGCGAACCGGTCCTGGCGTCTCGCCGGACGGTCCCTCTCTCAAAGCGATGCCTGCCGGATCGACCCAGCGGGATTCCATCGCCCTTCCTGCCGGCCGAAAGGCCAGACATCGCCAGCCCGCCCCGACCTCGCCTTTCGGCGAGCGCCCGGGCGCGCATGCCACGAAGTAGAATCCCATGACTGACGTTCGCGACACCGATCCGACCGAGCCCGAAGCCGAGAACATGGAAGGCGAACAGCCGTCCGACGAGGTTTCCGCCGCCGACCTGCCCATGGTCGATCAGGAGGCCGACGACGAGGACGACGACGGCGAGCCCATCGTCCCCAACGGCCGCATCACCCTGGCCGAGCTCAACGAGAAGACGCCGGCCGACCTGGTCGCCTTCGCCGAAGGGCTGGAGATCGAGAACGCCTCCAACCTGCGCAAGCAGGACCTGCTGTTCGCCATCCTGAAGGCCCTGGCCGACGAAGAAGTCGAGATCATCGCCGACGGCGTGCTGGAGATCCTGCCGGACGGCTTCGGCTTCCTGCGCAGCCCGGACGCCAACTATCTTCCGGGTCCGGACGATATCTATGTTTCGCCGTCGCAGATCCGCCGCTTCGGCCTGCGCTCGGGCGACACCATCCACGGCGCCGTCCGCGGCCCACGCGAGGGCGAGCGCTACTTCGCCCTGCTGAAGGTCGACACGATCAATCTGGAAGACCCGGAAACGGTCAAGACCAAGGTCCTGTTCGACAACCTGACCCCGCTCTATCCCGAAGAGCGGATCCATATGGAAATCCAGGATCCGACGCTGAAGGACCGCTCGGGCCGGGTGATCGACATCGTCGCCCCGCTCGGCAAGGGCCAGCGTTGCCTGATCGTCGCCCCGCCGCGCGTGGGTAAGACGGTCATGCTGCAGAACATCGCCAAGTCGATCGAGCGCAACCACCCGGAAGTCTTCCTGATCGTCCTGCTGATCGACGAACGCCCGGAAGAAGTGACGGACATGCAGCGCACGGTAAAGGGCGAGGTCATCGCCTCCACCTTCGACGAGCCGGCCACCCGCCACGTCGCCGTCGCCGAGATGGTGATCGAAAAGGCCAAGCGCCTGGTCGAGCACAAGAAGGACGTGGTCATCTTGCTGGACTCGATCACCCGCCTGGGCCGCGCCTACAACGCGACCGTCCCGTCGTCGGGCAAGGTCCTGACCGGCGGTGTCGACGCCAACGCCCTGCAGCGTCCCAAGCGCTTCTTCGGCGCCGCGCGGAATGTGGAGCAGGGGGGCTCGCTGACCATCATCGCCACCGCCCTGATCGACACCGGCTCGCGGATGGACGAGGTCATCTTCGAAGAGTTCAAGGGCACCGGTAACTCGGAAATCGTCCTGGACCGCAAGGTCGCCGACAAGCGCATCTTCCCGGCCATCGACGTGCTCAAGTCCGGCACTCGCAAGGAAGACCTCATCACGCCGAAGGACCAGCTGGCCAAGACCTATGTCCTGCGCCGCATCCTCAACCCGATGGGCCCGCAGGACGCGATCGAGTTCCTGCTCGACAAGCTGCGCCAGTCCAAGAACAACGCCGACTTCTTCCAGTCGATGAACACCTGACCAGCGGACCCGCTGGACGGAAACGAAGAGGCCCCGGAGCGATCCGGGGCCTTTTTGCTGTCAGGGGATCAGCAGCGTCGAGCCGGTCGTCTTTCGGCCCGCCAGGGCCTCGTGCGCCGCCCGCACCTCGGCCAGCGGGAAGGTCTGGCCGATCTCGACCTTCACGGCGCCGGAGCGGATGACGTCGAACAGGGCGGCGGCGCTGGCGTCGAGCTCCTCGGTCGTGGCGACGTAGTCGAACAGGGTCGGGCGGGTGACGTAGAGCGAGCCGCCGCGCGAGAGGCGCAGAGGATCGAACGGCGGGACCGGGCCCGAGGCGTTTCCGAACAGGACCAGCGTGCCGCGCTTCTTCAGGCTGGCCAGGGAACCGTCGAAGGTGGCCTGGCCGACGGAGTCATAGGCGACGGCGACGCCCCGGCCGTCCGTGATCTGTTTCACGCGTTCGGCGACGTCCTCCCGGTCGTAGAGGATGACGTGGTCCGAGCCGTGGGCGCGGGCCAGTTCGGCCTTGGGTTCGGAGCCGACCGTGCCGATGACCGTCGCGCCCAGCGACTTGGCCCATTGGCCGAGAATCAGGCCGACCCCGCCGGCGGCGGCGTGGAGCAGGATTTCGTCGCCCTGTTTCACGTGAAACGCGCGGCGGACCAGGAACTCGGCGGTCATGCCCTTCAGCATGACGGCGGCGGCGGTCTCCAAGCTGATGTCGTCGGGCACGGCTACCGCGGCGGTCTCGGGCAGGACGTGGAACTGGGCATAGGCGCCGACGGGCGCGGTGGCGGTGGCGACCCGGTCGCCCACCTTGAAGCGGGTGACGCCGTCGCCGACCGCCTCGACCGTCCCCGCCGCCTCCTTGCCCAGGCCCGAGGGGAGAGGCAGGGGGTAGAGCCCCGTGCGCTGATAGATGTCGATGAAGTTCAGGCCGACGGCGGCGTGGCGGATCAGGATTTCGCCGGGCCCGGGCGAGGGGACGGGGACCTCGACCAGGTCCAGCACATCCGCGCCGCCATGATGATCGAAACGGACGGCGGTCTGGGTCGAGGGCAGGGCCATGGGGCGGGTTCCTTTACGCGGCCGGATCGGCCATGAACGTCCCTGACAGATTGGAGCGATCCCATGAAAATCAACGTCGAGATCGACTGTACCCCGGCCGAGGCGCGCGCCTTCATGGGCCTGCCCGATGTGGCGCCGCTTAACGAACATCTGGTCGGCGAGATGCAGAAGCGGATGGACGCCAACATCTCGGCCATGCAGCCCGACGAATTGATGAAAACCTGGACCAGCTTCGGCCTTCAGGCCCAGGACCAGTTCCGTCGCCTGATGGAAGGCGCGGTCAAGCCGTAACGCCGACATGACCGACACCGTCTTCGCCCTCGCCACCCCGCCAGGCCGGGGGGCCATCGCCATCGTGCGCCTGAGCGGACCCGCGACCGAGACGGCGCTGGCCGGGCTGGGCGCGGGCGGGCTGAAGGCGCGGATGGCGTCGCTGCGGACGCTGACCCATGACGGCCGGATCATCGACCAGGCGCTGGTGCTGCGCTTCCCAGGGCCGACCTCCTACACCGGCGAGGACTGCGCCGAACTGCACCTGCATGGGGGGCGGGCGGTGGTCGAGGCGACGAGCGCGGCCTTGGTCGCCCTGGGCCTGAGGCCCGCCGATCCGGGCGAGTTCACCCGCCGGGCGTTCGAGAACGGACGCATGGACCTGGCCCAGGCCGAGGCGGTCGCCGACCTGATCGATGCCGAGACCACGGCCCAGGCGGCGCAGGCTCTGGGTCAGCTGGAGGGCGCGCTCGGCGCGGCCTACGCCGGCTTCCGGCGTGACCTGCTGAAGGCCCTGGCCCTGGTCGAGGCCGAGATCGACTTCCCCGATGAAGAGGTGCCGGACAATCTGGCGCGGACCGCGGGGCCGGTACTGGACGGGCTGATCGCTGACCTGAAGGCGGCGCTGGCGGACGCCGGACGGGGCGAGCGGGTGCGCGAGGGCTATCGCATCGTCCTGATCGGCGAGACCAATGCCGGCAAGTCGTCCCTGTTCAACGCCCTGGTGGCGCGCGAGGCGGCGATCGTCACCCCCATCGCCGGGACGACGCGGGACGTGCTGGACGCCGACCTGATCATCGGCGGCTATGCGGTGACCCTGTCCGACACGGCGGGCTTGAGGGACAGCCAGGACCCGGTCGAGGCGGAGGGGGTGCGGCGGGCGCGGGCGCGGGCGGAACAGGCCGAGCTGAGGCTGTGGGTGCGGGCGCCCGGTGATCCGGACGGGGTGGCGGCGGAATATGCGCGGCCCGGCGATCTGGTGGTCCTGACCAAGGCCGATTTGGGCACGGTGTCAGCGGGAGACCGCGAGGCGCTGACCGTCAGCACCACGAGCGGGGAGGGGATGGCGGCGCTGCACGACTGGATCGCGGCGCGGCTGGCGCGCGACCTCTCAGGGACGGACTTCCCGGCGGTCACCCGCGAGCGGCATCGGCGGCGGCTGGAAGAGGCCATGTCCTCGGTCGATGCCGGACGGCGGGCGCTGGATATCGCGCCGGAGATGGCGGGCGACGACCTGCGCCGGGCGGCGGAGTCGCTGGCGCGGGTGACGGGCGCCATCGGGGTGGAAGATATTCTGGGCGAGGTCTTCTCGACCTTCTGTATCGGCAAATAGGCTGTTTCACGTGAAACACGCCGCCGACTCCGGTGGCGAAGACGGCCCTTTTCCACTATGTCCCCGGCCATGAACTCCTTCGACGTCATCGTCATCGGCGGCGGCCACGCCGGGTGTGAGGCCGCGGCCGCCTCGGCCCGCACAGGCGCGCGCACCCTTCTGCTGACCCAGAAGCTGGAAACCATCGGCGAGATGTCCTGCAATCCGGCCATCGGCGGCTTGGGCAAGGGCCATCTGGTGCGCGAAATCGACGCCCTGGACGGCGTCATGGGCCGGCTGGGCGACGTGTCCGGCATCCAGTTCCGCCTGCTGAACCGCTCCAAGGGCGCCGCCGTGCAGGGCCCCCGCAGCCAGATCGACCGCCGCCTGTACCGGGAGACCATGCAGGCCGAGCTGGCCGAGACGGCGAGCCTGACCCTGATGGCCGGTACGGCCGAAAGTCTGGCCGTGACCGAGGGCCGGGTGACGGGCGTGGTGACCGGCGAGGGCGTGACCCTGTCGGCTGGCGCGGTCGTGCTGACGACCGGCACTTTCCTCAACGGCGTGATCCACAAGGGCGACCAGCGTATTCCCGCCGGCCGTCACGGCGAGGCGCCGTCCACCGGTCTGGCCGCCGACCTGTATGGGGCGGGCCTGATGATGGGGCGGCTGAAGACCGGCACGCCCGCGCGCCTGGATGGGCGGACCATCGCCTGGGACCGCCTGGACAGCCAAGCGGCGGATGAAGAGCCCGTGCCGTTCAGCTTCCTGACCGACCGGATCGACGTGCCCCAGATCACCTGCGGCGTGACCCACACGACGGAAGAAACCCACCGCATCATCGCCGAGAACTTGGGCGAAAGCGCCGTCTATGGCGGCCACCTGTCCGGTCGCGGCCCGCGTTACTGCCCGTCCATCGAGGACAAGGTGGTGCGGTTCGCCGACAAGACCTCGCACCAGATCTTCCTGGAGCCTGAGGGGCTGGACGATCCGACCGTCTATCCGAACGGCATCTCGACCTCGGTGTCCGACGCGACCCAGCTGGCCTTCCTGCGCACCATCCCGGGCCTGGAGCAGGTCGAGGTGTTCCGCTTCGGCTATGCGATCGAATATGACTATGTCGATCCGCGTGAACTGACCCCCGCTCTCGAAGTGAAGAAGCGGCCGGGGCTGTATCTGGCGGGCCAGATCAACGGCACGACCGGCTATGAGGAGGCGGGGGCGCAAGGCCTGATCGCCGGCCTGAACGCCGCGCGGGCCGCGGCCGGTTCGGAGCCGCTGATCCTCGGGCGGGACCAGGCCTATATCGGGGTGATGATCGACGATCTGGTTACCAAGGGTGTGACCGAGCCCTACCGCATGTTCACCAGCCGGGCGGAGTATCGGCTGACGCTGCGGGCCGACAATGCCGACCAGCGGCTGACCCCAATCGGCGTCACGGCCGGGGTTGTGGGCGCGCGCCGGGCCGCCGCCTTCGCCGCCAAGGCCGCCCAACTGGCCGCCGCGACCGCTGTTTCACGTGAAACACGTTTCACGCCCAAGGAGGCGGGGGAGCTGGGGATCAAGGTCAACGCCGACGGCCAGCGCCGGTCGATCCGTGACCTGCTGTCCTTCCCGGGCGTGACCCTGGCGACCTTCGAGGCCGTACGGCCCGAGATCGCAGGCTGGTCGCGTCAGGTGCGCGAGCAGATCGAGATCGACGCGGGCTATGCCGGCTATCTGGACCGTCAGGCCGCCGACGCCGAGGCCCTGCGCCGGGAAGAGGCCCTGGCCCTGCCTGTGGACCTGGACTACGCCATCATCGGCGGCCTCTCCAACGAGGTGCGCGAGAAGCTGTCGATGGTTCAGCCCCGGACCCTGGGCCAGGCGGGCCGGATCGAGGGGATGACCCCCGGGGCTCTGACCGCCCTGTTGTCGCATGTGAAGAAGGCGCCAAAGACTTCGGGTGCCGCGGCGTGAGCATCTATGGCGCGGCCGCCTTCCAGGCGGAATTCAACGCCACCCCGGCGCAGATGGGCGATCTGGAGCGGTTCGTCGAACGGCTGACCGAGGCCAATGCGGTGATGAACCTGATCGGGCCGGACACCCTGCCGGACATCTGGAGCCGGCATTTCCGCGACTCCGCCCAGTTGCTGGCCATGGCGCCCGAGGCCAAGAGCTGGGCCGATCTGGGGGCCGGGGCCGGCTTCCCCGGAGTGGTCCTGGCCATCCTGCTCAAGACGGACCCGAAGAGCCACGTGTGGCTGATCGACAGCCTGGGGAAACGCTGCCGTTTCCTGCAGGAGGTGGTCGATGCCCTATCCCTGAGGGCCACCGTCATCAACGGCCGGGCCGAGGACAATGTGGTTACCGTTCACGTGGTCACGGCCCGCGCGGTGGCGCCGATGGAGAAGCTGCTGGGCTATGCACAGCCTTATCTACAGCGGGGCGCCCAAGGCCTGTTCCTGAAGGGGGAAAAGGCCGAGGTTGAGGTGGCCGAGGCCCGCAAGGTCTGGCAATTCAAGAGTGAACTCTTCCCCTCGCGCAGCGATGCGCGGGGCCGTATCGTATCTGTCCGGGGCATCAGCCGTGTCAAAAACTGGTAAGACCCGCGTTCTGGCCGTCTCGAACCAGAAGGGCGGCGTCGGCAAGACCACGACGGCGATCAACCTGGGCACGGCCCTGGCCGCCATCGGCGAAAAGGTGCTGATCGTGGACATGGACCCGCAGGGCAATGCCTCCACGGGTCTGGGTGTTCCACGTGAAACACGCCGGGTCACCATCTATGACGTCATCGTGGACGGCCGCTCGGTGGACGATTCCGCCGTGCACACCTCGGTGCCCGGCCTGCACATCATTCCCGCCGACGCCGACATGTCGGGGGTCGAGATCGAGCTGAGCCAAGCGGATCGCCGCTCGTTCCGTCTGCGCGACGCGCTCGCCGGGCAGGGCAAGGACGGTCAGACCCGGTATGACTATGTCCTCATCGACTGCCCGCCGTCGCTGAACCTCCTGACGCTGAACGCCATGGCCGCGGCGGACGCCGTTCTGGTGCCGCTGCAGTGCGAATTCTTCGCGCTGGAGGGCCTGACGCAGCTGATGAAGACGGTGGACATGGTGCGCCAGAGCCTGAATCCGGCGCTGGAAATTCAGGGCCTGGTCCTGACCATGTATGATCGCCGCAGCGCCCTGTCGGGCCAAGTGGCCAACGACGTGCGCGCCCACTTCGGCGAGAAGGTCTATGAGAGCGTCATTCCGCGCAATGTGCGGGTGGCGGAGGCCCCGTCGTTCGGCAAGCCGGCCCTGATCTACGACCTGAAATGCGCCGGCAGCCAGGCCTATCTGCGTCTGGCCCGTGAGGTGGTGGCGCGTGAGCGCAAGCGCCTGAAGCAGGCCGCCTGAAGACCAAATTAGAAGAACGGAATCAGTATCTTGAGCGAACGTCAGCGCGGTCTGGGCCGGGGATTGTCGGCCCTTCTGGGGGAACAGGCGGGCGAGGCCGTGCCGGTCGACGGCGCGAACGCCCCGGCGGGCGTGCGCCTGGTGCCGATCGAGAGCCTGAAGCCCAATCCGGACCAGCCGCGCAAGATCTTCAACCCGGAAATCCTGGAGGAGCTGGCCAGCTCGATCCGCGACAAGGGCGTGCTGCAGCCCATCCTGGTGCGGCCCCAGCCGGGGCAGGACGGCGCCTGGCAGATCATCGCCGGCGAGCGCCGCTGGCGCGCCTCGCAGATGGCCCGCCTGACCCAGGTGCCGGTCGTGGTGCGCGAGATGGACGACGTCGAGGTGTTCGAGGTCGCCATCATCGAGAACGTCCAGCGCGCCGATCTGAACCCGCTGGAAGAGGCCGATGCCTATCGCATGCTGATGGAGCGTTTCGGGCGCACCCAGGACGCGGTGGCGGGCATCGTCGGCAAGAGCCGCAGCCATGTCGCCAATACCCTGCGCCTGCTGCAGCTGCCGGAAGAGGTGCTCGCCTATGTGCGCGAGGGGAAGATGAGCGCGGGCCACGCCCGGGCGCTGGTCAATGTCCCCAACGCGGCCGATCTGGCGGCCGAGATCGTCAACGGCGGGCTGAACGTCCGTCAGGCCGAGGCCCTGGCGCGCCGCGCCGCCGAGGGCCCCAAGCCCGGCAAGGCCAAGGCGATCCGCGCCGACGGCGAAGGCTCGGCCGACGTGGCCGCGCTGGAGCAGGACCTGGCCGACGCCCTCGGCCTGAAGGTCCAGCTGTCGGACAAGGGCGGCAAGGGCGAGCTGACCATCCGCTACGGCACGCTGGAACAGCTGGACGACCTCTGCCGCCGCCTGATGCGGGGCTGAGATGACCTCCCCGGCGGATCGGATCATCGATCTCTACAGCCGCCGGGCGCAGGACTGGGACGCTGACCGGGGGCGGGGGCTTGAGGAAAGGCCCTGGCTGGACCGGTTTCTGGCGCATGTGCCGCCTGACGGGACGGTGCTGGACCTCGGATGCGGCTCTGGGGAGCCGGTCGGGCGCTATCTCATTGAAAATGGACGCAAACTGACCGGCGTGGACGCCTCGCCGGGGGCAATTGATCTGTGCCGGGCGCGCTTTCCGGACCATGACTGGGTCGTGGCGGACATGCGTGCGCTGGATCTGGGGCGGCGCTTCGACGGCTTGATCGTCTGGCACAGCAGCTTCCACCTGACGCGAGAGGATCAGCGCGCCCTGTTCGTGGTGCTGGCGCGGCATGTGACGCCCGGCGGGGTGCTGATGTTCACCTCGGGCGACGAGGACGACGAGAGCATCGGCCAGTGGCGGGGCGAGCCGCTGTATCACGCCAGCCTGTCGACGGCGGAGTATCGCGCGCGGCTGGAAGACGCCGGGTTTGAGGTGATCGACCATGTCGTGGGCGATTACACCAGAGGCGGGGTGACGGTCTGGCTCTGCCGCCGTCTCGGTGGCACGATGGCGGAATGACCGACAAACCGAGCAATCCGACCGCCGAAGCCATGAAGAAGGCCTTGGCCGCCAAGAAGGCCGGTGGCGGCAAGCCCGCGTCCGGCGGCGGCTTCAAACCCGCCCAGCACGCTGAGAAGGCCATGGCGCATCAGAGCAGCGCGGCCAACAAGCCGGCGTTCAGGAAGGCGTCGAAGCGGGGCTAGAGCCCCAGGCGACGCGCGCGCGAAGAGATTTCCAGCAGAAGCCGTTCGGCGATCAGCTGGTCGGGCGACCCCGTGGTCTTGGTGGCGATGTCGGCGGCGTTGACGCTGTCCAGGACCTTGTCGAGGTCTTCCAGACGCCAGCTGCGGGCCTGGCGGAGCATTTCCGCCTCCTGTTTCCAGAACACGCCCGCGGCCTTGGCGGCCTCCTTGGCGTTGGCTCCGTTCGACTGCAAGACATTGATCCGGCGGAGTTTTCCGAGATGGATCGAGGCTTGTCTCACCGCCATGACAGGACTTTCGCCCTCGGCCAGGGCGCGGCGCAGGCCGGACTGGGCGGGGGCGGGGCGGCCGCCGAAGGCCTGCAGCGCCGCGTCCTGCAGCGAGGCGTCGGGTTCCACGCCGAGATGCAGCTCCAGCTCGGCGACATCGATGCTGCGGCCGCTGCCGGGGCCGATGTAGAGCACCAGCCGCTCGATCTCCTGCCGCATCAGGCCGCGCTCGCGGGGCAGGCGAGCGACGAAACGGTCCAGGGCGTCCTGGGTCAGGCCGACCTTGTCGGCGGCCAGGGCCTCGCGCGTCATGCGGGCCACGTCGCCGGTCTCGTCCTCATAGCAGGCGATGCCGACGGCGGCCTTGTCGGCCTCGGCGGCCTTGCGCAAGGCGGAGTCGCGGCCCAGCGCCCCGGCCTCGATGACCAGCATGCAGTCGGGATTGAAGTCGCCGGCGGCGTGGGACTTGAGCGCCGCGGCCAGCATCTTGTCGATGGAGGCCTTCTCGTTCGACAGGCGCACGCGGACCAGGCGGCGGCCGCCGATCATGCTCAGCGCCGTCAGGGCCTCGTCTAGGCGGACCTCGTCGCCGTCGATGTCGCTGTCGGTCAGGACGGTGACGTTGAAGGGGTCATTCAGATCCGGCGTGATCGCCTTGCACAGGATCTCGGCCCGTTCGGCGACGCCCGAGCGATCCTTGCCGTGGATGACGGCGGCCCGGACGCCCTTGTCCGGGGCCTTGAGGAAGCGGTCGACCTCGGGCCGTTTCGCCAGGATCACGGGTTGGACAGGGTCCGAAGGAGGTCCAGCCGGATCAGCCGGGCCAGTTCGGCGGCGGCGCGTTCCTCGCCGTCCTGCTGGGCGGCGATGGCGGCGTAGGGCTGGTCGGCGGCGGCGTAGGTGGTGGTGACGGTCTCGACGCCGGTGATGGGCGAGCCGCCCGTCGCCGGGGTCAGGGTCCACTGGCCGCGCACCGTCAGCTCATAGCGGGTGGCGGTGTCGTCGATCCGGCGGCCCAGCGGACGGCGCGACTGATCGATCACCGTCTCCAGACGCCAGAGCGGCGGCTGGGAGCCGTCGCGGCCCAGGGCGTCCTCCAGCTGCTCGCGCACGCGATAGCCGAGGCGGTCGTCCTGGGTCGTCACGGCGATGCGCGACAGGGAGGCGCCCGCCCCGCCGGAGTCGCCATACAGGGGGGTGAAGCCGCAGCCGGCCAGTCCCAGTGATGCGACAAGCGCGGCGGCGAGCAGTTTCATCAGGCGACCACCACGTTGACGATGCGATCCTTGACCACGACGATCTTTCTCACGGTCAGACCCTCCAGGCGCGCCTGAACCTCCGGATCGGCCAGGACGATGGCCTCGACCTCCGCCGGCTCCAGCCCCCGGGCGACGCGGATTTCGCCGCGGCGCTTGCCGTTGACCTGGATGGGCAGGGTGACCTCGTCGTCGGCCGCCAGCGCCGGATCGTAGTCCGGCCAGGGCGCGTCGAGGATCATCCCCTCTTCGCCCAGTCGCGTCCAGCCTTCCTCGGCCAGGTGCGGGGTGAAGGGAGCGACCAGGCGCAGCAGGGCCGACAGGGCCTGACGCCGGGCCTCACCACCGGCCTTGGGGTGATCGCGCACGGTGGCGACGAAGGCGTAGAGCTTGGCGATGGCCGAGTTGAAGCGGAAGCCGGTGATGCCTTCCGACACGGCTTTGATGGCCTTGTGGGTCTCGCGCAGCAGGGAGGCGTTGGCGTCGGCCTCGCCGGCGAAGGCGGGGTCATGGCCGTCGACCTCGGCCCAGACGCGCTGGACGAAGCGGCTGGCGCCCTCGACGCCGCCGGGGGTCCATTGCACGTCCCGTTCGGGCGGGCTGTCCGACAGGACGAACAGGCGACCGGCGTCTACGCCGTAGGTCTCGACGATCTCCTGCGGAGCGACCACGTTCTTCTTGGACTTCGACATCTTCTCGATGTCGCCGATGGTCAGGGCCTCGCCGGTGGACAGCTGGCGCGCCGAACGCTTGCGGCCGTCATTGGTCAGCTCGACGTCGGTCGGCTCGACCCAGGCGCCGTCGGCGCGACGGTAGGTCTCGTGGACCACCATCCCCTGGGTGAACAGACCGGCGAAGGGCTCCTTGACCGTCATCAGGCCGGCGTCGCTGAGGGCGCGGCTGATGAAGCGGGCGTACAGCAGGTGGAGCACGGCGTGCTCGACCCCGCCGATATACTGATCGACCGGCAGCCAGTGGTCGGCGGCGCTGTGCGAGATCGGCTCGGCCGCCGTCGGATCGGTGAAGCGGGCGAAATACCAGCTGGAGTCCACGAAGGTGTCCAGGGTGTCGGTCTCGCGCGTCGCATCACGGTGACACGACGGACATTTGACGTGTTTCCACGTCGGGTGACGGTCCAGTGGATTGCCGGGAACGTCGAAGGTGACGTCCTTGGGCAGTTCTACCGGCAGGTCGGCGGCGGGCACAGCGCCGCAGCTGTCGCAGTGGATCACGGGGATG
>Ga0209676_1002407_pt1 | contig 13367 bp, 5 predicted proteins | sample AraplaCvi_mLB_r2_FD_184282 | JGI IMG/M metagenome (GOLD analysis project Ga0209676, IMG submission 184282) | Arabidopsis root microbial communities from North Carolina, USA - plate scrape MF_Cvi_mLB_r2 (SPAdes) (version 2) | ecosystem: Host-associated > Plants > Roots > Endosphere | place: USA...
AGACGATTATTCAGGAATGCTTTGCTGAGGCCTACATTCAGGTCGGTGCGTGCGCCGTTGGTCTGATCGGCGGTGGAGTTTACACCAATGTTGAGGTCGACACCCTTTACAAGGTCGGATGCCAGGTTATTGAGCTGGTCACTGAGCAGCTGACTTACGCTTTGCCGTGCTACTGCCTCCGCACTTGAACCGATATTGAAGCCCGCGGTAGACTGGTCGGTGATGAACTTATTGGTGATCAGCAATGCGAACGCCTGCTTGTTAGACTCGGACGGGTTGTTCTGCATATCCTTCCAGAATGTCTGGCCGGTAATGTCTTGTTCAATCGTTTTGTCGACGGATTTTTCGGGTATTACAATCTGGAATGCGATATTGGGCGTTGTGAGATTTCCCGTGATCACGATCTGCACCTCCACCGGTATCTTACTGGCCCCCTGGAATTTGGCGGCAATGGAGCCCGGATCGACCATTACCGGATAGGAAGCGGTGATATTCAAATCGGCTTTCATCGGATCGCCTGTCCAGAGAAGCGTACTTCCCTTTTTAATCTCAAATTGCCGTTTGAGGATTTGCAGCGTCAGGTCGTAAGAGCCTTCCGTGAGGTCGTAAGAGCCGAGGAGAAAAAGCTGCCCGTTGGGTGCTACCCCCGTGTTAAGCTGTGCATTTCCTTTCAAACGGATATTATCGCCATTCAGCTCGTCGATCACCACTTTGAACTCCGATTTGTCGTCGACATCGATATCGAGGGAAATCTGCGAAGCAAAATCCACCATTACATTTTGTGCCGCTTCCACAGAGTCCTTTTTCACGGCTTCGGTACCCGCGCTCATGTCGACAAATTCGATCACGCCCTTGGTTGCATCACCCGCTTCGGTAGCGTCGCTGGGCATTACCACCGTGATATTACTCCCGGGATCCACCTTCACATTACCATCGATCACCGAATTCGAGCCCTGGCCTTTGACGGTCAGGTTGGCATCGATATTAGCTTTCCCGAAAAACAGTTCATTCTCTTTCTGGGTCGAATTGAGGACATTGAAATTCTTGGCAGAAATACTGAGGTTATATCCAACGTCGGGTAGCTTGGCAATGCTCACGTTGCCGTTGATCTTCATCGCCTGGTTCAGCGAATCGGTGATTGTGAAGTTGTTGAAATTGATATTCTGGCCTGCGAACTGGATCTTTTGCCCGGCAAGCGAATACCGCGCTCCCAGCTGCGTCGCATTGAATGCCACATTGTCGAAATTGACGGCACCGTCGAGTTTGGGGCTGTCGGTTGCACCGGTAATGGCGATATTCCCCGTCAGATTGCCTTCCGCCCGTTTCAGCTCGCCAAAACTGAATGCTTCGATCGTTTTGGCACTGAGTTTTTTCAAATCCATTTTGAAATCCATCGGACTTTCGGATTTCAGGTTATAGCTGCCCCGGATATTCACGTCGTTCTGGTCGTTCACGAGCGACATTGCCACGCGGATCAGGTTTTCGGTCTCATTAGTCGATTTCAGCGCCAGGTCGCCTACCGGTATTTTCGTTACCGCCAGGTTATTGATCGTCAGTTCTCCAGTGTATACCGGCGAGGTCATATAATTGCTCAGCAGCACCTTCCCATTCAACGTACCGGTCGCGAGCGTGGAATCGAGCGTAGCGATCTCGATCAGCGGGCCGATGGAAATATTGGTCATGGTGATGTCGAGCGGACTGTTTGGCAGCTCGGAAGTGGAATTAATTTTCAAAGATTGCCCCTTGTTGCTGATTGCGAGGTTTCTCACCTGCACGCTGTCGGATGCATACTGCACGTAGCCCGCGGTGTCGGTCTCCCATTTGTCGTAATTCAGGAGCAGGTCGTCTCGCAGGTTAAGGCGATATTGATTGTTATTGATAGCCAGGTCACCTTTCACGGCGTGCCGCTCGGTATTGACTGAATCCCGGACGACAAAATCGAATTTGACGTCATTATCGATTATCTGACTTACCAGCGAAGCGTTCTGCATTCTGAAACCGCCGGTATTGACCTGCCCTAGATTCGCATTTAAAGCCGCATTGGCCTCTGTGGTACTGAAATCCACCGAGGCGCGTTCCACAATGGTGCTGTCGTAGTTGACCATCGGTACACTCAGCCGGGCTACCAGCGAGGAATCTTTCTGATTATCCATTTGCGCATGCAACTGAATCGTCTTCATTTCCCGTATTTCCGGCACGAAAACCTGGATCGCCGGGTGATTATTCAGCGTAGCATCCAGAGCAAAGTTTACCGGTTTGGTCACTTCTTTATAAGTAAGGTCGGGTGATTTGAAATGCTTGCCCACCTCGGTCAGGATCGCGTCGCCAATTTCTGTGTAGGAATACTGGCCTGTCATTTTGGCTTTCAGAATAGGGGATTCGATGTAAGCCTGCTTGCCGCCGCTGGAATCGGTTAGTTGCACCTGGATATTGGAGATACCAATCGGCCTGCGATGGTGTACCAGCACGAGGCTGTCGAGATTCACGGTACCAAGCGGGTTTTCAGGATTGGTCGACGGCATGTCCACCTTAATGCTTCCCTTCACCTGCAATGAATCCGCATAGAGATTCAGGGCTGTGAGATCCAAGTTAGCCACTTCGAGGTCCGCTTTTACCGATGGGTATTCTTTGGATAAGTCAGCCTGCGCATTCAGGTCGAGATTGATATTGCGGTCGTCCATGTTGGCCGAAATGTTGGCCAGGCCATGATCGATATCGCCTTTCAATTTTAGGTTTTGGTACACATAACCTTTAATGTCCGCGCTTTCAATGTTGCCGTCCAGCTTTGCCTTCATCGTTTTCGGCGCATATCCTACGCCGTCTACATCGGCACGGAGCGTGAGTTTACCCATTTCGGTTGGCGGCTGCTTGGTGAGCTTGCCGAGATCAAACTCCGTGAGTGTGAGTGTGCCGTTATACTGTGCCCGCAGGCTGTCGGTGATGTTTTTCAGGTTTCCTGAAAAAGTCCCTGTGCCAAATGAAGTATTTACGGTAGTTGCCAGGGTGAGGTTTTCCATCGAGCCGCTTACTTTCCCGGAAACCTTGACGGCGTCGGGTAGCTCTATGGAAGCGGGAACTGCGCTGTCGGGCAGCATTTTAAGCAGATCGGCCTTGGTGGAGGATATTTCGTTGATATTCAAATCCATCGCAAGCTTTTCCGCATCGGGAAGGCCTCTCAGGCGGCCTTCTGCGCTCAATACGGTGCCGTCGAGCATGGTGAATCTCGCTTTGGAGATGAGCATGTCGTCCACCGATCCGGTGATCTGGCCGGTACCTTTTACGACGCCGTTGGGTTCCTTGTCGAATGGCGGGGTTTTGGCCAGGTCCGGCACGAGCAGCAGAATGTCCGCAAAGGCAATGCGGCTGTCGGTGAGGCGCAGTTTAAGTTTTACCTTCCCAATGTCGCTGGTCAGCTGGTCGAGGTTTTTGTAACGCAGGCTCAGCTCATCGCGCAAGAGGGTATTGGGTGTTTTAAGATAAAGGTTACGGAGGTAGGTTTCCTGGTCGCCGTAAGCAAAGTCGGTACGAAACGCATCGAGGCGAAAGCCGCTTTTTTCCTTAAATGACGCAGATTTCAATGCACCCGCAATATTTTCCGGTGAGAAAAGGAAATCACGCAAATCTACATTCAGGTCTTTAATGTTGAGGTGTGCATAGTCGAGGCCTTTGGGCACGGCCGGGGAATTGAAATCGTCGTAGCGGATATCATTGTCCGCCAGTTTGATTTCCCCCACTTTTACATACCAACCCGGCGTGTCGGTTGCCGGTGTACCGGCGGCGGTAGAATCTTTTTTCGCTCCTGCTGTTTTAGGCTTTTTGGCAAATTCTGCAAAAAGCGACATGTTTTGCAGGGAAACATTCTTGACATCCACACGCTGGCTACCCATATAAACGCTGTTCACATGTCCCGCCAGTTTTCCGACGGTCATCCCGTTTTTCAATCCCGATGTTTCATCGTCAAACTCCCATTTGAACTGCTGAATATCGATATCGCCCGCTTTGATATCCAGTGAATCGGCTGGGTCGGGCTTTGGCTCGGGGCCGGCAGCAGCCACTTTCAGGGCAGGGTACATCCTCAGCTTCACCTGGCTATTATGCAATGCAGTGTTGGTGAGGTGATACTGTGAAAGGGTAGGGTTGAATTTGTCAAACTTGACAACGGCTGAGTCGATGTTCCCGGAGGCATCGGTGCCGATTACTGCGTCGCGGTAGGAGAAACGGACCTTTTTCAATGAAATCTGATCGAGACGCATTTTGAGCGGTTTCGACGGCGTCGTGTCGACTTCCGTATCGGTACCTGCAAATGCATCCACGATAAACTGGAAATTGAATGTGGTATCGGGTAAAACGCGATTGATGTTCGCATTTACGTCTTCCAGTTCCACCTTGTTAATACCAATGTCGCCGTTGATGAGGCTGTACATATCAAGGTCCACGTACAGGCGCTTGCCCGCAACGAGCGTGTCGCCATGCAAGTCTTCAAAATATACGCCTTCGAGTAATACCCAGTCGGGGATGTCGAAGCGGATTTTCTCGATGTTAACCTTGGTTTTGAGTTTTTTACGTAAAAAGGAATTCGCCTGGGATGTTAAAAAATTCTGGCCGAACGGTGTCTGGATTCCCCAGATCAACACGCCAACCAGAATCAAAACTGTCAGGATTATTATGGCCAGTACTTTGAGTGCTTTCTTCATCCCAGGCTGATTTCCGCCATACTGCGGCGTTGAGAATCTTGGTTTGTATCAAACCTGGCTGTCAGGCGCATGCATCCGACAGCCGGGTTTCGGGTATAACGGTACCCTTGTTTTATCTTTTGAATAGTTCGACGTTTACATTTTCGTTCACCGTCAGCGCCGATTTGATCGTCACCGGCTTCTTGTCGGAGCTGTTCAGTTCCACCAATTTCGAAGGGTACAAAATACCATACGCGGATTTAGCATAATCTGATAAATCGGTGGTGGTTTCCACGCCGGCCTGGTTCATTTTCTGGCGTACGAGCAAACCCGACTTCGCATCGAAATAGAGATTGTATTTTACTCCTTTGCCCTGTAATTCAACATTGTTTACCTGAACGCCGTTGAGTACTTCGGTCCCCACGGTCGTTGCGATCAGCCCGCGATCTTTGTAATTGATGAATGGCACGAGGTTGTCGTACAACTCCATGCGCATGTTTTGCTGCTCCGCCTGGCTGAGGTCTTTCACATCCACTTTCTGCCCGATCGGCACTTTGATCCACCCCTGGTCGCCCTTGACGGTGTACACAAAGCTGCGTTTCATAATGGTTTTGTTTTTATAGATCGACTGCTCGGGGATAGAAGCGGTGATCACGGCATTGTAAGGAGTGGCTGCGGCAGCAGAATAGCTTCTCGTGAGGTTATAGGACTTTACGCCGTCCCATAATCCTTTACCACCCGTTGCCTTGTAAAACTGTGAAAATATGGAGTCAGCGGGCAATTTCTGCGCATAAGAACCAGCCGTTACCAATAGCAATGCGGCCAGCATTTTGATCTTTTTCATCTGTGTAAAATTTTGTTTAAAGTTTTTTGACCTTCCCGGAATCCGGTTGTCCGCGACTCGGTTGCCGGAACCCTTTTTTAGATCACATTGCGTGTTCGGGGTTTAAATAAGTAAAATTAATCGACTCCTGCGCGAGCTATTTGCAAAAACCGTTCCAATAGGCAGAATCTATGTAAAAATGATCATACCAGCGCTTCCCGGGCCCATCGGGAACTGCTTGTAAATGAAAAGGAAGGACCGAAACGATCCTTCCTTTTCACATATATTAACAATTATGGCCGTTTGGATCAGGCATCGTCGCCACTTGCGGAAATTTTGCCGAATCTGTATTGGAATGTCACATTTACCAGGCGGTTGGTCTGATGCCAGTTCGACGCCTGTGAGTAAGTGGCGGTGTTTAGCTGGCTTCGGTAATTCCGCGAAAGGAAAATGTCCTGTACATTGAATGAAATAGTCGCTTTCTTTTCCAGCAAATCCTTGCGGATACCCATATTAGCGATGAATACGCCGTCGCGCGTGCCTTGTGCGATTGCCCGCGGGCCCTCGTAGTTTACGTAGGCGGAGGCGCGGAAGTCGGCCGGGAGCGAAATGAATGCATTGAGGTTCCCTGAGTAGCTCCAAGTCCGGTTGTCGATCTGAGCGACAGCCGATACCACCTCGCTGCGGAAAACGCGGCCACTACCATTGATTTTCAGCACATCGCCAAAGAGCTTCTGGGAGAAATCGGTTTCAAAGCCATACGAGAACTCGCGACCGACGTTGTCGTATCTGGTGAGCGAAACACCTGCCTCGTCGATCGTGCGGATCTGCGTGATTGCATTGTTGGAGTAATCCATGAAAAGAGAAGGTCCCCAGCCGCCGTTGGCCTCGTAGTTGGAATAACCCATTTCAGCCTTGTGTGTAAACTCGGGGCGGAGGTTAGGGTTACCTGTTTTTACGTTGCGGGGATCGGAAACGTCGGTGTAGGGGTTCAGCCAATCGGCTTCGGGCCGCTGCACGCGACGGCTGTAATTCAGTTTCATTTGCGAAGACTCGCCCAGTTTGCGCGTCACTGCGAACGACGGCACGAGCGTCAGGAAATGCACGCTGAAATCCTGGTTTCGGCTGATCTGGTTGATATCCTGGTTGTAGTCGGTCACGCGTAATCCGGCACGCACGCCCCAAAGATCGGTTTTCTGCGAGAATGTCATGAACCCGGTGTAGGTGGCATCCTTGTAGCCGAAGACATTACTGATATTGTTGTCAAAAACGTAGGTATTGGTCTCGCGGTCGAGGTTATAGAACGCATTTACATTGTCGTTTGAACTGCTGCGCGAGCGTACGCCGGCTTCCAGGGTTGCTTTCGGCGTAATAGGCCAGGTATAATCCGCATTCAGGAAAAGCGAGTGCCTATTATTGTTGCGGAGGTTTTGTTGGTTGCGCAACAGGCTGTCGACGGTGCTTTCCTGCGAGAAATAGGATTCCCCATCGGAGCCGCCGAGCGAGTAGCTCGAATTGAAATTGAGCTGATGGTCTTTTTCAGCGAATTTCAGGCGGTAATCGAGGTTGAAATTGAGGTTATCGCCATTGCCTTTGCTGTTGTTCAAACGGCGGAAGCTCTCCGATACTACGCCCGACGCGAGTGTTGTCTCGTTGAGGATATTGCTATTGTTGCGGCTGTTGTCACGGGAGTAGTTTACCCCGGCCTCCATGGAGTTCTTGTCATTGAAATCGTAATTGACGCCCACACGGCCGAATGCATTCTTGCCTTTGTTGCCGCCGGTGCCGTCCTGCTGCAAATGCGAGGTCGACTCGGTGACGAAGTTATCGCGGCTCAAAGTTCTTTCCCATGTCATGGCACGGGTTTGCCCGCTTAGCGACGCGTTCAGACCGAACTTACCTACCTTATAACTCAGGTTACCCGAGGCCGCATTGTTGTTCTTATTTCCGATGCTCAGCCGGGCGCCGCCGTTCATCCCGCGGATTTTCGTCTTTTTGGTAATGATATCAATCACACCCGATGCACCCTCACCTTCATATTTAGCGGAAGGGGTCGTCATGACGTCGATCCGCTCGATCAGGTTTGCAGGGAAAGATTGCAGGATCGTCGGAAGGTCGCTGCCGTAGAGGTTGGAAGGCTTTCCGTCGATAAGCACCACCACATTACCTTTTCCACGCACTTGCGGATTTCCGTTTTCATCGAGTGACACTGCCGGTACTTTTTCCAGCAGGTCACTTACGTTATTACTTGTCGCAAGCATATCCTTGCCGATATTGACTATCTTCTTGTCGATGTCGTCGACGATCATGGTTTTTTCTCCCTTCACCACCACCTCGGCGAGCTTTTGCGCCTCAGGTTGCATGGTAATGCTTCCCAGGTCGAGCAGGCTGGCTTCTGCCGCCAGCTTGACGTTGGGTCGGTAAAGTGTTTGGTAACCCATATTGGTCACCCGCAGAAGGTAATTGCCCGGAGCAACCTCGGCGATAACAAACGTTCCGTTTTCATCCGCCACCGCGCCGTTCACAAGCGACGAGTCTTTGGGCATCAACAGGGCAATGGTAGCAAATGCAACTCCGGCATTGTTAGGGCCTTCAACGATTTTGCCCACAAGCTTGCCTCCGAGCGCACGCTGTGATTTTGTATCATTCACAGGAAGCGGGTGGGTTCCTGGCGATGCGAGAAGTAAATGTGTTGGTAAAATTAGGGCAATGCTGTTCAGCAACAGACTTCTTTTCACGGGTATAGGATTTAGATTTTATTAGGAGCTAAGCAGGATAAACAGGCTGGTTGTGCGTTGCGAAATGTAACTAAACCAAGCTGTAAAGCTTTAATGAGTACAAAGTTACATGTATTTATGGTAACGTACCCTTTTTTGAGATAATTACATAAAATTATAAAAAAATTAAGATTCGCAGTATTTTAAAATAGGAATACGATAACTTGCAGTATTTTTAAATAATTTTAATAAATACCGGATTCCTAATTCATGAAACGTTTCCTTTTCGGACTAATCTGTTGCGTGCTCGTACACTCAGCAATGGCGCAGATTAACGTGATCCCCAAACCAACCCAGGTCCTAACCGCCAAAGGCGCATGGACGCTCAAAGCCAAAACGAAGATCGGCGCACCTGCCGATGCCAAATGGTCGCACGTGGCGGAAATGCTGGCTGCACAGCTAGGCAAAGCTACCGGACAAGCTGTTTCTACCGGAAAAGGCAAAGGTGACATTACACTTGCGGTATCATCGGATGCCAGCCTCGGAGAAGAAGGCTATCGCTTGCTTTCGACACCCAAGGGGGTAACCATCCAGGCGCAAACTGCCAAGGGCGCATTCTATGGAGTGCAAACCCTGCTGCAACTATTGCCGGTGGAAGTATTCAGCGAAAAGCCGGTTGCAGGAGTGAAATGGGTGGTCCCTTATGTTACGATCAAAGATGTGCCGCGCTACGCTTACCGCGGGCTGATGCTCGACGTTTGCCGTCATTTCATGCCGATCGAGTTTGTTAAAAAGTACATCGACCTGATCGCATTGCACAAGCAGAACCAGTTCCACTGGCACCTCACCGACGACCAGGGCTGGCGCATCGAGATCAAGAAATATCCTGAACTGAAAACCATAAGCTCGAAACGCAAGGAGACCATGAAGGGCCATTACGGCGACCAAAAGTACGATGGCAAGCCTTATGAGGGTTTCTACACGCAGGATGAAATCAAAGAAGTGATTAAATATGCAGAGGACCGCTTCGTGAACGTGATACCGGAAATCGAAATGCCGGGCCACGCGTTGGCGGCATTGGCAGCTTATCCGCAACTGGGTAATAATCCTGACAAAATTTATGAGGTAGGCACGAGATGGGGCGTTTACGACGACGTTTTCATGCCGCGCGAGGAGACTTTCAAGTTCCTTGAAGACGTTCTCACGGAAGTGATCGACCTTTTTCCAAGCAAATACATTCACATCGGTGGCGACGAGTGCCCGAAAGTGCAGTGGAAGGAAAGCCGTTTTGCCCAAGGCATCATTCAAAAGGAAGGTTTGAATGATGAACACGGCCTGCAAAGCTACGTGATCAAGCGGATCGACAAGTTTATCACCGGCAAAGGCCGCAGGATGATTGGCTGGGACGAAATCCTCGAAGGCGGCCTCTCGCCTAACGCGACCGTCATGAGCTGGCGCGGCATTGAAGGCGGTATCGCCGCTGCGAAAGAACGTCATGACGTGATCATGACGCCCGGCAACTTCTGCTACCTCGACCACTACCAGGCCGAAGCCAAAACACAGCCCATCGCGATCGGCGGTTTCACCGACCTCGCCGAGTCCTATTCCTATGAGCCAACTCCGGCTGAACTTTCAGCCGACGAAGCGAAGCATATTCTCGGCGTGCAGGGCAACGTGTGGACCGAATACATGAAAACCCCTGCCTATGTACAGTATATGGTATGGCCCCGCGCCACCGCATTGGCAGAAGTAGGCTGGACATCCAAAGAAGGCAAGAACTTCGAAGATTTCAGCAAACGTATGGAAGTCCACAAAAAACGCCTCGATTTCCTGGGTGTCAACTACTTCGGCGCGCCTATCAACGGCAAGTTCGAGTATGTGTGGCCGGAGAAAAAGTAGTCGTGTTACTTCGCTCATTTGAGAAAGCATCCCGTCCCGGCGGGGTGCTTTTTTCGTTATATTTGTTAAAAGGCAACGTTCAAATTATGGAAAGGAAGAAGATAAAGGTCTTTGGATCATTCGAGGAGCTCGACCAGGACCAACTGGAAATGACTATCGAATCCAGTCCCGAAGAGCGGTGGGAATCCTACTGGAAATTAAGAAAGTTCCATCGATTGCTGTTTCGGGAGATTGGTGAAGATATGCTCTATCCGGAGGCTATCAGAAAATTAATTCTCTCTAAACCCATGGACGTTGAAGATGTTGAGTTTTTGAAATTTGTGAAGGCGGCCGCCGACAATGAACTAGAATATATGTTGATTGGCGGAATCGCGCTGGCAATGAACGGGATCGCCCGTTACACTCAGGACGCGGATGTCTGGATAAGACCTACAAATGCGAACCGGGAAAAGTTTATCGGAACTTTGAATAGCCTGGGATACGAGGAGTGTGAGCTGGCACCTTTAAGGGAAACGAATTTTTGCGAGGCTCAACACATTCGGTTAGAAGGTCCGATCGACATACTCACTATTGTACATTTTCGCATTGAATACGACAGTTGCAGGTCACGAGCGCGCGAGTTTCGCACACAAGAAGGCTTAGTAATATATTTCATTCATATAAATGACCTGAGGGAGTTCAAGATACTTGCCCGGCGTCCTAAGGATTTGCAAGACGTGATCATGATCGACGAGTTAATCGAAAGAATTGCTAAAAAAGCAGATGACCCAGATGAATTAGACTTAAAATAAAATTCCCCCACCTCCCTCCCCCTTCCTGCGAAACATTCTATTTTTGCAGGATGTATAAGATTCTGATCTCCCCTATACTTTTCCTGTTTGACGCTGAGCGCATTCACCATTTTGTGTGCGAGGTGCTGCATTTCGCTTTTAAAATCCCTTTCGTGCCGCAGATTATGCGTGCCATGTACACGTACGAGCATCCCGATCTGGTACAGGAAGTGGCCGGTTTGCGGTTTCGTAACCCGGTAGGGCTCGCAGCGGGATTTGATAAGAACGCCGAAATGGTCGACCAGCTGGAAGCGTTGGGATTCGGGTATATCGAGATCGGGACGGTGACGCCACGCCCTCAGCCGGGAAATGACAAGCCGCGATTGTTCCGTCTCAAAAAGGATAAGGCGCTGATCAACCGCATGGGTTTCAATAATAAAGGCGTGCAGGTCGCTGCGGCGAAACTGGCGAAACGGAAATCTAAAATCCTGGTAGGAGGGAATATAGGTAAAAACAAAGATACCCCGAACGAGCAGGCGCTGAGCGATTACCTGATCTGCTTCCGGGAGCTGTTTGATGTAGTGGATTATTTTGTAGTGAATGTAAGCTCGCCGAATACGCCGGGATTACGCGATTTGCAGGAAAAAGGCCCTTTGACCGAAATCCTGAAAGAACTTCAGACCAAAAACAAGGAGAAGGCTAATCCAAAGCCCATTTTCCTGAAAATAGCGCCGGATTTGACGACAAGCCAGCTGGACGATATTATCGATATTGTGAAAGAAACCGGCATCGCCGGCGTGATTGCCACCAACACGACGATCAGCCGCGAGGGACTTGTAACCGATCAGGCCGAAGTGGCGCAAATCGGGGCGGGCGGATTGAGCGGCGCGCCGCTGACGCATCGCTCGACGGAAGTAATTCGTTACCTTTGTGAACAATCGAATCATGCATTTCCCGTTATCGGAGTCGGCGGTATCGCTACTCCCGGAAACGCTTTGGAGAAAATTAACGCAGGTGCCGGCCTGATTCAGCTTTATACCGGCTTTATTTACGAAGGGCCCGGTGTGGTCAGCAGGATCTGCAAGGCATTGGTCAGGAAGTAAAATCAGAAAACACAGCACTTCACGCATTCCCGGAATTGAAATAAATGTCAGTCAACAAGCCAAGAGGTAACACACAGCGCCAGAAACCGGAGGAGGCCGCCGCTCCCCGCTTTCGTGTATCCCTCGATTGGGAACACATTTTCACCAGCCCGAAGAATACGTTGGCCTGGGGCACATTCTTTATCGTACTGGGATTGATCCTGGAAACATCTTTTTTCTCTTACATCGTCACCGGTCTTTCCGACCAAAGTGTACTGGATGGTCTGGGGCATCAGTCTATCCGCGATGCCGGACGGCAGACCCGCAACTTCCTGGGTGTGCTCGGGGCGGTCGTTTCGCATATTTTCGTCTATCGCTGGTTCGGGTTGGGCGCATTATTGCTGCCGGTCGTGCCTTTTGTGGCAGGCTGGAAAATGGCGTTTGGAAGAGAGATATTGCCATTGAGCAAAGCTACCAAAGAAGTAATCTTTTTTACGCTGTGGGTAAGCGTGCTGATGGGCTACATCATTCTCATGAGCAATACCGAAAATACGCTCAGCTTCCTCTCCGGGGGCTTCGGCTATCTGGTAAATGTTTCGCTTTTCGATTGGTTGAAATGGGGAAGTGTAATTCCCATTCTCTTCGCATTGTTCGTGTTCGCGGTGTTCTTTTATGATGTGCGCGACAGGTATGAATCGTGGCAGGCAAAGCATGCCAAGCCCGAAGCTGTGGCCGAAGAGTTGCAAGATGAGACGGCTGCTCCCGCAGAACCGGGGGAAGCGGCTGTTCCCGAAAGCACATTTGTGTCGGTAGTGAATGATACTTATGACGATGAGGTGCTGGCTCCGGAAGAACAGCCGGATTCTGATCTGGACACCGAAGAAGAAGCTCCGCGTGTAGTGCCGCATCCTGCGGTGGTATTGCCGGTAACGCCTCAGGCGCCTGCCGTACCGGCGGCGTCGACGAGCATTGACTTGCCGGTAATGCCGATGGAAGTGTCGGCCGTACCATCCGAGCCACTGCTCGAACTGGAAGTGGAAGATACTACCCAGGCAAACGAAACTGCGGTGGAGGAATTCGAGGACGAAGATGTGAATGCGTCGATATTGCGCGAATTCGGGCAGTATGATCCGATGCTCGACCTGCCGTCGTACCATTTCCCGACGATTGACCTACTGAACGAGGTATTCGAAAACCAGCATGAAAAAGTAAGTCAGGAAGAACTGGAAAGTAATAAAACCAAGATTGTCGACACGCTTGGCAGCTACGGTATCAATATATCGAAAATCAAAGCGACGATCGGGCCGACGGTGACGCTCTACGAGATCATCCCGGAAGCGGGTGTGCGGATCTCGAAGATCAAGAACCTCGAAGGTGACATTGCATTGAGCCTTGCGGCATTG
>Ga0209676_1002408_pt1 | contig 13364 bp, 8 predicted proteins | sample AraplaCvi_mLB_r2_FD_184282 | JGI IMG/M metagenome (GOLD analysis project Ga0209676, IMG submission 184282) | Arabidopsis root microbial communities from North Carolina, USA - plate scrape MF_Cvi_mLB_r2 (SPAdes) (version 2) | ecosystem: Host-associated > Plants > Roots > Endosphere | place: USA...
CAGGGAGACACTCAGCAGGCCGAATGTATAGTGTGATCTACCTCACACCAAAGACGTGAGATAGCACACGTGATGATTTTCAGTGACTTACCTAGTTTTGCATTGAAAATCAAATTAAAACAAAATGGAAAAGAGAATCATCAACCCGTGGACCTGGCAGGACGAGCTCAGCTATGTACAAGCTGTGGAAGTAAAGGATGTCGCAGGCACACTATACGTTGCCGGACAGGCCGCCGTACTCCCCGACGGCACATCCAGCAATGCAGATATGCGTACTCAGCTTGGAATAGCGATTCAAAACCTGGAAACCGTGATCAGCGAAGCCGGTTACGATTTGGGTAACATCGTGAGGCTGACAGTTTATACGACCTCTTCCGAGGAATTTATGAACGACTGTTTCGACCTATTCCAACAGTTCGTCGCGAAACATGGAATGAAGCAGGCCGTTACGCTTCTTCAAGTAGTCGCCCTGAACGAAACGCTCAATGTCGAGCTGGAAGCCACGGTTGTCAGATAGCAGCCTCGCCAAAGGGTTAGGAATCCGAACCGTTTACTGACGATCTTTCGCCTCAAAAGTAACAGGGGTAAAGAAATTGACCAGGTTACCATCCGGATCGCGAAAAAGCAGCGACCGGTTGCCCCACGGCATCGTGGTCGGTTCCTGCACGAGCGCTGGCCCAAGGGCGTCTGCAATTCGTTTGAAATGGGAATCCACATCGTCGACGCGGAATTCAAGAATGAGCGAACGGTTTGTGCCCGGCGAGGCGACGCCGTCGCCACCAAACAACTGCAGAGTTCGCGTGCTTCCGATTGCCAGTACGGCCAAGGGTGTGCGGAGCTCTGCAAAATCTTCCGTGTAGCGGACCGCGGCATAGCCGGTAACCTGCTCATAAAAATCGACAAGGCGGCCGAGGTCGGCAGTGATGATACGGGTCGAGACAAATGTCATAAGTGGAATCGTTCAGTTTTCAGATTCCCAAAGAAATACCCGCCGGTTGACAGCCGTATGTCAGTAGCTACAAAAAATATTGAAGGCCCTTGTCAAAGCGCGTTCTACCTGCGTTGAATTTTAATAAAATAGGTGCAGAATTCCATTCCCGCGCTACGCCACATTGGCACAGAGCGCATACCCACCTACGTAAAAGGCATAATAGAACACTTCTCCGGCAAACTGACTTTGGGTAAATGAACGCCGACCATAAAGACCGGCGTTCATTTTACCCACTTTATCAGTACCCTGGATTCTGAATCAGCTTGCTATTCTTATTCATTTCATCCAGCTTAATGGGCAGGAAGTAGTTTCTGTCCACCCATTTACGTTCCTGCACTTCGATGATCTTGTATGTAGCTTTTGTGGCAGTCGTTTTGTCGGGATTTAACTTGTAGGTCGGTTCAACGCCCCGTGCGTTGGAATAAATCTGGGGAGCTATCATCCAGCGACGAACATCGAAAAACCGCTGCTCTTCGTAAGCCATTTCAATGCGGCGCTCATTCTGGTAACGTTTCATCAGCGCTGCACCGGTTTCGGTAATATCAGGCATGGCGGCACGTTTGCGGATCATGTTCAGGTACTTTTTAGCCTCGGCTTCTTCGCCCAGGTTGAGACATGCTTCGGCATAGTTCAGCAAAATCTCTGTATACCTGATAAATCTCCATGGCACCTCAGACCTGAAAAACTGGGCATCCACCGCCGGATCCATAAACTTTTTCAGATAATACCCTGAATAGGTCCCGTTCCAGTCCTCGATAGGCCCTTTCCGGGTATCAAGCCCGGCGACAACTTCCACTTTTGAACTAGTCGGGTTCCATTTTTCCCAATAGCCTGTTTGAATGATTCCTTTGGGATCTTTGTCAATCACATCGGCCGGACGTTGTCTCCATGGTGCGCCTTCGTATAAAATATCTGAATAGAAACGCGAATCGCGGCCAACATAAGGATCTGCTGCATGCGCCGGGTTCGACCACGAAAATCTGGTTCCGTCCTTCATTTCATAATCATCCGCCAGCTGGCCAAGCGGCGTATTTCCTCCCCAGTTGTGATAGCCATTGGGTCCATTAGAGCGCCCCGGCCATGCGCCGTCGTTATCCAATTTCGCCAGGAAGAAACGTACATGTATATCCTCCGGTGATTGTTTCGAAACAAACATATCTGCCCTGTTTTTGGAGGCTTCGGCCAGCGTAGCCGGATTGGGCGCATTCAGACTGTAAATGTTCAGGTCCATAACGGCTTTTGCAGCAGCTTTGGCCGCTCTCCATCTCGCAGCGCGGTCACCGCCTTTGTAACCGATCAGCTCCGGGTTGGCATAACCGGCCGCCCAGGTCGGATTGGCATATAAATCACTGGCTGCATACAAAAGCGTACGTGCTTTAAGTGCCAGGGCAGCCCCCTTGGTGGCGCGGCCCGCGTTGGCGGCAGACTGTGTTACAGGAAGCAACGCAGCGGCTTTATCACATTCATCCGCAATGAATTTGATACACTCTTCATAGGTATTACGGGCCATGGAATATTCTTCGCCGAGGCCATACGCCTGAGTCACCAGCGGCACGCCACCATAAACCGATACCAGATTATGGTACAGATAAGCCCGTACAAAATGCTCCTCGCCCATGTACATGTTCTTGGTAGCAGCATCCAGCATGGTAGCGCCTTCAATTTTGCTGAAAAACAGATTGGTTGCACGGATATTTTTATAAACATTGTCCCACACAAAATATCCGGCGCGGTCATAAGCCCAGTCATTGATATCACTGGCATTAATGAGGCCTTTGGTCACATTGACAACAGGTCCCCAAACAGCCATGGACTCATCGCTGTAAGTAGAGAACATTACGTTGTTGAAGCCGTGGCCCAGCCCCCGGTAGGTATTATTGATAAACGTTTGGATCAGTGCCGGATCGCTCCACACTGCGGTTTCCGAAAACTGGTCCTGCGGTTGCTTGTCAAGAAAATCCTGATTACAGGAAGTCAAATGGCCAAAGCTGAACGCAACCGTTAAAAAAGCTACAATCTTTTTCATATATAATGTATTAAAAAGTCAACGATAAACCGCCATTTACGACCCTGGAAAGCGGGTAGTTGATACCGCCTGTGTTGTTATCCTCAGGATCGAACCCTTTCAGACCAGGGCAATAGGTAGCCAGGTTATTTCCATTCACATACAGACGAACGTTCTGCAAGCCAAGACGGCTGGCGAGCCCCGTTGGGAGGGTGTAACCAAATTCCAGGTTTTTCAGCCTGACATAGTTGGTGTTGAAAAGCAGGTGCGTATTTCGCTGCGATCTCCAATATTCGTCACTTCTGTTACTTGCCCGTGGCTTCGAAGCATTGATGTTGTCGGGCGTCCAGCGGCCATCGAAATCTTCTTTCCAGTAGTTTCCGAAATCACCGCTTTCCAGAGACAGGTAACGAAGCGCACCGGTAGCTGCCTGAAACAGGATAGAAAGGTCGAAGCCTTTGTAACTCAGGTTAGCACCAATCCCCCCCTGAAAGCGGGGCACGTCTGTTTTGTAGTTGCGGACACGGTCGCTCGCATCGATCTTGCCGTCGTTATTCACGTCCTGGAAAATTACGTCTCCCGGACGGGCACCTCCCCAGTGCGGGTACGCATCCACGGCAGCCTGGTCTTTAAAAATACCGATCGCCTGATAATACAAGTCACGGTCCGGATCGAAAGGCGTATTGGGATCGCTGGGCTTGGTGGGGAGCGGGTGCCCGGTAACCTGTTGATAGTCGGGACGCCCCGGTGTCTCGTCAATGAAGTTCACCTTATTGATCGCATATCCTCCATTCACAAACACCGTGTATTTCAGGTCCTTCACCTCGCCACGATAGGACACATTGAAGTCAAACCCTTTGTTTGACGTCTTTCCGATGTTTTCGCTTGGAAGGGTTAAACCCGTTGAAGTAGGGACGGATGCGTTCCTTTTCCAGAGCAATCCAGAGCGACGATAATCAAATACGTCGAAGGTAATATTGATACGATCATTCAACAAGCTTGCATCGAAACCGATATCTCCCTGGCTGGCTACTTCCCATGTCACGTTCGGGTTGGGGATACGGGTTTCTCCCAATGTTTTATTTTCAATATTGGTACCGAACACCATGTTTTGGTTCTGGAAACCATAGGTCCCAAGATATTGCCATTCTTCGATACGGTCGTTACCGGTTTGTCCCCACGAAGCGCGAAGTTTGAACTGATTGATAAAGCTTATGTTGTTTTTCCAGAAGCCCTCTTCCGAAATGCGCCATCCCGCAGACACGCCCGGGAAAAACCCGAAGCGTTTTGCTTTGGGGAAAATGTAGGATCCATCTACCCTCCACACAAACTCCATCAGGTATTTCTCTTTAAAGCTGTAATTGACACGTCCGAAGTAGTTCAACCTTGCACTTTGGTAGGCTGTTCCGGCATTGTCTTTCTCCGCATCCCCACCTGCATTGAGCTGATCAAGGGAAGTCGATACGAAATAACGGCGGAATGCATTGAACTTGTCGCCATTACCGGTTCTCTTTTCAGTACCCACCAGGAACTTCACCATATGATTGGTACCAATGGCTTTATCGTAATTAAGATAGCCATTCAGCAAAATATCCTGCTTGTCTTCCGTATACTGGGTAAGGTTAGGATCACCTACCCCCTTCTTTCCCCGCACCAGTATCGGCTGTCCGCTCGCATCACGGCTGGTCCCGTCCCAGGAATTGAGATACCAGGGAGTCTGAAAACGCTTTCTGAAATTGAACCCTTTATCGACCCCGGCGTTACCGGTGAATGAAAGTCCTTCAATCCATGGAATTTTGACATTCAATTGTAATGTACTGTTCAGAACATACCATTTATCACGGTCGTATCCGGTTTGGTTGGTACTCACCACAACGGGGTTATTTCCGTACTCGATATCCGGCCCGGTAGCCCCGTTTGGCCAGTAAGCAGGCATATTCGGCTTGCCTCTCATCACCATCCACAATATATCTCCCGCTGAGCGCGTGGGATAATTTTTGTCTTCCATACGGCCGGACACGTCGAAGCGCAGACTGATATTCTTGGTGATAGTCGCATCGAGGTTTGTTCTGAAATCATGCTGCGTGTACTTGGTCGCACTGTTCTTGTAATATCCATCCTGGGTTTTGGTACCCAGAGAGACGAAATAGCGCACAGCCTCGCCGCCACCTGACACCGTAGCGTTGTAAAAGTGCTGGCCCGACCAATTTTTGTATATTTCATCGAACCAGTCCGTATTCGGATATTTCCATAGATCCGAGCCATCGGCAAATTTGGCAATGTCGTCGGAAGTATACCGGGGCGGACGATTTCTGTATTGGTCCACCTCGTTCAAGGCTTGCGCATACTCCGATGCGTTCGTCATTTTAGGCAGGATGGTCGGCTGGCTGAAACCCTGATTGGCATTGAAGGTAATGGTAGGTTTTCCTGTTTTACCACGTTTGGTGGTGATCAGAATAACCCCGTTTGCGGCCTGAGCGCCATAAATCGCGGCAGAAGCATCTTTCAAAACGGAAATCGTTTCGATGCTGTTGGGGTCAATGCGGTCCAGTGAACGACCTGGAATACCATCCACCACCACAAGGGCATCGTTGTTACCTAATGTGTTCATCCCGCGGATACGGATTGTAGATCCATCTTGTCCGGGTTCACCGCTTCGTGAAACCAAAGTTACCCCGGGCAAGCGTCCGGCAAGACTGTTACTTACGTTTACCGCCGGAGATTTTACGACCTCGGATCCTTTTACTGTTGTGACGGATCCGGTTAATGTCTCCTTCTTTTGCTCTCCGTACCCTACTACAATCACCTCGCTAAGCGCCTGTGAATCGCCCACCAGCGTCACATTGATAGAATTCCTCGTACCTACTGCAACTTCCTGCTTAACAAAACCAACGTAACTATATACGAGGATAGCTTCTGCATTCGGGACTGCGATCGTATATTCTCCGGAAGCGTCCGTAGTCGTCCCTGTGTTTGTCCCTTTTACAAGGATACTTACACCTGGCAGCGGCGTTCCGTTTTCCTCGGTAACTTTTCCCTTCACAGTAATGTCTGCTTGCAAAAGGGCTGTTTTCACTCCGGGCTGGCCGGATGCCAGAAGCGGCAAGGGTTGGCTTACGCCGAGAGCCATCATAGCCAGGCACACACCTGCGGGTGGGCATAGCCGTTTTAGGTAAAGCGTTTTGGTCATAAATTTCAATTAATACATGGTTTAGAATACCGTCGTTTTAATTTTTAGGGCATAGGAAATCTCCCCGACCAAAAAAATCGGTCGTTGCCTTAAATGGAGTTGAGATGCTGTTAGCTTATTTAGTCATAGGCGAAGATTTATAAAACAGGAATAGATGAATACGATGGAAAACAGATCCTGGTGATGGGGAGGAATGAGAAAGTCTTAACGATTGGTAGCCCGGAGCGGCTCAAAATCATGTGTAATGATAACATACACCGATTCGCGCCTGAGTTACGCGAGGAAAAAAACCTCGTGAAGATGGAGATTAGTGGATAATTGAAATAGGTAAGAAACGTCATCAGAAGTGGGAAAAACTTTATTAGAAATATAAAACTATGATACGGGATATATTAAAGCTGCTCCCACAGTGGAAGGGATTGAAATCCATCCGAAACATCCCTCATAAGACTCATATTCAGGCCTCTGAAAGCGGTTTTCGGCGTTCACAAAAATATCTTGCGCGATTCTTGCCGGAGATATGAATTATCGGATAGACATCAATTACTATTCCCTATCATTTCCGCCGACAAGCGGTGCAAGTGCACATAATAACTTACTTTTCAGCACAATTTTAAAGTGAAATAGCACCAATAATACCTCAATATTTGATTTATTTTGACTGCATTTTGATATTTTAAACAATTAAAGACAATTATATAGAAAAATATTACCAAATGTAATATTCGATGGTAATTTGTTATTTATCATAATGCAACACCTATATGTCCGCAGCATCTTAGAATTACACATACCGAAATAAGATATAAGCAATGTTTCCTTCAATTATCTAGCAAAGTTTTGAGAGTAAAAATATCCAGTGATAACCGAGGCGTAAGAACTTGATCCCTATTTTCAATTTATTCTTAAAATACGTAGCGGATTTTTCAGTTATTCCCCTATTTTAAGCCAGAACAAAGGAAAAATATCTAACCATTCTACTTTTGGCCTGATGGGCATCTACTAACCCATGGGCACCGCATTCGTCCCCACAAATTATCTCATTCATCTAAATAATTAGGCTATTGGTCGAAAATGAGTTTAATAGCTTGTCCTAAACTTTCGTAGCCAATATGGAATTGCTATAATTGAGTGCGATTAATCGTATAGATTAAGCGTTGTAGTAAGATATTGCTTAATCGCCTCCCGTTTATCGGGGGGATGATTTTTGTTATTCCAATCAGAAAACGATTATCCCGGCGAAATAAATTGGCCGGAGTAAATCCCCGGCCAAGATTAACTACTACATCTAAAATGGAGCTCGGATAGTAACCGAAATCCCAGGTTATCTCATGCGCGATTCATGGCGATGGGTCACGCACTTTCCGTGGTCGAGCTGAATTCAAACCTTCTCACTTTTCACTTACTGTTTAAGTAGCTTGATAACCTTGCTTGTGCCTTCCATGCGCAGCCTGATTACATGCAGACCAGGTCGTAGCGCGTGACCGACCAAGGCTCCGTCTTTTCCCTCGCCACTTTCTACTTTCCTACCTGCCGCATTATAAATTTCATAACTGAAATCAGAAGATGCCCTGATCTGAAAAAATTGGGAAGATGGATTAGGATAAGCCGTTGCACTTGGCTCAAATTCTGCCACTTCCCGACTTGCCAACCGGGAAGCGCTTCCACTACTTACCTGTTCGAGCCGGAATTGCTGGTTGGCCGCATTGTTACAGGCCCATTGCTGGATAAGGGCGCCATTGGCTGTGGAAGCAGCTGCTACGTCGAGACATTTTCCGCTGTGCCGGGCCTTGATCTGGTAATAACCGTCTCCTGAATCTATCAATTGAAACTGCTGGTTGGTGCCTGCGCCGGCTGTCCACTGCTGCACTTTCGCGCCGTCATCCTGAGAAAAACCACTAATGTCCAGGTTTTTACCACTATGAATTGCCTTTAAAGTATAGTACCCGGTTCCGTCGGCTGTCACGACCCAATGCTGGTTGGAGCCGCCATTGCCAGGCCACTGGTCTACCTGCGCCCCATCGGCAGTCGACGCGCCGACGACGTCCATTAGCAGATTGCTGTGTCTTGCGATAATACGGTAAGTTGCTCCGGAAATAATCGAAGAAGAATTTTGTATATCTCCGTAGAGAATTCCCCGGCCGGTCCCTCCCAGGTACAGCCTGCCGTACACACGCGGGTCACCCGTAATGGTAGTAACCGTGCCATACTGGTGCTGGGCGTCGTTAATGCGCGTCCAGGTGGCCCCGCCGTCGTCCGAACGGTAGAAGCCGGAGGTCCCGTTCACCGTGCCGACGATAAATACCGCGGGATAAGTTTTGCCGGGTGCTGCTTTTCCGAATGAAACTGCCGTAGCATTTTGTGCGCTGCCTACCTGGGTAAAACTGCCACCGGAATTCGTAGAACGGTACACCCCATTCGGATTGGCGAGCCAGATGTCGCCTTCCGACCCAAAAACGGTACGGATCCTGGTTAACCACGCCTGATAATCGGGAACCGTCGGCAGGCCGGTCGCTTGTATCGAAAAGGAAGTTCCTCCGTTGGTACTCACCCAAATCCTGCCATTCACCGGTTCGTATACATAGAATTTCTGAGAATTCACGCGGTCGGATATGGGCTTTAAGTTGGCTGGCACACCGCCGCAGGCCGTCCATGACGTTCCGCGGTTGGTAGAAAAATACATAGCGGAAGCACCCTCGGGAGCCCACACAAGCCTGTTACCGTCGGCGGAAACTGCGATATTGCCACCACCGGTCACTCCGGCAGGTACGCTGGCAAAGGACGTCCAGGTACTGCCGCCGTCGGTAGAATAGGAGCCGTATTTACCGCCGGCATTGTTGTAGGTACGAGCCATAAAACCCGGAACGCTCTGCGCAAAATCGATACTGAGGCTGGTGCCATACTGAGGCGATAAACGACCGCTCGACGGCGAAGCATCCAGGTTGTCGTGCTTGAAACCGTCAATATCGCCCAACGCACTCAAAAGCGGAGCACCGGCAGGCGGGCTGATCAGTTCCAGGGCGGCGGTTTCTTCCAAGCCCTTGTTTTGAAATATCCAGTTGGTCGGGCTCGCACCGAGATTATTCGAATTGTAGACCCCATAACCGGTTACAAACCAGGCATTAGCGGCGTTGAATGGATCGATCTCCACATCACCCAACCAGTGAGGATTCATGGTAGCTGCATACGGAGCCAAAGAATGATCCCAAGTAGCATTGGTCAACAGGGCGGTCCAGTTGCTGCCACCATCTGTCGTGCGGAAAACCTCATCGCGCGGCCACCAGCGGTCCATAGTACTTACGATTACATGATTGGGATTCTGAGCGTCGACGGAAATACCCCCGTAGCCCCCCTGCCCCGACGGTGGAGATATATTTGTCCAGGCATTCCCCGATGGATTCAGCTTCCATACCGCCCCGGTGCCCACGTTATTCGGGCCATTGGCATCGGAATAAGAGAGATAAATAATGCCGTTCGAAGCCCGGGCCGCCTGATGGGGCATCAGATTAGTCGGCTGGCCTGATACCGCCGCCCAGGTAACTCCGCCGTCGGTACTTTTGTATAGGTTGGTGCCCGTCTGCATTACACCCACATAGATCGTTTTCGTAGCTGTACCGGATGAACTACTGCTTTTATCGAAAAGCACGAAGGAAATTCCCCCCGAACCAACCGGACTGGAACTGACCGGAAAACTACCGACTTTGCTCCACGTAGATCCGTAATTGGTACTTTTCCAGAGCCCGTCTGTGCTGGAACCCAGGAAAAGGGTGCTCCCCAGGTTCGGGTCTACTTGCAGGCGTTCACCGGCCGAGCGTCCGTTTTCGTTCCCTCCCAATTTGATCGATAAGTTATTGCGAGTCCAGGTGGCGCCTTTGTCGGTGGAGGCATAGACGGCGCCCGCTGCGCCCCACGACTGCGTGTACAGGCCTGTTGCCATATACACCCGATTCGGATTTGAAGGATCAGTTGCCATACTCACCACACCGAAGTCGTCCCCGGAAGCAAAGCTATCGGAAAGCGGGATCCAAACTTTGCTGGCGGCATCCCACCGATAAGCGCCTCCTATATCCGTGCGCGCGTACACCAGGTTTTGCTGCGTAGGGCTATAAATAATACCCGTCACAAATCCGCCGCCCAGCATCTGAACATTTTTCCATTTGTAGGTCTGAGCAAGCAACGTGCTTGCCGAGAGGAATGTCAGCCAGCACCAGACCAGTAGTGCCCATTTCATTACCGACCGGGTTACTCCTTTTCCACCAATATTTTGATTCACATCGCGGCCCCGTTTTCTGAACCGCGGGACTTTCCCGTAAGGGCCATGATTTTGGATCAGCTGATAGCCGTGTGGTGGTTTCATTGTGTAGGTTTTGTCCATCTTGCATGTGTTTAAGTGATTCCTAAAATTGCTCCAATGAACCGCAGCTCTGGCTTCATCCATGTCCACTCCTACGTCTTACGATCCGCAGGTCCGCGCGCTCGCGCTCAGATTAGATTAGCACAATAACAGGGATTCATTGCATCAAAGGTAGATCACCAACAGACTACGCGTGGGTACGAAATAGTCCAAATGAAGGGGACAAAAAGTCCAGAATAGTATTAAAGAGCCAAAAAATGGCAAATAATTAACCTATTCCGGCTGAGTTGACTCCGAAAAAAGGCGTGGCGGTAGTATACGCCACCGCGCCGTCTCAGATAAGTACGGCGATGATACGTTTGGTTTGCAACAAAGTAAGCGGGTAATGAGCGCCGCAGACGGGCGGTTTACGAATCACGCACGCATTAGCTCTTTTTGGTCCAGGTCAGGATCTTTGGCTTCAAATTCCGGCCGGTGAATTCAACGATTTCGTCGATCCGCTTCCGACGCGTGTCATCCCGTTTAGCGGAAGAAACCCAATACAGCAGGTGGCGTTTATCCGATTTGCTTAGTTTTTGAAAGAAAGACAGTGCCGTCTCATTTTGTGCCAATGCATGGGCGAGGTCACCCGGAACGATTAGTTCCTCGATCTCATCCAGTAACGTCCACGAGCCGTTCTGTTTAGCAGCGGCGATAGCATCCAACCCGGCCTGGCACATCCGCCCTTCCTCCGTCAGCTTTTGAATTTTTTCCTTATTTATCTTCGACCAACCGCCGCGGGGCTTTCTTTTACTAAAAAACTGCATATACCGTTCTGCATCCAGGGGCTTGGCAATGCTGTCGATCCAGCCAAAGCAAAGCGCCTCGTCCACGGCTTCACTCCAGGTGAGGGTAGTTAGTTGTGAAGATTTTTTATGGTAAATCAGCCATACCGCACGCTCATCCGAATGATTTTCCTCTAACCATTTCCGCCATTCCTGTCGGTTAGCGGGGCTGAAAACTTTCGTGTCTTTCGCTGGCATAATAGCATCGGTTGAAATGAATCGCTGTTCAAGAAAAGCATTTGTTTCCAATTTGAAGTTACAATGGGGCTGCATTGCAGCAGATTACCGAAATAAAAGCCCGCAGCCGGTTTTCCTGAGTGGATACAGCCGGCAAACGTTTGTATATTTAGGAGTTGGCGGCCAGTGCAAAAAACGACAGTAACAACATAACACAATGCATGATTTACTATTCGACTTTATATCAAAATACATTTCGTTGACAGACGAGGAAAAGGACGCTATCGTTTCTCTGGATATATTTCACTCGGTAAAGAAAGGGACGACATTGCTTAAAGAAGGGCAAAAATCGCAAGAGAGCTATTTTGTTCTAAAAGGCTGTATCCGGGTTTATTACATCAAAGCCGGAGAAGAGAAGACAACAGCTTTCTACACGGAAATGGATGCCTTCACACCCCATTGTGTTATCAATAAAACTCCTTCCGATTATTTCATTAGCTGTGTCGAAGACAGTATTCTCCTGATTTCAAACTCTGACATGGAAATGGAAATCAACCGTAAATTTCCAAAGTTTGAAATCATGTGCAGAATATTGTCGGAAGAATTGTTAGCCAAACAACAAATAGACTTTGACGAGTTTAAGACCTCTTCACCCGAACAGCGGTATTTGAACCTACTACAAAACAGGCCGGATCTGGTTCAACGTGTTCCGCAGCACCAGCTTGCCAGTTATCTTGGGATAAAACCACAGTCATTAAGCCGGTTAAGGGCCAGGATTTTGGAGAAAAACAAGGGTTAAGAGTCATTTCTTAACTTAGGTGAACGTTTTTGAGCTACCCGTCCATCTACTTTTGCAGTATCACTTAACAAGCTAAGACATGCAAAAGAAAAGTTTACATTTGGCCTTGATTTTAATGATGGCTCTCCCTCTTCTAGTTAAAGCTCAGTATTCCAAGCAAGACAGTACTTACCGAAAGTTTTTTATAGGCAGTACCCTATTTATGATAGCTAATGTAGTACCCGACAATAATCCGCCTCAAATGGTTTATCTGAACTTCGGTTATCGCATTACGGGGAGGGATGTCATTTCGCTTGAATTCAAAACTTGGAAATATGCCTGGCCCATTGGTATTCCTTATGGAAAATCCTTTGAAGCAGAGGGAGAAGGGTTTCCAGGTTATATCCGTGAGCACGGTGTTTCAGTTAATTATCAAAGGTTTTTGTGGAAGGGGCTTTTTGCGCAGGTAGACGTGATGCCTGCCTTTCAGACTTTTGTAAATGACGACGGTAAGAAGATTGACAAAGGCTTTCAAATCTTCAACACATATTCCATTGGTTATCACATTAAACTTTTCCGGGACAGGCTTTTTTTTCAGCCTTCCATAGCCATGACGCATCGCCCCTATCAATCAACAATGCCTGATTCGTTCAAACAGGTCGATGATCGATGGCCGAGAGTTTTCTTCTTGCAGCCGGGCCTTCATTTTGGGGTAAATTTTTAGAACCAAGGCCCGGCCGGTCCAAACAGCTGTTATTTTTCAACGAGATCGCAATCGGTAACCAAGCCGTCGGCGGTCAGGTGGACGAGTATATAGGTGTCCGGCTGATTGGATTTCAATTGGTACGTTACTATTTCGCTTACGTCGCTTTCATGGCGCTGAATTCCCCGGCCTGCTACATTTTCTGTATGAATAAAAGTTAACGATTTCAAAGTTTCCGGCTCCCGCATTCCTCCTGCAAAATCGCGTTTGGCTCCCGAGGTGAGGCCTGTCGCTTCTTCTAATATTTTGCCCCCTTTTACCATGGCCTGCAAAGCCGCCATG
>Ga0209676_1002410_pt1 | contig 13360 bp, 14 predicted proteins | sample AraplaCvi_mLB_r2_FD_184282 | JGI IMG/M metagenome (GOLD analysis project Ga0209676, IMG submission 184282) | Arabidopsis root microbial communities from North Carolina, USA - plate scrape MF_Cvi_mLB_r2 (SPAdes) (version 2) | ecosystem: Host-associated > Plants > Roots > Endosphere | place: USA...
GGCGGGCTCGCCCGAGGCCGGGTCGTGTGCCGCGCCCTTCCAGTTGGTCAGGCCGGCGGGAGCTTCCTTGGACAGGCCTTCCCACCAGACGTCGCCGTCATCGGTCAGGCCGGTGTTGGTGAAGACGGTGTTGGAGGCCAGGGTCGCCAGGGCGTTCTGGTTGGTGTTGCGGCTGGTGCCCGGGGCGACGCCGAAGAAGCCGGCTTCCGGGTTCACGGCGTACAGACGGCCGTCGTCGCCGAAGCGCATCCAGGCGATGTCGTCGCCGACCGTCTCGGCCTTCCAGCCGGGGATGGTGGGCTGGAGCATGGCCAGGTTGGTCTTGCCGCAGGCCGACGGGAAGGCGGCGGCGACGTATTTGGCGCGGCCCTTGGGGTCGGTCAGCTTGAGGATGAGCATGTGCTCGGCCAGCCAGCCCTCATCGCGGGCCATGACCGAGGCGATGCGCAGGGCGTAGCATTTCTTGCCCAGCAGGGCGTTGCCGCCGTAGCCCGAGCCGTAGGACCAGATCTCGCGGGTCTCGGGATAGTGGACGATCCACTTGTCCTCGTTGCACGGCCAGGCGACGTCCTTCTGGCCGTCGGCCAGCGGGGCGCCCAGGGTGTGGACGGCGGGCACGAAGACGCCGTCGTCGCCCAGGACGTCCAGCGCCGGCTGGCCCATGCGGGTCATGATGCCCATGGAGACGGCGACATAGCCGCTGTCGGTGATCTCGACGCCCAGGGCGCTGATCTTGGAGCCCAGCGGGCCCATCGAGAACGGCACCACGTACATGGTGCGGCCTGCCATGCAGCCGTCGAACAGGCCGTCCATGCGGGCGCGCATCTCGACCGGATCGGCCCAGTTGTTGGTCGGACCGGCGTCGGCTTCGTTCGCCGAGCAGATGAAGGTGCGGCTTTCGACCCGGGCCACGTCCTTGGGGTCCGAGGCGGCGTAGTAGCTGCCCGGGCGCTTGACCGGGTCCAGCGCCTTCAGCGTGCCCTTGCCGATCAGGTCGGCGACGATCTCGGCCTTCTCGGCCTCGGAGCCGTCGCACCAGTGGACGCGCGCGGGCTTGGTCAGCGCCGCGATCTGCTCCACCCAGGCGATGAGGCCCGCATGGTTGGTCGGGGCCGGGCTGAGACCGGGAATCGACTGGGACACGTAGCTCTCCTGAACCGTTCGGGCCCGGCGATCTGATGCCGCCGTGGCGCCTCCCTATGCGTGCGATCACGCAATGTTTCAGGCGGGAATGACACCGAAGGCCGAGCGCCGTCAACCGGTGCAAGTTTCAACCTCTGCCGGGGCCGCCGAACCGGGCGGCCTGCACATTTCCGGTCGCGAACCGGCGAACGGCGCGGTATCGGGCGGGCATGCAGACGATGGACGCCCTGAACGCGACTCCCGAAGGCGGCCTGAACTCGCCCGCCTCGCTCCGCAACGCCGGGCCGATCCTGGAGGTACTAAAGGCGCATATGCCGGCCCGCGGCCGGGTGCTGGAAATCGCGGGTGGCAGCGGTCAGCACTCAATCGCCTTCGCCGGCGCCCTGCCCGGCCTGGACTGGACGCCGAGCGACCCCTCGCCCGAGGCCCGCGCCAGCATGGCCGCCTGGGCCGGTCAGGCGAAACTGCCCAACCTGAACCCGCCGCTGGCGCTGGACATGCTGGACGAGGCGGGCTGGCCGACGGAGCCGTTCGAGGCGGTGATCTGCATCAACATGATCCACATCAGCCCCTGGGCCGCGACCGAGGGCCTGATGCGGCTGGCGGGCCGGGTCCTGCGCCGTCCCGGCGGCCTGCTGGCCGTCTACGGCCCCTATCGCGAGGCGGACGTGGACCTGGCTCCATCGAACGCCGAGTTCGATGTCAGTCTGAAGAGCCGCAACCCCGACTGGGGCCTGCGCGACCGCGACGTGGTGATCGCCGAGGCGAAGACGGCGGGACTGGCCTTCACCCGCCGGATGCCCATGCCGGCCAACAACATCATGCTGCTGTTCCGGGCCATTTAAGCTGCCCTCCCCCCGTCGTCATCCTCGGGCTTGACCCGAGGACCGGAGGCGGCGGTCGCACGGCGCCCGAAAGTCCGGCGCCCTGGCCGCGGATAGTCTGGTCCTCGGGTCAAGCCCGAGGATGACGGAGTGGGTGGCGATGAAGTTGTGCTAAACGCCGCGCCATGAGCTTCTCCAGGACCTACGACGGCGCCGAGCCGGTGCGGATCAACAAGTGGCTGGGCCAGTCGGGCGTGTGCTCGCGGCGCGAGGCCGACGCCCTGATCGCCGACGGCCTGGTGTCCATCGACGGCGAGGTCGTCCGCGACGCGGGCCGCAAGCTGGAGCCCGGCCAGACCCTGACCCTGAACGACGCGGCCACGGCGCAGCTGGCCGAAGGCATCACGGTCATGATCCACAAGCCGGTCGGCTATGTCTCCGGCCAGCCCGAGCCGGACAAGCTACCTGCCATCCGCCTGATCAGCGCGGGGACCCAGGTCGGGCCGGGCGAGGTTCCGGGCGACATCTCCCTGCCCCCCATCGGACGGCTGGACGAGGATTCCCGCGGCCTACTGCTGCTGTCGTCGGACGGGGTGGTGGCCAAGGCGGTGATCGGGCCGGAGTCCGATCTGGACAAGGAGTACCTGGTCCGGGTGGCGGGCGACATCACCGAGAAGAAGCTGAAGATGCTGCGCCACGGCCTGATGCTGGACGGCCGTCAGCTAAAGCCCGCCTACGTCAGCCGGATGGAGTCGCACCGGCTGAAATTCATTCTGCGCGAGGGCCGCAACCGCCAGATCCGCCGCATGTGCGAGATGGTCGAGCTGGAGGTCACCGACCTGCTGCGCGTCCGTGTCGGCCCTCTGAAGCTGGACAACCTGCCCGAGGGCAAGTGGCGGATGCTGACGCCGGAAGAGCGTCAGGCGCTGGTCGGGAGCGCGAGCTAGACGCTCGCCCCGTTTTCGCCGGGAAGCTCGGCTGTTCTGTGCGCTGAACCGGGGGATGAACGATGTTTGGACGACTGGGGGTCCTGTTGATCGCGGCCTGCGCGACCGTTGCCTGCGGCGGCGCGGCCCCGCAGGATGAGCCGTTGACGCCGGGCTATGAAGAGGTCGCCGCGCACAGCATCACCCTGATCGAACCCGTCTATCGGGCGAGAGCCGACGGGTTCGACGGCGGCGTCAACGTCACGCTGTCCGTTTCCGAGACCGGGATCGTCACAGCCGCCCAACTCGAGCCGCGAGAAAACGGGGAGGTCCCCGCCGCCGACGTGGTGGCCCAGGCGGTCGCCAATGCCAGGGCCGTCCGCTTCGAGCCGTTCCTGAGGGACGGCGTGGCCCACCCCGCCCGGTTCACCGTCCATGTGCCGCTCCAGAGACCGGCCCGTCGGGTGTCGCGACGTGTCCCCTTCCCCAACGCCGCGGGACAGGAGGTCGTGATCCGACTGGAGCGCAGCGGCTGCTACGGAACCTGTCCCTCCTATGCGGTGGAGATTCGGGGCGATGGGCGGGTGACCTTCACCGGCGACGCCTATGTGGCCGTTTCGGGCGAGCACCACCGACAGATTGCGCCGGAAGCGGTGCGGGACCTGCTGACCCTCTTCCGCCAGACCGATTTCTTCTCGCTGGAGAACGACTACGTCGGCGGTGTCACCGACATGCCCTCACAGAAGGTCTCCCTGACCATCGGCCGACGCACCAAGACGGTCTTCGATTACGTCGGCGCGATGGAGGGGATGCCGTTCGGGGTCGAGCGGCTGGAGCACGCCATCGACCGCGCCGCGGGCGTCCGAACCTGGGTCCGTGGCGATGCGACCACCGCCGAGGGCCTGGAGGCCGAAGGCTATAACTTCACCGCCCCCGCGGCCGGCGACGCCTTGATCTGGATGGCGTGGGAAGGATCGGAAGAGGCCGCCGTCGACTTCGTGACCCGCGGCGCGCCGCTGGCGGCCTCCGCAGACGGCCCCGGCTTCGGCATGCGACGGTCGGCGGTGGAAGGCGCGGCGGCGAAAGGACAGGCCCGGCTGCTGCGCGCCCTGATCGGCGCCGGCGCGATCCGGACCCCGGAAGCGGCGGACGCCACCCTGACGGCGGCCGCCCGTTCGCTGGACCCCGCCACGCTGGAGATCATCCTGGGCGAACGCCAGTTCACCCGGCGGCAGCTGAGCCTGGCGCTGACCGCCGCGCTGAACAGCCCGACCTACCGCGACCCGGCCGCCGACCCCGCTCCAGTGGTCGAGCGGCTGCTGGCCCTGCACGCTGATGTCACGCTCGCGGATGAGGAAGGACACACACCGCTGCACGGGGCGAGCAGCCCGGCGATGGTGCGACGCCTGCTGGCCCTGGGCGCCGATCTGGAGGCCAAGGAAAAGTATGGCGCGACGCCGATCATGAATTCCTACGACGAAGACGTCGTCCTGGCCCTGCTCGACGCCGGCGCCGACACTACCGTGACGCCACGATACGGCCAGAGCCTGCGCGAAAGGGCGCGGAGCAATGGGTGGTCCCGAGTGCTGGCGCGGCTGCCGGACTGACCGCCGCCCAGGATCAGGAGGACGGCAGGTCGTAGGACGGTTCGTCGGGCTCCGTCACCGTCGTGTCCCGCTCCCAGCCTTCGTGCTGGAGCACCATGGACTGGATGGCCAGGGCATTGCCGGCGCCGTCGAGCTCGGGCAGCGCGTTGAACTCGGACACCCAGGCCTTGTGGACGTTGTAGGCGATGACCTTCTGCCCGGCCTCGTTGTAGACCTCGATGGTCAGGTCCTTGCGGAAGTCGAGCAGGGACGTGTTCTGACCGGTGGCCGAGCCGGAATTTGCCCAGTCATAGACCTTGTTGGCCCATTGCTCGAAGGCAGGATCGTAGGTGACGCCTCGCTCCAGGCTAATGGGATCGTACGTCGTCTGACCGGGCGCGAGGTGGATGGATGACGGGTCTCCGCCACTGCGGTGGCTGATGACCTGGGTCGTCCGGCTCAGGCCGCCGACCTTGCTGACGCCCAGCACATAGGTGTTGTCCCACTTCACCTTGAACCGGAAGTTGGCGTAGGGCGTCAGGCGTCGCGGGGTCTGAGGGATCAGGGCCATGGCGCGGACGGTATCACGGCCCGCGTCGACCGCACCCGCCCCTACTGCGGCCCCTACTCCGGGACGTAGGTCAGCAGGATGGCCTCGCCGCCGATCCGTTCGCTGTCCACCAGCCGAAGCTTGGGCCGGGGGCCGATGAAGAAGGGCGAGCCGCCGCCCGTGACCACCGGATGCAGATAGATCCGGTACAGGTCGATCAGGCCCATCTCGCCCAGGCTCTTGGCCAGGACCGGGCCGCCGACCTCGATCTCGCCCTCGACCTCGGACTTCAGCTTGCGGACCGCGCCCTCGACGTCGTCGGAGATGAGGGTGGCGTTGGGGCCGACCTCGGTCAGGGTGCGCGAGACGACCCATTTGGGGTGGGCGCGCCAGGCTTCGGCGAACTCGCGGTTCTCGGGCGACCATTCGGGATGGTCCTCATCCCAGTAGCGCATGATCTCATACAGGCGGCGGCCGTAGAGGCTGCCCGCCTGGCCCTGCACCTGTTCGATGAAGTGGCGGAACAGGCCGGCGTCGGGGCCGAAGGCGTCGTGGTCGACGTAGCCGTCCAGCGACTGGTTCATGCCGAAGACGAGGGTCGCCATCTCAGGCGCCTCCGACCAGGGCGGGGTTCTTCGCCTCCGCCGCCTTGAACGGCGCCAGCTGGTCGGCCAAGGCGCGCTTGAAGGCCGGGCGGGCCTCGTTGCGGGCGACGTAGTCGGCCAGGGCGGGGAAGTCGGCCAGGATGTCGGTGTGGCGCAGGTCGCGCAGCACATGGGTCATCAGGATGTCGGCGGCGCTGAAGCGGTCGCCGGCGAACCAGTGGCGGCGGCCCAGGGCCGTCTGCAGGTCGCCCAGCCGCTTGCGCAGGAAGGTCTCGACCTCGGGACGGCGCGCCTTGGCCCAGTCCTTGTCGGCGTTGAACAGGTCGATGGTCGCCAGCTCGGCCACAAAGGGCTCGACGCTGTTCATGGCCGCGAACAGCCAGGTGGTGACCATGGCCCGGCCGGCGTCGTCTGCGGGCATCAGCTGGTCCGAGTTCTGGGCGATCCACAGCACGATGGCGCCGCTTTCGAACATCTCGACCACGCCGTCGCGATAGGCGGGGACCTGGCCGAAGGGCTGCATGGCCCGATACTCGGGCGTGGCCTGGTCCTCGAAGCCGATCAGGCGGTCGTCATAGCCCAGACCCGCCTCCTCCAGCGCCCAGCGGACCCGGATGTCGCGGACCGAGCCCTGGGCGAAGGGGGGCACCCATTTGAAGGCGGTGACCTGGATCATGGGGCGTTCCTTCCACGCGGTCCGGCGCTGTCCGCGCCCGTTTCATTGACGAATAGGTTGATATCAAACTATCTAAGGCGACATGTCAAACATCCCGGCCCACTTCGCGACAACGCTGCACATCCGCGATCACTGCCTGTGCCTGCACGCGCAGCGGGCGGCGCGGGCGCTGTCGCGGCGGTTTGACGAGGTGTTCAGGCCGCACGGGATCACCAGCGGCCAGTTCTCGCTGCTGAACAGCCTGAACCGCCCGGCCCCGCCGACCATCGGCCAGGTGGCCGAGACCCTGGCCATGGACCGCTCGACGGTGACGGCCAATCTGAAGCCGCTGGAGCGGATGGGGGCGGTGCTGACCACCGTGGATCCGGAGGACCGGCGCGGGCGGCGCGTGGCCCTGACCGGGGCCGGACGGACGCTGCTGGAGCGGACCACGCCGATCTGGATCGCCGAGCACGCCGCGGTCGAGGCCGAACTGGTCGGCGGCGGCGACGCCCTGCGCGCGGGCCTGCGTCAGCTGGTCTGAGAGCTCAGACCGGAGCGCCGTGGCCGCCGCCCTTGCGGAACAGCCCCGAAACTGCCCCGCCCAGCTTCGCCAGCCGGGCCGTGCACCCCTCGCGCAGTCCGCCCGCCGGCAGGGGCCGGTCGCTGCGGCACAGGCACATGTAACAGGTGAAGGGACGCGGGCTGTCCAACTCGATCCGGGTGCGCCAGTCCGCCTCCAGACAATGCGGGCAGCGCACGCGCACCGCCCCTTCCAGACCTCTCATCCACATGGGCCCCTCCCTCGGGACACCTCGATAACGAACACTCGTTATGCGTGCATTACCTTTGCGCTGATTCTCGTTTTGCGCCAGCCGTAAGTGCTGCCCGCCAACCGGGCCAGGCGTGATAAGCTCAGCCGTCCACGCCGAGCCGGCGGATCGTGAATAATATGTGTCGCGATAAATAATCTCTGGACACCCCAGTCGACGGCGCGTACCCATTCGTTATCGCGATAAGCATTATCGCTTGAGAGGAAGGAACGACTCCATGACCATCGCTCGCAAACTGCTGGCCTCCGCCGCCCTCGCCGCCTCGCTGATCGCGGGCGCCGCCCACGCCGAACCCGCCGGCGCGGTGAAGAATGTCGTGCTGGTGCACGGCGCCTTCGCCGACGGATCGGGCTGGCGCGCCGTCTATGACCGGCTGGTCGCTGACGGCTATTCCGTCACCGTGGTGCAGAACACCACCGTCTCGTTGACCGACGACGTGGCCATGACCCGCCGCGCCATCGCCGCCCAGGACGGGCCTGTCATCCTGGTCGGCCACTCGTACGGCGGCATGGTGATCTCGCAGGCCGGGACCGACGCCAAGGTCGAGGGCGTGGTCTATATCGCCGCCTTCGCCCCGGACGCGGGCGAGTCCGTCGCCAGCCTGAACGCCACCCCGGTGCCGGGCGCCACGCCGCCGCCGATCCTGCCGCCGCAAGACGGCTTCCTGCTGCTGGACCGCACGAAGTTCCACGCGGCCTTCGCCGCCGACGTCGACGCCGGCACGGCCGCCTTCATGGCCGACTCCCAGGTGCCGTGGGGCCTGACGGCCCTGGGCGAGGCGGTGACCGCCCCGGCCTGGCGCGTGAAGCCGAGCTGGTATCTGATCCCGACCGAGGACCTCATGATCCCCGTGCAGGCGCAGCGCGCCATTGCCGCCCGCGCGGGCTCCACCGTGGTCGAGACCCCGGGCAGCCACGCCATCTTCCTGTCGCGGCCCCAGGTGGTGGTCGACCTGATTGAACAGGCGGCCCACGCCGTGGAGGACTAGGGTCCATAAGACGCCGGTTCGCGCGCGTGGACCGGCGTCCGCCCTTGCGGGAGGATGAGCGTTGCATGGAGGCGAGCCGATGAACGCCATGAAGATCCTGCAGTCCGTCGAGGAGCTGCTCTACGAGGTCATGTCGTGGCTGCTCTTCTATCCGCGCACCCTGTTCATGACGCTGGTCCATCCGCTCAAGACCATGCGGTATTCGGATCAGGAGCAGCACGACAAGCCGGACCAGCAGTATCTGGAGACCCTGAGCCCGCCTCTGTTCCTGGTGCTCAGCATCCTGCTGGCGCACGGGCTGGAGCTGCTGTTCGGCTTCCAGGTCGAGCAGGGCGCCTCGACGGTCAGCCGCTACGTCCTGAGCAACGACCAGAACCTGCTGATCTTCCGCGCCCTGATGTTCAGCCTGCACCCGCTGGTTTTCGCCTGGGCCTGGCTGAAGCTGTCGGGGCGCAAGATCGACCGCGACACCCTGCGTCCGCCCTTCTTCGCCCAGTGCTACCTGTCGGGCGCGACCTCCATCCTGGTCAGCGCGGCCTCACTGGGGGTCCGCGACCCGGCGGAATGGACGACGCTCGCGGGCGTCGCCGTCGTGGCGGCGGCGACGATCTGGTACGTCTGGATCCAGGGCCGCTGGCTGGCGCGGATCGACGGCCTGGGGCGCGGCAGGGCGCTGGCCTGGGCGGCGGGGCTGTTCCTGCTGACCACCGGGCTCGTGATCGCGGCCAACGTGCTGGTGGCGTGAGGCGGACAAGCGACCGAAAAAAACAGTGCGAAGCGTGCGAAGCGGTCGCTGCGGTCGCGGTCGGACTCACGTCCCTGACGGCGCGTTCGATTGTCAAAGACCAACGGCAGGCACACTAACCCGCCGATGCGTCAGAAATGGTCGCAGGCTCAGGTGATGGCCGCCGGATCGACGCCCATCCGTTGAGCCGTCAATTCCCGTGTGCGCTTCCACGCCGGGCGGGCGAAGGCGCGGTCATGGTAGGCGCGGACGTGCGGGTGGTCGTCCATCAGCTCATTGTCCCGCGCCTCGCGCAGCACCCCGGCCAGGACGATGTCGGCGATGGTGAAATCGTCTGCGGCGATCCACTCGCGCGGCGCCCCCTCCCCCGCCAGCCGCCGTTCCAGCCCGCCCAGCCAGCGGTGGGTGATGCCGCTCAGGAAATCGCGCGCCGCCGGGTCCTGGCCCATGAAGCCGGCGTCCACCATCGACACCATCGACAGGGTCGGCGCCACGGTCGCCATGGCCGCGATGCACCACTGGCGCACATGCTCGCGGCCCTCCGCGTCCGGCGGCGTCAGCCGGCCCGAGGTCTCGGCCAGGTGGATCAGGATGGCGGCGGACTCGGTGAGGATGAGGCCGTTGTCTTCGAGCACCGGGATCTGGTTGAACGGGCTGAGCGCCGAGAACTCCGGCCCGTTGGTGTCGCCCGCCAGATAGTCCCAGGCGCGGACCTGATACGGCAGCCCCATCTCCTCCAGCGCCCACTGGACCCGCATGTCCTTGGTCTCGCCGACCCCGCCGGGGAACATGTTGCCGAAGGCGTGGAGGGTGATCATGGGGGGCTCCTGTATCGCCCCATGTCATCCCCGAAGCAGGTCGCCGTAAAGGTCCAGCCAGCGCGGATTCATCTCCTCGATCAGGGCGAACTTCCAGGGTCGCAGCCATCGCTTGAGACGCTTCTCCCGGAGGATCGCCTGATCGACGTACTGGTGGTGTTCGTACCAGACCAGTTGGTCGGTTCCCCGCTCGCGGCTGTAGCCGTCGATCTGGCCGTGCCTGTGCTCGTCAATGCGCCGGATCAGGTCATTGGTCATGCCGACGTAGAGGTAACCGCACGGCCCGCTGGCCACGATGTAGACCCAGTAGCTGTGTCCGTCGGCGCCCGCCATCAGACAACTTTCGCGCGAAACACTGGGCCGTCAAGCGCCTTGTCATCCCGGAGCTGCGCTTGTCATCCCGGAAGCGCCGCAGGCGCTATCCGGGACGGTCTCGCTCAATATCCCCCACTCCCGGACAGCCCGCAGGGCTGAGCCGGGAGACGGGATGCAACCGCTCAACGCCGGAGGTCGCCCCACCCGTCTCCCGGATAGCCGCTCCGCGACTTCCGGGAGGGATGATTTCAAAGCCCGTCCCGTCCCGGCTCTCCGCTTCGCTTCGGCCGGGATGACAAAAGAAGGGCTCTCCGCTTCGCTTCGGCCGGGATGACAAGGCAGCAGCTCTGGATCAGAGGAAGGGCCCCAACCTTCTTCTCCAGCAGCGCCACCAGTTCCGGCTGCATGAAGGCGTAGTCGTCGGGGATGTCGAGGCAGACGACCCGGGCGCGTTTCAGCGACGCCCGGAAGCGCTTCTGCAGCTTGGCGCGATGCGCCTTCTCCATGACGAAGATGATGTCGGCCCATTCCACCAGCTCGGCGGAGCAGGCCTCCTCCGCGTCCGGCGCCAACCCGGCCGAGGCGGTCTCGACGCCGGGGCGCGAGGCGAAGACCTGCTCCGCCGTGGGCGAGCGGAGGCGGTTGCGGGAGCAGAGGAAGAGGAGGTTGGTCAGGCGGCGCGCGCCTTCAGCCAGGCCCGCAGGACGGCGTCGACCTCGGGATTGTAGGGCGTGAAGTCGTCCGGGAAGGCCGTCTCCTGCGCGCGCAGCCAGTCAGCCAGCATCGGCAGGATCGCGGCGCGTTGGGCCTCCGGCCAGCCGTCGAAGCCGGCGTGGTCCAGCTTTTCAGCCAGGACCTCGGACACCGTGATCCAACCGTGGTCCGGGTCCGCGGCGCTGCGGTCAAGCCAGGCCGGGAGCACCCATTTGAATGTCTCAGGCCCGCCGATGGTCGTCTGGGCATGGGCCATGACGATGTCGATGTCCTCGGTCGACCAGTCGGCGGGGTGGGCGGCGAGCATCCGTTCGACGCGGGCGGCATCCTCTGGGCGAGCGGCGCGTACGCCGGCACCGCCCTCGGGGAGGACGTCGGCGAAGGCGGTGCGGACGGGGGGCGGGATCATGGGGTGAGCCTATCGAGGGTGGTGCGGACTGTCAGCGCCCCTCTCCGCGACCATAATCTCCACGAAAGTCGGGCCCCAGCGGCGCCCCTGCGGCGCAGGTAAGCAAGCGACAGAGTACTAGGCCTCTTGGCCGCCTTGCTCTCGCGCTACCTTCTTTTCTTCTTTTTCAGCCTCAATATCGGCAAGCGACCGCAGTTCCTCGATCTGGTCTGCCTCGCCAGAAAAGCTGGGCGGGAGGCGGTAGTGAGTCCCTCTCGGCGCGTTTCGAGCGAGCTGCTCAATCGCGGGAAACCAGCGCACAAGATAGGCTATTTGCCCAAACCGGCCGAGCCCGTCGAAGTACTTCTTGGAAGATGGGAAAATCGCTATCAGACCAGCCACTTCGAGAGCAGCCCGTTCAAGCGCCACATTGCGCATGCGGGCATCGCCGGACACGACAACCCTTCCGCCTCTCGCTGCGAAATCCTCGATCCACGGCACATCGCCCATTCCTAGCTGGTCACGATGACGAGGACTTTCCAGCTCGATGTCCGCAGCAATGTTCAACGCCCGTAACGCGTCAACGACGCGCCAAGAGATGCACTCGTCGAACCGAATGATCGTCAAGCTGCGAGGCGCTCCTCAAACTCGACCGCCTGTCTAACTGCCTCTTCCGAGACCCCGAACCAGTCGCCAGCTTCGATAGTGCCTTCGGTCTCCGCAGCCGTGGAAAGTGTTTCCGTCGGGACAGCGACATTACCCTCTACGACCACGGGACGACCAAACGCCCTGTGAGGATCAACTCGCACAAGCGGTAGGTGCTCCGGATCTGGTTCAAGCCACGCCGCGCGACCGCCACGAAACTCGACGCGCCCCGCCAAACACGGACGAATCGCCTCCTCAACTGCGTAACAGTCGCTCAAAAGCTCGATTAATTTCTGGTCTTTGACTTCAAAAACAAACCGACCATCCGTGATCAACTGACGGTCTCTCGCCAGTGGATGATCATCACTGAAGCGTTGGCGCAGGGTCTTCATCAGCGTTCGGAGTCGCCGGGTGCTTATGCCCTCTGCAACCAGATAAGCAATCGCTCTCGCCTCAACCAAAGCATCGAATGACAATGCAATCCGACCTGCGACCCTATCGAAATCGGACAAGATCAGGGGAGGCTGCCCGTCCGTCCAAGACGCGACCTTGTGAGCATCCACACCAATCAGACGACCCACTTGGCTCGTTGTGAAGGCACCGCGGCGGGCCAACTCAATCCAAGATGATGGCGATTCCATTTCCATTCGCCTCAATCATAACGCGCATTCACTCAGACAACCAAATCACGCCGATACGTCAAATATGGACGTAGCCTCACAGCGGAATATTATCGTGCTTCTTCCAGGGATTCTCCTGCACCTTCCCCTTCAGCGTCCGTAGCGCCTTGATCAGCCTCCGGCGGGTGCCGTGCGGCATGATCACGTCGTCGATGTAGCCCAGGCCGGCCGCGACGAAGGGGTTGGCGAACCTCGCCTTGTATTCGGCCTCGCGGGCCGCGAGGGCCTCCGGATCGCCGGCCTCCTTGCGGAAGATGATCTCGACCGCGCCCTTGGCGCCCATGACGGCGATCTCGGCGGTGGGCCAGGCGTAGTTGACGTCGCCGCGCAGGTGCTTGGACGACATGACGTCATAGGCGCCGCCGTAGGCCTTGCGGGTGATCAGGGTCAGCTTGGGCACGGTGGCCTCGGCGTAGGCGAACAGCAGCTTGGCGCCGTGCTTGATCAGGCCGCCGTACTCCTGACGGGTGCCGGGCATGAAGCCGGGCACGTCGACCAGGGTCACCAGCGGGATGTGGAAGGCGTCGCAGAAGCGGACGAAGCGCGCGGCCTTGCGGCTGGAGTCGATGTCCAGAACGCCGGCCAGCACCTGCGGCTGGTTGGCGACGATGCCGACGGTCTGGCCGTCCAGGCGGCCGAAGCCGGTGATGATGTTGCGGGCGAAGTCGGCGCCGATTTCGAAGAACTCGGCCTCGTCGACCGTCTTCAGGATCAGCTCCTTCATGTCGTAGGGCTGGTTCGGATTGGCCGGGATCAGGGTGTCCAGCGACGCCTCGTCCCGCTCCGGATCGTCATAGCTCTCGCGGACCGGGGGCTTCTCGCGGTTCGACAGGGGCAGGAAGCCGATCAGGCGGCGGACCTCGCTGAGGGCCTCCAGGTCGTTCTCGAAGGCGCCGTCGGCGACGCCCGACTTGCCGGCGTGGACGCGGGCGCCGCCCAGGTCCT
>Ga0209676_1002413_pt1 | contig 13343 bp, 10 predicted proteins | sample AraplaCvi_mLB_r2_FD_184282 | JGI IMG/M metagenome (GOLD analysis project Ga0209676, IMG submission 184282) | Arabidopsis root microbial communities from North Carolina, USA - plate scrape MF_Cvi_mLB_r2 (SPAdes) (version 2) | ecosystem: Host-associated > Plants > Roots > Endosphere | place: USA...
GGCGATCGACGTGAACTCCGCGCGCGCCACCAAGGGCGGCGACATCGAAGAGACCGCCTTCAACACCAACCTCGAAGCCGCCGAGGAAGTCGCGCGCCAGATGCGCCTGCGCGACCTGGGCGGCCTGGTGGTGATCGACTTCATCGACATGTCGTCCAACAAGCACCAGCGCGAGGTCGAGAACCGCCTGGCGCACGCCCTCAAGCAGGACCGCGCGCGCGTCCAGATCGGCCGCATCTCGCGCTTCGGCCTGCTCGAACTGAGCCGCCAGCGCCTGCGCCCGAGCCTGGGCGAATCCAGCCAGCTGGTGTGCCCGCGCTGCGAAGGCCATGGCCGCATGCGCAGCGTCGAGTCCCTGTCGCTGTCGATCCTGCGCCTGGCCGAAGAGCACGCGATGAAGGAAAACACCGGCCAGGTGCTGGTGCAGGCGCCGACCGAGATCGCCAATTACCTCCTGAACGAGAAGCGCCGCGCGCTGAGCGAGATCGAGAAGCGCCACGACGCGCCGATCGTCATCGTCGCCGACGAGCAGCTGCACACGCCGCATTACGAAGTCACGCGCATCCGCGAGAACGAGCTGGGCGAAGAGTCGAACAAGCCGAGCTACCAGCGCGGCACGCCGCGCAAGCTGCCGACGCACTCGCTGACCAAGGCGCACCTGAACATCCCGGCCGCGCCGGCGGTGACCAACGTCAAGCCGGCCCAGCCCGCTCCGCTGCGCGAGCCGCGCGAGCAGCAGGTCGCCGCGCCGGCGCCCGCCCCGGTTCCGGCACCGGTCGCCGCGCCGACGCATTCCATCGGCGTGGTCGAGCGCATCCTGCGTTTCTTCCGCGGTACGAGTTCGCCCATCGCGGTGGAACCGACGCCGGCCGCGCGTCCGCAGGACAATCGTGGCGGTCGCAACGAACGCGGTGATCGCAACGACAAGCGTCGCGACGGCCGCAACGGCAAGCAGGGCCGCGATGGCCGCCGCGACGATCAGCCGCGTCGCGAGGAGCATCGCCGTGATGAGCCGCGTCGCGACGAACGCCGTGACGAGCAGCGCCGCGAGAAGCAGCCGCAGCAGGCCCAGCAGCAGAAGCAGCCGAAGCAGCAGCAACAGCAGCCCAAGCAACAGCAGCAGCAACAGCAGAAGCAGCCGAAGCAGCAGCAGTCGCAGCAGCAGGCTCAGGCGCAGCAGTCCCAGGTTGAAGAGCGCGTCCAGCAGCCGGCCACCGAGGCCCGTCCGCCGCGCAACGAGAACCGCCCCGCTCCGGCGAAGGCCGAAGTGAAGCCGGACGTCGTAAAGGCCGAAACGCCGGCCACGACGGCAGCGGATGTGGCGCTGGTCGCACCGGCCGTCGTCGCGGCCGCGGCGACTGCCTCGGAGACCACCGAAGCCGCAACGCCTGCCGTCGTGCAGACGGGTGAAACCGTCGTCCATGCCGATGCCGCCCAGGGCGAAGGCGCTGGCGAAGGCGGCAGCCGTCGCCGTCGCGGCCGTCGCGGTGGCCGTCGTCGTCGTCGTGGCGGTGGCGACGCCGCTGCAGGCACCGACGAGGCGCAGCTGCACGACGAGCATGACGACGCTTCGCTCCTCGACGACGAGGACGACGCGCACGAAGCGAATGCCGCCGAAGGTCCGGCCCCGGCGCAGGTCGCGCAGCGTTCGCAGCCCGAGTTCGATTTCGACGACGAGCCCGCGACTCCGTCGCCGACCGTGCCGTCGAACGTGACGCACACGCCGGCGATCCCGGCTCCGGTGGCGATGCCGGCGCAGGCCGCCGTGGCGACCGTCGCCGCTGTGGCGGTGGCGACGGGCGAAACCGCTGCGCCGAAGGCCGATCAGCCGGCGGTCGCCGCGACCCCGGAACCGCAGGCCCCGGCCGAACCGGCCGTGGTCGTCGAGCAACCGGTCGTGGTGCCCGAGCCCGTTCCGGAACCGGAAAAGGTCGAAGAGCCGGCGGTGATCGATCCGGCGCCGATCGCGCCGGCCGAAGACGCGCGTCCGCAGAAGCAGGCCGAGGCGGAAATCACCGACTCGCGTCCGCAGGCTTCGACGCCGTCCGCTGCGCCGCTCGCCAATGGCGACGTCCCGCGCACTGCAGGCCTGTTCGATTCGCTGCCGCACGACACTCGCGCGCCGGCCGCCGAAACCGCGCCGGTCCCGGCGCCGGTGGAAGCGTCTGTCGCTGGCGAGTCGCAGGCTGACGAAGCCGCGCCGGACACCGTTGCCGCGGACGCCGACGAGGCAGCGCCCTCCCCGGCCGAAGCCGCCGCCGAACACGTCCACGCAGCCGCGCAAGGCGAAGGCGAGCGCAAGCAGGAATCCGGGCACGTCTGATCGCCCGGTTCCATTTGCTGGAAACAAAAAACCGGCTGCCTTCGGGCAGCCGGTTTTGTTTTGGGCGCGACGCAAACTTGTGGAGCCCCACCTTCGCGGGGATGACAGCAGGAGCCGATCAGATCGCCCGCGTCGGATCCATGATCTCGTAGCGGCTCGCAAGACGCGCCAGCGCGATGCTGTCGCCGATGTCGAGCTTTTCGAACAACCGCGCCTTGTGCGTGTTGACCGTCTTCGCGCTCAGGCTCAAACGCTTGGCGATGACGTCCTGGCGCAGGCCCTGGATCAGCATCAGCGCGATTTCCATCTCGCGCGGCGACAGGCTGTCGAACGGCGACGCGCCGCCATCGATGCCGGCCAGCGCGAGGTTCTGCGCGATGCCGTTGGCGAGGAAACGCTTGCCGCGCGCGACTTCGCGGATGGCGCGCAGCAGTTCCGCGGCATCGCCGCCCTTGCCGACGTAGCCCGATGCGCCGGCTTCCAGCAGGCGCTTGGGCATTGGCCCGTCCTGCAGCACCGAGACGATGATGACCTTGGAACCCTGCTCGCCCTTGATGATGCGCTCGGTGACTTCCAGGCCGCTCAGGCCCGGCAGGTGCAGGTCGCACAGCACCACGTCCGGCTTGAGCTTGCGGATCAGCGGCAATGCTTCCTCGCCGCTTTCCGCGTCGCCGACGACCTCGATGTCGTTCTCGCCCGACAGGATCAGGTTGAGCCCCGTCCTCACGAGCGCGTGGTCGTCGATGATGAAAACCCGGATTTCCATTCCACTCTCCGTTGGTGTGCGTGTGCCCGCTGCGCGTGGATGGCCCTTCCGGCCCATTCCATGTCCCCTGGCCTGGGGCACACTGAACCGGATTCTAACGGGGACCCCCACCAATGCACCGACTGTTAGTTGCGACGCTCCCGATCCTTTTTCTCAGTGCCTGCGCCTCGCCGGCACCCGTTACCCAAACCATGCCCGGCACTGCGAGCCTTGAGCAACCGGCCGCGGCGCAGTGGTTGTCCGACGTCCGCACCATCAGCGACGCCGGCGAAAACGCGCAGCGCCGTAGAGCGATCGCCACCCGCCTCGACGCGCTCGGCGTGAGCTGGCGCAAGGCGCCTTTCGAAGCCAGCGGGAAGGCCGGCGAGAACCTCATCGCCGAGGTTTCCGGCGCCGCCGGTGCTCCGCTGCTGCTGATCGGCGCGCATTCCGACCGCGTCGCCGTCGGCCACGGCGCGACCGACAACGCATCGGGCAGCGCTTCGGTGCTCGCGCTGGCCGAGCGTTTCCAGCGCCAGCCGCTGAAGCATCATCGCGTCGCGATCGCCTTCTGGGACCTGGAAGAAGAAGGCCTGCTCGGCTCCAAGGCCTTCGTGGCCGACGGCTCCACCAAGCCGGCGCTGTACGTGAACTTCGACGTGTTCGGCTGGGGCGACACGCTGTGGATGATGGCGCCGGGGCAGGCCCAGGCCGCGCTGGTGGACAGCAGCCGCACGGCCACGCAGGCGCTGCAGCTGGGTTTCTCGCCGGGCGAACAGTATCCGCCCACCGATCACCTCCCCTTCCTGCGTGCCGGCTGGCCGGCGGTGTCGTATTCGCTGGTGGGTGCGGACGAGATCACGCAGGTACTCGCCGCCTATGCCGGCAAGAAGCCGCACACGCCGGCGAAGGTGATGCGCGTGATCCACACCGACCAGGACATGATCGGCCAGATCGACGCCGCCGCCGCCGTGCGCGGCGTCGACGCGGTCGAGCGCGCGCTGCGCGACTGGGATGCGAAGGGTGTCACGGCGTCGCCCACTACGACGTCCGAAAGCAGCCGGTAAGGATCGCACCTCGCTGCGACCATCGGCTTCCCACATCGACCATCGAGGTTTCCCATGCACGCCAGCAACGCCGAACACGCCGCCCGTTTCCGCAACCTGCACGCGCGCGGCGTGCTGCGCCTGGCCAATGCATGGGACGCCGGGAGCGCGCGGCTGATCGAAAGCCTCGGTGCGCCCGCCATCGCCACGACCAGCGCGGGCGTGGCATGGGCGCGCGGTTACGTGGACGGCGACGTGTTGCCGATCGAGCGCCTGCTCGACACGGCAAGGGAGATCGCACGCGTCATCCGCGTGCCGCTGTCCGTCGACATGGAAGGCGGCTATTCCGACGATCCGTCCGTCGTCGCCACGAACGTGGTGCGCGCGGCCGAGGCCGGCGCGGTCGGCATCAACATCGAGGACGGCAGCGGTTCGCCCGATGCGTTGTGCGCGAAGCTCTCGCGCATCCGCGACGCGCTCGCCACGCGCGGGCTCGACGTCTACGTCAACGCCCGCACCGACGTGTATCTGCGCGGCCTGGCGCCGCCGGACACGCGCGTGGCGATGGTGCTCGAGCGCGCCGCACGGTATCGCGAGGCGGGCGCCGACGGCCTGTTCGTTCCCGGCCTGATCGAAGCGGGCGCGATCGGCGACATCGCCTCCGCCGCGGGATTGCCGCTGAACGTGATGCTGCGTCCGGGACTGCCTGCCCTCGAAGAACTCGATGCTCTCGGCGTGCGCCGGCTCAGCGCGGGCTCGGACCTCGCCGAAGCGGTGTTCGCGCACGTCGGCACGCTGGCCAGCGCGTTCCTGCTGGACGGCCGCGCCGCGCCCGGCGAGCGCATGGCGTACGGCGCGGTCAATGCGCTGTTCGCCGATCGCTGAGACGCATTGATCGGCCACCGGTCCGACAAGGTGACGGCGGCCGGTTGTTTCACGGTTTGGTTGCGCCTCAACAAACAGCCGCAACCTTTTGATTCCGCAGCGTCGCAGCCGGTGATACACCGCCGCGCTTAGATCGGCCAAAGCCCGGGCTTGCCCGCGGCCGTGAAGGTAAATAGATTTTTACCTCGACCAGGGCCGTATTGATGTCCGACCTCACCGCTCGACAGGCGCAGATCCTCGCCTTCATCCAGGATCACACCCACGCCGAGGGCCTGCCTCCGACGCTGCAGCAGATCGCCGATGCGTTCGGCTTCCGGCAGGCGTGCGCGGCGCACAAGCACGTCCGGCGTCTGGAACAGGCCGGGCATCTGCAGGTGCGTCCGAACCAGGCGCGTGGCATCCGGCTCGCCACATCCCGGCCCAAGCCGCAGCGCGACGACGACCGGCTCACCCTCGCCGTCCTCGGCCGCGTGGCCGCGGGCGCGCCGATCGGTGCCGATGCGCATGTCGAACGCGAACTGCACATCGACCGCGCGCTGTTCTCCACCGAGCCGGACTACCTGCTGCGCGTGCAGGGCGATTCGATGCGCGAGGAAGGCATCTTCGATGGCGATCTGGTCGCGGTGAAACGCACGAGCGATGCGCGCGACGGACAGATCGTGATCGCGCGCATCGACGAGGAAATCACCATCAAGCGCCTGGAGCGCAACGCGCGCGGCATCCGCCTGTTGCCGCGCAATCCCGACTACCCGCCCATCGACGTGCCGCCCGGCAGCGATTTCGCGATCGAAGGGCTCTACTGCGGCCTGGTGCGCACCGACTGATGGGCGCGCAGGTTGTCCCGCTCGAATCGTTGCTGTCCGCGCGCACCGTCTGGCGCGCGGGGCGACAGGCCGCGCCTGCGCCGCTGGGCGAATCGACGGGTTTCGCCGCACTCGACGCCCTGCTCCCGCACGGCGGCTGGCCGCAGGGCGCGCTGAGCGAGTTGCTGATTCCGGTGGAAGGCGTGGGCGAACTGACGCTGCTGATGCCGACGATCGCGCGGATGACGCAGGCTGGCCGGCTCGTCGCGCTGATCGCGCCGCCGTTCTGTCCGTATGCGCCGGCGTGGCAACGCGCGGGCGTGGATCTTCGCCATCTGGAGATCGTCGACACGAACGCGCAGGCCGGCTCGAAAGGCCCGCTCTCGAAAAGCGCGCTGTGGGCCTTCGAACAATGCCTGCGCAGCGCCGCGTTTTCGGCCGTGCTGGGCTGGCCTTCCAATGCCGACGGTCCGGCGTTGCGTCGATTGCAGGTGGCCGCCGATACCGGCGAATGCCTCGGCTTCGCCGTGCGCGACAGCCGGCACGCCGACAACCCCTCGCCCGCCGCGCTGCGCATCGAGCGCGTCGAAAACGACTGGCGCATCCGCAAATGCCGCGGTGGCCAAATTCCCTCGCAAGGATTCGCGCCACCGCTGCACGCCGGCTTGCCCGGCTGAGGTCCTGCCGTGCTCTGGGCCTGCATCCGCCTGCCGCACCTGGCGCTCGACGCCGTCCTGCGCGACGTCGACGACCGCGCGCATCCGCTCGCCCTGGTCACCGGGCCGGCACAACTGCGCACGCTGCTGTCGGTCAACGCATCCGCCGCCGAAGCTGGCCTGCGCCCCGGCATGCGCCTGACCGCCGCGAACGCGTTGTGTGCGCAGGCGACCCTGCGCGATCACGACGAACAACGCGACGCACGCGCGCATCGCTTCCTCGCCGCGTGGGCGTACCGGCACAGTTCGCTGGTGAGCGCGCAATGGCCGGGCGCGATCGTGCTGGAAGCCAGCGCGAGCTTCCGCCTCTTCGGCCCCTGGCCGCAGTTGGAAGCGAAGCTGCGTCGTGAACTCGACGCACTCGGCTTCCAGCACCGCATCGCACTGGCGCCGACGCCGCGTGCGGCGCAGGTGTTCGCCGGATTGCGCGACGGCTACGCGCTGTCCGATCGCAATGCGCTTGCATCGACGCTCGATCGCGTGCCGATCCGCCGCGCCGCGCTGCCGGACGAAGCCGGCGTGCGGTTGCACCGCATGGGCATCGGCTCGCTGAAGGAACTGCGCGAACTGCCGCGCGATGGCATCCGGCGCCGTTTCGGCCTGCCGCTGCTGGAACACCTCGATCGCCTGTACGGCATCGCCGACGATCCGCTGGATTGCTACCAGCCGCCCGATCATTTCGATTCGCGCGTGGAGCTGGGCTACGAGGTCGAAAGCCACCAGGCGCTGTTGTTCCCGCTGCGGCGACTGGTCAACGACCTCGCCGTGTACCTGTCCACGCGCGACGGTGGCGTGCAGCGGTTCGTGATCCGGCTGGAACACGAAGTGCTCCGGCGCGAAGCAGGCGTGCGCGAGAAAAGCCACACCGACGTGCAGGTCGGCCTGCTCGCCGCCGAGCGCGATGCATCGCTGCTGATGGACATCGCACGCAACCGGCTGGAGCAGGCGTCGATCGACAAACCTGTCGTCGGGCTGCGCCTGCTCGCGCGCGAACTGCCGCCGTTCGTGCCGGCCGCGCGCGACCTGTTCGACACGCGCCCCTCGCAGGCGATGCCGTGGCCGCAACTGCGCGAACGCCTGCGCGCGCGGCTCGGCGACGACGCGGTGTACCGCATCGCGCCGACGGGCGATCCACGCCCCGAACGCGCCTGGCGCGCCGCAGGCATCGACGAGGACGCCGCGTGCGATGCGCCCGCGCCCGTGCGTCCGCCCCGCCCCACGTGGCTGCTGGAGCATCCGGTGCCGCTGCGCCTATCCGGCCTGCGCATCGTGTCGGGGCCGGAGCGGCTGGAAAGCGGCTGGTGGGACGACGACGACGTCCGCCGCGATTACTACGTGCTGGAAACCCCGCAGGGCCAGCGCGCCTGGGTGTTCGCCGATCCGGGCAAGCGCGGCGAATGGATGCTGCACGGCTGGTTCGCATGAGCACGCGTGCATGAGCTGGGACGACGCCATCGACGGCGTGGATCGCGAAACGCCCGGCGATCGCGTGCCGCGTGCGTTGCAGGTTGGCCTGCGCCTTCGCCATGCGGCCAACGACGACGTCGACGACGACGCGCCGCCGTACGCCGAACTGCATTGCCTGTCCGACTTCAGCTTCCTGCGCGGCGCGGCGAGCGCGGAGGAACTGTTCGAACGCGCCCGCCACTGCGGTTACCAGGCGCTGGCGATCACCGACGAGTGCTCGCTCGCCGGCATCGTGCGCGGGCTGGAAGCGTCCAGGGCGACCAACGTGAAGTTGATCGTCGGCAGCGAATTCCGACTGGTCGACGACACGCGTTTCGTCCTGCTGGTAGAAAACGCCACCGGCTACACGCGATTGTGCGAACTCATCACGCGCGGGCGCCGTGCCGCCGGAAAAGGCACGTACAAGCTCTCGCGCGCAGACGTGGAAGCGGTGTTTGGAATCCACGACCCCGGCGTATTCGCGCTGTGGCTGCCCGATCACGCCCCGGGCAAGCCGCCGGACGAACACGCCGGCCGCTGGCTGTGTTCGGTGTTCGGCGATCGAACGCACCTGGCCGTCGAACTGCATCGTGAAGACGACGACGATGCGCGCCTGCACATGCTGATGACGCTGGCCGCTGCGCTCGACATGACGCCGGTCGCTAGCGGCGACGTGCACATGGCCACGCGTCGCCAGCGCATGCTGCAGGACACGATGACAGCGATCCGGCACAACCTGCCGCTGGACGAATGCGGCGCGCACCTGTTCCGCAACGGCGAACGCCACCTGCGCGCGCGGCGCACGATCGCCAACATCCATCCGCACGAACTGCTCGACAACGCGGTGAAACTCGCCGAGCGCTGCACGTTCAAGCTCGACGAAGACCTGAACTACGAGTATCCGTTCGAACTGGTGCCAAGCGGTGAAACGCCCGCCTCGCACCTGCGCAACCTGACGCAGGCCGGCATGCGCAGGCGCTGGCCGGACGGCGTTCCGGCGAAGATCGTCGGGCAGATCGAATCGGAGCTCGCGCTCATCGCCGAGCTGAAGTACGAAGCGTTTTTCCTCACCGTCGAGGACATCGTCCGTTTCGCCAACAGCCGGAACATCCTCTGCCAGGGGCGCGGGTCTTCGGCCAATTCGGCCGTGTGCTACGCGCTGGGCATCACGTCGGTGGATCCTGCCGAGAGCCGCCTGCTGATGGCGCGCTTCCTGTCGAAGGAGCGCAACGAGCCGCCAGACATCGACGTGGATTTCGAGCACGAACGCCGCGAGGAAGTGCTGCAGTACGTCTACACCAAGTACGGCCGCGAACGCGCCGCACTGGCGGCGACGGTGATCCGCTACCGCGGCAAGAGCGCGGTGCGCGATGTGGCCAAGGCCTTCGGCCTGCCGCCGGACCAGGTCGCGCTTCTCGCCGGCTGCTACGGCTGGGGCAACGCCGGAACCGAAATGGAACAGCGTCTGCTCGAATCCGGCTTCGATCCGAAGAACCCGCTGATCCAGCGCGTGCTGGTCGTGACCGCGCAACTGGAAAACCATCCGCGCCACCTCTCGCAACACGTCGGCGGCTTCGTGATTTCGCAGGCGCCATTGTCGACAGTGGTGCCGGTGGAAAACGCGGCGATGGACGACCGCACGATCATCCAGTGGGACAAGGACGACCTGGAGACGATGAAGCTGCTGAAGGTCGACTGCCTGGCGCTGGGCATGCTGACCTGCATCCGCAAGGCGCTGGACCTGGTGGAAAAACACCGCGGCCGACGTTACGAACTCGCCACGGTGCCCAAGGAAGACAAGCCCACCTACGCGATGATCCAGCGCGCCGATACGGTGGGCGTGTTCCAGATCGAATCGCGCGCGCAGATGACGATGCTGCCGCGCCTGAAACCCGAGAAGTTCTACGACCTCGTCATCGAAGTGGCCATCGTGCGACCGGGACCGATCCAGGGCGGCATGGTGCATCCGTACCTGCGACGTCGCATGGGCAAGGAACCGGTGGAATATCCGTCGCCCGAAGTCGAGGAAATCCTCAAGCCCACGCTCGGCGTACCGCTGTTCCAGGAACAGGTGATGGAGCTGGTGATGCATGCCGGCTACAGCGACGACGAAGCCGACCGGCTGCGGCGATCGATGGCCGCCTGGCGCGTAGGCGGCGACATGGAGCCGCATCGCGTGCGCATCCGCGAATGCATGCGCGACAAGGGATATTCCGAAACCTTCATCGAGCAGATCTTCGAGCAGATCAAGGGCTTCGGTTCGTACGGCTTCCCACAGAGCCACGCGGCCTCGTTCGCCAAACTGGTCTACGTGAGCTGCTGGTTGAAGCGCCACGAACCGGCGGCCTTCGCATGCGCGCTGCTGAATTCGCAGCCGATGGGCTTCTATTCGCCCAGCCAGATCGTGCAGGACGCGCGGCGCGGTTCGCCCAGACGCGCGCCGGACGAATTCGCCAGCGAGATCGAACGCGCACGCGCCATGCGCGAAGCCGTGGACGTGCTGCCGGTGGACGTCATGCACAGCGACTGGGATTGCACGCTCGTCGGTGGCGACGAACGCACGCAGCCGGCGATCCGCCTCGGACTGCGCGAGGTCAAGGGGCTGTCCGAAACCTCGGGCAAGGCGATCGCCGTCGCGCGTGCGCGTCGTGCGTTCACCGACCTGCAGGACCTGCGACAACGCGCCGGCCTGGACGAAAAGACCTGCAAGGCACTGGCCGAGGCCGACGCGCTGAAAAGCCTGGTCGGCCATCGCCACAACGCGCGCTGGTCGGTTGCGGGCCTCGAACGCCGCCGGCCGCTGCTGCCCGGCAGCCCGGACGAGGACAACATCGCCCTGCCCGCGCCGCGCATTGGCGAGGAAATCCTGTCCGATTACCGCGCCACGGGCCTGAGTCTGTCGTCGCATCCGATGGCGCTGCTGCGTCCGCACCTGGACGCGCAGCGCATCAAGGGATCGCGCGAGCTGCGCGATACGCGCCACGGCCGCGGCGTGCACGTCGCCGGGCTGGTCACGCAGCGCCAGCGTCCGGCCACGGCGAAGGGCACGATCTTCGTCACGCTGGAGGACGAGCACGGGATGATCAACGTGATCGTCTGGCCCGACCTCGCCGCGCGCCAGCGCAAGCCGCTGCTGGATTCCACGCTGCTGTCCGTGCGCGGCCGCTGGGAGCGCGTGGACGGCGTCGAACACCTCATCGCCGCCCACCTGACCGACCTGAGCGGGATGCTGGGCGAACTGCAGTCGCCGTCGCGGGATTTCCGCTAGCGACAATCACCGGGCTGAATCCCCGCGCGCATGTCCGGTCGAGCCCGCTCGCCACGTCAAATTCGATGTCGGCCTCTCGGGCCGCGCATCCCCCTGCAGCCGAGGCTGTCCGTGGAAGCACCCCGTTACTTCGTGACCTTCCTGGATCCGCGCACCGGCGAGGCGCGCACGCGCGTGTTCGGGCGTTTCGCCGATCCCGAGCTGGCCGCCCGCGTCGCCCGCGCGCGACTGGGCGAGGCCGGCTGCGAAGTGCTCGACGTGCGCGTCGAAACGCCGGTGGAAGCGCTGCGCCATCGCATCTCGCGCTCGATCACCCGCACGCTGCGCATCGCACTGGGCACCGGGCTCACGCTGCTGGCCTACCACGCGCTGTTCATGCGCACCGGCCCGCGCATCAGCGACATGCCGCTGGGCCGCCTCACGCTCGGCATGCTGCTGACCTTCGGCTTCCACGGCGTGCTGATGATCGCCGCGCTGGTGTTCTGCTGGGACATCGCCTTCGGCGAGGGGCCGTATAACGGGCGGTGACGCGAGCAGTCCGGTTCTGCGTCCGCTTCTCAGCTGTCATCCCCGCGAAGGCGGGGATCCATCGTTCCGGCGCATCACGCCGGCGGAAAGCGTGCCATTGCTGAAGAATGGATTCCCGCCTTCGCGGGAATGACGAGCAAAGGCAGCACGCCTGCGGGAAGCGTGCCATCGCTGAAAGATGGATTCCCGCCTTCGCGGGAATGACAGCAGAAAGGCGCTCTAGCGTCGCGACGCACCCTCCACGCGAAACGCCCGCCTTACAATGCCCGCCCCTCCCCGCGCGCGGACACCCGATGGAACTGGCCACCGACACGATCGCCCTGCTCATGGCGGTCGCCTTCGTCGCCGGTCTCATCGACGCCATCGCGGGCGGCGGCGGGCTGCTGACCATCCCCGCGCTGATGGCCGCCGGCATTCCGCCGGTCAACGCCATCGCCACCAACAAGCTGCAAAGCAGCTTCGGTACAGCGAGCGCGGTGGTGGCCTTCGCCCGCAAGGGGCGCATCGATTTCCGGCGGTTCCTGAAGCCCGCGCTCGGCGCGTTCGTCGGCTCGGCGCTGGGCGCGTGGACGTTGCAGCGGTTGAACCCGGCGTTCCTGGCGGGCCTGATTCCGATGCTGCTGATCCTGATGGTGGTGTATTTCCTGCTCGCGCCGAAGGCCAGCGAGGAAGACCGCCAGGGCCGCATGGGGCCGATCGCGCTGGTGGCGATCGTCTCGGCGATCGGCTTCTACGACGGCTTCTTCGGCCCGGGTACGGGCTCGTTCCTGACGACCGCGCTGGTGGCGCTGTTCGGACTGGGGCTGGTATCGGCCACCGCGCACACCAAGTTCCTCAATCTCTCCAGCAACATCGCCGCGCTGATCACGCTGGTGATGGGCGGCCACGTGCTGTGGACCGTCGGCCTGCTGATGGCGGTGTCGAGCATTGCCGGCGGCCAGGTCGGCGCGCACCTGGCGATGCGCGTGGGCGGCAAGGTGATCCGCCCGTTGCTGGTGACCATGTCGCTGCTGCTGACGATGAAACTGCTGTCCGACCCCGCCAATCCGCTGCGCGCGTTCGTGATGGCGCACGCCTAGCGGCTGCGCGCTTCCTGGCATGTCGCGCTGCGCAGCGCGACTTCGAGCTTGTACGGCGTGGTCGCGCTCGACACGGCCGAGCGGCATTCGTCGACCGCGCGGGTTGCCACTGCCATCGACCCCAGCACCGCCAGCGATGCGATCGCGACGACGCCCAGGATCAGCTGGCGTCGGCTGGGAAACGTGTCGGTCATGGGCGGCCTCCTCACTCCTTCCCGATATCGGCACGCCCGGCCGGGACTTTCGGCCGGATTGGCCCCTTCGCCGGCGTGGCCGGTCGGGGCGAGGCCGTTGCGTTCGGCTTATACGAGTGGCCGCCGAACTGCGGCCCGACGCCTTCGAACGGGAGAAACAGATGACCAGGTGGATCGCTCTGGGATGTACCGCCGCCCTCGCCTGCGGCCATGCCGCCCCGTCGCACGCCCAGACCGCCGCGGCCGCGACGTCGGCACCCGCGCCGGCCGCCAAGGCCGCCGCCCACGACAACCGCATGGTGCTGGCCGA
>Ga0209676_1002414_pt1 | contig 13333 bp, 14 predicted proteins | sample AraplaCvi_mLB_r2_FD_184282 | JGI IMG/M metagenome (GOLD analysis project Ga0209676, IMG submission 184282) | Arabidopsis root microbial communities from North Carolina, USA - plate scrape MF_Cvi_mLB_r2 (SPAdes) (version 2) | ecosystem: Host-associated > Plants > Roots > Endosphere | place: USA...
AGTATGGAAGTGAAGTACAACGTAAAAAAATCGCCAATATTGTTTCTAGCTTTGTTGGGGACGTTAAATCAAAAAATCCAGATGCAAACATTGTTTCTTTAGGTGATTTTAATGATTATCAATTTGCGGATGCACTTAAAATCCATGAAGGTCAATGGATGACGAATATGATTAATAAAGTAGAGGGTTCTGATCGTTACACATATGTGTTTCAGGGGAACTCACAAGTATTAGACCATATTTTAGTGTCAAACAATTTGGCAGAGAAAACAGATGTTGATATTCTTCATATTAATGCTGATTTTACAGATATGGCCGGTCGTGCAAGTGACCATGATCCAGTAATGGTTCAAATTGATGTTAATAAAGATTCAACTGTTGAACCGATTAAACCTGAAATAGTATATGACTATAAGAACTTCAAAAAGAACAAATTAACAATCAATAAACCTAGTATAGCACTTCATTTAGATGCGCAATCTGTTATTCCAAAAGGTGTGTTCCTTAAAGGTGCCTATGCAGAACTCCATGGGGAGGGCTTTAAGACGACTGATGTTATCCTAAGTCCAGCGAAAGCAGGGATGATTATTGACCTTAAAGGAACTATCGTGAAATCACTCACAATTGAAGGTGCAAAAGTCAGTGAAATAAGAGGCGCTGAAAATTTAGATTTACAATCGATCATCTATAAAAAGGGTGCAGCTCCTGAGCAAATTAAATTTACAAATTCAAAGGGGAAACCGATTGTGAATCCTTCTTTGCCTACTGAAAACAATCAGCCAATCATTAAAGAACCTATTACTAACAAAACTGTAGCTATTGGAGAGGAAATTAAAATTGATTTAACAAATCATTTTTCCGATCCTGATGGGGATAAACTTTCATTTACTGCCACAAAAGGCACGATAAATGGAACGATATTAACAGTTAATTTAACAGAGGGTAGTCATATTGTTGGCGTTACAGCTTCTGATGGAAAAAAAAGTGTCACTACAAGTTTCAGCGTGACAGTCATTGCTAATGATTATTATACTAGTGCTTATAACAAGGAAGGGCAAGCACTAAAAAAGGCTCTTCATGATATCATCTCAGTTCAAAAGGTACTTTCGTATGATGATGTTTGGAATGCATTGAAGTATACGGATGAAGATCCTGCTAATCCGAGTAATGTCATATTATTTTACTCTGGGAAATCTAGTCCAAAAACAAACAGTGGTGGCAATGTAGGGAACTGGAACCGAGAGCATACGTGGGCAAAGTCACATGGTAACTTTGGAACAAGCAATGGACCAGGAACAGATATCCATCACTTACGCCCAACCGATGTACAAGTTAATAGCTCAAGAGGAAATTTAGATTTTGACAATGGTGGCAGTCCAGTGGCAGGTTGTAATGGTTGCTTGAAAGATTCAGATTCATTCGAGCCACCTAATCGCCTAAAAGGTGATGTAGCACGTATACTATTATATATGGCCACTCGCTATGAAGCTGGCGATAAGGTGGATCTTGAATTAAATGACAAAGTTAATAATGGAACAGCTCCTTATCACGGTAAGCTTTCTGTTCTTTTACAATGGCACAAGCAAGATCCTGTAGATGGATATGAAAAACAAAGAAATGAAAAAATTTACGAAATCCAAGGCAATCGAAATCCATTTATAGATCATCCTGAATGGGTGGAGAAGATATGGTAAGGTAAAGAAAAAATACTCAAAACGCCACCTCAATGACTAAGTTGAAGTGGCGTTTTTTTCTTTTCAAACGTACATTTTCAGTAGGTTCATCGACATGACATACGTTGAAAAATCAATTTTACACGGCAATAACGTGAAAATGATTATACTTTTAGGCTGTTGAAGTCAAAACCCTAAGCAATCTCTTTCTTTACCTTTTTCACAATAGAATGTGAAGATATTCTCCCATGTAGTAAATAATAAACACCAATTCCGATTATGATAAGGAATGAACAATAAAAATATATCGATCCATAATCAATTTTAGCTGCGGCAATACCGAAGATAAATGACCCAATGCCGAACCCAAAATCATAGATAGAAAGGAATGTAGCCGTAGCCAATGCTCTCTTTTTAGGAGGTGCTACTTGAATAGCAATGGTTTGAAAGCTTGGAAATACAGTTCCCCACCCAATACCAATAAGGGCTGCTGATGCAAGAAATAACAAGGACGTATTCGATACACTCAGTAAAAACGTACCGACTGCAAAGCAGAAAATAGCGGGATAAATGATCCTATTTGCCCCAAATAAATCAAACCATTTTCCGGTAAAAGGTCGTGAAATTAAAAGGACCACTGCGTACACAACAAAGAAATAACTAGCAGCTTCCACTAAGCTTTGCTCTTTAGCATATAAGGATACGAAGGAAATAATTCCTGAATAAATCAGTCCAAAGAAAGCTGAAACCAATGATACAGGAATGGCGGAACGTTCCAAATAATCGCCAATTTTCATCCTTGTTTTTCGTTCAATTTCCTGTTCAGGCATAAAAGTATTCTTAGGTAATTTAACAAATAATCCTGCGACGAGTGCAAAGAAGGCAAAACATGCATTTAAGATGAACATTAGACTTGTCGCTGTATGATTCATAACAGTCAAACCTAAAAAGGGACCAATAGCCATAGCAAGATTTAGCGTTAGTCCATAGTACCCCATTCCTTCTCCTTTACGGGATTCAGGGATGAGATCCGCTACAATTGCTCCAGTGGCCGTTGTGGCCATTCCAAAGCCAATTCCATGAAAAAAACGAAGAAATAGTAAGCCGATTAAAGATTGCGGAATAAAATACAAAGTTGAAGCTGCGAAAAGCACAAGGAGGGAACTTATAAAAACGACATATTTTCCTGCTTTTTCGATCCATTTACCTGCAAATGGGCGTGTTAGGATGGAGGCAATCAAAAAAACTGTAGTAATAAGTCCTGCTTCAGTTTTGGCACCATGCAATTCTTGTAAAGCATATACCGGTAATGTAACCAATAAATAAAAAAATGTTGTAAACACGAGAAAATTAGTAATGGCAATATTGATAAAATCCTTTGTCCATAATCGAGGTTTATCCAATATTTCCACCTCCTCTAAAATATTAAATTCCTTGTAGCGTCAAACCACCCGCTGAAAAAGAGGAACTAAGGCTAAGATCTCCCAGGATGACAGAAGTTCCTTGAATTCTTACTGCTATCAAGTTGATTTCCCATACAATCAAACAAAATATGTACATAAATATTGTCATCAGTGACCTTTTTCTAAATTCATTATTCATTTATACTGTCATTTCTAAAAGGTACAGTTTACAATAAACATAAATGACAGATGAGGTATTTCAATGATGAATGAGCTAATTTTTAATATCAATCGAGAAAGTAATATTGCTATGTACCAACAAGTTTATCAATACATACGTACTCAGATTTTATCTGGTAAATTAGAATGGAATACAAAGTTGCCGTCGATTAGGCAACTTGCTCTCCAACTAGAGGTCAGCAGAAACACAACTCAGCTAGCTTATGAACAATTGCAATCGGAAGGCTATATTAGAAGTGAGAACAAAAAGGGTTTTTTTGTAGATGCAAATATAACGGATGAGACGCTTAATTATGAACCTATTAAAGAACAGTATCATGAAAAGAATCAAACTGACATAAAAACGATTGACTTTAAAATCGGGACAGTGGATCAAGAGAACTTCCCATTGAAAACATGGAGAATGCTTACTAACAAAGTAATTAAAGACTCTAGCATATTTTCATACGGAGAAAAGCAAGGGGATATTCAATTAAGAAAGGCACTAGTAGATTACTTGTTCCAATCAAGAGGGGTTAATGCTTCTGCTGAACAGATTATTATTGGCAGTAGTACACAGCACTTATTATTACTTTTGACGCTGTTGCTAAAGCAAGACTATCAATATCTGGCAGTAGAAGATCCTGGATATAATGTGGCAAGGGACCTATTTGCGCTTCAATCATTTAGCATTGATCCAATCCCGGTAACAGAACAAGGCATTCAAGTCGATTGCCTTATACAGTCACCTTCTAGACTTTTATATGTCACTCCTACTCATCACTTTCCATATGGAGTAACTATCCCTGTCAATGAAAGATTAAAGTTAATTCAATGGGCAAAAAGGGTGGAGGGATATATTATTGAGGATGATTACGATAGTGAATTTCGTTACATTCATCAACCTATACCGTCTCTTCAAAGCTTAGATTCTAATGATAGGGTGGTTTATTTAGGAACTTTTTCAAAAGCATTGCTACCCTCTATCCGTGTAAGTTATATGGTTTTGCCAAAGAGGCTAGTAAGTGAATATAAAAAGATACTTCCTTTGCTTGAGCAAACATCCTCATCCATTCATCAGAGAACATTAGCGATCTTTATGAATGAAGGCTATTGGTACTCACACTTAAGGAAGATGAAGGCTTTGTATAAACGTAAAATGAATCTATTGAATAGGGAATTACTAAAACACTTTAAAAATGATGTTGAAATAAAAGGTAGTAGCTCCGGAGTTTACGTTATTATTGAAGTTAAAACAAAAATGAGTGAAAAAATGCTAATAGAAAGTGCATATGAACACGGAATAGCAGTTAATCCTTGCTCACAAACTTTCTCGAAATATAAACCACAATATCCACATATTTTACTTGGATTAGGTAATTTAAGTGAGGAAGAGATCATAAAAGGAGTATCACAATTAGCAAAAGTTTGGTTGTAATCTTGTTAGGTGTGGCACCATATTGGTATTAAAAAGAAGCACCTAATCTTGTATATTTGAGGATTATAACAATCAAAATTAGAAAGAAAACCTTTATTATTTTATTTCGTTTAAGTAACGCTCGATTATCGTAGCTGTTACAAATATTATTATTATTTGTTTAGCTCCAATCATTTATGATTCAATACTATTCAATATAATTGATTTAGCACTTTTTAAGTTAATAATTTTTCCTTTAATTATTGTATTTATCAATATTGCTCTTTGGTTTAGTAAATTCAAACTTCAATTTTATGAGCATATGCTTTGGGGATATATTGCCTTCTTTTTATCCATTATTGTTTCATTTGTTCTAATTATAGACCCTTCTAAAGAAAAGCCTCCTGGCGAAACATTAGTATTACACGCAGATTTTTTAATGATTCTGTACATCACAATTGTGCAGTGTATATTTTTACTTTTTTTAACAGCATTCTTTATATAACTTATATAATTCTAAAAAAAATAAAAAAGTTTTGAAAGAAGGTTGTTAAAAAGACATAAAATTGATATGCAATATCGTGTCTTACTATTAACTGAAAGAGGTAACCATCTCATTATTTTTGAGGTGGTTTCTTTTTTATAGGGTGGCATCACTTAAGAGTTATGGAACTGATACGAGTATATAGTAAAGTACAATATTAAACTACATCCCTATATTGAGTGAATATGTGAAGGTAAAGAAAATGAAGTTAACAAAAAAGCAATTCCAATAAAAATAGATAGTAGCGCTGTAGACTTGTTCGGAATAAATAGATTGTAATTAAGAGGGCTGAGTGACGTTCCAAATCCACTCATACACATAAAGAAGCCTATCCAATAAATGAATATTTCAATTGTAGTATGTTTTTTATATATAGAACCCTCTTGAAATGTGGATTTTTGTATATCAAAGCATAACATGATTAGGAAAATTTTAGAACGTTGGTTTTTAGGAGATTAATAAATAAAGTAATTTACTACTTCGTCGAATATCAAGAATTTGTGTAGAACTATACTTAAACTAAGCAGTTGAGGAGGGTGTGGAAAAAATTACATATATAAATAAATGCAATACATTGTTAAGATTTGATAGGTCAAGTATTCTTTGGTAAGAAATTAGAAGAGGGGCATTTTTCCAATAAATGATGACGTTTTTTACTAACTAAGTAGAATGGTTCAAGGTAGATAATTAGTAAGTATTTTGTTGCGAAAGGAAAAGTAATGAGTAAGGTGAAACTATATTTAACATATCGAAAAAAATCATATCTTTTTTATATGGCACTTTATATGGCAGGTTTCATTGTTGCTAACTGTATATTTGGACCTCCGAAGCATTATGTTGTCCCCATTTTATTAATGATATTAGTTTATAGCTTTTTAGAGTTTCGAGAATATAAAAGTTGGAAAAAAGAAAATTATTGAATTTTTAGTATTCTCAAGCAAGCTTGCTTGAAGATCATTGGAAAGCTTAGACAGTTCCATTTCCTTATTGTGCTTATGGCGCGATTTAGTTAAAGAAGGAAAAAATTACATATGTAAATAAAGTGAAAAGAAATAATTTGATAATAAAAAGTGGTGTTTGATTTGAACGTTAAAACCTTACTTGAATGGGAACAAAAACACGATGCAAAAAATCAAACAATTAAGGGATATCAGGGAAATTTTAGGAAAAATAAATAATCCTTGATAACGAAAATATAACATTGATATTAGTACATTCTTTATTAAAGTAACGGTTGCGATTATTCAATAGTAGCAATTACTTCTTGTGCTAATGAAGCAGTTTAGTTGGATAAGAAGTATGAAAAAAAGTGTGGGAGAAATTATATGAAATATACTTGCCCTTGTTGTGGATATAGAACATTAGACGAAGAGCCACCAGGAACTTACGTTATATGTGGAATTTGTTTTTGGGAAGATGATGGAGTTCAATTCGATGACCCTGATTGTGAAGGAGGAGCTAATATTCCATCCTTAAGGCAAGCACAAAAAAACTTTATTCTATTTGGAGCTTGTGAAGAAAGGTGTATTGAGTTGGTAAGAAAACCAAATGGAAAAGACGAAAAAGATTCTAATTGGAAACGGTTATTATAGAGTAAGTAAGGAATTAGGATAAACGAGGGTGTTTTTTTATTGAAAAAGGAAATTTCAAAGGCTTTAAAACGTATAGAAGAGGATATTAAAAATGATGATTTGGGGAAAGCAAGGGATAGATTACACGGGTTAATATCAACATTTCCAAATGAATTAGAATTTCGTAAAAAGTTGGGAGATATTTATTTTGAGTTAAAATATCCTGCAATGGCTGGTCGATACTGGTATTTAGAAAAGAATAAGCCCCCAGTAATGGTACATGCGTGTATAGAATTTGAAAACTCTATGGGAAATGACATTAATAATATAGCAAGAGCTTTAAAGTATAAAGGCGATATTGAAATTTTGAAAGGACTGGAATTAGACCCAGCACTTTTATATAAAGTAAAAGAAAAATTAGTAGAAGAACCAGATGTTCCAACAGAACTTAAAGATAAATTAAATAAATCAATTGTTTTTGGTTGTCTTTCAATGACATTTTTAATAACTATTCTTGTATTTGTTGGAGCTGCTACAGTTCTTAGCTGGATTTTTTAAAATCAAAATCAGTTTTGCATTAGTGGATAATGGAAAGAAATTTTCTGCTAACGGGGTGCAATAGCTGTAAAGTAAGGCTGTATTTGACAGACTTTTTAGTAAGGATCCTGTAAAAAAAGTTTTAATCATAGCTTTAATTTAAGAAGAGGTAAATATTTTTAAAAGTATGGAGGAGTCACATTGGTTAATGAAGTAATTACAAATGCTAAAGAAATGATTCAAAGGTCTGGGACATCCACTAGGATAGCGACAGTTGAAGAAATAAATGATCTAAATGAAAAACTAGATACTAAACTTCCAGAATGGTTAATCGATTTAATGACTACGGTAGAAGTTTGTGATAGTGAATTGGTGGTTCCTTTTGATGCGGAAGATGAAGATCCCCAATTACGCATCGAATTCTTGAATCCGAAGTTTATTATTGAAGGATGTTTCGACGCTGTTCCTGGATGTGCAGTATATGAAAGCGGTTATATTTGTATCGGAGAAGAAATTGCTATTGGAGATGCATACGCAATAAATATACACGAAGGAAATAATCCTCCTGTATATTTATTAGATCATGAATATGGTGAAGAGACTGAGATGATCATTGAAAATAAACGAACTATTGTAAAAAAATTATCCGACCTTTTCCTAGTTGCGAGAATAAATAAATGAGTATCTGTGTACTTTTCTTCAACTAACGAGGGCGATTGTTTAATTAGCAATCGCAAATTGAGCTTTCAAAGCTGGTTAGTTCAATAAAGTGTACCCATAAATAGGGCTAAAAAGGATGGGGTCGAACTACTATAAAAATAAGTATCCTGGTTCCATATATGCAATCAGGGATGGGTAGAAATAGTACAGGAGAAGATAACAGGCAACCTTTTGTTTTCATGTGCTGAGTGTGAATCCATGTGGAGAAGCCCAAAGAAACAGATGAAGAAGATGAATTATTAATATTTGAGTCAGATGTAGAAATCCAACACCCAACTGATAAAGTTAATCAAACAAAAAAATGGGGAAAATATATCATAGAGAATTTATAAAACATTGCTAGTATTGTTATAGAGTGGGAAAAATACGTTCATCCAAGAATTTAGAAATAGACTCAAAATGAAATGATATTTTTTATAATTTTTAATAAAATAATGTTCCAAATGAAAGTTTGGTAATACTTTCAAAAGCCACGAGTGCTGTTAAATCAGTGTTTGTGGCTTTTTGTATGAATATTATCTATGCAAATTTTATTCAAAGGTATATGACCATTGTTACAATAAGACTTTTCAATACTTTGCAGAAAACACTGCAGGTTAGTTGAAGAGTGTTGTATGACTTCGAAATTTTGGTAATTAATGGAATTGGGTTTTTGGAGTGCTTAATCTATTTATGGTAAAATGTTACTAAAATAAAAGACGCATATGGGGGGAATACTATGAATCAAGCGGCTCAGGAATACTGGAATGAATATTGGAAAAATCAAAATCAACCACAGTCTGTTAGTGCATGGCAATTTGGAGCCGATCCTGATTATCTCGCGCAATTGGTGGTAGATGGAAGTAAAACTGCAACATGCTCAGGATATATTTTTTATGAACTGGAGAATGAACCACTGCCAACAACGAAAGATTACAGCATTATTTTAAACAACAATGATAAACCTGTAGCAATTATTAAAACCGTAGAAGTTACGCTAACTCCAATGAACGAGGTCACTGAAGAGTTCGCTATTGCAGAAGGTGAAGGAGATAGAACTTATAAATATTGGTGGGAAGCTCATGAAAAGTTCTTCAGAAATGAGTTAAACGCAATCGGACGTGAATTTTCAGAAGATATGCTCCTTGTTTGTGAGCGTTTTAAATTGGTGGATGTGAAGAAGGGGTAAAGATTTATTCTTAAACAATCGGGACTGTTTTTTTATAAGAATCGCTTTTCTTAATGAACTAACGGGAGCAAGAGTTTAAGATCAAGCTTACGAAGTTTTTATTTAGTTAGTATCATTTTCATTGTTACTTGTTGAGAGAAAGGGAGATTGACTTTGTTAATTGAAAGTGTAATAGACCATATATCGAGCCTTAAAGGGTATTCATCTATAAAAAAAGTCGAGAAAGGATACTCACCAGATGAAAAATACATAGTTACTGTCGGCAAAAATCAATACTTTATACGATTATCTGACATACAATATCACGAAAAACGAACCATCGAATTTTCATTGCTTCAAGCATTAGAAAAACAAGGTGCACAAACAAATAAAGCTATAGAATGTACTTTATTGAATGAGGCTAATCTTTCTGTCATGGTATTAAGCTTCATTGAAGGATACCCTGCAGATGAATTCATTTGGAATCTTTCTGATGTGGCGCAATTTAATATAGGTCTTGCTGCTGGGAAGGAATTAAGAAAAATTCATCAACTACATGCTCATTCCCCACAAACAATACACTGGGAAGAAGCTCAAAGAAAGAAATACAGTTTTTATTTAAATGAATATAAAAAAGGTAGCTATCAACTGCCAAAAGAGCATAAAATACTAAACTTTATTGAAAACAATTTCTACCTTCTTAAAGATCGACCTATAACCTTACTCCATGATGATTTTCATCTTGGTCATATCATCGTTCAAAATAACACGTACAATGGCGTAATTGATTTTAATGGTTATGATTTTGGTGACCCCTATCATGATTTTTATAATCTTTCTTTGTTTAGCAGAAGACATAGTATCCCATTTTGTATTGGACAAATAAATGGTTATTTTACAGAATCTCCAGACGATGCATTTTGGCGAATATATGCCCTTTATGCAGCGATGAATATCGTCTCTACGATTGTGTGGACGAAAAAATATGATGAACAATCTTTTGATGATGCATTGGAAAGAATCCATCTCATTTTAGAAGATCATGACTATTTTAATTTGGATCAACCATTATGGTATAAGTCCATACCAATTAAAAATGTTACAGGTTTATAAACGCCATCGTATATTTTTAAACTGAACTATATGAAAAAAATTTATTTCAGTTTTTATTTATGAGCAAAATCTACTCACCTCTTATTCAACTAACTAGGCAGGTTAGTTTTAGAGTGTTGTTTAACTTGTGTTCAATAATCGGGCCAAATTGTTGATGATCAACATTGCTGAAAATTAGATCATTTGAGATGCTTGGTATTAAGCAAACAGGCAGAATAGTGGAACAAGGGGATGAAAGGCGAGAGGGGATATTTATGACTTATAAGTTTGCGATGATGACTCAGGAACAAGCTGAGGATATTGCACATAATTGGCACTATGATGGAGAATATTCTTTTATGATATAGAAGCTGATGAAGAAGATTTAGTTGAATTTTTAGACCCAGAAACAAGAGGTAACTCAATGTTTGCAGTTTTGAAAGAGGATGAAATCATTGGTTTCTTCAGTGTTAACAAAGTAGCTTCTAATATTTATGATATAGGTTTAGGAATGAGGCCAGATTTGACTGGTGATGGTAGAGGGTTAGAATTTCTAAATGCAGGTATTGATTTTGTCCAATCAAGATTTACACCAGATAAAATTACATTATCAGTGGCAACTTTTAATCAAAGAGCGATAAAAGTATATAGAAAAATTGGGTTTAAAGATATTGATACATTTATGCAAGATACAAATGGTAGTACATATGAATTTCTAAGAATGGCTTATGAATGCTAATGTAAAGGTTCTTTTGTTCAATGAAAGGGCGGCGATTATTAAATTAGAGCAATCGCTTCTTGTTCTAACGGGACAGTTTAGTTGAAAGAGTATTATTTAACTAGTGTTCAACAATCGGGCCAATTAATAAAGTAATTCATTGTGAACATAGGAGTAATATGAAATAATTCCTGACAAAATGATTGGAGGAGAAAAAATGCAAGGCTTTAAACGCTACTTCTCGTTTGTAATTCTTATCTTGTTGTTAACAGGGTGTGTGGGAGTGGAAAAAGATAACACGTCCTCAAATATGAAAATAACTATTGAGCCATATAACATGAGTGAAAAAGAAAGTCTTCTTATTAGCAAATCGGGCGTAGGGCATATTGAATTTTTTAAACTAAATGGATCTTTAGCTGAGGATGATGATTTGCAAATCTCAGTGGAAGTATTTGAAAAAGGGAAGTTTAAAGAAGAATTGCTAAAGACCTGGGATGACCCCGGAAAAAATTATAAAGATATCCTCATCTCATTTGGAATAAGTGATTTTAACGATGAAGTTCGTCCCTTAAAATTGATATCTGGTATACCTTCTGGGCTTGCTACAACGAATTATTCAAATGACATGACGTCTTCTTCTTTTAGTAATTTAGTAGGCGAAAAGGTTGCTTTAAAGAAAAATAAACCTGTTTATTTAGCGGCATGGATAGGCACTACAAAAAATGAGCTGCGTTCTGTAGGAAGCGAAAATGGCGAATTACCTGCTGGCATTGAAGAAGCTGAGCTCGCATTTTTATACAGAGTATTATGGACTGATAAGGAAAAGAATTAACAGTAGCAGTGTAATCGGAATAAGGAGATACCAGTCCTGGCATTATAAATTGGGTTATTCAATTAACGTGCGCAATTGTTTAATCAGCGTCTCTGTTCTTATTAAACTAACTGGGGCTTTACTTCAATTAAGGAGTAGAGCCCTTTTCTACTTAAACTATAGGTTCAGGTTAACGCAAAAAAGTTTAAACTATTATGTTAAAGAAATATATATTATGGGCTTTGATATATTGTGGAGGTGGTCTAATTTGAAATTTTTATATGTAAATATTAAATGTGGTAATGCAACCTGTGTTTAAGAGATTAACGAGCAAAAATTTGAGTTTTATCCTACTATTTCAGATGCTCTCGGAGACTTTGTTTCATAGTTAGCATCAATACTTCCATTATGCAAATTAAGTTGGAAAAAGGGCGCTTTTCATAAAATCAATGGAGGTATTGAGTGGCATACTAGTCCTTATTTATTGCGTTGGGAATTTAAGCGTGATTTTGAAGACTTAGAAATTATCATTACAGAAGTTCAAAATCCTATTGCAAATAGAAAAATGAATCCTAATTTGCCTAAAAGGGTGTTAAAGACGAAATGCAACTTTGATGAATTTGTACTATGTGTAGTAAAAGAATAGGGCCGAATTATTAAACAAAGGGAATTTTAGGATACAGCCTAAGAGTGGTGAATTTCCACATTTCCAGTCGATGGATTCCTTACTTTGAAATATGCTTGTCTTTATAAAAAACTTTTGAAATTACAAAGAAGGACGGTGGAACATCACTTGATGAGGAACTTAATTTGTTGAATAAAAATATTGAGTGAAATGTAGAGTTAGAAAAGTTTTTGTAGAATTGTTCTTAAACAAACGGACACTTTACTTGCAGATCATTGAGTTGCATAGGCATCTCTTTTTCTTTATTGAACTAACGGCGCGGGTTAATGAAACAAATCTACTCAAATTACAAAATGCTACAATTATTAGTAGGGGTGGAGAATGAAAATCAGGAAAGAGAAAGAGAAAAAGAATGATAAGGGCGGCATTTTTAAAGACATACTTATTGAAATTCGAGATTCAATATTATTTGAAATAGTTTGGAACATCATAATGTTAATACCAAGAATGGTGTTTCGTTTAATCAAGAATATAATTTAACTAGTCTAAATGAGTGCGGTTTTTTAAAGGTTTCGCTTTTTTTTGTTTGCTTAACAAAGCAGATTGTGAAGTACAGTACTTAAAGTAACAGGTGCTTTACTTGAAGACCATTGAGCTGCTTGGACAGCTCTTTTTTCTTATTGTACGAACGAAGCAGGTTTGTTTAAGTACAAACTTTCACAAAGTTAGAAAAAAAGCCGAGCTCCGTATTTGGAAATGAACTGCACCCCAATTGTTAGACACAGCATCTAACAATTGGAGGTGTAGTTTTTTTATGACTAAATTTACGAGCGAGATAAAGTTAAAGATTATTCGA
>Ga0209676_1002415_pt1 | contig 13332 bp, 7 predicted proteins | sample AraplaCvi_mLB_r2_FD_184282 | JGI IMG/M metagenome (GOLD analysis project Ga0209676, IMG submission 184282) | Arabidopsis root microbial communities from North Carolina, USA - plate scrape MF_Cvi_mLB_r2 (SPAdes) (version 2) | ecosystem: Host-associated > Plants > Roots > Endosphere | place: USA...
CGAAAGGTATCTACGTCAAGCGCGTTACCCTGAGCACCACCATGGGCCCAGGTCTGGTCATCGATCAGAGCTCGCTGAACGTGTAAGAACATGGTGGCGCGACTTGTCGCGCCACCAGCAAAAATTGGGGTCCCTGCCTGGCGGGGGCTATCCAAGACCGTAGGCGGCGCAAGCCTTAAAACCCCAGCCCACGCAGATGGTGCTCCCGATTCGTTACCGAATCAGACACCAAAACGACATCCGGCTTCGGCCAGATGAAACGGTAAAAACCAGGAGTAAACCCGTGGCAATTAAACTCGAAGACAAGAAGGCCATCGTCGCTGAAGTCAACGAGGCTGCCAAAGTCGCTCTGTCCGCTGTCGTGGCTGATGCCCGTGGTGTGACTGTAGGCGCAATGACCGGACTCCGTAAAGAGGCCCGCGAAGCTGGCGTTTACGTACGTGTCGTACGTAACACCCTGCTGAAGCGCGCTGTTGAAGGCACCGAATTCTCGATCCTCAACGACGCGTTCAAAGGCCCGACCCTGATTGCTTTCTCCAACGAACACCCGGGCGCTGCTGCTCGTCTGTTCAAAGAGTTCGCCAAGGGTCAGGACAAGTTCGAGATCAAGGCAGCTGCGTTTGACGGCAAGTTCCTTGCCGCTAACCAGATCGACGTGCTGGCAACCCTGCCAACTCGCGACGAGGCTATCGCACAGCTGATGAGCGTAATCCAAGGTGCAACCAGCAAGCTGGCTCGTACCCTGGCAGCTCTGCGCGACCAGAAAGAAGCTGCTGCTGCCTAAGGCACGCGCAACTCTTTCAAAATCATACGTTTAATTTGATGGCTGCGTAGGCTGTCACCCCAATACAGGATTTAAGTCATGTCTCTGACTAACGAACAAATCATCGAAGCGATCGGCCAGAAAACCGTTCTGGAAATTGTTGAACTGATCAAAGCGATGGAAGAAACCTTCGGCGTTACCGCTGCTGCCGCTGTTGCTGCTGGCCCAGCTGTTGCTGCCGCTGCTGCTGAAGAGCAGACCGAGTTCAACGTCGTTCTAACCGAAGCTGGCGACAAGAAAGTAAACGTGATCAAGGCCGTTCGTGAACTGACCGGTCTGGGCCTGAAAGAAGCCAAAGAGAAAGTCGACGGCGCTCCTCAGGTTATCGCTGAAGGCGTTTCGAAAGAAGCCGCTGAAGACGCGAAGAAGAAGCTGGAAGAAGCTGGCGCTAAAGTCGAGCTGAAGTAATCTCGACCTTGCGACTCCAGTCCGAGCGTTGAGCGAAGGGCTGATGGCTGGTGGCTTATGCCACCGGCCTTTTTCCGTTATTGGTGGCCGGTCAGGCCGGCCCCGATAACAAGCTGCAAGACACCCATGTGGGTGGCGCAAACCAAGGGGTTTGCACGATTTTCTGGCTGCTCCCGCCGGGAGAAGCCAAACAAGCAGGTGACCAAGCTGGGGAACGCTGATGGCTTACTCATACACTGAGAAAAAACGTATCCGCAAGGACTTTAGCAAGTTGCCGGACGTCATGGATGTGCCTTACCTCCTGGCCATCCAGCTGGATTCGTATCGCGAATTCCTGCAAGCGGGAGCATCCAAGGATCAGTTCCGCGACGTCGGCCTGCACGCGGCCTTCAAATCGGTATTCCCGATCATCAGCTACTCCGGCAATGCTGCCCTGGAGTACGTAGGCTATCGCCTGGGCGAACCCGCCTTCGATGTGAAGGAATGTGTCCTGCGTGGCGTGACCTTCGCGGTCCCACTGCGGGTCAAGGTGCGCCTGATCATCTTCGACAAGGAATCGTCGAACAAAGCGATCAAGGACATCAAAGAGCAAGAAGTCTACATGGGTGAAATCCCCCTGATGACTGAGAACGGTACCTTCGTTATCAACGGTACCGAGCGTGTGATCGTTTCCCAGCTGCACCGTTCGCCTGGTGTGTTCTTTGACCACGACCGTGGCAAGACTCACAGCTCCGGCAAGCTGCTGTACTCCGCTCGCATCATCCCTTACCGCGGTTCCTGGCTGGACTTCGAGTTCGACCCGAAGGACTGCGTGTTCGTACGTATCGACCGTCGCCGCAAACTGCCGGCCTCGGTGCTGCTGCGTGCCCTGGGTTACAGCACTGAAGAAGTGCTGAACACCTTCTACACCACCAACGTCTTCCACATTTCCGGCGAGAAACTCAGCCTGGAACTGGTGCCGCAGCGTCTGCGTGGTGAGGTTGCGGTCATGGATATCCATGACGAAACCGGTAAAGTCATCGTCGAGCAAGGCCGCCGTATTACCGCGCGCCACATCAACCAGCTCGAGAAGGCCGGCGTCAAGCAGCTGGACGTTCCCATGGAATACGTCCTGGGCCGCACTACCGCCAAGGCTATCGTGCATCCGGCTACCGGCGAGATCCTGGCCGAATGCAACACCGAGATGACCACCGAACTGCTGATCAAGGTCGCCAAGGCACAGGTCGTCCGTATCGAGACCCTGTACACCAACGACATCGATTGCGGTCCGTTCATCTCCGATACCCTGAAGATCGACACCACCAGCAACCAGCTGGAAGCGCTGGTCGAGATCTACCGCATGATGCGTCCTGGCGAGCCGCCAACCAAGGATGCTGCCGAGACCCTGTTCAACAACCTGTTCTTCAGCGCCGAGCGTTACGACCTGTCCGCCGTTGGCCGCATGAAGTTCAACCGTCGTATCGGTCGTACCGAGATCGAAGGTTCGGGCGTGCTGAGCAAGGAAGATATCGTCGAGGTTCTGAAGACCCTGGTCGACATCCGTAACGGCAAAGGCATCGTCGACGACATCGACCACCTGGGTAACCGTCGTGTACGTTGCGTCGGCGAGATGGCCGAGAACCAGTTCCGCGTTGGCCTGGTGCGCGTCGAGCGCGCGGTCAAGGAACGCCTGTCGATGGCGGAAAGCGAAGGCCTGATGCCGCAAGACCTGATCAACGCCAAGCCGGTTGCGGCGGCGGTGAAAGAGTTCTTCGGTTCCAGCCAGCTGTCCCAGTTCATGGACCAGAACAACCCGCTCTCCGAGATCACCCACAAGCGCCGCGTCTCCGCACTCGGCCCAGGCGGTCTGACCCGTGAGCGTGCCGGCTTCGAAGTCCGTGACGTACACCCGACCCACTACGGCCGCGTGTGCCCGATCGAGACCCCTGAAGGTCCGAACATCGGCCTGATCAACTCCCTGGCAGCTTATGCCCGCACCAACCAGTACGGCTTCCTGGAAAGCCCGTACCGCGTGGTGAAGGAAGGCGTGGTCAGCGACGACATCGTGTTCCTGTCGGCCATTGAAGAAGCGGATCACGTCATCGCCCAGGCTTCGGCCGCGATGAACGAGAAGAAGCAGCTGATCGATGAGCTGGTAGCTGTTCGTCACCTGAACGAATTCACCGTCAAGGCGCCGGAAGACGTCACCCTGATGGACGTTTCGCCGAAGCAGGTAGTTTCGGTCGCTGCGTCGCTGATTCCGTTCCTCGAGCACGACGACGCCAACCGTGCGTTGATGGGTTCGAACATGCAGCGTCAGGCTGTACCGACCCTGCGTGCCGACAAGCCGCTGGTAGGTACCGGCATGGAGCGCAACGTTGCCCGTGACTCCGGTGTCTGCGTGGTTGCTCGCCGCGGTGGTGTGATCGATTCGGTCGATGCCAGCCGTATCGTTGTTCGCGTTGCCGACGACGAAGTGGAAACCGGCGAAGCAGGTGTGGATATCTACAACCTGACCAAGTACACCCGTTCGAACCAGAACACCTGCATCAACCAGCGTCCGCTGGTGAGCAAGGGTGACAAGATTCAGCGTGGCGATATCATGGCCGACGGCCCGTCCACCGACATGGGTGAACTGGCACTGGGTCAGAACATGCGCATCGCGTTCATGGCGTGGAACGGCTTCAACTTCGAAGACTCCATCTGCCTGTCCGAGCGTGTGGTTCAGGAAGACCGTTTCACCACTATCCACATCCAGGAACTGACCTGTGTGGCGCGTGACACCAAGCTTGGCCCAGAGGAAATCACTGCGGACATCCCGAACGTGGGTGAAGCCGCACTGAACAAGCTGGACGAAGCCGGTATCGTCTACGTGGGTGCCGAAGTCGGCGCTGGCGACATCCTGGTCGGCAAGGTCACGCCAAAAGGCGAAACCCAGCTGACTCCGGAAGAAAAACTGCTGCGCGCAATCTTCGGTGAGAAGGCCAGCGACGTTAAGGACACCTCCCTGCGCGTGCCGACCGGCACCAAGGGTACCGTCATCGACGTACAGGTCTTCACCCGTGATGGCGTCGAGCGCGACAGCCGCGCCCTGGCCATCGAGAAGATGCAGCTGGACGAGATCCGCAAGGACCTCAACGAAGAGTTCCGCATCGTCGAAGGTGCAACCTTCGAACGTCTGCGTTCCGCCCTGAACGGCCAGGTGGTCGACGGTGGCGCGGGCCTGAAGAAAGGCACCGTGATCACTGACGAAGTGCTGGACGGTCTGGAGCACGGCCAGTGGTTCAAACTGCGCATGGCCGAAGATGCACTGAACGAGCAGCTGGAAAAGGCTCAGCAGTACATTGTCGATCGTCGCCGTCTGCTGGACGACAAGTTCGAAGACAAGAAGCGCAAGCTGCAGCAGGGTGATGACCTGGCACCGGGCGTACTGAAGATCGTCAAGGTCTACCTGGCAATCCGCCGTCGCATCCAGCCGGGTGACAAGATGGCCGGTCGTCACGGTAACAAGGGTGTTGTCTCGGTCATCATGCCGGTTGAAGACATGCCGCACGACGCCAACGGTACTCCGGTCGACGTCGTACTGAACCCGCTGGGCGTACCTTCGCGTATGAACGTTGGTCAGATCCTCGAAACCCACCTGGGCCTGGCGGCCAAGGGGCTGGGCGAGAAGATCGACCGCATGATCGAAGAGCAGCGCAAGGCCGCTGAGCTGCGCGTGTTCCTGACCGAGGTCTACAACGAGATCGGTGGTCGTCAGGAAAACCTCGACGAGTTCACCGACGAAGAGATCCTGGCCCTGGCCCACAACCTGAAGAAGGGCGTGCCAATGGCTACCCCGGTCTTCGACGGTGCCAAGGAGCGCGAGATCAAGGCCATGCTGAAGCTGGCCGACCTGCCAGAGAGCGGCCAGATGGTGCTGTTCGATGGCCGTACCGGCAACAAGTTCGAGCGTCCTGTGACCGTTGGTTACATGTACATGCTCAAGCTGAACCACTTGGTGGACGACAAGATGCACGCGCGTTCCACTGGTTCCTACAGCCTGGTTACCCAGCAGCCGCTGGGTGGTAAGGCGCAGTTCGGTGGTCAGCGTTTCGGGGAGATGGAAGTGTGGGCGCTGGAAGCATACGGCGCGGCATACACCCTGCAAGAAATGCTCACAGTGAAGTCGGACGACGTGAACGGCCGTACCAAGATGTACAAGAACATCGTGGATGGCGATCACCGTATGGAGCCGGGCATGCCCGAGTCCTTCAACGTGTTGATCAAAGAGATCCGTTCGCTCGGTATCGATATCGATCTGGAAACCGAATAACACGTGACGCGAAGGGGAGTGGGGCAGGTAATGCCCGCTCCCTGCTCCGCCAGGAGGAAAGGCCTTGAAAGACCTACTGAATTTGCTGAAAAACCAGGGTCAAGTCGAAGAGTTCGACGCCATCCGCATCGGTCTGGCGTCGCCTGAAATGATCCGTTCGTGGTCGTTCGGTGAAGTTAAGAAGCCGGAAACCATCAACTACCGTACGTTCAAGCCTGAGCGTGACGGCCTGTTCTGCGCCAAGATCTTTGGCCCAGTCAAGGACTACGAGTGCCTGTGCGGCAAGTACAAGCGCCTCAAGCACCGCGGTGTGATCTGCGAGAAGTGCGGCGTTGAAGTTGCCCTGGCCAAGGTTCGTCGTGAGCGCATGGCGCACATCGAACTGGCCTCGCCGGTTGCCCACATCTGGTTCCTGAAGTCGCTGCCGTCCCGTATCGGCCTGCTGATGGACATGACCCTGCGTGACATCGAGCGCGTGCTCTACTTCGAGAGCTACGTCGTTATCGACCCGGGCATGACCACCCTGGAAAAGGGCCAGCTGCTGAACGACGAGCAGTACTTCGAAGCGCTGGAAGAGTTCGGTGACGACTTCGACGCCCGCATGGGTGCCGAGGCTGTCCGCGAGCTGCTGCACGCTATCGACCTGGAGCACGAGATCGGTCGCCTGCGCGAAGAAATTCCGCAGACCAACTCGGAAACCAAGATCAAGAAGCTGTCCAAGCGCCTGAAGCTGATGGAAGCGTTCCAGGGTTCGGGCAACCTGCCTGAGTGGATGGTCCTGACCGTCCTGCCAGTGCTGCCGCCGGACCTGCGTCCGCTGGTTCCGCTGGATGGCGGCCGCTTCGCGACCTCCGACCTGAACGACCTGTATCGTCGGGTGATCAACCGTAACAACCGTCTGAAGCGCCTGCTGGATCTGTCGGCGCCGGACATCATCGTGCGCAACGAAAAGCGCATGCTGCAGGAAGCGGTCGACGCCCTGCTGGACAACGGCCGTCGCGGTCGAGCCATCACTGGCTCGAACAAGCGTCCGCTGAAGTCCCTGGCCGACATGATCAAAGGTAAGCAAGGTCGCTTCCGTCAGAACCTGCTCGGTAAGCGTGTGGACTACTCCGGCCGTTCGGTAATTACCGTAGGCCCGACCCTGCGTCTGCACCAGTGCGGTCTGCCGAAGAAGATGGCCCTTGAGCTGTTCAAGCCGTTCATTTTCGGCAAGCTGGAAATGCGTGGTCTGGCGACCACCATCAAGGCTGCCAAGAAGATGGTCGAGCGCGAGCTGCCAGAGGTTTGGGACGTGCTCGCCGAGGTGATCCGCGAACACCCCGTGCTGCTCAACCGTGCACCGACCCTGCACCGTCTGGGTATCCAGGCCTTTGAACCGGTTCTGATCGAAGGTAAGGCTATCCAGCTGCACCCGCTGGTCTGTGCCGCGTACAACGCCGACTTCGACGGTGACCAGATGGCCGTTCACGTGCCGCTGACGCTGGAAGCCCAGCTCGAAGCGCGCGCGCTGATGATGTCGACCAATAACATCCTGTCGCCAGCCAACGGTGAGCCAATCATCGTTCCGTCGCAGGACGTGGTACTGGGTCTGTATTACATGACCCGTGAAGCCATCAACGCCAAGGGCGAAGGTCGCGTATTCGCCGACCTGCAGGAAGTCGACCGCGTATTCCGCGCCGGCGAGGCTGCCCTGCACGCGAAAATCAAGGTTCGTATCAACGAAACCGTGAAAGAGCGTGACGGCTCCGTGGTCAAGAACACCCGCATCGTCGACACCACCGTCGGCCGTGCGCTGTTGTTCCAGGTTGTACCGGCAGGCCTGCCGTACGACGTGGTCAACCAGCCAATGAAGAAGAAGGCGATCTCCAAGCTGATCAACCAGTGCTACCGCGTGGTTGGCCTGAAAGAGACCGTTATCTTCGCTGACCAGCTGATGTACACCGGCTTTGCCTACTCGACCATTTCCGGCGTTTCCATCGGTGTTAACGACTTCGTTATCCCGGACGAGAAAGCCCGCATCATCGGTAACGCTACCGACGAAGTGAAGGAAATCGAGAGCCAGTACGCCTCCGGCCTGGTAACCCAGGGCGAGAAGTACAACAAGGTCATCGACTTGTGGTCCAAGGCGAACGACGAAGTGTCCAAGGCGATGATGGCCAACCTCTCGAAAGAGAAGGTCATCGACCGCGAGGGCAAGGAAGTCGAGCAAGAGTCCTTCAACTCGATGTACATGATGGCTGACTCCGGTGCGCGTGGTTCGGCAGCCCAGATCCGTCAGCTGGCCGGTATGCGTGGCCTGATGGCCAAGCCGGACGGCTCGATCATCGAGACGCCGATCACCGCGAACTTCCGTGAAGGCCTGAGCGTACTTCAGTACTTCATCTCGACTCACGGTGCTCGTAAGGGTCTGGCGGATACCGCACTGAAGACCGCTAACTCCGGTTACCTGACTCGTCGTCTGGTAGACGTTGCCCAGGATCTGGTAGTGACCGAGATCGACTGCGGCACCGACCAGGGCCTGCTGATGACGCCGCACATCGAAGGCGGCGACGTTGTAGAGCCGCTGGGTGAGCGCGTACTGGGTCGTGTCATCGCGCGTGACGTGTTCAAGCCAGGCACCGAGGACGTCATTGTTCCTGCCGGTACTCTGGTAGACGAGCAGTGGGTCGAGTTCATCGAGCTGAACAGCATCGACGAAGTGATCGTGCGTTCGCCGATCAACTGCGAAACCCGCTACGGCATCTGCGCCAAGTGCTACGGTCGTGACCTGGCTCGTGGTCACCAGGTGAACATCGGTGAAGCTGTCGGCGTTATCGCTGCCCAGTCGATCGGTGAGCCAGGTACCCAGCTGACCATGCGTACGTTCCACATCGGTGGTGCTGCAAGCCGTACCTCGGCTGCTGACAGCGTCCAGGTGAAGAACGGCGGTATGGTGCGTCTGCACAACCTGAAGCAGGTAGAGCGTGCCGATGGCAACCTGGTTGCCGTATCGCGTTCGGGCGAGCTGGCCATTGCCGATGAATTCGGTCGTGAGCGTGAGCGCTACAAGCTGCCTTACGGTGCGGTGATTTCGGTCAAGGAAGGTGACAAGGTCGAAGCTGGCGCCATCGTCGCCAAGTGGGACCCGCACACCCACCCGATCGTTACCGAGCTGAAAGGTACCGTGACCTTCGTGGGCATGGAAGAAGGCATCACCATCAAGCGTCAGACCGACGAATTGACCGGTTTGACCAACATTGAAGTTCTGGACGTCAAGGATCGCCCTGCCGCAGGCAAGGAAATCCGTCCTGCAATCAAGATGGTCGATGCTGCAGGCAAGGATCTGTACCTGCCAGGTACCGACGTACCTGCCCAGTACTTCCTGCCGGCCAACGCCCTCGTCGGCGTGGCTGACGGTGCCCAGATCGGTGTCGGTGACGTTATCGCGCGTATCCCGCAAGAAACGTCGAAGACCCGTGACATCACCGGTGGTCTGCCACGCGTTGCCGACCTGTTCGAAGCGCGCCGTCCGAAAGAAGCCTCGATTCTGGCTGAAGTCAGCGGCACCATCGCGTTCGGTAAGGAAACCAAGGGCAAGCGTCGTCTGGTCATCACTCCGACCGACGGTAGCGATCCGTACGAAGAGCTGATTCCGAAGTGGCGCCACCTGAACGTCTTCGAAGGCGAACAGGTAAACCGCGGCGAAGTTATCTCCGACGGCCCGAGCGATCCGCACGACATCCTGCGCCTGCTGGGTGTGAGCGCGCTGGCGAAATACATCGTCAACGAGATCCAGGACGTTTACCGTCTGCAAGGCGTTAAGATCAACGACAAGCACATCGAGACCATCCTGCGTCAGATGCTGCGCAAGGTCGAGATCACCGAGTCGGGCGACTCCAGCTTCATCAAGGGCGACCAGATGGAACTGACTCAGGTACTGGTAGAGAACGAGCGTCTCGCCGCCGAGGACAAGTTCATCTCCAAGTTCTCCCGCGTGCTGCTGGGTATCACCAAGGCCTCGCTGTCGACCGAGTCGTTCATCTCCGCGGCTTCCTTCCAGGAAACCACCCGCGTACTGACCGAAGCGGCGGTAACCGGCAAGCGCGACTACCTGCGCGGCCTGAAAGAGAACGTGGTCGTGGGTCGTCTGATCCCGGCCGGTACCGGTCTGGCCTACCACAGCGAGCGCAAGCGTCGCCGTGATGCCGACAAGCCGCTGCGTGTAAGCGCCAGTGAGGTGGAAGCCGCACTGACCGAAGCGCTGAATTCCAGCGGTAACTAAGTACAGGGCAGGGCCCCGGCAAGCCCCGAGCGGTCATCGACGACATGAAATGTTGCCGATGATCGGGCGGGGAGGGCCGGGGCCTCGTCTTGACTGGGTGCAAGATCCTCTTTAGACTTTTGTACCCTTAAATTTGGTGAGGCTCCGTCTCGCCAATTTTTGGCTTTCTTGCAAGACAATAGAGTCGCAAGACAATCAGTGGAGCTAGTAGATGGCAACTATCAACCAGCTGGTACGTCAGCCGCGTAAGCGTTCGGTCGAGAAGTCCGACGTTCCTGCGCTGCAGAACTGCCCGCAGCGTCGTGGCGTGTGCACCCGTGTGTACACCACCACGCCGAAAAAACCTAACTCGGCACTGCGTAAAGTATGCCGTGTGCGTCTGACCAACGGTTTCGAGGTTTCCTCGTACATCGGCGGTGAAGGCCACAACCTGCAAGAGCACAGCGTCGTCCTGATCCGTGGCGGCCGTGTAAAAGACTTGCCAGGTGTTCGTTACCACACCGTTCGCGGCTCTCTGGATACTTCGGGCGTTAAAGGCCGTAACCAGGGTCGTTCGAAGTACGGTACCAAGCGTCCGAAGTAATCGGTCGTTTGCAGACATCCATTTATTTGTGTCGATAAGAGTAAGGTCGGGCAGGGGTCGAATGACCTGGTCCCGGGCTAACCTGAAGACCGTTTGAGGGCTTATCATGCCAAGACGTCGTGTAGCAGCAAAACGTGAGATCCTTGACGATCCGAAGTACGGATCCCAGATTCTCGCCAAGTTCATGAACCACGTGATGGAAAGCGGCAAGAAGGCCGTAGCCGAGCGCATCGTTTACGGTGCCCTGGATACCGTCAAAGCACGCAAGAACAGCGACCCCCTGGAAATCTTCGAGAAAGCTCTCGACGCCATCGCTCCGCTGGTCGAAGTTAAGTCCCGTCGTGTCGGCGGTGCCACTTACCAGGTTCCGGTTGAAGTTCGTCCATCCCGTCGTAACGCTCTGGCAATGCGCTGGCTCGTAGACTACGCCCGCAAGCGCGGCGAGAAGTCGATGGCTCTGCGCCTGGCCGGCGAACTGCTGGATGCTGCTGAAGGCAAGGGTGCTGCAGTCAAGAAGCGTGAAGACGTGCACCGTATGGCCGAGGCCAACAAAGCGTTCTCGCACTACCGCTTCTAATTCAAGCATCAATCATTTTGCGAGGGCTTTATGGCTCGTACTACAGCAATTAACCGCTACCGTAACATCGGTATCTGCGCCCACGTTGACGCGGGCAAGACTACCACTACCGAGCGGATCCTGTTCTACACAGGTCTGAGCCACAAGATGGGCGAGGTGCACGACGGCGCCGCGACCACCGACTGGATGGTGCAGGAGCAGGAGCGCGGTATCACCATTACCTCCGCTGCCGTTACCACCTTCTGGAAAGGTTCCCGTGGTCAGTACGACAACTACCGCGTAAACGTCATCGATACCCCTGGCCACGTTGACTTCACCATTGAAGTAGAGCGTTCGCTGCGTGTACTCGACGGCGCGGTCGTTGTGTTCTGCGGTACTTCCGGCGTTGAGCCACAGTCCGAAACCGTATGGCGTCAGGCCAACAAGTACGGCGTTCCACGTGTTGTCTACGTGAACAAGATGGACCGTGCCGGTGCCAACTTCCTGCGCGTTGTCGGGCAGATCAAGAACCGCCTGGGTCACACCCCGGTTCCGGTCCAGCTGGCTATCGGTGCAGAAGACGACTTCCAGGGTCAGGTCGACCTGATCAAGATGAAAGCCATCTACTGGAACGAAGACGACAAGGGCACCACCTACCGCGAGGAAGAGATTCCTGCGGATATGGTCGAGCTGGCTAACGAATGGCGCAACAACATGGTTGAAGCCGCCGCCGAAGCCAGCGAAGAGCTGATGAACAAGTACCTTGAAGAAGGTGAGCTGACCGTCGAAGAAATCAAGGCAGGCCTGCGCGCGCGCACCCTGGCCAGCGAGATCGTTCCGGCTGTCTGCGGTTCGTCGTTCAAGAACAAGGGCGTTCCCCTGGTTCTCGACGCCGTTATCGACTTCCTGCCTGCTCCGACCGAGATCCCGGCGATCAAGGGTATCCACCCTGACCTGATCGACGTGCCGAAGGACGAAGTCAAGCCTGAGCAGTTCGACGAGCGTCACGCTGACGACAACGAGCCGTTCTCGGCCCTGGCGTTCAAGATTGCCACCGACCCGTTCGTTGGTACTCTGACCTTCGTTCGCGTTTATTCGGGCTTCCTGACCTCCGGTGACTCCGTCATCAACTCGGTCAAGGGCAAGAAAGAGCGCGTTGGTCGTATGGTGCAGATGCACGCCAACCAGCGTGAAGAAATCAAGGAAGTACGTGCAGGCGACATCGCTGCTCTGATCGGCATGAAGGACGTCACCACCGGTGACACCCTGTGCAACGCCGACAAGCCGATCATCCTCGAGCGTATGGACTTCCCTGAGCCTGTGATTTCGCTCTCCGTAGAGCCGAAAACCAAGGCCGACCAGGAGAAGATGGGTATCGCACTGGGCAAGCTGGCCCAGGAAGACCCGTCGTTCCGCGTCAAGACCGATGAAGAAACCGGTCAGACCATCATCTCCGGTATGGGTGAGCTGCACCTGGACATCCTCGTTGACCGCATGAAGCGCGAGTTCAACGTCGAAGCCAACATCGGCAAGCCGCAGGTTTCGTACCGCGAGAAGATCACCAAGTCCAACGTCGAGATCGAAGGCAAGTTCGTTCGTCAGTCGGGCGGTCGTGGTCAGTTCGGTCACTGCTGGATCCGTTTCTCGGAGCCGGATCAGGACGACAAGGGCAACATCACCGAAGGTCTGGTGTTCTCCAACGAAGTCGTTGGTGGTGTAATTCCTAAGGAATACATCCCTGCGATCCAGAAGGGTATCGAAGAGCAGATGAAAAACGGCGTTGTTGCCGGTTATCCTCTGATCGGCCTGAAGGCCGCGGTATTCGACGGTTCGTACCACGACGTCGACTCCAACGAAATGGCGTTCAAGATCGCTGCTTCGATGGCAACCAAGCAACTGGCCCAGAAGGGCGGTGGCGTGGTTCTCGAGCCGATCATGAAGGTCGAAGTTGTAACCCCGGAAGACTACCTGGGTGACGTGATGGGTGACCTGAACCGTCGTCGTGGTCTGGTCCAGGGTATGGATGAGTCGGTCTCTGGCCGTGTCGTCCGCGCTGAAGTTCCGCTCGGAGAGATGTTCGGTTACGCAACCGACGTTCGTTCCATGTCTCAGGGTCGCGCAAGCTACTCCATGGAATTCTCCAAATACGCCGAAGCTCCGTCGAACATCGTCGAAGCACTCGTTAAAAAACAAGGCTAATCCCCTTTAGGCAAGAGGTTCACTGTCGTGGCTAAAGAAAAATTTGATCGTTCCCTTCCCCACGTTAACGTCGGCACCATCGGCCACGTTGACCACGGTAAGACCACTCTGACCGCAGCTCTGACTCGCGTCTGCTCCGAAGTTTTCGGTTCGGCAGTCGTTGAGTTCGACAAGATCGACTCGGCTCCGGAAGAAAAAGCGCGCG
>Ga0209676_1002416_pt1 | contig 13328 bp, 13 predicted proteins | sample AraplaCvi_mLB_r2_FD_184282 | JGI IMG/M metagenome (GOLD analysis project Ga0209676, IMG submission 184282) | Arabidopsis root microbial communities from North Carolina, USA - plate scrape MF_Cvi_mLB_r2 (SPAdes) (version 2) | ecosystem: Host-associated > Plants > Roots > Endosphere | place: USA...
GCAACAAATGTTTTAACTGTGCGAAAGCGAAGCGGCAGCAACAAATGTTTTAACTGTGCGAAAGCGAAGCGGCAGCAACAAATGTTTTAACTGTGCGAAAGCGAAGCGGCAGCAACAAAGCGCCCAGCCTGCACATTATGATGACGAACCAAAATCTAGGTATATTATTAATTATTTATGCTAAGACGTAACCGATTGGGCAAAAGGAGGAAATAACTATGAGCAATGTACCGACAGAAAATAAGACGAAAACAATGAAGGAACAAATTTTAGCAGGTGGCCTGCCAAAATATCACGATAAAAATGCACAACAAGGAAAGCTATTTGTACGTGAACGACTCGAATTATTATTAGATGATGGGCTTCAATCAGAAGATGGCTTGTATGCGAACTGCTTAGCAGGAGACCTACCAGCAGATGGCGTTATCACAGGAATCGGTAAAATCCATGGTCGTACTGTTTGTATTTTAGCAAATGATTCGACGATTAAAGCTGGCTCTTGGGGTAAACGTACAGTAGAAAAAATGATTCGTATTCAAGAAACAGCTGAAAAGCTAAATTGCCCATTACTGTATCTAGTCGATTCAGCAGGTGCACGTATTACTGACCAATTAGAAATGTTTCCGGGTCGCAGAGGAGCAGGACGCATTTTCTATAATCAGGTAAAGCTTTCAGGTAAAATTCCTCAAATATGCTTACTGTTTGGCCCTTCTGCGGCAGGCGGTGCCTATATCCCTGCATTTTGCGATATCGTCGTCATGGTAGAGGGCAACGCATCGATGTATTTAGGGTCTCCTCGTATGGCGGAAATGGTTATAGGCGAGAAGGTAGATTTGGAAACGATGGGTGGGGCAAAAATGCACTGTTCTGTTTCTGGTTGTGGAGATGTGCTTGCTAAATCGGAACAGGAAGCTATTTCCTATGCTCGTAAATACTTGAGCTATTTCCCGAATAACTATGCAGAGCGTAGTAAGGTAGAAGCTCCAAAACCACCAGCTTCATTTGAAAAATCGATTGATGAGCTAATACCGAAAAATCAAAACGTTCCTTTTGATATGTATAAGCTAATTGAACGCATTATTGATGAAGATTCGTTTTGTGAAGTAAAAAAATTATTCGCTCCTGAATTAATTACAGGGCTAGGGCGCATTAATGGGCAATCCGTTGGAATTATCGCCAATCAACCGCGCGTAAAGGGGGGTGTTTTGTTCCACGATTCAGCTGATAAAGCTGCAAAGTTCATTTCACTTTGTGATGCGTTTAATATTCCGCTTCTTTTCCTTGCCGATGTACCAGGCTTTATGATTGGTACGCAGGTTGAAAAAGCAGGAATAATACGCCATGGTGCGAAAATGATTTTTGCAATGAGCGAGGCAAACGTTCCTAAATTAACGGTCATTGTTCGGAAGGCATACGGTGCAGGGCTGTATGCAATGGCAGGTCCTGCTTTTGAGCCAGACTGCTGTATTGCATTATCCAATGCACAAATTGCTGTAATGGGCCCTGAAGCCGCAGTTAACGCAGTATATGCCAATAAAATTGCTGAACTCCCAAAAGAGGATCAGGCAAGCTTTATCGCAGAGAAACGCAAGGAATACCAAGAGGAAATCGATGTCTATCGTCTAGCTTCAGAGCTGATCATAGATGATGTTATTGAGCCAAATGATTTAAGAAAAGCACTTGAATCACGTTTAGAGCTTTACATGTCAAAATATTTATTATTCTCGGAACGTAAACATGGAGTAAATCCAGTATAAATGAAAAAAAGCTCTTATTGTAACGGGTTCGGTAGATGAGTACAAAAAAACTAAATGGAACTATAAAAAGAAGTTCGATTCGCATATGAATTGGACTTCTTTTATTTATTGATATATAAGGGTTCTTACGGCTTTAGTAGATAAATTAACAGCATAATTTGCAAACCTATTAGCAAGAGGCTGCTGTTCAGTAAACAGTATTTGAAACTATCCATTTTAGTTATGTGTTATTTTGATAAAATGTTCATTCATTAAACTTTTCCCAAACATATTACATAAAATTAATTAAAAAAATTAAAAAATTTAAGCCAAATCACGCTGCCGCTTGTCTAATAGATGAAAACCAAAACGAAAGGAGGGATTAAGATGAAACTTGAACGTTTAGTAAAGAAAGCACAAAAAGGTGATGATAAAGCCTATTTAATGCTTTTCCAACAGTACGAAACGGATATTTATAGAATGGCTTATGTCTATGTAAAAAATAAAGAAGATGCATTAGATCTCGTTCAAGAAGTGGCCTACCAATCATTTAAGAAAATCAGTACATTGAAAAAAACAGAGTATTTTAAGACTTGGCTCATGAAAATTACGATTAATTGTGCATTGAACTTAATCAATAAAAATAAAAAGGTAATTCCGCTAAATTCAAACTTTGAAGTGCTTATTGGGTCAGAAGATGAAGATATTGCACTTACTGTATCTTTACACGAACTGATTGATACTTTAAAAGAGGATGAAAAGAGTGTCATTTTACTAAAATATTACGATGATCGTACATTAAAGGAAATTTCAGAGATATTAGACATCCCACTAGGAACCGTAAAATCTGTCCTATACCGTGCTTTGGGCAAGCTTTGTCAAAATTTAAAGGAGGTAGGTAACTATGGATAATCACCTTAAGCAAGAGCTATCAAAAATAGAAATACCCGTAGAAATTCATGATAGAAGTAAGTTGGGAATTAATAAAGCAAAGTCTGAAATGGGGGGCAAACTGAATCGTTTTGTAAAAAAACGATTGGCAATAGCTGTTATTTCTGCTTGTTTAATGATTCCAACAGGTGCATTTGCTTATCAAGCATTACTTGCCGATGATTTATATGGTTCATTTGATAATTTAAAAAAACATGCGATAAATGTCACGATGGAAAATTATTTATTATTTAATGCAAAACTAGATCAAGCGAAAGGCGACCTAGGAAAAGAAGAGTTTAAACAATTTAAAAATAAATTAAGTGTATTTACAAGCGCAAAAATTGAATATGGCGATAAAAATGGAAACATAGATTATTCTCATCTCCCTGCAGAACAATTAGAAAAAATTAAAGTAGCATTGTCCGAAATTCAACCATTCTTTGATAAATTAAAGGGACTACCATCAAGCAAAGAGATTTTAACTTCTGAAGAGTATGAACAATACATTCAAGCCTTATTAGACAATGAAACGATTAGGGCACAATTAGGGGTATCAGGTGCACTGGATGTCACTTCAATTCCTGCAGAGTCACAAGAGAAATTCATTAAAGCTCAAGAATACTTAAACTATGTAAATGAAAAACAAATTGGAAATTGAATGATAGATTGAAGACAGCTGGGTAATAAAACATACCAAGGTAATTTCATTTTGCTTTACTTGCTATGAAGATGATGATTTACCTAAGTAATTCTGAAAACTTTCAAATTGCCTGTTGAAATAATCTTAAATTGTGACGATTCCATTTTGGAATTTATCCAAAAACCGCCTTTGTGTGTGTATGTTATTTAAATGGGGTTAATTGAAAAAGGAGCGATATCCGCTCTTTTTTTATTATTCTTAATGCATTTTTTTTGCGTATTCAGTTGTTGTTCTTTACGTTACTTACCATTTTGTACCTCTCAACCGAAGCCGTTAAGTTAATTGAGGCAGGTTTTTTATTTTGGGCTTTGAAATGTTAAATTCTCTTTTCTAGTCGAATCCAGACAGACATGAAGGTTACACAATTTGCGATAGTATGCTATAACTCTTTATCCATCTTATTATTACCACTTGCTTAGGGAAGCGGGGAATATTAAAATTATGTGAGGATTTAGGGAAGTAGGTGGTATAGGCATGACAAAAAATAGTATACATAGTGGAGCCAAGCTACCGTTACCTTATCGTTCATTAATAGATACATATTATTTACAGATAAAGATAGCAGGGTGGATCTTTTTTTGTATTTATTCAGTAATAGCTTTTTATAAACTAGTCATTGATCGTCTTGTGAATGTAGTCTTTATGTTATTCAATGGCGAATACTCTCTTGGTGAATTAGGGCTGTTTGATTATAGTAGCTGGCGATTAACGACAAATTCTATTCCCTTTGATACAATTCTCCGCTATATAAATTACGCTCAGTATTTTAATGTTGATATCATTATTATTAATTTACTCGGCAATTTATTAATATTTACCCCAATGGGCTTTTTACTACCACTATTATCAAAAAAGTGTCGCAAAGCTTGGATCGTTACTTGTATAGGATTTTTCTCAAGCCTAGCGGTAGAAACTGTCCAGTTTATTTTTACGGTAGGGTCTGCAGATATTGATGATTTAATTTTAAATACACTAGGAGCATGGCTTGGCTACCTAGCCTATAAAAGTATACTTATAAAACCTAAAAACAGATAGAAACAGTCCTTGCCAAAGGGCTGTTTTTTAGTGGTGAATTAACACCATTTATAAAGTAATAACAGTAATAATTTTTATTGAAATTATATAATGCTGTAATAAATGAACGAAAAAACAAATTTAACTATAGGTTTTTATACCTATTTTATCGAAAGTGGATTATTTCGTTAGGAGCTTAGTATTAATTTACTCTTGAATTTTATAAAGAAAATTCCGATAATTAAGGTACAGAAACTATTCAGAGAAGAAATTATCATATGTATTATTTAACTTGCATATTAAATAAGAAAGCCGAGGTGAATTATATGAAACTATCAAGTTTAATAGAACAAGAAAGACTGTCATCACACTATAACCGTAAAAAGATTTTACAACGAAAACAAGCAGGGGATGCATATCGAAAAAACGCATTGTATTTTCCGCCAAAGAAAAATCCGTTATTGCCTGAGCTAGAAAATTTACTTTTAGGGCATACAGATCAAGAACTCTATGAGCAACAAAAAGAGGAGTCTAAAGAAGTCACGCCTCAACAGCAAAAGATTATTCAAGATTTGCAACAAACGAAAAAGAATGTGCTCGCCCATGAGCAAACGCAAAAAGCTGAAGCTCTTGCGTATTCACAGCTAGATCATGTAGATGAGGAGACGTTACAAATTTTAGATCAGGTGAGGAATTCAGCGCTAGCACCCGCGCAGCCATCACCACAGGATTTACGTGTAGCGGCAAGTGCAAATGCTCAAATACAACACATTCAAGCGCAATTAAATGGTCAAGAGCTAGATGAGAATGAACTAGATGAGCCTGCTTTTGTACGTGAAGGTATTGAAGTCAAAGTACCGGAACGTTTTACGAAGGAATTGAAATTGGATCCATTTGTAGATACAATTTTCGGTAAGAGTTATGCAGAGGCATATAAGGCGCGAACGTTTAAATACGCTTCTGAAAAATATGCTACTCATATCACTCATATTCATATGGCAAAAGAAGGCTATCGACCGGAAAATGGCTCCATGATCTCCATGATAGCCTAATGCTATAGATAGGAGAATTTTAACATGGCGAAGGCAAAGCAGGCGAAAACAAATGCGATAAGATTATTGGAACAACAAAAAATACATTTCGAAGTAATTGAATATGAGACTGGTGACGGCCAAGTTGACGGAATTTCAGTTGCTGAAAAAATTGGTCACCCAGTTTCTCATGTTTTCAAAACATTAGTAGCAAAGGCAAGTGCACAAAGGCTTTTTGTATTTGTTATTCCTGTAGCAGAAGAGCTTGATTTAAAGGCGGCTGCAAAGGTTATCGGAGAGAAAAAAATCGATATGCTCCCAGTCAAGGAGTTACTTGGTTTTACAGGCTATGTGCGAGGCGGGTGCTCTCCAGTCGGTATGAAGAAGCTTTATCCGACTGTTATCGATGCGTCAGCTCAAGAGCAAGGAAAGATTATCGTAAGTGCCGGGAAAATCGGCATGCAAATCCACGTACAGCTAGATGATTTAGTCGCTGTGACAAAGGCAAAAATTGCATCAATCACAACTACCCAAAAATGATATGCTGGGTAGTTTTTTTTATTGTCAATTTGCGGAAGAGTCACTTAGATGAGCGATAAACTGCGCGGCTAATCGGGCACTATCCATTAATTCGAGAACATTACTTTCTATTTTGTTTTTTTATTGTACGTGCAGGGGTAAATATAATCGTTACTAATATTCCTAAATATAAAAGATACTTTAAAAATTCATTTGTTGAATAGCCCAATAAATAAGGCATACCTATTAACATCATTGCTATACCAATTACAAACAAAACAGTCCCAATTTTTTTATCATACATCCCCCTCCAAACTTAAAAGTTCAACTTTGTTTTGGATATTCCTTTTTTATCCTATTCGTAAAAAATTAAAAGGTAGCTTTTCATTTTTTAAAAGGTTCCTTCATATAATGCAAGGCATAAGAAAGGGGGACCAAAATTGAACGGAAATGTGACTTATTACTATGGACACGCACTGACTGGGCAAGGAGTTAAACATTTATATAAAGAAATGATGGATGAGGCAGAATTAGTTTATATTTTGCAGGGTGCACCGACGTTTAAAGGATCTGAGCTTCTTAAAGAGCTTGGGTATTTTTATGTGAAGCAGGGCTTTGCCGTGGAGTGGTTTAAGCATGCTTTGCTGGAGGATGTTGTAGAGGCAGTATACGTTCAAGGTTGTAATCGATTATTTGTATGGTCATCGGAGTGGGGGATTGAACCGACTTTTCTTGGCACAAAGCATCGAGTAATGTCATTTTATGATTGCTTAGAAGAAATCCAGCTTGAAAAGGTTGGCGAACAGCTCGCTAATACGATGACGGAACGAGAGTCATGGCGTGAGAAGTGCATTTCGTCGCTTACTAAAGCTATAAAGATTCATGATGATTGGGAAGTAGTGACACAGAACTGTATGAACTGGGAGGCATTAAATGACCAGGTTGAACATTTAAAGGCAGATGTTTTCCAATCGATGGTCTTAAATAAAACGGGTATGCGCACACATCGCTTACTCGGAACATTAACACCGAGGGGGGCCGAAAATACAGTAGATAGTATAACGAAAAATGTATCTCGGAGATTGATGATTAAAGGAAAGCCGGGTACAGGTAAATCTTCGTTAATGAAAGGCTTGGCAGACGAAGCGAATGCGAGAGGGCTAGATGCCCAAATTATTTGGTGTGGCTTGGATGCAAACTCTGTTGATATGGTTCTTATCCCGGAATTAAATTTCTGCATCTTTGATAGTACGGATCCTCATATCTTTGATCCAGAGGACGGCAGACTAGGGGATGAAATTTTTGATATAGGGAAACATTGCGCAATTTCACAGGAAGCAGAGGCACAAATTGAAGATATTCGAGCAAAGTATAAAGAAGCAATGCAGGATGCAATGGGTTATTCAAAGCGTTATGCGGAAGCGGAGTATACAATCCGTCGCTTAATAGATAATTGTCTATCGTCATCTCTTTGGCGAGAAAAAACTGCCCCACTATTCGAAAGATTAACAAAGTAATTTTTCTTATAACATGCATGTGCTACACTAGGAGCTAGAACAGTTTTCCTAGGAAAGGATGATACGCTTGTCAAAAGTATTGAATGCATTTTTAGATGAAAACCTACAAGACTTACATGAACAAGGTTTATACAATGAAATTGATCCAGTAGAGGGAGCAAACGGACCCATTATTCAGGTACGTGGCAAAAATCTAATTAATCTATCCTCAAACAACTATCTTGGCTTAGCAACGAATGGAGAATTAAAGCGTATTGCCAAAGAAACAATAGAGACATATGGTGTGGGGGCTGGAGCAGTCCGTACGATTAACGGTACACTTGATTTACACGTAAAATTAGAGGAAAAGCTTGCTGAATTTAAAGGAACAGAGGCAGCGATCTCCTATCAATCTGGTTTTAACTGTAATATGGCAGCTATTTCAGCTGTTATGGATAAAAATGATGCGATTCTTTCAGACCAATTAAACCATGCATCGATTATCGATGGCTGTCGTTTATCACGTGCGAAAATTATTGCTTATAATCACTCCGATATGGATGATTTACGTGCAAAGGCAAAGGCAGCAAAAGAATCAGGCTTATACAATAAAGTCATGGTCATTACGGATGGCGTATTCTCAATGGACGGTGATATTGCAAAATTACCAGAAATCGTTGAGATTGCGAAAGAGTTTGATTTAATAACATATGTAGATGATGCGCACGGATCAGGAGTAACAGGTAAAGGAAAGGGTACTGTGAAGCATTTCGGTTTAGAAAAAGAAATCGACTTCCAAATAGGAACACTTTCTAAGGCAATTGGTGTTGTTGGTGGATATGTAGCAGGTAAGAAAAATTTAATTGACTGGCTAAAAGTGCGTTCTCGTCCATTTTTATTCTCAACAGCATTACCACCAGGTGATGTTGCTGCGATTACAGCGGCAGTGCAAATGCTAATTGACTCAACAGAGCTGCACGATAAGCTTTGGGAAAATGGCGATTATTTAAAAGCAGGTCTTGCTAAATTAGGCTTTAATATCGGCGAATCTGAAACACCGATTACACCATGTATTATTGGTGATGAAAAGCTTACACAGGAATTTTCACGTCGTCTATTTGAAGAAGGCGTCTACGCTAAATCAATCGTTTTTCCAACGGTTCCAAAAGGTACAGGACGTGTTCGTAACATGCCTACAGCGGCACATACAAAAGAAATGCTGGACGGCGCTCTAGCAATCTATGAAAAAGTCGGCCGTGAACTAGGCGTTATTCAATAAAAAAATGGGCTACCTCAATAGTGAGGTAGCCCAATTTATATTAATGTTCCGATAAATCGGTGAAACATTCCGATAAAATCTGAAATTGTTCCGACAAATCACAAAATTGTTCCGATAAAACACAAATTTATTCCGATAAATCTTTTATCTCCACTTCAAACTGCCGGACGCTTTATTTACGCTCCATCTTTTTTCACTAATGTAATATCACGTAGTTCCTTTATAGATGTTGCCCCCGCTAATGCGATGGATACTTTTAATTCATCATATAAATTCGTCATTACTTTTTCGACTCCTTGTTGTCCTTCTAATGCAAGTCCATAGACGAAGGGACGACCAATGGCAACAGCATCTGCTCCTAAAGCAAGTGCCTTAAGAGCATCCATACCGCGATACACACCGCTATCTAAAATAACAGGAATTCGTCCGTTTACAGCTTTCACAATGTTAGGAAGAGCATCAAGTGAACCAATTACGCCATCCAATTGGCGACCACCATGGTTTGATACGATAATACCGCCAATACCGTTTTCTATAGCAAGTTTTGCGTCTTCAGGATGTAAGATACCCTTCAATAAAATAGGGAGATTTGAACGGCGTTTTAATTCACCTACATTGTCCCAATTTAATGTTGGATGGAACACATTTTGCAACACGCCTTGTACATACGACTCAAATGAATCATCTGGTAAGGAAGCAGTAAAAACCGGATCATTCATATAGTTTCCTTTTGCATATCCAAGCTTTAATGGTGAAAACTGATTGCGAACATCTTCTTCACGCCATCCAAGCATGACTGTATCTACAGTTAAAACAATAGCCTCAAAACCAGCAGCCTCGGCTCGAGCGGCCATACTATAGGCAATTTCCTCATTAGTTGACCAATATAATTGAAACCATTTAGTAGCGGAGGGAGCTGTTTGTGCCACATCCTCAAGTGCATAGCTTGAAACTGTACTTTGAATATAAGGAATTTTTAACTGATCAGCCGCACGTGCCACGGCAAGCTCTCCCTCGTCATGTGCCATTTTGTTCATGCCAACAGGAGCAAATAAGAGCGGAGTTGGATGTACTTTTCCGAATAGCTCAATCGATGTATCAATACTTGAAACATCCTGTAAAAAGCGTGGAATAATAGAGTGCTTTTCAAAGGCTGCACGGTTATTTCGTAGTGTTTGCTCACCGCCAGCGCCTGAATGGATGTAACCAAATGGACCAGCTTCCATTTTTTCTGCAGCTGCCTTTTCTAAATCGGCAAAGCAAATAGGGAAGGGGGCTTGTGCATTTATACTTTTTAACAGTAGATCGCTATGTGTTGTCTTTGTCATCGTAATCCTCCTACTAATCTTTTTTTAGTTTCGCAGCAAAGCGGTTACCTATTGATTGAATAATTTGAACAAGGATGATTAAGATGAACACTGTCGCATACATCACATCGACTTCATAGCGCAAATGGCCGTAACGGTATGCAAGATCACCTAAGCCACCGGCACCAACCATTCCTGCCATTGCTGTTGCTCCTATCAGACCGATTGTGGCAATTGTTAAGCCTAAAATAATGGATGGGCGAGCCTCACGTAGTAAGACATTCCAAATGATGTGACGACGTTTAATACCCATTGCTGTATAAGCTTCCACAACACCTGGATCAACTTCCAAAAGCGCGGTTTCCATAAGTCGCGCAATATATGGCGCTGTATAAACAACAAGTGGCACAATAACACCTTTTACACCAATAGTTGTGCCAACGATTAGCTTCGTGAACGGTAAAATGAAAAATAGTAAAATAATGAACGGAACCGAGCGAACAATATTAATAAATAAATTAAAAAATTGATAGAGAAATTTATTTTCAAACGATTGCCCTGGGCGAGTTAAAACGATTAAAAGCCCTAAAGGGATCCCAATTAAAATAGAAAAGAATAATGAAATCCCAACCATTTGGAACGTTTCGATAATAGATTTTCCAATAACATCTGACCAATTTGCAAAGAAGCTTTGAATGTTATTCATTTAATTCGCCTCCTAATTCCTCAACGCCTACCCCGTTTTCTGTAAAATACTTAAGTGCTTTTTCTACGATATGCGACTCACCGTGTAGATGCACGACAATATTACCGACGATGCCGTTTTTTAATTCAATGATATTGGCTGTTAAAATATTTGGTTGTACATCATACACTTTGCTCACTTCTGCAAGTAATGGTTTCCCGGTACTTTCACCAAGGAATGTTAAACGAATAACACTTCCTGAGACATTTAATTGCTTGATAAGGGACGGTGATAAATTGCGTTGAGAAATGGTATTTAAAAACTTACGTGTTGTTACATGCTGAGGATTCGAAAATAGTTCTATAGCAGAGCCATATTCCACAACCGTCCCTGATTCAAGAACGGATACATCATCGCAAATTTTTTGAATAACATTCATTTCATGTGTAATAAGTAAAATAGTGATGCCAAGCTCACGGTTAATTTTTAAGAGAAGCTCAAGAATAGCGTCAGTTGTTTCAGGATCGAGAGCACTTGTTGCTTCATCACTGAGTAAAATCTCAGGCTCTTGGGCGAGGGCGCGTGCAATAGCGACACGTTGCTTTTGACCACCCGAAAGCTGGCTAGGATAACTATCTAATTTCTCTGTTAGGCCAACAATTTCTGCATATTTTGCAACGCGTTTTTTCACTTCAGAGTCGTTATAGCCTAGAAGCTTTAATGGTACCGAGATATTGTTGTAAACGGTCGCTGTTTTCAAGAGATTAAAATGCTGGAAGATCATGCCGATTTTTTGACGTGTTTCGCGAAGGTCGTTTAGAGAAAGTGAAGTAATATCTACATTGTCGATCAATACTTTTCCTGTTGTTGGTCGCTCTAATAAATTAACACAGCGAATAAGGGTACTTTTTCCTGCACCACTGTAGCCAATAACCCCATGAATTTCACCTTTTTTGACATGTAGGTTAATGCCATCTACTGCTTTGACGATACCTTTTTTAGTTTTAAATTCTTTTGTTATATTTTCTAATTGAATCATACTGTGATATCTCCTTTCTAAGTCCTTCTATAAAGCAAGAATCTGCTAGCATTCCTATAGGGGTCTCGCAGATTCTCAAATTATGAAAGGCCCTTCATCGTTACTTACCAGCTTGGAATGATAGAACCTTTGAATTCCTCTTCAATAAATTTGCGTACTTCATCAGATTGATAGGCTTCAACAAATTTTTTAATCGCTGGGTCATCCTCGTTTTCAGAACGTACCGCGATGTAGTTTACATATGGAGAGTTAGTAGATTCTAAAAGAATGGAGTCTTTTTTAGGATCAATACCAGCATCAAGAGCGAAGTTCGTATTAATAGCTGCCACATCTACTTCACTAAGCTGCTTCGAAATTTGTGCAGCCTCTAATTCAATGAATTTAAAATTCTTTTTGTTTTCTTCCACATCGCGAGTAGATGCTGTTAAGTCTGCACCTTCTTTTAATTTAATGATACCTGCCTCTTGAAGGACAAATAGAGTACGAGCCCCGTTCGTTGGGTCATTCGGTAATCCGAATGTAGCACCATCAGGAACTTCATTCAATGATTTATATTTCTTGGAGTATATGCCCATAGGAGTTAAAATTGTTTTTCCTACTGGCACTAAATTTGTTTTGTGATCTTTGTTAAATGCATCGAGGAAAGGCTTGTGTTGATAACTGTTTACATCAAGATCACCCTCGGCTAACGATGTATTTGGTAAAACATAATCAGAGAACGTTTTTAGTTCTACCTCTAAGCCATTTTCTTTGGCAACTTTTGCTGCAACCTCTGCAATTTGTTCGTGTGGACCAGAAGTTACACCTACTACAATTTTATTTTCATTAATAGCCTTACCTTGACTACCTTTATCTTCTTTAGTACCGCAGCCTACTAATGCCGCTACTAATGTGAGACTCGCTAAACCTAATAAAATTTTGTTTTTCTTTTTCATGGAACATACCTCCAAAGTTGTTTTATCGGCTTTTAAAAAATCAATTTTGCCTTGGCGTAATTGTTGTTGCTGTCGCTTCGCTTTCGCACAGAAAACACTTGTTGCTGTCGCTTTCGCACAGATAAACAATGCGTCCGGATTTTGAATTGTGCCTTCACAATTCGTTCATTTCAAAATCCATGACATCCGCCGGAGGCTTTTATCTTCATGTAAATGAAGATAAAAAAAACTCTCTTAAAAAATTAAGAGAGGCTCATGAAAAAGTGTGTCCTCTCTTATCTTTCAAACGATATCGTTTGCAGGATTTAGCACCTTCCTTAAAAAAGGAGGTTGCCGAGCTTCATAGGGCCAGTCCCTCAGCTACTCTTGATAAGAGATTTATAATATTTTTTTGAAAATCCGATAGAACTAATATAAATTATAGGATATAGGTAAGTCAATCGAATTTTTTAAATTTTTTATTTTATTATACTATTTAGCTGGAAAAGAATCTGCTAGAAGAAGGGGTTGAGCAACCCAAAAAAAAAGATAGAGAAATAAAAAACTGTTCCTATAGTGATCTGACCCAAAAAAGTTAGACATATTTAGTTAAGCAACTTCTAAGACCTGAGTTCGGTACTCCACCGGGCTTAGGTCTTTTAATTTTTCTTTCAT
>Ga0209676_1002422_pt1 | contig 13292 bp, 11 predicted proteins | sample AraplaCvi_mLB_r2_FD_184282 | JGI IMG/M metagenome (GOLD analysis project Ga0209676, IMG submission 184282) | Arabidopsis root microbial communities from North Carolina, USA - plate scrape MF_Cvi_mLB_r2 (SPAdes) (version 2) | ecosystem: Host-associated > Plants > Roots > Endosphere | place: USA...
CCAGCACGATGCCGTCCTCGGCGCGCTTGTAGCTGGCGCCGGTCGGGCATACGGTCACGCACGCGGGTGTTTCGCAATGCAGGCACGAACGCGGGAAATGCAGCGTCTGCGCGGGCTGCGGTGCCGGGCTCGATGCGCAACCCTGCGTAGCCGCGACCTCGTAACTGTGCACGCGGTTGAACCACACGCCCGACGGGTCCTTGCCGTACGGCTTCTCGTCGGTGAGCGGCGCGGCGAATCCGCCGGCGTTCCATTCCTTGCAGCTCACCGCGCAGGCATGGCAGCCCACGCAGGTGTCCAGGTCGATGACGAGCCCGAGTTTCTTCTTCGACGGCGGCGGCAGGTCGGTCATTCGGGTCTTCAGCGTTTGCGGGAACTGATCAGCCACACGCCGATCGCGAACAGGGCGATGCCGAAGCTCACGCTCGGCAGCATGCCGACCAGCACCGGCAGGATCGACGTGCCGGTTGCGGCCGGCGCGATCGGGTCGAACACGCCGAAGCTGATCAGGATCATCACCGCGAAGCCGAGCACGATGCACAGCCAGCCGGCGAGGAGTCGGATGGATTTCATGACGAGGTTTCCTCGCGCTTCGCACGGAATTGCGCGCCGTAGCGCAGCGGGGCGTCGCTGGCTTCGCCCATCGCCAGCGGCGCGAACTGCGGCGAGCTTTCCTTCACCGCGCCGCCCTTCGGCGCAGAGCGCGCGATGCGCACGCGCAGGTCGAACCACGCCGCCTGCCCGGTGACGGGATCGGCATTGGCGTAATCACCGCGCGGGGTAATGTCGGAAATCAGGTGGTTCAGCAGGAAACCCTCGCGGCCTTCCGGCGCGTCCTTGCCCAGCTTCCACGCGCCGCGGCGCTTGCCGATGGCGTTCCACGTCCACACGGTGTCGGGCTGCACGTTCGCGGCGAATTTCGCCTGCACCGTGATCGTGCCGTGGTGCGAGGTGACCTCGATCCAGTCTTCGTCACGAATGCCGTGGCGCGCCGCGGTGTCCGGATGCAGGTACAGCCAGTTGCGGGTGGCGATCTGCCGCAGCCACGCATTCTGCGAGCCCCAGGCGTGGTACATGAACATCGGGCGCTGCGTGACGGCGCTGAGCGGGAAGTCCTCGCGCGTGGTCTGCTCGCCTTCGAACGGTTCGTACCACATCGGCAGCGGATCGAAATACGTTGCCACGCGCTCGCGGTGTTCGTCAGGCGGCTGCACGGCGCCATGGCCCTGCGCGGCGAGCCGGAATTTCTGGACCGTTTCCGAATACAGCTGCAGCACGATCGGATCGGCGTGGCCGAGGAAGCCCATCTTCTGCGCCCAGTCGAGATAGCCGCGGTTGGCCATCTTGAAGTAGCGCGCGTCCTCGGGGACTTCGCTGCGCCAGAAGCCGCCGTTGTCGATGTAGCGCTGCAACTGCTGCGGATTGGGTTGGCCCTTGGCCTCGACTTCCCCATGCGCGCCGCGCCAGCCGGCGAGCAGCCCGACACCCGGCGCGCGTTCGTGGCGGACGATGTAGTCGGCGTAATCGCGGTACTTCGGCGAGCCGTCCTCGTTCGTGAGGCCCGGCAGGCCGATGCGCGCACCCAGGTCGATCAGCACCGACTGGAAGCCGCGAACGTCACGGCCCTCTCGCTGTTTCGCCGAGTCGAGCACCGGATGGCGAATGGCGTCCGCTGCGCCGTCCGCATCGGAAATCGGCCGGTCGAGCAGGCTGATCGCGTCGAAGCGTTCCAGGTACGTGGTGTCGGGCAGCACGAGGTCGGCGTAAGCGACCATTTCCGACGCGTAAGCATCGGCGTAGATGATGCGCGGGATGCGGTACTCGCCGTCGTCGCGTTTGTCGGTGAGCCATGCGATGGTCTGTGCGGTGTTCATCGACGAATTCCAGCTCATGTTCGCCATGAACATCATGAGCGTGTCGATGGGGTAGGGATCGCCCGCCCACGCGTTGCGGATGACGGTGTGCATCATCCCGTGCGCCGACAGCGGATACGCCCACGAGAACGCGTGGTCGATGCGTCGCGGCGCGCCGGCCTCGTCGACGACGAGGTCTTCCGGCCCGTGCACGAATCCCAGCGGCGCGGCGTCGAGTACGCCGTTGGCCTGGCGCGCCTTGCCGGGGCGATTGGGCGGCGGCAGCGGCTTGGGGAACGGCGGCTGGTAGCGGAACGAACCCGGCGCATCCACCGCACCGAGCAGCATCTGCAGAACATGCAGCGCGCGGCACGTGTGGAAGCCATTGCTGTGCGCGCTGATGCCGCGCATCGCATGCATCGACACCGGGCGACCCTGCATCGAATCGTGCTCGCGACCCCACGCGTCGGTCCACGCGATGGGTAACTTGAACGCGCGATCGAACGCGGCTTCGGCCAGCTCGCGCGCAATGCGGCGGATCGTGTCGGCCGGAATGCCGCAGCGCTCGCTTACCGCATCGGGCGAGTACTGCGGATCGAGGTAACGCTGCGCAACCAGATGGAACGCCGGCACCGCGCGACGGCCATCGCGCAGCGTGTATTCGCCGACCACGCGCGGCGCGATGCCGGTGTCGTTGGCGCGCGCGAAGCGATGCGAGTCGATCGCGCACAGCGGATGCCCTTCCAGGTCGCGTGCGAACAGACCGTCTTCCGCGCCGCCCGGATCGTCGACGACCAGCCAGTGCGCGTTGGTGTAGCGCACCAGGTAATCCAGGTCGATGCGATCGGCGTTGAGCAGCTCGTGGATCAGCGCGAAGGCGAACAGGCCGTCGGTGCCGGGGCGGATGCCGATCCATTCGTCCGCGATCGCACCATAACCGGAGCGCACCGGATTGACCGCGACGATCTTCGCGCCGCGCGCCTTGAGCTTGCCCAGCCCGAGCTTGATCGGATTGGAGTCGTGGTCTTCGGCCACGCCCCACAGCATCAGGTACTGCGTGTGGTCCCAGTCGGGTTCGCCGAATTCCCAGAAGCTGCCGCCGACGGTATAGAGCCCCGCGGCGGCCATGTTCACCGAGCAGAAACCGCCGTGCGCGGCGTAGTTCACGGTGCCGAACTGCTGCGCCCACCAGCCGGTGAGCGCCTGCGACTGGTCGCGACCGGTGAAGAAGGCCAGCTCGTCAGGATTGCGTTCGCGGATCGGCTTCAGCCAGGACGCGGCGATGTCCATCGCCTCGTCCCATTCGATCTCGCGGAATTCGCCCGAACCGCGCTCGCCCACGCGCAGCAGCGGCTTGTCCAGCCGCGCCGGCGAGTAGTGCTGCATGATCCCGGCCGAACCCTTGGCGCACAGCACGCCCTGGTTCACCGGATGGTCGGGATTGCCCTGGATGTAGCGGATCTGCCCGTCCTTGAGCCACACCTTGATGCCGCAACGGCACGCGCACATGTAGCAGGTGGTGGTCTTCACCTCGTCGCCGATGCTGGGCGAGGTGTCGATGGCGGGCTCGGGCTGGCGCATCCGGTCATTGTGCCTGCGCGCGGCACGGGACGACACAGCCCGTGTTCCCACTGCGCTGCAGGTATCGCACGACGTGACGGTGTTTTGCGCGTGCGTTCGCCGATGTTCCCGCCTGCGATGCCGCGCGGCGCGTCCCTCACGCGGCGTGCAAACGTGACCGCAGTATCGTAGTCGCCCGGTTCAGCGGGCCCGACGCACCCCTGCCGCTGGCGGCCGCCATGGCGCGGTGCGATCCTTTCCCTCCGCTTCCTCGACCGCGACCCATGGAACGCATCGAACGCATCCACGCCCTCCACCGCATCCTCAGCGCCGCGCGCTATCCGGTCACGGTGCAGCGGCTCCAGGAGGACCTGGAATGCTCGCGGGCCACGGTCTACCGCGACCTGGCGTACCTGCGCGATTACCTGATGGCGCCGGTGGTGGGCAACGGCGAGGCGGGATTCCGCTACGACCACAGCGAAGGCGAGCGCTTCGAACTGCCCGGCCTGTGGCTCAGTTCCGAGGAACTGCATTCGCTGCTCGCCGCGCAGCAGTTGCTCGTCCGCAGCGGCGGTGGCGTGCTGTCCAATGCGCTCGCGCCGCTTCAGCACCGCATCGAGAAGCTGCTGGACGAACACGCCGGCGGACGTCGCGTGCCGGTCGAGCGCGTGCGCGTGATCCCGCACCGCACGCGCCGTCTCGACGAGACCGCGTTCCGCACCGTCGCCACCGCGGTGCTCGATCGCAAGCAGCTCAGTTTCGAGTACCGCGCGCGCTCCACCGACGAGCAGACGCGCCGAACGGTGTCGCCGCAACGGCTGACGCATTACCGCGAGAACTGGTACCTCGACGCCTGGGACCACAACCGCGATGCGCTGCGCAGCTTCGCGGTGGACCGCATCAGCGCGGCGAAGCTGTCGGAGACGGCCGCGCGCGACGTGCCCGACGAGGAACTCGACAAGCACCTGGCGTCGAGCTACGGCATCTTTTCCGGCACGCCCAAGGGCTGGGCGACGATCCTCTTCACGCCCAAGGCCGCGCGCTGGGTGGCCGACGAGCACTGGCATTCGCAGCAGCAGGGGCGCTTCCTGCCCGATGGCCGCTACGAGTTGAAGGTTCCCTACAGCGCCGGCCGCGAACTGCTGATGGACGTCATGCATTACGGCAGCGATGCGGAAATCGTCGAACCGCCGGTGCTGCGCGAGCAGGCGCGCGCCTTGCTGCAGCTGGCGCTTAGCAATTACGAGAGGTGAGCGCATCAGCCCCTCTCCCCCGTGAGGGGGGTTGGAACGCCGTCGCAGCCCCTGAGATGCCCCGCCCGCAGGCTGGCTCCATTCCAACGGAGACCGAGCCATGCAGACCCGTCCCGACATCCATTCCGGCCTCGACGTCCTGATGCGCCATGCCGTCGCCATCGGCGTGGCGATCGTCGCGCTGCTGCCGGCCGCGCGCGGTTTCAGCCCGACCTTCGGCTGGATGCCGCTGTGGCTGGTCGCGATGCCGCTGTGCGCGTGGTGGGCACTGCACCGTTTCCGCATGCCGGCCCGCGAGGCCGCCGCGCCTGTCCGCATGCGCCGCCGCGCCGGGGCGCAGGCGCGTCGCCGTCGCGTGTCGATGCCGCGCAGCCGCCACTCGCAGGCCGCCTGAGCGGGACGCCTGCTCCGGCACAGTCGCGCGACGTCCGGCGACGGCGGCGGCCTTCGCGCGCTGTGCTAGCGTTCCGGGTCCATTCCATGCACCCGGAGCGCCGATGTCGAAGCTGTCGATCGCCTGCCAGACCCTGATCTTGTCCACGGGCCTGGCGGCCGCGACCCTGGCCGGCGCCGCACCCAAGGAGTCCCCCGCCGTGTCCGCCGATCCCTACGCCTGGCTCGAAGACGTCACCGCCGAGCGTTCCCTCGACTGGGTCCGGGCGCACAACGCGCAGGCCGAATCCGAACTGGCCACCTCGCCGCAGTTCAAGCAGCTGGAATCCGACATCCGCGCCATCCTCGATTCCGACGCCAAGATTCCCGGCGTCGAGAAGATCGGCGACTACTACTACAACTTCTGGAAGGACAAGCAGCACGAGCGCGGCCTGTGGCGCCGCACGACGCTGGAGGAGTACCGCAAGGCGTCGCCGAAGTGGGAAACCGTGATCGACCTGGACGCGCTGAACAAGGCCGAAGGCGAGAACTGGGTGTGGCACGGCGTGGATTGCCTGCGTCCGGACTATTCGCGCTGCCTGATCGCGCTGTCGCGCGGAGGTGCCGACGCCGACGTCACGCGCGAATTCGACCTGTCGACGAAGACCTGGGTGAAGGACGGCTTCTTCCGCGACGAGGCCAAGGGCGCGCTCGGCTGGATTGATCGCGACTCGGTGTACGTCTACACGGATTTCGGTCGCGCTCCCGACGGCGCGTCGTCGATGACCAGCTCCGGCTACCCGCGCATCGTCAAGGAATGGAAGCGCGGCACGCCGATCGGGCAGGCGCGCGTGGTGTACGAGGGCAAGCCCACCGACATGTACATCGCGGCGCTGCGCGACCACACGCCGGGCTTCGAGCGCGATTTCGTCAGCCGCACGCTCGCGTTCTACAACGACGAGCTGTACCTGCGCGATGCGTCGGGCGCCCTGAAAAAGATCGACGCCCCCAACTCCGCCAGCAAGTCCGTGCACCGCGAATGGCTGCTGCTCGAACTTCGCGAACCATACGAGGCCGGCGGCAAGACGTGGCCCGCCGGCAGCCTGATCGCCACGAACTTCGACGCCTTCATGGCCGGCAAGCGCGAGTTCACCGCGCTGTTCACGCCGACCGAGCGCACGTCGCTGGCGGGCTACACCTGGACGAAGTCGCACCTGGTGCTCAACGTGCTGGACGACGTGAAGAACCGCTTGAGCGTGCTCACGCCGGCCGCGGGCGAGTGGACGCGTGCGGAATTCACCGGCGCGCCGACGTTCGGCACGCTCGGCGTGTCGGCGGTCGATGCCGACGAAAGCGATGCCGTCTGGCTCACCGCCACCGATTACCTGACGCCGACGACGCTGTCGCTGGCGCAGATCGGCGCTAAGCCCGAAGTGCTCAAGACGATGCCGGTGTTCTTCGATGCGTCGAAGGACGTGATCGAGCAGCACTTCGCCACGTCGAAGGACGGCACGCGCGTGCCGTATTTCCTCGTGCGCCCGAAGAACCTGAATCTCGACGGCACCGCGCCGACGTTGCTGTACGGCTACGGCGGCTTTGAAATTTCGCTGACGCCGGCGTACTCCGGCAGCGTCGGCAAGGGCTGGCTGGAGAAGGGCGGCGTGTACGCGGTCGCCAACATCCGCGGCGGCGGCGAATACGGACCGCGCTGGCACCAGGCCGCGCTCAAGGCCAATCGCCACAAGGCCTACGAGGACTTCGCCGCGGTGGCGCAGGACCTCATCGCGCGCAAGGTGACTTCGACGAAGCACCTGGGCATCCAGGGCGGCAGCAACGGCGGCCTGCTCACCGGCAACATGCTCACGCAGTATCCGGAGCTGTTCGGCGCCGTGGTCGTGCAGGTGCCGCTGCTGGACATGAAGCGCTACAGCCACCTGCTGGCCGGTGCGTCGTGGATGGCCGAGTACGGCGATCCGGACACGGCCGACTGGGATTTCATCCGCACCTTCTCGCCGTACCACCTGTTCGATGCGAAGAAGACCTATCCGCCGACGCTGTTCATGACCTCCACGCGTGACGACCGCGTGCACCCCGGCCACGCCCGCAAGATGGCGGCGAAGATGCTCGACGCCGGCAAGGACGTCCGCTATTACGAGAACATCGAGGGCGGCCACGGCGGTTCGGCCAACAACGCCCAGGCCGCGCACATGAGCGCGCTCGCTTTCACGTTCCTGTGGAATGAGCTAAGCGGCAAGTAACGCTTTCTCCCTCCCCTGCGAGCAGGGGAGGGGCTGGAAATCGAGCCGTTGTCCAACGCACAACCGGACCCCATCCATGAATCCGACCCACCTCCTGCTTTCGGCCCTCCTGATGAGCACGACCGCCCCGACCCTCGCCGCCACCGCCACGCCGCCCGACGCGGCGAAGAAGCCGCACGTCGTGAAGGCGCCGCACGGCGCGCAGCGCGACGACGAGTACTACTGGCTGCGCGACGACAAGCGCAAGAACGCCGACATGCTGGCGTACCTCAACGCCGAGAACGCCTACGCCGACACGGTGATGGCGCCGCTGAAGCCGCTGGAAAACAAGCTGTACGAGGAGATCGTCGGCCGCATCAAGCAGGACGACAGCTCGGTCCCGTACCGCGAGCGCGGCCACTGGTACTACAGCCGCTTCGAGATCGGCCAGGACTACCCCATCTACGCGCGCCGCGCCGGCTCCATGGACGCCGCCGAGCAGGTACTGCTCGACGTGAACAAGATGGCCGCCGGCAAGGACTACTTCAGCGTCGGCGACTGGGAAGTGAGCCAGGACAACAAGATCCTCGCCTGGGCCGAAGACGCGGTCGGCCGTCGCCAGTACGTCATCCGCTTCAAGAACCTGGAAACCGGCGAGGTCTACCCCGACCAGATCACCGGCGTCTCGCCGAACCTCGTCTGGGCCGACGACAACAAGACGCTGTTCTACATCGAGAACGATCCGGAAACCCTGCTCACCGTACGCGTGAAGAAACACGTGCTCGGCACGCCCGCGTCGAAGGACGTGCTGGTGTACGAGGAGAAGGACGACAGCTTCTACATGGGCATCGATCGCTCGCGCGACGACAAGTTCATTTGCATCGGCGTGGAAAGCACGGTGTCGAGCGAGATGCGCTGCGCGCCGGCGGCCAATCCGGAGAAGTTCACGGTGCTCGCGCCGCGCGAACGCGACGTCGAATACCAGGCCGACCACCTCGGCAATCGCTGGGTGATCCGCACCAACGAAGGCGGCGCGGCGAACTTCAAGCTGATGACCGCGCCGTCCGATGCGACCTCGCGCAAGCAGTGGAAGGAGTGGGTGCCGCACCGCGATGACGTGTTCATCGAAGGCTTCGAATTGTTCGACGGGTTCACCACGATCGCCGAGCGCTCCGACGCGCTGGAGCGCCTGCGCGTGCTCAAGAACGACGGCGCCGAGGAATACGTGAAGGCCGACGAGCCGGCGTATTCCATGGGCCTGTCGGTCAACTCCGAGCACGACACGCCGTGGCTGCGCTACAGCTACACCTCGCTGACCACGCCGGGCACGACGTATGAGGTCAACGTGCTCACCGGCGAGCGCAAGCTGCTCAAGCGCGAACCGGTCATCGGCTACGACCCGGAGAAATACGTCACCGAACGCGTGTGGGCGACCGCGCGCGACGGCGTGAAGGTGCCGGTGTCGCTGGTCTACAAGAAGGGCTTCCAGAAGGACGGCAAGGCCGCGATGCTGCAGTACGCCTACGGCAGCTACGGCAGCTCGACCGAGCCGCGCTTCAACGGCCCGGTGGTGAGCCTGCTCGATCGCGGCATGGTCTACGCGATCGCGCACATCCGCGGCGGCCAGGAGATGGGCCGCAAGTGGTACGACGACGGCAAGCTCTTCCACAAGAAGAACACCTTCACCGACTTCATCGACGTCACCGACGACCTGGTCAAGCAGGGCTTTGCTGCGAAGGATCGCGTCGCCGCGTACGGCGGCAGCGCCGGCGGCCTGCTGATGGGCGCGATCTCCAACATGGCGCCCGACCGGTACCGCGTGATCCTGTCGCAGGTGCCGTTCGTGGACGTGGTCACGACAATGCTCGATCCGACCATCCCGCTTACGACCAACGAATACGACGAGTGGGGCAACCCGGAAAAGAAGGAGTACTACGACTACATGCTGTCGTACTCGCCGTACGACAACCTGAGCAAGCAGGCGTATCCGGCGATGTTCGTCGGCACCGGCCTGTGGGACTCGCAGGTGCAGTACTGGGAGCCGGCCAAGTACGTCGCGCGCCTGCGCGACCTGGACCAGGGCAAGGCGCCGATCGTGTTCCGCACGAACATGGACGCCGGCCACGGCGGCAAGTCGGGCCGCTTCCGTCGCTATCGCGAGCTGTCGGAGATGTACGCCTTCATGCTCGACCAGCTCGGCGTGCCCGCCACGCCGGCGGCGACGGCGTCGAAGTAGGTTCCGAAGCGCCTAGCGCTTGAGCCCCTCTCCGTGCGGGAGAGGGGTTGGGGTGAGGGTCGGAGCACGATGACGACGGCACTCGCGATGCCCGACTTCCTATGATTCACCCGTGACCAAATCCCCCGACTCCCCGCCACCCCGCAAGGTCCGCTTCCGCTGGGCCTGGTGGCTGCTCGCGTACGCCAGCCTCGCGCTCGGCGTCGTCGGGATCGTGGTGCCGGGCCTTCCCACCGTTCCCTTCGTGTTGCTGTCGGCGTTCGCGGCCGCGCGCGGCTCGCAGAAGCTGCACGACCGCCTGCTGGCGGACCCGCGATTCGGCCCGATGATCCGCGACTGGCAGGCGCACGGCGCGGTCTCGCGTCGCGCCAAGCGCCTGGCGGTGACGATGATGGGCGCCTGCGCGGCGATCATGTTCCTCACCGCGCCGCGCTGGTGGATGGCCGCGACCGGCACCGCGATCATGACCTTCGTCGCGATCTGGCTATGGCGCCGCCCGGAACCGCCGTCGCCGCCGGGCGCCTGACGTCCCATCCCGGGCCACGCCGGCTACACTTCGGGCATGAATCCCGTCCGACTTTCCGCCGCTGTCGTTTCCTTTCTTGCCCTGCCGCTGCTCCTGTCGGCCTGCGGCAACAAGGGCCCGTTGATCCTGCCGCCGAAGACCGTGCCGCAGGTCGTCATGCCGTCCGATGCGCCGCCGGCGCAGGACGCGCAGCAGATCGGCGATCCCAGCGATTCGCTCGACCAGGTGCCCAAGGCCGGCGACAGCAACGCCGAGACGGACCTGAAGGACGAGGGCGACAGCGATCCGCCCGAGAACACGGACACCAACACCGACATCCCGTAACGGACTGCGACGATGACGCTGCGTTTCACCAAGATGCATGGCGCGGGCAACGACTTCGTCGTGCTCGATCTGCGCGCCGACACCGCCGAGCCCGGCGCCGCCTTGTGCCGCGCGCTGGCCGATCGCCACACCGGGGTGGGCTGCGATCAGATCCTCACCGTGGAGCGCGCCGCCGACGGCGCCGCGGCGCGTTACCGCATCTGGAACGCCGACGGTTCGTCGTCGCAGCAGTGCGGCAACGGCGCGCGCTGCATCGCCGCCTGGATCGTGCGCGATGCGCAGGCGCGCGGCGAGGCGCTCGGCGACGAGTTCGTGCTCGACAGCCCGGTCGGCGCGCACGCGGTCACGCGCCTGGAGGGCGGGCGTTACCGCATCGAAATGGGCCTGCCGCGCTTCGCGCCCAACAGCATCCCGCTGCACGGCTTCGAAGGCGCGCAGGACGAATACGTGCTGTACCACAACGATGCGGTATTCACCTTCGGCGCGGTGTCTATGGGCAACCCGCACGCGGTGATCGAAGTGGACGACATCGACCATGCGCCGGTCGAAACCGTCGGACCGATGCTGCAGGCGCATCCGGCGTTTCCGGAGTCGGTCAACGTGGGTTTCGCGCAGGTGCAATCGCGCGACCGCATCCGCCTGCGCGTGTACGAGCGCGGCGTCGGCGAAACGCTGGCCTGCGGCAGCGGCGCGTGCGCGGCGGCGGCGGTGCTCATGCGCCGCGGTCGCGTGGATCGCGACGTGACCGTAGCGCTGCCCGGCGGCGAGCTGCGCATCGCCTGGCCGGCCGACGACGCGCCGCTGACGATGTCCGGGCCGACCGCATTCGTGTTCGAAGGGGAGTGGAACCATGAATGAAACCCAGGAAAAGCTCGGGGCGCACGAAGTCGCGGCGTTCCTGCGCCGGCATCCGCGCTTCCTGCAGCAGTTTCCCGATCTCGCAGTGACGCTGGTCGTGCCGCGCGAGGAAGGTTCGGCGGCATCGCTCGCGAGCTACCAGCTGGAAGTGCTGCGCGACAAGAACCGCGAACTCTCGCGCCGCCTGCAGGAACTGTTCGGCAACGCGCAGGAGAACGAGCGCCTGTCGGTGCGCACGCACCAGCTCACGCTCGCGCTGATGCGGCAGGACACCGCCGCCGACACGCTGCGCGCGATGGCTGCGACACTCGCCGAGGATTTCAACGGCGACCTGGTGCGCCTGGTCGTGTTCAAGCCGGTCGACGACCTGGACGACACCGAGTGGTTGCAGGTCATCGCGCAGGACGACGCGCGCCTGCAGCCGTTCGGCGATTGCCTGGCCGATGGCGAACCGCTGTGCGGCCGACTGCAGCCGGAAAAGCACGCGCTGCTGTACGGCGTGCGCGCCGAAGAAGTCCAGTCCACCGCGCTGCTGCCGCTGCCGGGCGTGGGCCTGATCGCCGTGGGCAGCCGCGATGCCAACCGCTTCTTCCCCGGCATGGGCACGCTGTTCCTGCGCATGATGGGCGAATCACTTGCCACGGCGCTGAAGCGTTTCGAGGGCTGATGCACCGCGTGCTGCGCGCTGCAATTCACACGCTCCCGCACTCGGGAGCGGATCGGGGCGGGGGCGAACCGCGATGAACGCCCAGCAAGACCACGAGCCACGCGTCGCCGACATCGAGGACTACCTCGCGCATCTGCAGGTCGAACGCCGCATGTCGGCGCACACGCTCGATGCGTACCGCCGCGACCTGCTGGCGCTCGCGCAGTGGGCCCGGCACGAAGGCGGCGACGTCGCATCGCTGCATAACGAACAATTGCGCGGCTTCGTCGCCGCCGAACACCGTCGCGGACTGTCGCCGAAGAGCCTGCAACGCCGGCTTTCGGCGTGCCGCAGCTTCTACGCGTGGCTGGTGAAGCAGGGCCGCATCGCCGCGAGTCCCGCCGCGTCTATCCGTTCGCCGAAAGCGCCGCGCAAACTGCCGCAGGTGCTCGATCCCGACGAAGCCAAGGCGCTGGTCGAAGTCCCCACCGACGCGCCGCTGGGCTTGCGGGATCGCGCGCTGCTGGAACTGTTCTATTCCTCGGGCCTGCGACTGTCGGAGCTGTGCTCGCTGCGCTGGCGCGATCTGGATCTTTCCGATGCGCTGGTGAACGTGCTCGGCAAGGGCAACAAGCAGCGCAGCGTGCCGCTGGGTTCGCATGCGCGCGCGGCGCTGTCCGAGTGGCGCGCGTCCACCGGCGCGGCGAACGATGCGCACGTGTTTCCGGGTCGCAATGGCGGCGCGATCACGCCGCGCGCGGTGCAGCTGCGCATGCGTCACCTCGCGCAGCAGCAGGGTCTGTTCAAGCGCGTGCATCCGCATCTGCTGCGGCATTCCTTCGCCAGCCACATCCTCGAGTCGTCCGGCGATCTGCGCGGCGTGCAGGAACTGCTCGGCCATGCCGACATCGCGACCACCCAGATCTACACGCACCTGGACTACCAGCACCTGGCGAAGGTGTACGACGACGCGCATCCGCGCGCGCGCCGGAAGGGCGGCCAGGGCTGAACCTGAGCCGCTGCCGGCGGACCCGGCCTGTAAGGATTCCGTTCCGGAGAGCGCCCCGGCCCGCGATCGAACCGCCGCATCGCCGCCCGCCGGCTTGAACCGGCCCGTCCGTGCCCCCACCGATGGGAAATCCCCCGGAGGTCGCATGGACCCGAGTCAGAACCCCAACGTTTTCCACGCCACGACCATCGTCTCGGTTCGCCGCGACGGCCACGTCGCCGTTGCCGGCGACGGACAGGTCACCCTTGGCCACACCGTGATGAAGGGCAACGCACGCAAGGTGCGCCGCCTCGGCCGCGACGGCCAGGTGCTGGCGGGCTTCGCCGGCGCCGCCGCCGATGCCTTCACGCTGTTCGAACTGTTCGAAGCCAAGCTCGAGAAACACGGCCAGCTCACGCGCGCCGCGGTCGAGCTCGCC
>Ga0209676_1002423_pt1 | contig 13291 bp, 16 predicted proteins | sample AraplaCvi_mLB_r2_FD_184282 | JGI IMG/M metagenome (GOLD analysis project Ga0209676, IMG submission 184282) | Arabidopsis root microbial communities from North Carolina, USA - plate scrape MF_Cvi_mLB_r2 (SPAdes) (version 2) | ecosystem: Host-associated > Plants > Roots > Endosphere | place: USA...
CGGCGAATTCGTCGGCGAGCTGGGCCTGTTCATCGCCAGCGACCAGCGCGAGGTGATCCTGCGCACCCGCAGCACCTGCGAGCTGGCCGAAATCGGCCACGAGCGCCTCTACGACCTGCTGCTCACCCGCCTGTCGCTGGATGCGCCGAAGCTGCTGTACGCCATCGGCGCGCAGATTTCCCGTCGTTTACTGGACACCAGCAGGAAAGCCGGCCGCCTGGCATTCCTCGACGTGACCGACCGCATCGTCCGCGCCCTGCACGACCTGGCCAAGGAGCCGGAGGCCATGAGCCACCCGCAGGGCACCCAGATCCGCGTCTCGCGCCAGGAGCTCTCGCGCCTGGTGGGCTGCTCGCGCGAAATGGCCGGCCGCGTGCTCAAGAAGCTCCAGGCCGACGGCAAGCTGCACGCGCGCGGCAAGACGGTCGTCCTCTACGGAACGCGCTGACGCGTGGGCCGGGCCAACGCACCCGATGAAGCCGTGACGGCCCGGGTGCGTCAGGCCGAACTGGGCGACGCGAGCGACGTCGCCCGTCTGCTGGGCGAACTCGGCTATCCCTGCACCCGGGACGAAGCCGCCGAACGCATCGCCGTCGTCCGGCACGACCCGCGCCAGCACCTGCTGCTGGCCGAGATCGACGGGGACGCCAGCGGCCTGATCTCGCTCTACACGCTCTATTCGGTCGTCCACGGCTACGAGCTGGCGCGCATCACCGGCCTGGTCGTGCTGCCGGAAGAACAGGGGAAAGGCGTCGGCAAGCGCCTGCTGCGCGAAGTCGAATCGATCTGCCGCCGTTACGGCGTGCGGCGCATCGAAGTCACCAGCAATGCCAGCCGCACCGACGCGCACGCCTTCTACCGGCAATGCGGCTATCTGGACGGGTCGATGCGTTTCGTGAAGTCGCTTGGCGACTGACCAGACGACCGACCAGACCATCAGGGGGATCCACATGCAGTGCCCGAAGTGCAATTCGTCGATGGAGCCCATCGAGCTCCTCTCCTCGCTGTCGCAGCGTTGCACGCAGTGCAAGGGCCTGTGGCTGACGATGGGCGAGAACCGCCTGCTCAAGGCCGAAGCCGAACGCGTGGACATCGGCGATGCGCAGGTCGGCGAGCACTACAACCACATCGACCGCATCAAGTGCCCGGTCTGCTTCGACCGCCAGCTGGTGCGCATGGTCGATGCGCAGCAGCCGCACATCTGGTTCGAAAGCTGCAGCAACTGCTTCGGGCGCTTCTACGACGCCGGCGAGTTCCGCGACTACGCCGAACACACGCTGCGCGATTTCTTCCTGGACCTGGACGCGCCCGAACGCGTGTGAAGCGCGCGACGATCAGCCCTGTACGGGGTCGCCGCCGCGCTCCTTGCATCCCCAGTTGAGGATCGGCGTGCCGGGCGGCAACACGCGCCGGAACATCGCCACGCGACGGCGCTTGGGATTGACCACCACCGGCTTGCGTGCCGCCTTGAGCAGCGGCAGGTCCGCGCTGCTGTCCGAGTACGCGACGGCGATCTGGTCGTAGCCGGCGTCCCAGATCATCCGCATCTTGTTCTCGTGGTGGCAGTGCTCGACGGTGATCATGCCGCCGAGAAACGGCCCGCCGATGCTGCCGATCACCGGCAGGTCCTCGTGCGCCACGAAGTCGAGGATCGCGCGCGCCAGCTCCGGCGCCGCGCCGGTGGCGATGATCACGCGATCACCCGCATCGCGATGCTTCTGCAGCACCTTCAGCGCGATCGGCAGCAGGCGACCGCGGATCTCCTTCGCGTGCTTGCGCACGTAGAGATCGATCAACCGGTCCATGTCGTGGCGACGGTGCGTGCCGAAGGTCGCGATCCACAGGTAGACCGAGATGGCATGGCGGCGCGTCGGCAGCCACGCGATCAGCGGCAGCAGCAGCGGCGACAGCGCGATCGCGGCGACGACGCGCGCCCAGTCGCGCTTGATCAGCCAAAGCACGAGATGGCTGCCGGAGTCGCCGTCGTACAGCGTGTGGTCGAAGTCGAACACGACCAGCGGCGCGTACGGGCGCTTGCCGGTGGCGGCCTCGCCCGTCGTCGCGACGGCGGCCGCACCCGGCAGGTGGTCGACGCCTTCGGGCACCGGTCCGGTCGTGCTCATGCGGCGAACAGGCGCTGCAGCGCGGCGCCGGGTTCGGCTTCGCGCATGAAGGATTCGCCGACCAGGAAGGTCTGCACGCCGGCCGCGCGCATCTTCGCGACGTCGGCCTGCGTGGCGATGCCGCTTTCGGTTACCAGCGTGCGGTCGCGCGGGACGGCGTTCTGAAGTTCAAGCGTCGTGTCGAGCGACACCTCGAACGTGCGCAGGTTGCGGTTGTTCACGCCGATGAGCTCGCAGTCGGTCTGCAGCGCGCGCTCGAGCTCGTCGATGTCGTGTACTTCGACCAGCACGTCCATGCCGAGCTCCATGGCGAGGTTCGCCATCTCGACCATCTGGCCGTCTTCCAGCGCGGCGACGATCAGCAGGATCGCGTCGGCGCCGATCACGCGCGCTTCGTAGACCTGGTACGGGTCGATGGTGAAATCCTTGCGCAGCACCGGCAGCGAGCACGCGGCGCGCGCCTCGCCCAGGTACAGGTTGCTGCCCTGGAAGAAGTCGACGTCCGTCAGCACCGACAGGCACGCCGCGCCACCGGCCTCGTAGCTGCGCGCGATCTGCGCCGGATGGAAGTCCTTGCGGATCAGCCCCTTCGACGGGCTCGCCTTCTTCACTTCGGCGATCACCGCCGCCTCGCCCGCCGCGTGCTTGCGGCGGATCGCGTCGACGAAACCGCGCGTGGGCGGCTGCTGCAGCGCACGGGCGCGCATGTCTTCGAGCGGCCGCACGCGGCTGCGCTGCTGGATCTCCTCGACCTTGCGGGCCAGGATCGTGTTGAGGATGTCGCTCATTCGGAAGGCTTGGAGTGCATTGCGGGCTTGCCGTAAGCGCGTTCGACCTTGGCCACGCGCAGTTCGTAGTGTTCGTACCAGTGCACGCGACCGTGCGCGCGCGTGGCGGCGTGTTCGGCGTGCTGTCGCCAGGCTGCAATGGACGCTTCGCTGTCCCAGTAGGAAACGGTAATGCCGAACCCGTCCGCACCGCGCGTGGATTCCACGCCGAGGAATCCCGGCTGCGACGACGCCAGTTCGACCATGCGTTCGGCCGCTTCGCCGTAACCGGCATCATCGTGTGCGTTGCGGCGCGAGGAGAAGATAACCGCGTAATACGGCGGCGCGGGCAGGCGGGCGAACGCGTCGTCCATTACGCACCCACCGGTTCGCCGGCGAGTTCGCGCGTGGTCGCGACGAACTCCTCCAGCTTGTGCTTCGCCGCGCCGGAGGCCAGCGCCGCACGCGCGCGCTCGATGCCTTCGGCGATGCTGTCGGCGACGCCGGCGGCGTAGATCGCGGCGCCCGCATTGAGCGCGACGATCTCGCGCGGCAGGCCGGCTTCGTCGTTCAGCGCCTGCATCAGCAGGATTTTCGATTCGGCCGCGTCGTTCACGCGCAGGTTGCGGCTGGCGGCCATCGCGATGCCGAAGTCCTCCGGATGCACCTCGTACTCGCGCACCGTGCCATCGCGCAGTTCGCCGACGAGGCTGCCGGCGCCGAGCGACAGCTCGTCCATGCCGTCGCGGCCCCACACCACCAGCGCCCGTTTCGCGCCCAGTTCCTGCAGCACGCGTACCTGGATGCCGACGAGGTCGGGATGGAACACGCCCATGAGGATGCTCGGCGCGCCAGCGGGATTGGTCAGCGGGCCGAGGATGTTGAACATCGTGCGCACGCCCATTTCGCGGCGCACCGGCGCGACGACCTTCATCGCCGGGTGGTGGATCGGCGCGAACATGAAGCCGATGCCGCAGCGTTCGATGCAGCGCGCGACCTGTTCGGGTTGCAGTTCGATCGATGCGCCCAGCGCTTCAAGCGCATCGGCGCTGCCGGACTTCGACGACACGCTGCGGTTGCCGTGCTTGGCGACCTTCGCGCCCGCCGCGGCGACCACGAACATGCTCGCGGTGGAGATGTTGAACGTGTTGGCGCCATCGCCGCCGGTGCCGACGATGTCGACCAGGTTCTCGCGATCGGCGACGTCCACCGGCCGCGCGAACTCGCGCAGCACCGTCGCCGCGCCGGCGATCTCGCCGACGGTCTCCTTCTTCACCCGCAGGCCAGTGAGGATCGCCGCCGTCATCGCCGGCGAGACTTCGCCGCGCATGATCATGCGCATCAGCTCGACCATCTCGTCGTGGAAGATCTCACGATGCTCGATGGTGCGTTGCAGGGCTTCTTGCGGGGTGATGGGCATGGGCGTGGCGATCGGGGGCGTGGCGGGACGGAGCGGGCCTCAGGGCCGGGGAAACCGAAACGATAGCAGCTGTCGCGCCGACGCCGTGGCGTTTCGCAACGGGCGCCTGGTGCGCGTGGCGGTCATCTCTCCAGGAAATTCTTCAGCAGCGCGTGGCCGTGTTCGGTGAGGATCGACTCGGGGTGGAACTGCACGCCTTCCACCGGATGCTCGCGGTGACGCAGGCCCATGATCTCGTCAAAGGCGGGCGCGCCGTCCTCGCCATCGACCTCGGTCCAGGCGGTGATTTCCAGGCAATCGGGCAGCGTTTCGCGCGACACGACCAGCGAGTGGTAGCGCGTGGCCTCGTAGCCATCGGGCAGCCCGGCGAAGACGCCGCGGCCTTCGTGGCGGATGCGCGAGGTCTTGCCGTGCATGATCCGCTTGGCGCGCACGACGTCGCCGCCGTAGGCCTGCCCCAGGCTCTGGTGGCCCAGGCACACGCCGAACACCGGGATGCGCGGGCCGAGTTCGCGGATCACGTCCACCGACACGCCTGCCTCGTTCGGCGTGCACGGGCCGGGCGAAACGACGATGCGCTCGGGTGAAAGGGCGTCGATCTGCGCGACGGACAGCTCGTCGTTGCGGATCACCTTCACCTCGGCGCCCAGCGCCTGCAGGTACTGCACGAGGTTGTAGGTAAAGCTGTCGTAGTTGTCGATCATCAACAGCATCGGCGCGGGCTCGGCATGGGGTTGGACGCAACGCGATTATCCCGCGCGGCGGCGGGCCGGCGGGGTCGGTGCTTGGGTTCGGGGTGGGACGCGGCCGATGCGGCCGGCGTGGAGTCAGTACGTGGGGCGGGAAACACTCGGCAGTTCCTTGGACGACAACGAGGGGCGGACGGCAGCCAACGGCCACCATCGCCAACCCAGGTCGGCTTTTCGGAACTGCGGGGAGGAACGCACGATCATGGCCCTACTCTAGCGGCTCGGCCGGCGCGATGCGACCCGGCGCGCCCGCCAAGGGCAGCGTCACCTGCACACGCAGACCCGGCGCGCGGTCGATCAGCTCGATCCGGCCGCCGTGGCGATGCACGATCGCCCGCACCAGGCTCAGCCCCAGACCGCTTCCCGGCGTGCCGCGATGGGATTCCAGCCGCTGGAACCGGTCGAACACGCGTTCGCGGTCGGCTTCGGGAATGCCCGGGCCGCCATCGTCCACGCGCAGCACGGCGGCCTCGCCCGCGTGCAGCGAAAGCCCGACCTCGCTGCCTTCGGGCGCGTACTTGAGCGCGTTGTCGAGCAGGTTCACCAGCATCTGGAACAACTGGTCGCGATCGCCGCGCACGAGCGCCGGCTCCAGCGACGGCGCCAGGCGTACCGAGCGCTCGGCGCCGATGGGCGTGTAGAGCTCGGCGGCGTCGGCGGCCAGCGCCGAGAGGTCCAGCTCCGGTCCCTCGCCCGCCGGCGGCTGCGCTTCGATGCGCGCCAGCCGCAGCAGCGCGCCGAACGTGGTGAGCAGGTGGTCGGTTTCCTGCACGGCTCCGTCGAGCGCCGCCCGTTCGGCGGGCGTCGCGCCGCTGCGATGGCGCAGATCCTCTAGGCGGTTGCGCAGCCGCGTCAGCGGCGTGCGCAGGTCGTGCGCGATGTGGTCGGTCGCGTGGCGCACGCCGCCGAGCAGTTCCTCGATGCGGTCGAGCATCGCATTGAAGCGCCGGCCGAGCCGATCGAATGCGTCGCCGCTGCCGTCCAGCGGCACGCGCAGCCCGAGTTCGCCGCCGCCCACGCGCGCGGCGGTGCGATCCAGATGACCCAGCCGGTGCGACACCCAGCGCGAGGTCAGCCAGCCGGCGAGCGCGCCCAGCGTCGCCGCTACCGCCAGCGCCACCAGCGCCGTGCGCAGCATCAGCGCGAGGAAGCGATCCTGCGACTGCAACCGCAGCCCGGTCAGCAAGGTTCCGCCGTTCGGCAACGGTTGCAGCTGTGCGAGCACGCGAGGCGACTGCGTGCCGTCGCCCGGCATCGCATCGCCGGCGAGCTCGAACGTCGTCCATCGCACGCCGCGACCGGCATGCAGCGCGGGAATATCGCCCACTTCGACGCGTCCATCCGCGCCGATCAACGCGTACACCGCGTCGGGATCGTCCGGCGCGTCGAGGCGATCACGCAGTTCCTGCACGAGCGCGGCGCGCCCGCCGTCGCGCTGCAGCTGCATCAGTCCCGCCGAATCGGTGCGCACCAGCTCGCGCGCGTCCTGCAGCAGCAGCGTGGACACCGCGACGTAGACGCCCGCGCCCAGCAGCACGAACGCAAGCAGGAACGCGCCCATCACGGCGAGCGCCAGGCGCGTGCTGGTGGAGCGCAGCGGGCCCGTCATTCGCCCAGCCGGTAGCCGGCGCCGCGCACGGTGTGCAGCAGCGGGCGCTCGAAGCCGTGGTCGATCTTCTGCCGCAACCGGCTGATGTGCACGTCGATGACGTTGGTCTGCGGATCGAAGTGGTAGTCCCACACCGCTTCGAGCAGCATCGTGCGCGTGACGACGCGACCGGCCTGGCGCATCAGGTATTCGAGCAGGCGGAACTCGCGCGGCTGCAGTTCGATGCGCTTGCCGGCGCGGCGTGCGTCGCGGCCGAGCAGATCGAGTTCGAGATCGCCGACCGAAAGCCGCGTGGGTTCGCGCTGCGCCTGTTCGCGCTCGCGGCGCACGATGCTGTCCAGTCGCGCGCTCAGTTCGGAATAGGCGAAAGGTTTGACGAGGTAATCGTCGGCGCCGGCGCGCAGGCCTTCGACACGGTGATCGACCTCGCCCAGCGCGGTGAGCAGCAGCAGCGGCGTGCGGTTGCCGGCGCCGCGCAGCGTCTGCAGCAGCACAAGACCGTCGAGCGCGGGCAGCATGCGATCGAGCACGATCGCGTCGAAGCTCTCGGTCGTCGCCAGGAACAGGCCCTGCTTGCCGTCGCCGGCGTGTTCGACCGTGTGCCCGTCCTCGCGCAGGCCCTTGCCGATGAAGGCCGCGGTATGGGGATCGTCTTCGATCAGCAGGACGCGCATGGGGACTCCGGAATGCAAAAAAGGATACCCCGGCGGTGCGCACCGTCGGGGTATCCGCCCGCGTTGCACGGGCTCCGGGGACGATGGGGATCAGCCCTTCTTGGCGTCGCTCTTGGTGGCGGGAGCGGCTGCCTTCTTGCTGGCGTGCTTGTGCTTGGAGACCGTGCCCTTGGCCGGGGCGGTCGACGCGGCCGGGGCGGCCGGCGCGGTGCTCGGCGGGGCGGCCAGGGCGGAACCGGCCAGTGCGGTCAGGGCGACGGCGAACAGGGACTTGCGCAGGTTCATGGGGTGACTCCTTGGTAAGACGCGGGTGACTCGGACGAGGGATCTTCGTTCGGTCGGGAACTGCCTCCCCGACCGCAGGATCAGACTGCGCCCGCGCGGCTCACCGGAGGATTTCCGGGGGATTAACTATCGGTAATGTTTCGAGCGAGTTGGCCTGTCGATTGCCGTCCCGTCATCCCGGCGAACGCCGGGACCCAGGCCCGATGCGGCTCCGTCGAGGTGCCTGCTTCATCCGGATGACGTGACAGCCCGGCTTTCGCCGGGATGACGGACCTCAAGCCACCCCGCTCCCCCGCCGCAGCGGCACCGGTGCGGTCGCGATGCGCGCCTTCAGATCGGCCATCGTTCCGGGCAGCACGACGAGGTAATTGATCAGCTGTTCGGCCAGTTCCAGCAGCAGTTCGGCGTTGGCCTTGTCGATCGTCGTCTCGTCCTCGAACTGACGTCCGAACGTGCCGCTGGGCGCGAGCAGCTGCGCGATGTCCTGCAGCGGTCGCGACAGGTCCACGTCATGCGGCAGCGCTTCGAGCTTGCGCGTCAGCGACAGCTCGGCCTTGTCGTCGGCAAGCATGCGCGCCGTCAATCCGCCGAGCAGATGCCGCACGATCAGCGAGCTCGCACCCCACTCGGCGTGGTTGTACAGCTTCAACGCGGATTCGTAGCTGCGTGCGAGCGGTGCCGACATCGCATGCAGGTGTTCGACGCCCGCCATCGGTTCGCGTCCGCCGGAACCGGGATGGCAGAACAGCCCGTTCGCCTGGTTCGTACCGTCCGGATCGAGGAGCTGCACGAAGAGAACCGTGTGCTCGCAACGCGTGCATTCCAGTTCGCTGGCCGCCAGTTGCCGGCCGTGCTCCTGCCATGGACGGGCCTCGAAGACCGATTCCTTCAGGCAATGCGGGCAGAGGATTTCGACGGTGCGGGGGAACGTGTTCGAGAAACGCGACTGGACGAGAGCATCGTGGACGAGCTGCATGGCCGTCTCCTTCCCGCGTTGTCGATGTCGATGACACCGTGCCCGGCAGTGAAGCGCGCCGTTTGTGAAATTAACGTTGCGGACGCGGACTTCCGGCCGCGGGGTCGCGCGCAGTGAACGCCGCGTGAGAACAGCCGGGGTAACGCATCACGGCGCGCGAACGCCGCGATGCGTGCCGATCACAAACCGCGCGCCGCCTGCGCGACGGCGCGGAACAGCGCACGTCCCTTGTTCATCGTCTCCTCCCATTCCATCGCCGGATCGGAGTCGTAGACGATGCCCGCGCCGGCCTGCACGTACAGGCGACCGTCCTGGATGACGGCGGTGCGGATCGCGATCGCCGTGTCGGCGTCGCCGCTGCGGCCGGGCTCGCCCCAGCCGAGGTAGCCGATGGAACCGGCGTACACGTTGCGCTTGATCGGTTCGAGTTCGCGGATCACTTCGAGCGCACGGATCTTCGGCGCGCCGCTGACGGTGCCGGCGGGGAATGTCGCGCGCAGCACGTCGGCGTAGCTCAGGCCCGGCTTCAGCGTGCCGGTGACTTCGCTGACGATGTGCATGACATGGCTGTAGCGCTCGATCACGAACTGCTCGCCGACCTCGACCGTGCCCGCCTCCGAGACGCGGCCGACATCGTTGCGGCCGAGGTCGATCAGCATCAGGTGCTCGGCGCGTTCCTTCGGATCGGCCAGCAGTTCGGCTTCCAGTTCCGCGTCGCGCTCGGGCGTGTCGCCACGCGGGCGCGTGCCGGCGATCGGCCGCACGGTGACCTTGCCGTCCTGCAGGCGCACGAGGATTTCCGGCGACGAACCGACGACCTGTGTGCCGCCCACATCGAGGTAGTACATGTACGGCGACGGATTGAGCGCACGCAGCGCGCGGTACACGTCCACCGGGCGCGCCTTGAACGGCACCGACAGCCGCTGGCTCAGCACGACCTGGAAGATGTCGCCGGCGCGGATGTATTCCTTCGACTTCTCCACCGCCTCGATGAAGCCTTCGCGCGTGAAGCCGGACACGAAATCGCCTTCGTCCAGCAACCGGCCTTCCAGCGTCTCCGGATAACCCGGCCCGCCCTGGCGCAGGCGATGCACGAGTTCGTCCAGCCGGCGGTTCGCGCGCGCCATCGCGCGTGGCTCGGACGGATCGGCATGCACGATCAGGTACAGCCGGCCCTTGAGGTTGTCGAACACCGCCAGCTCGTCGCTCTGCATCAGCAGGATGTCGGGCGTGCCGAGTTCGTCTTCCTTTTCGCCGCCGGCGAACCGCGGCTCGATGTACTGGATCGACTCGAAGCCGAACCAGCCCACCAGCCCGCCGGTGAAGCCGGGCAGGTCGGGAATCGTCGGCACGCGGTGCATCGCGCGCAGGCGCTCGACTTCGGCGAACGGATCGTCCACGACGCGGCTTTCGACCAGTTCGCCGTCCTCGGTCACGAACAGCGTGTGCCCGGCGAAGGCGTACACGCGGCGCGCGGGCAGCCCGATGATCGAATAGCGGCCGAAACGCTCGCCGCCTTCGACCGATTCGAAGAGGTAGGTGTGCGGGCCGTCGGCGAGCTTGAGGTAAACCGACAGCGGCGTGTCGAGGTCGCTCAGGACTTCGCGGACGACGGGGACGAGGGTGTGGGTATCAGCGTGTTGCGAAGACGGGGAATCGGAGGTCACGCGGCATTTCCTTTGAATTCGAGGGGAGGCGGCAGGCGACGCACGGTCGCCATCGCCCCTCCGCACCGAGGCGGAAATGCGGGATCGTCGAAAAGAGGTCGGGCGCGCGGCTCATCGCCCGTACTCTACCGGGTCAGCGCAGCGCGAGGCGAGCCGGCGCAAGGAGCGGACAGTGTTCCGGCAGGTGCATGCGCAGGCGCGCGGGCACGCAGGCGATGGCGAACCGCCGTGCCTGCACGGGTTCGCCGTCCAGGTTGAGCGCGATCTCGCCATCCTCCGCTTCGATGGTCACCTCACGCATGCGGGCACGCTCGCCGACGCGTTCGAGCGCGGCGCCGCGACCTTCGCGCACCAGCGTGGCGACGGTGGTAGCCATCTCGCCTTCGAGTTCGGGAATCACGGTGACGTCGAGCAGTCCGTCGTCGATGCGTGCGTCCGGGCACAGCAGCTGCCCGCCACCGGCCTGCCGGCCGTTGCCGATGCCCAGCGCGATCAGCGCGCCGCGCCAGTCGAGCCCCTCGCCGTGCACGTGTGCGGCGACCGGCTCGATGCGGCCCATCTTCGCGATACCCGTGACCAGATAGGCCAGACCGCCGAGCAGTTTCTTCAGGCCGTCGTCGGTTTCCACCGTGACTTCCGTGCCGAATCCGCCACTGGCCAGGTTGATGCACCAGTGCCGCACGCCGTCGGCCTCCACGCGGAGCATGTCGATCGCGTGCGCCGGCGTGTCGGCGACCAGGCGCAGGGCGTCGTGCGGATCGAGCGGGATCGTGGCGGCAGTGGCGAAATCGTTCGCCGTGCCCAGCGGCATCGCCGCAAGAGCGGGCAGCGTTGCGGCGTCCTCATGGCGTTCGGCCAGCGCCGCGGCGACTTCGCCCAGCGAACCGTCGCCGCCGCCGGCGATCACGCAATGCACGCCGTCGTCGATGGCCTCGTCGACATAACGCGCGGCGTCGCCGCGTTCCCACGTCACGCGCACGTCGAGCGTCGCGCCGCCGGCGCGCATCGCCTGGACGGCGTCGCGCACGGCGTCGTTTCCCGCGGATTTTCCGTTGAGGATCAGGCGCCAGTGCGTCGCCATGGTCGTTCTGCGTGGGGAACCCGCGTGCAGGCTAAACGGCGCGGGCGCGAGCGTTCGTGAACGGGCAGGCAGCGCGGCGGCGACGGCCGATGCGTCACACGTCCGTCATCGAACGTGCGGAGAATCAGAGTCCATTCTCAAGGACGACGGACGGAGGCTGGATTGCCTCCAAGCATTCCCGGCGGCGGGCCAGCGATGGCCTGCCGCTTTCGTTTTCGTTCGTTGGGATGCTCGCGCCTGCTTCAGCGCAGGTCGGTATCGGCCACGACCACGCCGTCCTCGTCCGCGCACAGCCAGTCGCCGGGGCGGATGCGCACGCCGCCGAATTCCACTTCGACATCGCGCTCGCCCGCGCCGAGCTTGTCGGTCTTGCGCGGGCAGGTGCCCAGCGCCTTCACGCCCAGCGCGATGGTGGAGATCGCATCACTGTCGCGAATCGCGCCGAACACGATCACGCCCGCCCACCCGTTCTCCGCGGCCTTGGCCGCGAGCAGGTCGCCGAGCATCGCGCGTCGCATCGAACCGCCGCCGTCGACCACCAGCACGCGGCCCTGCCCCGGTTCGTCCACCGCTTCGCGCACGCGCGAGTTGTCCTCGTCTGCGCGCACCGTGCTGACGATTCCGTTGAACGCGATGCGGCCGCCGAAGTCCTGCAACGGCAGCTCGACCACGCGCACCTGCGCGTCGTGCAGATCGCACAGGTCGCAGGTTTTCATCCGCGCACCTTCGACACGGCGTCCTTCATGCGGCCGATCACGTCGGCGTAGTCGGTGGCGTTGAAGATCGCCGAGCCTGCAACGAAGGTGTCCGCGCCGGCGGCGGCGATCTCGGCGATGTTGTCGGCTTTCACGCCGCCATCGATTTCCAGGCGGATCGGCTTGCCCGTGGCGTCGATCATCTTGCGCACGCGGCGCAGTTTCTCCAGCGCCGAGGGAATGAAGCTCTGCCCGCCGAAGCCGGGATTGACCGACATCAGCAGCACCATGTCGAGTTCTTCGAGCACCCACTCCAGCGCGTCGACCGGCGTGGCGGGATTGAGCACCAGGCCCGCCTGGCAGCCGTGCGACTTGATCAGCTGGATCGTGCGGTGCACGTGCGCGCTGGCCTCGGGATGGAAACTGATCAGCGTGGCGCCGGCCTTGGCGAAGTCGGGAACGATGCGGTCCACCGGTTCGACCATCAGGTGCACGTCGATCGGCGCGGTGACGCCGTGCTTGCGCAGCGCCTCGCAGACCATCGGGCCGATGGTGAGGTTCGGGACGTAGTGGTTGTCCATCACGTCGAAGTGCACCCAGTCGGCGCCGGCCTTGAGCACGTTGTCGACTTCCTCGCCCAGTTTGGCGAAGTTGGCCGAGAGGATGGACGGGGCGATGACGGTGGATTGCATGGGGGATGCTCGGCGGCGTTCGTGGTTGGGTCAGCGCTTCCGACGCAGCGTTTTGATGCGGTCGTAAGCCTGGTTGATCTCGCGGGCGCGGATTTCGGCCTGCTCGCGCAGCTCGGACGCGGCGCCGGCGACGCGGTCGGGGTGGTACTGGGACATCAGGCGACGGTAGGCCTGGTCGACTTCGGCATCGGTCGCGTCGGACGTCAGGCCCAGCGCGGCATACGGGTTGTCCCGGCGCAGCTTGAACCAGTCGGTGTCGAAGGCGTGGCCCACCAGCAGCCCGATCAGGGCCCCGAACAGCGGGTTGGTGCGGAACAACGCGGCCCCCGCGAAGAAGCCCAGGAGCTTGCCGTACCAGCGTTTCATCGTCCTCCCCGCGGTCCGCGGTCGCCCGTTTAGGTCCGTCGACAGTGTACCTGCACGTCGCCGCCGGCCGGCGTACACTGGCCGGCCCTGTCGCGCACGCGCGCGAGGCAAGGCGAGCGTCGGGCGGGGGCTCCATCGCACCCATCGGGGATTCCTGCGTTGTCCACGACCCTGCTCCAGTCCGACC
>Ga0209676_1002425_pt1 | contig 13284 bp, 14 predicted proteins | sample AraplaCvi_mLB_r2_FD_184282 | JGI IMG/M metagenome (GOLD analysis project Ga0209676, IMG submission 184282) | Arabidopsis root microbial communities from North Carolina, USA - plate scrape MF_Cvi_mLB_r2 (SPAdes) (version 2) | ecosystem: Host-associated > Plants > Roots > Endosphere | place: USA...
CCCGCGAACTGCCGCTGGCCCAGCGTTACTTCCTGTTCTGAGGTGCCCCGATGATTGTCTTGACCCGCCGTATCACCGACCCCGGCACACTGGGTGAAACCGGTACTGTCACCCTGGACGTGGACAGCCGCAACAAGAGCCGCCTGCGACTGACCCTGGATGATGGCCGCGAGGCCGGGCTGATGCTCGAGCGCGGCCACCTGCTGCGCGGCGGCGAGCTGCTGGCCAATGCCGAGGGCACCCAGCTGATCCGTGTGCTGGCGGCGCCCGAGGCGGTGTCCACGGTGCGCTGCGCCGATCCGCACCTGCTGGCCCGCGCGGCCTATCACCTGGGCAACCGCCACGTGCCGCTGCAAATCGAGCCCGGTCTGTTGCGCTTCCAGCACGACCATGTGCTGGACGACATGTTGCGTGGTCTGGGCCTGACGGTAGAGGCCGAACAGGCACCGTTCGAGCCTGAAGCGGGCGCCTACCAAAGCGCGCCGCACAGCCATAGCCACAGCCATGCCCACGGCCACGATCATCCGTTCGTGCGCTTGCCTGCCCATTCCTGAATTGCCTGGAGCAACCAATGAAAAAGACTTTCGCCCTGTTTCTGCTGATGCTGGCGCTGCCAGCCTTCGCCCACCCCGGGCATGACGCCAACCCGCTGCAGGACGGCCTGCTGCACCCGCTGACCGGGCTTGACCACCTGCTGATGCTGCTGGGTACCGGTGTGCTCGCCGCGTTGACCCGGCGCAGCCTGACGCTACCCCTGGCAACCCTGGCGGCAATGTTCGGTGGCGCGGTATGCGGCCACCTGTTCGGCGATGTGCTGGGCATGGAAACCCTGATTGCCGTGTCGCTGCTGGTGGCTGCCGGGGCCGTGCTGCTGCCCAGCCGCCAGCTGCTGTTGGCCATGGCCATGCCGGTGTTCGCCCTGTTCCATGGCTGGGCCCATGGCGTGGAAGCCACACCCAGCGCGTTCTGGCAGTTCAGCGCCGGCTTCGTCACGGTCAGCGGCTTGTTGCTGGCGGCCGGCTTCGCAGTCGGTTGTTTGTTGCGCAGGCATAGCGGCCTGCAGAAGGCCTTTGGCGGGGGCCTGCTGGCCGGCGCTGCGCTGGTACTGGCCGGTTGATGGACAGCGACCTGGCGCTGCTGCGCCTGCTGCAACTGGCCAGCCCTGGCTTACCGGTGGGGGGCTTCACCTACTCGCAAGGCCTGGAATGGGCGGTCGAGGCCGGCTGGGTACGGGGCGCGGACGGTTTCGCTGCCTGGCAGCGGGAGCAGATCGACGACACCCTGGCCTGCCTTGACTGGCCGGTGCTGGCGCGCCTCTACCGCGCCTGCCAGGCCGAGGACGCCGTGGCCTTCGGCCATTGGAGCCGCTTTCTGCTGGCCAACCGCGAAACCGCCGAGTTGCGCCTGGAAGAACAGCAGCGCGGCGCGGCGCTGGCACGGCTGCTGGACGGCTGGCAACTGGGCCAGGCGCCGGCCTGGCGGGCCAGCCTGGAACTCACCCAGCTCGGCGGTATGGCCTGGTTGGCTGCGCACTGGAACATTCCGTTGCGCCAGCTGGCCCTTGGCCATGGTTTTGCCTGGCTGGAGGGCGCGGTAATGGCTGGGGTCAAGCTGGTGCCGTTCGGCCAGCAGGCTGCCCAGACGTTGCTGCGCGACCTGGGCGCAGCGCTGCCCGCCGCCTTCGACCAGGCATTGGCCTTGGGCGATGACCAGCTAGGCGGCGGCTTGCCGTTGCTGGCCATTGCCTCATCGCGTCACGAAACCCAATACACCCGTTTGTTCCGTTCCTGAGGACTGCCTGCATGCAAAGCTATCAACAACCCCTGCGCGTCGGTGTCGGCGGCCCGGTCGGCTCCGGCAAGACGGCGCTGCTCGAAGCCCTGTGCAAGGCCATGCGTGATCACTACCAGATCGCGGTGGTCACCAACGACATCTATACCAAGGAAGACCAGCGCATCCTTACCGAAGCCGGGGCCCTGGAGCCGGAGCGCATCGTCGGCGTGGAGACTGGCGGCTGCCCGCACACGGCGATTCGCGAAGACGCCTCGATGAACCTGGCGGCGGTCGAAGCACTGGCGCGCAAGTTTGGCAACCTTGAGGTGATCTTCGTCGAAAGCGGCGGCGATAACCTGAGTGCCACGTTCAGCCCGGAGCTGGCCGACCTGACCATCTACGTGATCGATGTGGCCGAAGGCGAGAAGATCCCGCGCAAGGGTGGGCCGGGGATTACCAAGTCGGATTTCCTGGTGATCAACAAGACCGATCTGGCGCCCTATGTGGGCGCTTCGCTGGAAGTGATGGAACGCGATACCCAGCGCATGCGCCCACAGCGGCCATGGACCTTCAGCAACCTGAAGAAGGGCGAGGGGCTGCAGGCGGTGATCGATTTCATTGTCGAGCGCGGGATGCTGGGTGTGCGTGGCTGACATATTGCGGCCCCAGTGGGAGCGGGCGCGCCCGCGAAACAGGCAACGCGGTGCCTGGCACCGGCTTTGCTGGTGTTCGCGGGCATGCCCGCTCCCACAAGGGATAGGTGTTGCCTCACGTTATTTGTGGCAGCAGTGGGGCTTGTCCGGCTGCCCTTCATAACGGTCATGGTGCCGCACCCAATCCATGGTCCCGCCCTCGTTGCGCCCCAGTGGCGCAATGTCGAGGAAGTTGTAGGTGTTGACCAGGATATCCAGCCCGCGGGCATAGGTGGAATAGGTGTGGTAAACGCTGCCATCCGGCTCACGGTAGAACGCACTCAGCCCGGGAAGCTCGCTTTCATCGCCCTCATAGGGCTCATAGTTGTACTGCCGCTGGCCCTCGCTGCCAACGCTGACGCCAAAGTCCTCGTTGAACCCGCTGCCATGTGACGAATACCAGGGGAACTGCCAGCCCATGCGCTGGCGGAAGGCCTGGAACTCGGCATAGGGCGCCCGCGACACCGCCACCAGCGACACGTCGTGATGGGCCAGGTGCAGGTTGGCGCCGTCGAAGTGGTCGGCCAGGAACGAGCAGCCGGGGCAGCCTTCGCTCCAGCCTTCGGCGAACATGAAGTGGTAGACCAGTAATTGGCTGCGGCCCGCGAACAAGTCGGCCAAGCTCAGTTCACCGTCCGGCCCCTGGAAGCGGTAGCCGTGCTCGACCTTGACCCAGGGCAGGGCGCGACGGGCTGCGGCCAGCGCGTCGCGGTGGTGGGTAAAGGCCTTTTCGTGCAGCCACAGCTGCCGGCGGGCCGCCAGCCACTGGCTGCGGGAAACCACCGGGTGCCTGCTTTCGCTCGTGCTCATGGTGCTGTCTCCACATTGGGGGATTCACACACTAGTCGAGCACGGGCGGGTTGAATCGACAGGCCGCGGTGACCGAGCGATGAGCGGTACTGCGCTCAGCCCGAATGGGCGATATGCCCCTCTGGCAGTTCATCCTCCGCCTCATCTTCCCCAGGCAGTGCGGTGATCACGCTGAAATCGCTGATTTCCACCTTGCCACCGCCATAGCCCAGCAAATGGAAGGAAAACGCCTTTCGCGCGGTCGGGTTATCGAAGCCGAACTCCATCTCCAGCGGCTCGTCGGCAGTGACTTTCACTTCCTCAGGCAGGCCCAGCGGTACGTCCTGCTCCAACTGCTTGGCCTTGAGCTGGATGTAGGCTGCACGCCGAGGGTCCAGCGAGCGTACCTTGACCCGCACGCGGGTATGCGAACCCTCGGGCATCTCCAGGTACTGGGCGCCGATCAGGTTATCGGCCCAGTCATCGTGAATGCGTTTGCGCAAGCGGATGGGCGATGGGCCTCCGAACTGGTAACGCAGGTTCAGCGGTGTTTGCAGCAGGGACTGGTCGAGCACCCCGGCGAGGGCGCCGATCTGCTGGCCGAGCAGGCTGTCGCCCGGGCCCAGGTAGCGTGCCTGGTCGGCGATGAAGCCCTCGCTGGCGTAACGCCGGCAGCGCTGCTGGAAGTCGCATTCGGTAAACACCCCCCGGCCGTCGTGATAGCGCAGCATGCCGTTGGTGTAGGAGATCATCTCGCGACCGCTGTCGTAGTCGCGGTACAGCGAACGGCCCCCGAGCGCCATCGGGATGGGCAGCGCGAAGTAGTCGAGCAGGGAGGTGGCCAGGTCGATATGGCCGTAGGTGCCGTGCTTGATCCTTGGCAACTGCGCCTGCTCTGGCGCCAGGGTGAGGTTGAAACCCCAGGACGAGGCCAGGCGCACCCCGTCGATGCCGTGGGATTCGTCGGAGGTCATCACCACCAGCGTGTCCTTGAGTACGCCCTGGCGTTCGAGGTTGTCGAGGAATGCCCCGAGCGCGTCGTCCAGGTAAGCGACTGCCGCCTGTTTCGGCGTGTCGTAGCGCTCCAGGTATTCGGCCGGTGCCGAGTACGGTTGGTGAGTGCCCACGGTGAGCAGCGTCAGCATCCAGGGTTTGTCCTGCTTTTGCAGTTGGCCGACATAGTCCAGCGCGCCTTCGAAGAAGGCCCGGTCATCCTTGCCCCAGGGGAAGTCCAGGTAGTTCTTGTTGCGGAACCATTCCTGGCCGTGCACCGCGTCGAAGCCGATGTGCGGCATGATGCGGTCCTTGGCCATGAAGCGCAGGCCTGCACCCTGCAGGTAGTGGGTGGTGAAGCCGGCCTGGCGCAACTGCGCCGGCAGGCAGGCCTGGTTGCGCTCGTTCTGGGTCAGCAGTTCCATGCCCTTGGGCGTGCCGTTGGCCAGTTTGTCGTAGTCACCGCACAGCATGGCATACAGGCCACGGATGGTCTGGTGGGTATGCAACACGTAGTCCGGGGTGTTCATGCCGCGTTCGGCCCATTGGCTGAGCCTGGGCATCAGCTCTTCATCGAAGCGGCTGTGCAGGGCCTGGCGGTTCGGCCGCAGGTAGGCCCCGGGGATGCCTTCAACGGTGATGACCAGCAGGTTGCGGGCGTTGCCTGGCCCGGCGAGCAGGCGCTGGCCATGCAGGTCGGACTGGGTCAGGCCAGCGCTGGGCAGGGGAGTGAAGGTTTTCGTCCGGCCCATCCAGCCTTCGACCTGGCGCTCCAGGTTACCGGCCCCGGCCGACAGCAACTGGTGGGTGAGATTGTATTGCCGCCATTGGTCGGCGTCGGAAGGTAGCAGTTGCTGGCTGCCCCAATGGGCGCCAAACAGCAGCAGCGGAATGGCCCAGGCCTTGCGTGGCAGCGGTTGGCTGCGTTGGGTGCGGCTGCGCCAGGCGATGGCCAGCCAGGTCAGCAGGCCGGCGCCCATGGTCCAGGGGAGCCAGGCATGGGCCAGGCCGCCACCGGTCGAGTTTTCCATGAACTGCGGGTCGAGCAGGTAGGTCAGGTCTGCGCTGGTGGGCAAACGGCCGACCGCGCTCACCAGTTCGGCCGAAGCCACCCAGAGGGCCGCCCAGGCCAGCAATACGGGCAGCGCCAGCCACCACGGCCGACGGTGCAGCAGCAACACCAGCAGGCTGCCAAGGGCGAAGTCGGACAGGTAACCGAGCGGGTTGGACCAACCCAGTATGGCGCGCGTACCCAGTGGGATCACCAGTACCAGGGCCGTCAGGGCGACAAGCCGGATACGTGGGTGGTCTGACAGGTTCTTCACAAAAACATCCCTTTTGCCATTAAATCGTCATGCAACTGTGCTTGATGATAACAGGCCATGGCAGGGAAGGCGGTCCGGGACAAGGCTGGTAACCAAAAGCCGGGCCCGTTCGCGCGGGCCCGGCCGATGGCAAGTATCAGAAGTAGTAGGGGAATTTCAGGCTGAAGGAAAAGTCCGGCGCATCATCGGTCAGACCAATGGCCAGGTTGGGCACGATGGTCAGGTTGTCGGTGGCGGCGAAGGTCATGCCGATGTTGAAGTTGGCTGCGTTGTAGTCGCTGTTGGAGATCGACTGCCAGTCGCCGCCATCCGGTTTTATCTTGCTTTTGCGAGCGAACTGGTCAGACACCGAGAACGACATGCTCATCTTCTCGTTCAGGGCAAAGGCGATGCCGCCGCCGATCTGCCACGAGTCGCCCAGCTTCACGTCACCCGGCACCTTGCTGTTGACCTGTGGGCTGATGTCGCTGAACGAGTCTTCCATGTTGTAGGTGTAGGACAGGCTGCCGAACAGCACAGCCGGGTCGAAGGTCTTGACCAGCGAGATGCCCGGGGTGATCGACCAGACGCCGTTGCCGGTCGGCAGGCTTTCCGGCACCGACAGGTTGTCGTTGCCCTCGACCTGGCGCAGTTTGATGCCATAGGGGTCTTTGCCGGTCGGCGCCTTGATGCGCAAGGTAGCGACGGCGTCAGGCCAGGTCTCGTCTTCGTCCAGGAACTTGTAGGCGACGCCGACGTTGACGTCGCCGATTTCCGGGTCGCGGGTTACGGTTTCGTCCGAGGTGCTCGCCCCGGCGCCCCCCGCACCGCCGGAAGAGTAGGTGGATTCGCGGTACACCACCGGGACGTTGATGTCGAACTGCCAGCGCTGGGCGAGGTTGTAGCGGGCAGTCATGTCCAGGGTCCAGTTGTCTGCCTTGACCCGGTCAAGGTTGATACTGCCAAGGAAGATAGAGTCCAGTGCCAGGAAGCCGTTGAGCACAAGCGCCCGGGTATCGTAGTGGGTATAGGTAAGCCCCGTCTCGAAGCTGAACTTGCCACCGCCGAAGAAGCCGCTGGCCTCGTCGTACAGGTTGGACACGCTCTGGGCCGGTTCTGCGTCGGCGGTCAGCGCCTGGCCATAGGAACTGCCGGTGGTGCCCGGTGCGCCCGAAGCCACCGTCTGTGCACCCTTGACCCCTTCGGCCGGGGACCTGACCAGGCGTTTGGGCGGCGCTGCCGCCGGGGTTTCCTCGACCTGACGGACGCGCTGCTCCAGCACCATCAGCGCCTGTTGCTGGGCCTCGTAGCGTTGCTTGAGCTCGAGCAGTTCCTGCTTCAATGCTTCGACCTGCGGGTCGGCAGCCGCGAAAAGGGAAGTGGCCGGAGCCAGGGTGGTCAAACAGACAATGGCGCTGAGCGTAAATGATCGATGCATGGATTTGCCGTCCCTTTCGACTGCCTTTGAACCTGGAGATCAATAGCCGAATGTGCGCAAGCCCTTGAGTTGGTCGAGGCTGCCGTTCAACGAAGCGGCTGTCGGCACGTTCTCGCGCATGACCACATTCAGGGATGTGACGTTGTTGACGTGGTTGCCATTGCCAAGCAGCGTCGAGTTCTGCATCAGCCCGCCCTGGGCCAGGCGCTGCACGCTGCTGCCCTGGTTGTTGCTGGCATTGATCTGCAGCTGCACGCCAACGCCGGTCGACGACACGCTGAGCGAGCCGGCACCGTTTTCGCCGACCAGGGTCTGCCCGGCGGCCAGCACCTGGCCTTGTGCTTGTGTGGCAGGTGGCTGGTTGGCCCTGGTCACGTTGATGTCGACATTGTTGTAGGCGGTATTGTTGTCACCGGCTGCGCGTACTACCTGGGTCACCCCTTCGGTGCTGTTGAGCCCGTTGCCGCCCGTGACCGTACCGCTGCCGGCGGACGCGGCGCTGCTGGTGGTCGAGCCGCTGCCTTTTTCGTCGATCATCGATACATAAAACTGTGGCTTGATGGTCGACTGCTGGATCTGCAGGCTGGAGGTCGCACCGATCACGTCACCCTTGGCGTTCTGCCAGGTGCTGGTCATGACGATGCCGAAACTGACGATGCGCCCGGGCAGCACATAGCGCCCGCGCAAGTTCGCCAACTCCTGGTCCTTCAGTTCGATCGGCTTGAACGTTTCGGCATGGACCGGCAAGCAGGCTGCCAGGCAAACCACTGCGAGCCAGAATGGTTTCTTCATTGGGGTACTCCCCGGAGCCTCGTGCTCCTTGTCGTTGCAGGCGTCGTTAGAAGAAGTCGCTTTTGATGAAGCCGAAGTCCAGCAGCTCTGCATCCTGCACCGGGGTGAAGTTGTTCACCCGGCCCTTGGCGGTCAGGGGCAGAGGCGGGTCGAGCAGGACGTTGTGCTTGTCGTAGCCCTGGCCGATCACGGCAAAGATGATGCCGTTCCAGCCTTTGAGAAAGTCGTCGACCTTGTAGCGCTTGTGGCCCAGAACCGGGTCACCGATGTACACCCAGCCCTTGTCGACCTTCTGCATGACCACGAAGTGCTTGTAGCCGCGCACGTCCATCAGCACCACGACCGGGATGCGCACGCTATGCAGGGTTTCGGCTGCCACCCGGTAGCCGCGGGCACGCATCCCCAGGCTTTCCACGTAGCGTTTCATGTCGAGCATCGAGAAGCCTTGTGTGCGCACCAGGTCCTGGTCGGCGTGGGCCAGCATGCCCTCGATGATCTGTTGCTCGTCCACGTCCAGCCAGTAGGCCTGGCGCAGGATGGTGGCCAGCGCGGCGGCGCCGCAGCTGAAGTCGGTCTTCTGCTGCACCAGGTCGGCGAACTTGCGCTCGCGTACGCTCTGGATGGGCTTGAACACCACGGCACCGCCTGGCAGCACGGACAGCGGCATTTGTGCCGCTTCGCTCACGCTGGCCAGGCACAGCAAAAACGCCAGGGCAATGATGCGCATGATCGGCTGCCTTCCGGTTCTGTTGAAGAAAGGCCCCCCGAAGGGGGCCTCGCGTACAGCGCTCAGAACGAGGTGTTGGAGATGGCCAGCGAGTTGCTCTGCTGGTTGCCCACACCGGCTGCCACGTTCACGCCCAGGTTGCCGCTGCCACCGTTCACCGAACCGCTAAGGGTTGCAGTGTTGGTGACGGGGTTGGCCCAGCCGGTCGGGGTCAGCACTTGGAAGGACACGGTATTGCTCAAGTCGTAGGCACTGCTTTCGCTGTAGCTCTTCGACACGTCGTTCGACGATTGAGACGATTTCTCGCCAGACTTTTCAAACGCCGATTCCGAGGCATTGGCGTAGGACGACTCGTGAGCCTTTTCATATGAGGAGTCGCGAGACTTCTCGTAGCTCGATTGGCGAGCCTTGTCGTACGACGAGTCGAATGCCTTCTCGAACGAGGCGTCGTACGAGCTTTCCTGCGAACGATCGACATCCACATTGAGCGAGGCATTGAGCGAGGCATCGAAGCTGTCGGTGCGAGTACGCTCGCGACGGCCGTCATCGGTGGTCACGGTATGGGTCGCATCGGCCGCAGCGGCCAAGGTGGCGTTCAGGCTGGAACTGCTGGACGAACTGGCGTTGCTGGCCGTCGAACCACTGGCATTCCAGCTGTTGGAGCCGCTGGCAGTGGAACTGCGCGAACCGCTGGCGTTCATGCTGCTCGAACCACTGGACGCCCAGCCACTGGAACCGCTGGAACTGGCGCTTTGCGAGCCGGCCACGCTGAAGCTCGAGGACGAGCTGCGGTCGTCGGTCGAATTGAACGTGCCCTCACGCGAGCTGGAACCGCTCTGGGTCGTGGTGATGGTCAGCGTATCCACCCGGTAGGTGCGGTCGGCGCCGTTGTTTACCGTCAGGCCTGGGCCGTTCTGGTCGGCAGAAGCGGTGGCAGTGGCATTGCCCAATGGCGCACCGGTGTTGGCGATGGCCATGGTGTTCTTCTGCTGGTTCAGGTCGCCGCCAGCGATGTTGACGCCGACGTTACCCTCAGCACCATCGGCCGAGCCGGTCATGACCGCCGAGTTCTGGGTGGACCAGTTGTCGACACGGTTGTTGTTGCTGAACTGGCTAACGTCCGCGGTGGCTTCGGCGGTGCCGAACACGAAGCTGTTGTCCAGGCTGGACTCGGACGAAGCGTTGGCAATGGCCGCCGCGTTGTCCTGCTGGTTGCCGTTACCGGCCGCCACGTTGACACCTACGTTGCCGCTGGCACCCGAGGCCGAGCTGCTCATCTCGGCTTCGTTGATGGTGCCTTGGTTGGTGATGGTGTTGCCGGTACTGCGCTGGCTGTCAATGGCATTGGCAGTGGCGAACACGGGGATCCTGGTGGGAGGAGGCGTGTGCTGCCCGTTGTTATGGTGACCGTTGTGGTGCCCGCCACGCCGGTCGTTCTGATCAGCTTGTACAGCAACAGCCATGACCGCAGCAATTGCGAAAACCAGAGGCTTTATTGCCATCGAGGGTTTCATGGTGATTCTCCGTACGCTATTGGTTAAGTGTCGTTCTTGACTGGAAGGGTCAATCCGCGACCCGGATGCTCAGGGTGTTGGCCATGCGGTTTCCCACCCCGGCACTCTGGTTCAACTGAATCACTCCACGGCTACCGGTGAAGGCCTGGTCGCTGGTGCTGACCTGGCGATGGCCAGTTGAAGTGTCAATCGGACCGGAGTTGTTGAGCAGCGCCACGTTCTGCTGCATGAGGACGCTGTCGTCGATGCTTTGCGGCTGGGCACCGATACTGATGCTCAGTGCGTTCGCTTGCTGGGTGTTGGCGCCGGCGCTCTGGTTGATGCCCAGGGCGCCGCTACCTTTGCTGAAGGCGTCGCCCTGTATGGTCGAGCGTGCGTCCATTGCGGGGTCTGCAGGGGTGTTGAGCCGTTGCCGGATCTGCGTGTTGGCACTTGCCTCGGGCCCCACGGCGAAGGCGCGCGCGTTGGCCTGTTGCTGTTGGTCACCGGCCGCCTGGTTGACCGACAGGTTGCCTTGGAAACGGCTGCCCGAGCTGTCGATGTCGGCGTTATTGATCACGGGAACCGGGGATTGGGCGAAAGCCGAGGTACTGCACAGCGTGGCCAGGATCAGCAGCGTGTGCTTCATCTCACTTGCCTCCGGTCAGGATCTGCAGCGGCGCCAGGCCGCGCTGCACACTCGAATTGACCATGTTCGAGATGCCATTGCCCGAGCCCGTTCCGCGGCCACCGGCCAGGTTGGGCAGTTGGGCCTGGCTGTCGAGGTTACCGCCCAGGTGATTGGTCTGCTGGGTAATCAGCGTGCTGATACCCGCACCACTGCTGATGCTGGCGAAATCGCCATCGCTCAGTTCGCGGGTCTGCTTGAGAATGTGGACGGAAGGGTTGGCATTGGCGGTGGTGGGGTTGGGGTCGGGTTGTAACGGCGGGACAACGGCGTTGCGTGTCTGCACATCACGGGTTATCACGATGATGCCGTTGTCGGCCCGGGCCGTCAGGCTCAACGAGCCCAGCACACAGCCCACCAGCAACAGGTGATAAAGGCCCTTGTCAGTTTTCCTCACGACGGCAACTCCTTCAATGAGCGCTGGCCCTGTTCAGCGATGCGAACGAGGGAGCAGAAGGTGTGCCGCTTTTGAGAAGCGTTTGCAGATCAAAAGCTTAAGGCAAGTACCATGAAAAGCTGCGGCGTATTTTGTCTCAGGGGTGAAACAGGCAGCCGCGAGCGATGCAGGCAAAGCCCGTGTCGATCAGGATTGGAAGGGTTTTTGCAGGGGTGTTTCAGCGCCTTGACACTTTCTTCGATGCCGCGGAAAACCTTGTATTTCCAGGGCGTTAGCCGCCCAGCGATGTGTCAGTGGGTTAACACTCGGTGGGGCAGGATGGCGCATCGCTACCAATGAGCTTAGCCACTGTTTGCAGTGCCAGCAACTGGCGTTGTGGCCAATTGCCCTCAATTATTTTGTACGCTTGGTCATGCCGTTGCAGCCAGTGCAGGCTGTCGTCGAAGAAGCGCTGGCGGTCGCGCAGTTCGGGCTGGCTGCGCTGGCCATCGGCAACCCAGTCCACGCCTTGCGGGCTCAGCAACAGGTGCAGGTGGTAATGCCGCGCCAGCAGCGCCTGTTCCAGCCAGGCCGGGCAGTCGCCGAACAGGGCACGGCTCCAGAGCATGTTGCTGAGCAGGTGGGTGTCGAGAATCAGCAGCGGCGGCGCCTGCTCGCGGGCATGGTCTTCCCAGGCCAGTTGGCCGCGGGCGATGGTGGGGATATCGGCATAGCAGGTGTCGCGGCCTTCCTGGTCGATGAAGTGGCGCACGTATTCGGCTACTACCACGCCGCCGAAATGCGCCTGGATCACACCGCTGAGCCAGCTCTTGCCGCTGGACTCCGGGCCGCACAGCACCAGTACCTTCATGGCCTGTGCCGCGCTCATGGTTGCACCAACGCCGGGTCCCGGCGCCATTCCAGCCAGCCGCGCACGGCAATCAGGGTGAGCACGGCGAAGAAGCCTGCGGTGAAGTACAGCTGCTGGTGCAGGTACTGGCCCACGTAGACGATATCCACTACCACCCACAGTGGCCAGCACTGCAGGCGCTTCTGCGCCATCCACAGTTGTGCCACCAGGCTGAAGCCGGTCAGGGTGGCGTCCAGCCAAGGCAGGGCGGCATCCGTCCAGGTGGCCATGGCCGCGCCCAGGGCGGCGCTCAGCAGCACCCCGAGGGCCAGGCCGGTGAACAATGCCGGGCGCTGCAGGCGTGAGACCAGGCGGGCGTCCGCCGCGTGGCCTGGGCGCTTCCATTGCCACCAGCCATAAACCTGCAGAATGGCGTAGGCCAGTTGCAGCAGCATGCCCGAATACAGCTTCACCTCGTAGAACAGCCAGCCATAGATCAGCACCATGACCAGGCCGATCGGCCAGCACCAGGCATTCTGCTTGACCGTGAGCCAGACAGCGGTGACGCCGAGGACGGCGGCGATGAGTTCAAGGCCGGACATCGGCGATCCTTGGAGACTACGGGGAAGGGCGCGATTGTAGCGGGTCGGCCGGGGAAGGTGTAGCGCATTGCGCAGGCCCGTTGTGGGAGCGGCCTTGTGTCGCGAAAGGGCCGCAAGGCGGCCCCGGCAATATTTGCGCTGACGTCGAAATCCCGGGGCTGCGCTGCAGCCCTTTCGCGACAAGGCCGCTCCCACAGGAATCGCGCCAGCGTTTGAAAATGGAGCAAGACAGTTCCCACAGGGGCTTGGTCTTATACGCGGAACTGCCGCAACAGCTGCTCCAGCTCTTCGCTCAACCGCCCCAGCGCCGCCCCGGCATCGCTGGACTGCCGCGCCGCATCGGCGGTCTGCTGGGACAACCCCGCCGTATCTAGCACATTGCGGTTGATCTCTTCGACCACATGCGACTGCTGCAAGGTGGCACTGGCGATGGACGCATTCAACGCGGTGAGGTTGTTCAGCGCCTGGTTGATGGCATCCAGGCTGGCACCGGCCTCGCGGGCCTGCTCGACAGTCTGGCGGGAGGCCTCGCTGCTGGTGTCGATGGCTTTGACCGCAGCGTCCGACTGGCTTTGCAGGTGCTCGATCATGGTATGGATTTCGGCCGTCGACTGCGCCGTGCGCTGGGCCAGCAGGCGGACCTCGTCGGCGACCACGGCAAAGCCACGGCCTTGCTCGCCGGCCCGCGCCGCTTCGATGGCTGCGTTCAGTGCCAGCAGGTTGGTCTGTTCGGCGATGGAGCGGATCACGTCCAGCACACCACCGAT
>Ga0209676_1002426_pt1 | contig 13284 bp, 12 predicted proteins | sample AraplaCvi_mLB_r2_FD_184282 | JGI IMG/M metagenome (GOLD analysis project Ga0209676, IMG submission 184282) | Arabidopsis root microbial communities from North Carolina, USA - plate scrape MF_Cvi_mLB_r2 (SPAdes) (version 2) | ecosystem: Host-associated > Plants > Roots > Endosphere | place: USA...
TCCTGCACGGCCAGTCGGCGCACATCGCCCAGGGCGTGGACGCCACCGAGAAGAAGGACGAGGGCGCCGGCGACCAGGGCATCATGTTCGGCTACGCCAGCACCGAGACCCCGGAGCTGATGCCGGCGACCCTGCAGTACAGCCACAACATCCTGAAGCGCCTGGCCGAGCTGCGCCACTCGGGCGAGCTGTCGGAGCTGGAGCCCGACGCCAAGAGCCAGGTGACCCTGGAATATGATGGTAACGGCCGTCCGCAGCGCGTCGTCTCGATCGTCGTTTCGCACCAGCACAAGAAGAAGATCGACGGCAAGGCCGCGACCTCCAAGCGCGTTCTGGACCTGATCAAGCCCCACATCCTGCCGGTCTTCCCGGACGGCCTGATCACCAAGAAGACCCAGTGGCTGGTCAACCCGACCGGCCGCTTCGAGATCGGCGGTCCGGACGGCGACGCCGGCGTCACCGGCCGCAAGATCATCGTCGACACCTACGGCGGCGCGGCCCCGCACGGCGGCGGCGCGTTCTCGGGCAAGGATCCGACCAAGGTCGACCGCTCGGCCGCCTATGCCTGCCGCTATCTGGCCAAGAACGTCGTGGCCGCCGGCCTTGCCGACCGCTGCACCATCCAGATCGCCTACGCCATCGGCGTGGCCCAGCCGGTCTCGTTCCACGTCGACCTGCACGGCACGGGCAAGGTGGATCCGGCGGTGCTGGAAAAGACCCTGCCGCAGCTGATCGGCGGCGCGACCCCGCGCTCGATCCGCGAGCACCTGCAGCTGAACCGCCCGATCTACGCCCGCACCGCCGCCTACGGCCACTTCGGCCGCACGCCGGACAACGAGGGCGGCTTTTCGTGGGAGAAGACCGATCTGGTCGGCGACCTGAAGGGCCTGGCGTAAGCCTAAACCCCCTCGAACTTCGAAGCGGGCTCCGATCCTTGCCGGTCGGAGCCCGTTTTCATTTCCCGCTCAACGCTCTAAGACGCCCGCCCATGACCAATCCGACCCAACCCCATGGCCCGCTGCGCTCGTTCGGCCGTCTGAAGTCGCGCCCGGTGAAGCCGCGCCAGCAGGCCCTGCTCGACACCCTGCTGCCCGAGATCGCCGTGCCGCAGGGCCCGTTCCAGCCGCTGGACCTGAAGCCCGACGCCAAGAGCGTGTGGCTGGAGATCGGCTTCGGCGGCGGCGAGCACATGGCGACCCAGGCCGGCCGCCATCCCGAGACCCTGGTGATCGGCGCCGAGCCGTTCGTGAACGGCGTGGCCAGCGCCGTGCGCCACGTGGAAGAGCAGGCCCTCAAGAACGTCCGCATCCACGAGGGCGACGCCCGCGACGTGGTCGACTGGCTGCCCGACGCCTGCCTGGACCGGGTCTTCATCATGTTCCCCGATCCCTGGCACAAGGCCCGCCACAACAAGCGCCGCCTGATCCAGCCGGAATTCGTCGCCGGGCTGGCTCGCGTTATGAAGCCGGGCGCGGCCCTGCGCTTCGCCACCGACTGGGCCGACTACGCCGAGTGGACCAGCGAGCGGGTGCTGGCCGATCCGAACTTCCGCTTCGCCGTGGCCGACGCCGACCGCAACGCGATCCCGGCCGACCACGTCACCACGCGCTACGAGGAAAAGAAGCTGGGCGACTGCGCCCCGGTGTTCCTGGACTTCGTGAGGAACTGATCTCCCTTCCCCCTCGATGGGGAAGGGACGGGGATGGGGGTGATCAGGCGCCGGCTTCAGTCACGGCGCCGTGGGGTCACCCCCATCCGACCTGCTTCGCAGGCTACCTTCCCCCATCGCGGGGAAGGCGAAATTCAGTAGGTCTCGTTATAGCGCTTGATCGCCGTACGGATGATGTCGGCGGTCTCCTCGATGTCGGCCCAGCCGGTGATCTTGGTCGACTTGCCCTTTTCCAGGTCCTTGTAGTGCTGGAAGAAGTGGGCGATCTGCTCGGTCAGGATGGTCGGCAGGTCGCGCCAGCTGGACACGCCCGTATAGAACGGGTGCAGCTTGTCGACCGGCACGGCCAGGATCTTTTCGTCCGAGCCGGCTTCGTCGACCATCATCAGGGTGCCGATCGGGCGGCAGCGGATGATCGCGCCCGGCACCACCGGGGTCGGACCCACGACCATGATGTCGGCCGGGTCGCCGTCGTCGGCCAGGGTGTGCGGGATGAAACCGTAGTTGGCCGGATAGAACATGGCCGTATGCAGGAAGCGGTCGACCATCAGGGCGCCGCTTTCCTTGTCGATCTCGTATTTCACCGGCTCGCCGCCCTGCGGGATCTCGATGATGGCGTTCAGATCATAGGGCGGGTTGGCGCCCGTCGGGATCTTGGAGAGGTCCATTGTGACTCTTCGTCTTATGTGAGGTCCGCGGGGAGGCGGCCTGCGCGGGCTGGCTTATAGGCGATAACTGCTGCACTGCGGAAGTCAGAGTCGGGAGATTTCCCGACTCCGAGTCGACAGCGCCTATCAGTTCGCCTATAAAGCGTTCCACATCGTCCGTTAGCGCTAGATGGCGCTTTCGAGCGGCGGCCCGAAAGGCTGCCGCTTTTTGTTTGGCCGCTCGGCGACGCTGCGGCCCTGAGAGTTGAGAGAAACGTGCGCGGCAAGACGCAGGAAGACCGTGATCTGATCGAGATGCTCGATCCCGTGGCCGAGGCCCTCGGCTACGAGATCGTCCGCCTGCGCCTGATGGGCGGCAGCGAACAGCGTCGCCTGCAGATCATGGCCGAGCACCCGCTGCAGGAAGATGGCAGCGGCGGCGACATGAACGTCGAGGACTGCGCCCGCCTGTCGCGCGGCGTTTCCGAGATCCTGGACGCGGCCGACCCGATCGCCGGCGAGTACACGCTGGAAGTCTCCAGTCCCGGCATCGACCGCCCGCTGACCCGCCTGAAGGACTTCGACGACTATGCCGGCCTGGAAGCCCGCATCGAGCTCGACCGCGTGGCCGAGGGCCGCAAGCGCTTCAAGGGCGAGCTGGCCGGCATCGAGGACGACCAGGTCGGCCTGAACATCGAGGGCGAGGACGACGTCACCGTCTACTTCCCCTTCGCCTGGATCATCGACGCCAAGCTCGTCATGACCGACACCCTGATGGAGCGGGGCGCCAAGCAGCGCGCCGCCCGTCTCCAATCCGACAACGAAGACCTGTCCGAAAGTGAAGAGGACTGACCATGGCCATCGGCATCGCCGCCAACCGGCTCGAACTCCTGCAGATCGCCGACGCGGTCGCCCGTGAAAAGGGCATCGAGAAGGAAGTCGTCATCGAGGCCATCGAGGACGCGCTGCAGAAGGCCGCCCGCGCCCGCTACGGCGCCGAGCACGACATCCGCGTCAAGATCGACCCGCGCACGGGCGAGACGACGCAGAAGCGCGTGATCGAAGTGGTCGCCGACGACGCCGAGCTGGAAGGCGAGATCGGTAAGGTCCAGCTGTCGATCGCCAAGCGCACCTGGCGCGACGCCGAGATCGGCAAGGTCTACGAAGAAGCCCTGCCGCCGTTCGAGATCGGCCGCGTCCAGACCCAGATGGCCCGCCAGGTCGTCATGCATAAGGTCCGCGAAGCCGAGCGCGAGCGTCAGTTCGACGAGTACAAGGATCGCGTCGGCGAGATCGTCAACGGCAGCGTCAAGCGCGTCGAATACGGCAACGTCATCGTCGACCTGGGCCGTGGCGAAGGCATCATGCGCCGCGACCAGTCGATCCCGCGCGAGAACTTCAACGTCGGCGACCGCATCCGCGCCTACATCTACGACGTCCGTCGCGAGACCAAGGGGCCGCAGATCATGCTGAGCCGCGCGCACGGCGGCTTCATGGCCAAGCTGTTCGCCCAGGAAGTGCCGGAAGTCTATGACGGCGTCATCGAGATCCGCGCCGTGGCCCGCGACCCGGGTTCGCGCGCCAAGATGGCCGTCATCTCGAACGACAGCTCGATCGACCCCGTCGGCGCCTGCGTCGGTATGCGCGGTTCGCGCGTGCAGGCCGTCGTGGCCGAGCTGCAGGGCGAAAAGATCGACATCATCCAGTGGTCGGAAGATGAAGCCACCTTCATCGTCAACGCCCTGGCTCCCGCCGAAGTTTCCAAGGTCGTCATGGACGAGGAAGACGAGCGCGTCGAGGTCGTGGTGCCGGACGAGCAGCTGTCGCTGGCCATCGGCCGCCGCGGCCAGAACGTCCGCCTGGCCTCGCAGCTGACCGGCTGGCAGATCGACATCATGACCGAAAGCCAGGAGAGCGAGCGCCGTCAGCGCGAGTTCACCGAGCGCACGGCCCTGTTCCAGGAAGCCCTGGACGTCGACGAGGTCATTGCCCAGCTGCTGGTCACCGAAGGCTTCGCCGCGGTGGAAGACGTGGCCTATGTCGAGCCGCACGAGATCGCCTCGATCGAAGGCTTCGACGAGGAAACCGCCGAGGAACTGCAGGCCCGCGCCCGCGAATTCCTGGAAAAGGAAGCCGCCGAGCTGGACGCCAAGCGCAAGGCCCTGGGCGTCGAGGACGAGGTCCTGGCCATCGAGGGCGTGACCCTGGCCATGGCCGTCGCCCTGGGCGAAGGCGACGTGAAGACCGTCGAGGACTTCGCGGGCCTGGTGCCGGACGACATGCGCGGCTGGTTCGAGACCAAGAACGGCGAGCGCGTGCGCGAGCCGGGCATCCTGGAGAGCTTCAACCTCTCGCCGGAAGACGCCGAAGCCCTGATCATGCGCGCCCGCATCGTCATGGGCTGGGTCGAAGCCCCGCCGGAGCCGGAATACGAAGAAGACGTCGAGGCTGAAGCCGAAGGCGAGGCCGAAGAGGCCGTCGCCGAGGAAGCCGCCTCGGAAGAAGAGGCTTAAGCCCCTTCGAGCGTTGAAGGACGGCCTCGCGGAGCGATCCGCGAGGCCGTTCGCTCTTCTGCTAGAGAAAAGATGACCGAAGCCGCCCCCAAGACCCACGCCGAGGCCAGCCGCCAGCGCAAGGACATCGTCCTGGGCGAGGCGACCGACGAGGCGCGCCTGATCCGCTTCGTGGCGGGTCCGGACGGGAGCGTGGTGCCGGACCTGGCGCGCAAGCTGCCGGGCCGGGGGATCTGGGTCGGCGCCGACCGGGATTCGATCGCGACGGCGGCCAAGAAGGGCCTGTTCTCGCGGGCCGCCAAGACCAAGCTGACCGCCGCCCCGGACCTGGCCGACCAGGTCGAGGCGCTGCTGGTCCGGCGGGTTCTCGAGGGCCTGGGCCTTGCGCGAAAGGCCGGGAGCATTATCTCGGGATACGAAAAGGTGGTCGCCGCCCTGGGGACGGGCAAGGTCGCCTGGCTGATCGAGGCGTCCGACGCCGCTGCTGATGGTCGCCGCAAGATCTTGAACGCCGCCCGAAAGGCCCCGACGCCCCCCCGTTTGCTGGGCGCATTCAATTCCGATGAATTGGGTTTGGCCTTGGGCGGGGAGAATGTGATACACACCGCTCTCCTCGCCGGGCGCGGCATCGATCGCTGGACACAGGATGTCGAGCGTTTATCAGGCTTCCGCCCGCTTTTGCCTCCCGAATGGTCGGCGAACGGACGTGAGGAAAGCTAGAGGTCTTCCCGCCTTCGGCGGAGAAGAAGACCTCTACCGAAAAAGGGCGAGCCTGTTCGCCTTGGTCGGCGCGCCGACCAAGACAGGCTCTAGGGCTTTTGTGTCCCACCGGGTCAGCCGGTGAGATGGAAAAGCTCTAGAATCTTTGATGTTGGGCACGGCTATTCGGGTCGTGCTCGTGAGTGAAGGGTCGGGAAACGCGCTTGCCTCGGCAGGTACGTCCAGGCCCCTTTCTCACATGGAACGAACGGTTTTTTAGCCGGGTACCGCCCGGCGGAAGTACAAGCGAGCGCATGAGCGACGAGAACGAAAACGGCCGTCCCGGCAATCGACCCCCGATGACGCTGAAGCCCCGCCAGGGCTCGGTGAGCGCCGGGGTCGTGAAGCAGAGCTTCAGCCACGGCCGGACCAAGACGGTGGTGGTCGAAACCAAGCGGACGCGTCCGCACGCACCCGCGACTGGCAATCTTGCCGCGCCGTCTTCGGCTGAACGTCGTCATGACGCCCCGGCCCAGCGTCCGCCGCAACAGCCGCAAACGAGCGGCGGTGGCGGCGGCGGCGGTTCGGCTGGCGGTCTCTCGCAGGAAGAACTGCGCGCCCGTCAGCGCGTCGTCGACGCCGCGCGTGAGGCTCAAGCCCGTCAGCAGGCCGACCAGGCCGCCGCCGAGGCTCGCGCTCGCGCCGCCCAGGAAGCCGCTCAGCGCGAAGCCGCCGCCAAGGCTGCGGCCGAACGCGCCGCCGCCGCGCCGGCGCCGGTCGCCCAGGCTCCGGTTGGTCAGGCCCCGGCCGCGCCTGTCGCGCCCGTGACCCCGCCGCCGGCGGCGCCGCAGGCTCCGCGTCCCGTGGCTCAGGCTCCGGCCGCCCCGCAGGCGCCCCGCCAGGACGCTCCCCGTCATGAGGGGCCGCGTCACGAAGGTCCGCGCCAGGACGCCCGTCCGTCGGCGCCGGGCCAGACCCGCACCTACGAGCCCAGCCGCGAACGCCGCGACGATCGTCCGAGCACGACGACCTATCGTCCGGCCCCGCAAGGCGACCGCCCGTTCAACCAGCGTGCCCCGCGTCCCGACGCCGGCGCCAACTTCGGTCAACGCGCGCCGCGTCCCGAGGGTGATCGTCCGCGCGGCCCGCGCCCCGACGGCGATCGTCCGCAGGGCGACCGCGGCGGCTATCGTGGCGACCGCCCGCAAGGTGATCGCGGTGATCGTCCGCAAGGCGACCGTCCGCAGCAGACCGTCCGCTACTCGGCCCTGGCGCCGCGTCCGGCCCCGGGCGGCGCCCGTGGTCCTGGCGGTCCGCCGCGCGGCCCGCGTCCGGGCGTGCCCGCCTCGGCTCCGGCGACTCCGGAAATCCAGCGCGCCATGCGCTCGGCCCCGCGTCCCGGCGGCGAAGTCAGCCGCCGTCCCGACGAGGACGACGATCGCCGCAAGGCCGCGAACGCGCCGAACAAGGCCGTCTCGCGCGTCAAGGGCGCTCCGCAGCGCCGCGAAGGTCGTCTGACCATCCAGGCCGTGGCCGGTGACGGGGATTCCGCCGACCGGATGCGCTCGCTGGCCTCGGTCCGCCGGGCTCGCGAACGCGAAAAGGAAAAGCGCCGCGGCGGCACGGTCGAACAGGCCCGCGTCTCGCGCGAAGTCGTCATTCCGGACGTCATCACCGTGCAGGAGCTGTCCAACCGGATGGCCGTGCGTGGCGTGGACATCATCAAGTTCCTGATGCGTCAGGGCGTGATGCTGAAGATCAACGACGTCATCGACAACGACACCGCCGAACTGGTGGCGACCGAGTTCGGTCACACCGTGAAGCGTGTCTCGGAAGCCGACGTCGAAGAGGGCTTCATCGGCGCCGAGGACATCGACGATCACATGGAAGCGCGGCCGCCGGTCGTGACGATCATGGGTCACGTCGACCACGGCAAGACCAGCCTACTCGACGCCCTGCGCTCCACCGACGTGGCGGCGGGCGAACACGGCGGCATCACTCAGCACATCGGCGCCTATCAGGTTCGCCTGAAGGACGGCCAGCGCGTGACGTTCCTCGACACGCCCGGCCACGCCGCGTTCTCGTCGATGCGCGCCCGCGGCGCCAACATCACCGACATCGTGGTGCTGGTCGTGGCCGGCGACGACGGCGTGATGCCCCAGACGATCGAGGCGATCAAACACGCCAAGGCCGCCGAGGTGCCGATCATCGTCGCCGTCAACAAGATGGATAAGCCCGGCTCGGACCCGACCCGCGTGGTCAACGAGCTGCTGCAGCATGAGATCGTCGTCGAAAGCCTGGGTGGCGACACCCAGCTGATCGAGGTCTCGGCCAAGGCCCGCACGGGCCTGGACGACCTGCTGGAAGCCATCCTGCTGCAGGCCGAAGTGCTCGACCTGAAGGCCAACCCCGACCGCAGCGCCGATGGCGTGGTGATCGAGGCCAAGCTGGACAAGGGCCGCGGCGCCGTCTCGACGGTGCTGGTCAACCGCGGCACGCTGAGGCGCGGCGACATCGTCGTCGCCGGCAGCCAGTGGGGCCGCGTCCGCGCGCTTCTCAACGAGCGCAACGAGCAGCTGACCGAAGCCGGTCCCGCCACCCCGGTCGAGATCCTCGGCCTGGACGGCGTGCCCTCGCCGGGCGACGCGATCGCCGTGGTCGAGAACGAGGCCCGCGCTCGCGAGCTGACCGAGTACCGCATCCGCCTGAAGCGCGAGAAGTCGCTGGCCCCGGTGGGCGCCGGCGCTTCGATGGCCGACATGATGGCCAAGCTGCAGGACAAGAAGCTGAAAGAGCTTCCGCTGATCATCAAGGCCGACGTGCAAGGTTCGGCCGAGGCGATCATCGGTTCGCTGGACAAGATGGCCACCGACGAGGTCCGCGCGCGGATCATCCTGTCGGGCGCCGGCGCGATCAGCGAAAGCGACATCATGCTGGCCAAGGGCGCCGGCGCGCCGGTCATCGGCTTCAACGTCCGCGCCTCGGCGCAGGCGCGAGCCCTGGCCGAACGCGAAGGGGTCGAGATCCGCTACTACGCGATCATCTACGACCTGCTGGACGACATCAAAGGCGTGCTCTCGGGCATGCTGGCGCCGATCCAGCGCGAAACCTTCCTCGGCAACGCCGAGGTCCTGCAGGCCTTCGACATCTCGAAGATCGGCAAGGTCGCCGGCTGTAAGGTCACCGAAGGCGTGGTCCGCAAGGGCGCCAAGGTCCGGATCGTCCGTCAGGACATCGTGGTCCTGGAACTGGGCACCCTGCAGACCCTCAAGCGCTTCAAGGACGAGGTCAACGAAGTCCCCGTCGGCCAGGAATGCGGCATGATGTTCGCCGGCTTCCAGGACATCAAGGTCGGCGACGTGATCGAGTGCTTCACCGTCGAGGAGATCAAGCGCCAGCTCGACTAGGGCTGATCGCGAGATCGAAAGTTCGAAGGGCGCGGATCACAAGGTCCGCGCCCTTTGTCTTTGTCGATACATGCCCAGACTGGAAATCGCCCCAATCCAGCGCTACCCATTCGCCATGCGTATCAAAGCCCTCCTGGCCCTGACCGCCGTCGCCGCGTCGCTGAGCGCCTGTGCGACCGCTACCCGCTACGACGCCGCCGGCGACGTGCATGATCTCCTGATCGCCATCCGCGACAACGATCGGGCCCGCTTCGACAACCATGTCGACCGCCGGGCGCTGAAGGCCCAGATCGAGGCGCGGCTGATGGACGAGGCCCGCCAGCGGGGCGGCTCCAGCAACGGCGTCATGGCCCTGGCGGCCATCGCGGCCGGCCCGATCGCCGACATGGCCGGCGAGGCGCTGATCCGGCCCGAGACCTTCCACGCCGCCGCCAACTATTACGGCTACACACCCGATCGGCCGATCCCCGGCCGGGTGGCGATCGCCGCCGCCTTGCGGCCCACCGGCGATGGCCGGGTCTGCGCGGCCAAGAAGGACGGGCCGTGCATGCTGACCTTCACCCAGGAGGGCTCGACCTGGCGCCTGACTGGGTTCGACCCGCAAGCCGCGAACCTGCACTTCAAGCGATGAAGCCGGCCGTCTGGGGGGGCGCGGCCCTGCTGGCGGCCTCGGCCGTCTTGAATCTCCTGGCGGTCTCCGCCGCGGGGGCCGAGACGCGGATGTTCTCGTACGACCCGATCTCGCCGGACGCCAAGCGGCTGACCGGTGCGGGGGTGACGATCCTGTTCAACCAGGGAATGCTGGGCGCGGGCCGGCCGATCAAGGTGCTGGCCACCGGCGTGCCGGCCGAGGCGCGGCTGGACAACGCGCGCCAGAGCGACCTGGGGCCCGGCGGACTCTCCGCGATGTCCGGCGTCGATGCCGACGCCATGCTGTTCGAGGTCGACAGCAAGGCCGCCCAGGGCAAGATCTATGTCCGCGCTTTCTGCCCAGGCTCGACCCGGCTGTGGCTGTCGTTCAGCACCATTGTCATCCGCCGCGACCTGCGCATCCAGGCGTTCGGCGATGATCCCAAGGCCGCTCCCAAGACCCCTGGGGACGGCCCCGACGCCAAGACGGCCAAGGCCCACCTGTGCGGCACGCTGGACTTCTCCTACCGCGGCGAATGGCGTCTGCCCAAGAACCGCGCACCCGACCCGATGGTCGACTGGACCGACAGTCCGCAACATCCAGATACGTCGAACTGAGATTTTTTCGAGCTTCGGTGTCGCAACCGACGGTGCTCGCGCGTCCTAGAGATAGAGGCGACGGGAGACGCGCGATGCGGTTCATGGTGCTGCTGAAGGCCGAGGGCGACGAAGGATTGGGCGAGGTCGTGCGGGCCTATGACGCCGAGCTGACCCGCGCCGGCGTAGCCGACCGGGCAAGGCTGTCGGCGCGCGGCGCGCGGACCGCGCCGGGCGTGATCGCCGAAGGCCGGACCGTGGCCGGCTTCTGGGTCTTCGATCTGGACTCGCGTGAGGACGCCGCCGCCTGGGTGCGCCGCTGTCCCGCGCCGGCCGACCCCTCGACCGAGATCGAGATCCGTCTGCTGCTCGATCCCGGCGACATCTCCGAACGGCCCCGCCCGGCGGAGCCTCGGCCGGTCTGGGAACGGGCCATGGCCTTCTGATTTCGCCAGCCCATCTCGCCAGGTCCGGGAGTCCGGTCTAGCCTTCGCCCAAACGGAGGGGAGGCGGCCATGGCCCAGGCGGATGTGCTGGCGGATTTCACGCGTTTCGAGTTCGATGACGGGCGCTGGACGCGGGAGGTGTTCCGCATCGGTTCGGGCCCGGCGGTGATTGTCATCCACGAGGTGCCGGGACTGCATCCGGGCGTCCTGGCCTTCGCCCGCGATCTGGCCGAGGCCGGCATGACCGCCTTCTGCCCCAGCCTGTTCGGCACGCCGGGCAAGCCGGTCGACCGAGGCTACGCCATCGGCCAGATCCTCAAGAACATCTGCGTGCGGCGCGAGTTCGTGGCCCTGAGGGACGGTCGCTCCAGCCCGATCGTCGACTGGCTGCGGGCCCTGGCGCGAGAGGTTCATGCCGAGTGCGGCGGCAAGGGCGTGGGCGCGGTCGGCATGTGCTTCACCGGCGGCTTCGCCCTGGCGATGATGACCGAGCCGGCCGTGGTCGCGCCGGTGCTGTCCCAGCCGTCGCTGCCGCTGAACAAGCCGGGCGGCCTGGACTGTTCGGCCTCGGAGCTGGCCTGCGCCAAGAAGCGGTTCAAGGACGAGAACCTGTCGCTGCTGGCCCTGCGCTTCACCTCCGACAAGCTGGTGCCCGACGCTCGCATCGCCCGCCTGAAAGCCGAGTTCGGCGACACGGTCGAGGTGGTCGAGCTCACCGACGCGGACGCCGCGCCCGGCCAGCCGATGGCTCCGCACTCGGTGCTGACCCTGCACCTGCACCGCTCGGTCCCCGACAGCGGGTCAATGAAGGCGCGCGACAAGGTGATCGCGTTCTTCAGGGACAGGGTGGGGGCGTAGCGTCCCTCTCCCCCTGCGGGAGAGGGTGGCGGTCGGAGGCCGTCGGGTGAGGGGTCACGCTCCGCTATCCGGACAGGCCCTTCGACCCCTCATCCGGCCCTTCGGGCCACCTTCTCCCGCAAGGGGAGAAGGATACCGGACTGGACTTCTCACGTTTACGCGCCTAGACACCCCGCCTTCGATTTTCCCCGCGCACCGGCGTTCGATCCGCCGGCCGGGCCGCAAGGACTTCGCGCCATGAAGCGCCATTCTGACAACAAGAAGGGCGCCCTGACCGGCCCCTCGCAACGCCAGCTCCGCGCCGGCGAACTGATCCGCCACGCCCTGGTCGAGATCCTCCGCGAGGAGGAGTTGCAAGACGAGGCGCTGCACAACGTGTCCGTCACGGTGTCCGAAGTGCGGATGAGCCCGGACCTGAAGCACGCCATCTGTTTCGTCGAACCGCTGGGCGCGGGCCTCACGGGGCAGGACACCACGGACATCATCAAGGGCCTGAACCGGGTCTCGAAGTTCCTGCGCGGTCGCCTGGGCCGCAGCATCGACATGAAGTTCACGCCGGACCTGAAGTTCATCCACGACGAGAGCTTCGGCGCGGCCGCCCACATGGACCAGCTGTTCCTGGATCCGCGCGTCCAGCAGGACACCCGCCGCCTGTCCGACGTGATGGACGACGAGGACGACTACAGCACCGGCGACGAGGGCTGAGGCATGGCCCGCCGCAAGAAGGGCGATCCCGTCTCGGGCTGGCTGTGCCTGGACAAGCCCTACGACCTGACCTCGACCACGGCCGTCAGCCGGGTGCGCCGGGCGTTCAACGCCCAGAAGGGCGGCCATGCGGGTACTCTTGATCCTCTCGCGACCGGCGTCCTGCCGATCGCCCTGGGCGAGGCGACCAAGACCGTCCCGTTCCTGATGGACGCCGACAAGGCCTATCGCTTCACCATCGCCTGGGGCCGCGACACCACGACCCTGGACCGCGAGGGCGAGACGACCGGGACCTCGGACGCGCGCCCTAGCCGCGAGCAGGTCGAGGCCGCATTGCCGGCCTTCATCGGCGAGGTCGACCAGATCCCGCCGAACTTCTCGGCCATCAAGGTCGACGGCGAGCGCGCCTACGACCTGGCCCGCGACGGTGTGGAGTTCGAACTGGCGACCCGCAAGGTGACGATCTTCGACCTCAAGGTCGTGGACCAGGCCGACGCCGACCACGTCACGCTGGAGATGGAATGCGGCAAGGGCACCTATGTCCGCGCCGTGGTCCGCGACCTGGCCAAGGCCCTGGGAACCTGCGGTCACGTCGCCGAGCTTCGCCGCACGCGGGTCGGCGGGTTTACGGAAGCCGCCTCGATATCGCTGGAAACCCTCGAGAATTTGAGCTATGAGGCCCGGCTGTCGGAGGCATTGCTTCCGGTCGAGACCGCGCTGGACGACATCCCGGCGTTGGCCGTGACCGATGAAGACGCCTTCCGGCTTGCACAGGGACGCGCCATCGTCCTGCTTCCGAGGCAGGTAGAAACGCTGAAAGCCGAGCTCTCGCCCGGCGATCGCACCGTTTCCGCCATGTCCGGCGACAGGTTGGTGGCCCTGTGCGAGATGCGCGCTGGGAAGCTCAATCCCGTGCGGGTCTTCCAACTCACCTGAGCGGAGACAACCGATGTCGATCACTATCGAGCGCAAGGCCGCTCTCATCGCCGAACACGCCCGCGGCGCGGGTGACACCGGCAGCGCTGAAGTCCAGGTCGCGATCCTCTCGGAACGCATCTCGAACCTGACCGAGCACTTCAAGACGCACAAGAAGGACAACCACAGCCGTCGTGG
>Ga0209676_1002430_pt1 | contig 13261 bp, 24 predicted proteins | sample AraplaCvi_mLB_r2_FD_184282 | JGI IMG/M metagenome (GOLD analysis project Ga0209676, IMG submission 184282) | Arabidopsis root microbial communities from North Carolina, USA - plate scrape MF_Cvi_mLB_r2 (SPAdes) (version 2) | ecosystem: Host-associated > Plants > Roots > Endosphere | place: USA...
TTCCGAAATGCCCACAGCGAACACCGACAGTATTCGGCCCCTTCTACTTCGGTAAGCCAGCTCTCTCGGCTAAGGTCCTTTCGCTCGTTCATCGCTGCTTGCCTGCCCGGTGGCTATTCCTGTACTCGACCACCTCTCCCGCGCGCCACGTCGCTGGCTTGTAGGTCAGGCGGTCCGGGAACCCGGGGCGGCAGGCGACGCGTTGGAGGAAGTGCTCCTTCGATATTCCCCAGAGCTCGGCGCACTCGTCGGCGGACAAGGCGAGCTCCGTCCAAGGCAACTTATCGAGTGCTGGCATGCCGCATCTCCTTGGGCTCCGAGAATCAAACGAAGCCGCGCCGCAGGAGGGGCCAAGAGCAGGCTGATTGACTCAAACCGTAACGCCTTGATCGTGCTGCCTGAATTGCCGCAGGTTCGCCATCGCCCTCGCTCGCCCCTCCGTCGTCCGCGGTCCCGTGCTGCACCCACCGTGCCACCTGCACCGCCGCTTTCCCGGGATGCTCCTCCCTCTGCACGGATGCCCCGCCTGGGTCCGAGCGCCGCACACCACCCGCTCCTGATTCGTCCCTGTTCTGAGGCTGAGCGGCACCGAAGTCATTCGCGCGCGCATAGCGTCCAGTAACTCCGGCACCCGGCCCGAAGTCATGGGCTCTGATTTCGGTTGATTGTTTATTCCGGTCAGCTCGGCCCATTCGGCGATGATCGCGTCGATGACCCCGCTGTTGGTGTTGAGCGGATAGAACCGGCTGCGCTTCTCCGCGATGGCGGCTTCCGACTCCGGGTTTGGGTAGTAGTCGATCCGCGGATAGCGCGCCCGCCTCGCGCGCTGGGACTCGTTAGCCCCTGGATGTCGCTCTGCCACTTCTATTCCTCTCTGTTTTAGACAGCGAGGCCGGACTTCCGACCCCGCTATGGTGGTCCTCAGGCGGGATCGATCGAGACCGTCACCCGGTGCCGCGCTGAGGCCGCGCCAGCACTCGTCACCAGCTTGATGGAGAAGAGCGCGTTCGCATTGAGGTTCTGGGCGTTCGCCACTGTGAACGTCGCTGAGCCGGAATCGGTCAACTGGGCGACCATCGGCGAGTCCGCACCCGTATGTCGCAGCGTGTAAGTGAATGACTGCCCCGCGCCAGGCGGGTTGTCTGCGTTCACCTGGATGCGCGCCACTCGCCCTGCCCGCCCCATCAGCATGAGCGAATCCAGCTCCGTGGCTGAGTTCCCATTCGGACCGATGTACGTCGTGGTTGCTGCGGCTACCGCCCCATTCGTGCACAGCATGCTAATGGTGCCGCGCTTCTCGTTGTTGCTCGCCTCGCCCTGAGGGATGTTGCCGTCGATAACGTAGTTGGCAAAGCCGCTCGACAATGTGCTCCCGTTGACTACACCGACCTTGCCCGAACCGGCATTAGCGAAGTCGTTTCCAACGATCCGGAAGTTGTCGGATGCGCCGGCCTGGATCTCGATGCCGTTTCCTTGGAAGCTGGTGGCCGAGGCGTAGTTGCCGATACGACAACCAACCACGGCCCATTTGGACACGCCGGGAGCGACGAGGATGCCGGGATACGTATTCGGGCTAAGGCGCGAGTTCGTGCTGAACCCGGTGCCGATAATCGACACGTCCTGCCCGCCATTCATAAGCCAGCCAACGGAACCGTTCTCGCGTACGCGGCCCCCCGTCCACAGGATGTCGTACACGTTATTCCGCGTAACCACGCCGTTGGACACACTTCCGGCGGACCAGCAGTTGCTGCAGTAGACGGATACGACGCCGCCCACCGATCCATCGAAGTCCCAGCCATTGCCATAGGCAGAGTCGGCCAGGCACTGGTCGGCGAATACATAGCTGACCTGCTTCGCGGCGCTGTCCGGGCGGAACATCCAACCGGTGGCGGTCTTGACCGCGTCGCACATCATGAATTGCTCGTGGCCTGTATTCAGGACCAGGAAGCCAATCGAGCTGGATGCGTCGCCGGTATACCCGTTGTTGTGGCACGTAATCCGCTGCCAGCGGTTGTCGCCGTTTCCGCCGCCACCCGGCGAGCCATCGATCGTCACGCCACGGCCGTTGAAGAAAAGAATGTCTGCGTTCTGGACCCAGGTTCCCCAGCAGAGGTTGTGCCGCAGCCCATTGGAAAAGTTGTGGAGGGCGAAGTCCTTCGCCTGGAAGCTGCCCAGCACCTTTTCCATGATGAGGGCGGTGCCGGTCGAACCAGGCGCCATCGAGCCGGACGCATGCCAGCCATCGCCCGATTCGATCGTGATCCCCCGCAAGCCGCCGCCAGCGGTCATGGTCGGATAGGTGAAGTTGACGCCGTTCGCCGTTGCGGACGTCTGCCTGATGATGGTCTTCCTGACGCCCTCCCCCACTAACCACAGCGGCGCTGACAGCAGGATTTGATCATTGATCTTGTAGATGCCAGAGGGAAAGAAGAGCTCGCCGCCACCAAGCGCATGGCATGCACTCACCGCGGCGAGAATCGCTGAGGTATCGTCTGTGGCGTTGTCGCCGACCGCGCCGAAGTCCTTAACGCTTACGCGCTCACGGAGCTTGTCCTGGGTTGAGCGACTCACCGCTCCGCTTCCCGCTTGGACGAAGGCGACGGAGTCCGCACCGCCTTGGTCAACCGCCACGCCAGTCCGCGTCCAAACGAGGGCGTCGTCTCCGGTCCGCAGGACATAGTCGTACACGAGCCCCGGCGTCAGATAGATCGTGGCCTCGCCGCGGGCGTCCAGAACGATCGGGAACTGGTTAGGGATTGAGGCGGCTCGATCCGCGAAGGTGGGCGCAGGTGTCGTCGTACCTGCCGAATAGATGAACAGTCGATAGCCCGCAGCTACCTCGCTGCCATTGGTGAAAAACTGCTGCTTCGCACTAGGCGAAAGAATCCCTGTCATTGTGTTCTCGTCCATGAGTTTGTTACTCGCATCCATGCGAGCGGTTCTGATCCGTCCATAAAGAAGGGGCCGACCCCTTCGGATCGACCCCTTCGGGCTGCCGCGACTCCTGGACGGGAAAGCCGCGACAAACGCTAGATGGTTGCAAACACCCTACCCCGGAATGCAGCGGCTAGGGACGAACCGAGTTTGTGCTGCAACAGCAAACACTGCACGCGCACACCACAAGCGAGCAGCGATAGACTCGGGACGGGGCAACTACATTCAGCTTTCGGCCGGGCGCAGGATTTCGCGCGGCTGCCCCAGGGTGCGGCAAGCACTCGCCGCGACGAACTCCGCGTCACTCTGAGTCAAAGGATTGAATTATGAGACAACCGTTGTTTGCCGCATTTCTATTTGCACTCTGTTCCGTCGGACATGCAGGCGAGTCTGGACTAGTGACTCGCATCTTTCCCCTCTGACAAGAGTGATCACTAATGAAGACGCTTAGTAAGCATGCGATTGCCGCGTGTGCAGCGCTCGCGCTGAACGCTAATGCTCAATCTCCCGCGATGCTTGTGTATCTCGACTTCACCGCCGGCTCGTACGGGTCGACCTACAACGAAGCCATCGACAACGCTTGGAGAGCGGCCGAAATCAGTGCGGCCAGTGCCGGATACGGTGCGTGCCAACCAAAGAAGGTGACGTATTGGCAAACGACGTTCCCCACGCAGTGGAATGCCATTGCCACCGTTGTTTGTTCCAAGGACACGAATCCGACACCGCCTCCGCCCCCGCCGCCCTGGCAGCCTGCGACCATCCTTCCAGTCCAAAGATCAGCAGATGGCGCGAACCACGTTGTTATGTGGAGATCACCAAACGACTGCACTCGACACGCCCTCAACCGCCGTATCAACGGCGGAGGCTGGCAGGAGGTCTACAAGGGCGGAGCAACCTCGTGGCAAGCGAACGTGATCGCACCGGCGACATACGACTATCGGGTCCTCGCGCTCTGCAGTTCGGGCCCTGGCACCTGGTCCGAAATCGCCTCCCTTGTCGTTTCATCCGCACCGGCACAGCCGACCCCTCCGCAGACTACTGCAGTCGTCGGCCCTGACCATACGATCACATGGAGCGCGAGCCCGGGCGCCAATAGCTACCGCCTTGAACGCGAGGCTGGCGATGGATGGGAGTCCGTATACATTGGCCCGAACACTTCCTGGTCAATCGTAGGCGCCCCGGTAGGCACGTATCGCTATCGCGTAGTCGCATGCGCCAATGGAACATGCAGCGCCCCATCAGGCATCACCGAACTGCGTGTGGTGGCCGACATGACTCCGATCATCACGTACCTCCTTGGCAACTAGTCAGCCCCTGAGGATTCTTCCTATGAAAATGACTTGCGCAATCTTGCTTCTTTGCTCCATCGCACCCCTTTCCATGGAGGCACGCGCCGGGTCAGGCGGAGGAGCGATTTCCCAAATGCTATTCATGCCTAATGGGGCGGTACTCGTTTACTTGAACTCGCCTCTAAGCGGCCTGGCCTCGTGCAGCACGGCCGAGCGATTCGCGGTGAATGCGAATAACGATGTTGGCAAAGCGCAACTCGCAGGTCTGTTGATGGCGCACGCCAACAGGCGCCCCGTGCAGATCTACGGCAGTGGTCAATGCGACGCCTGGGGCGACACGGAATCCGTGTCCTATTTCGTTTTGCCGTGAATTGAAAGGAGTCTGACATGCGAACGTTTGCACTTCTTGTGACGGCGCTTGTTGCCTGCGCACCTGCGTCCGCAGGCCAGTTCAACGTCACTGGACAGTCCATCAACCAGCTAGCGACTGGATGGGGCGCCGAGGGGTTCTACGTAGTCTCATCCGGAGACCTTCCGGCCGGGGCGAACTGCGGCAGCGGCAACTCTTTCATGATGGAGCCGGGACATCCGATGCAGCGCGAAATCGTGGCGATGCTATTGGCGGCACAACAATCGAAGAAGAGGATCAACATCTTCGTTGACGGGTGTGTTGGCGGGGCAATGAGGCTTAAAGCCTTATCAATCGATAGTTAACAGCCGTTTCAGGCACCGACACCATCCAACAAGGACACACCTGCCATGAGCATCCAACGCCTCCTTTCCGGTTGTTTTGCGGCGCTAATACTCGTCACAAGCGGCCAGGCGCTAGCGCTTCAGAACTTCTCTGGTCGCGTCACCGGCATAGAACTCACCTACATGCCGACGTCCGTCCGCTTTACCCTGGATCAGGGAAACGCAGCATGCCCTGCCGGGACTCAACTAGTGTGGGCGAATGCCAGCGCCGACAACAACAAGGTGGTCTACGCCGCAGTTAGCACCGCTCTCGCCAATGGGCAGCGCATTTCCTTCTTCATTAACGACAACGACACGTCGTGTGTTGGAAGGTTCATCTACCTCTCCCCGTGATCCCGCGCGCTCTTTGCCGCGCCCTTTCATGGGCATGGCGCCCACCAGGAGATCTTTATGCAGCGAATCAGGATTCTGCCCCGCGTTACCGGCTGGAGTCTTTCCACGAGCTTTTTTTGTCTGTTGCTGGCATCGACGACATGCTCGGCTGGAGAGCTCAACGGACAACAGGTCATCGAGGTTGGGACACACGCCAATTCCGATTCGGCGTTTTTCAGAGTGACTGGTGACCTTTCCGAGTGCCGGTACACAACCGTCTATATTTCATTAGCGACAAACGCGGGGAGAGCTGCATATGCGACCGTTCTTGCAGCTCGGAATTCAAAGATTCCGCTAGGACGTGTTGCGTACAGCCGATCGGCAGACGGCACCTGCACGCTTGACCTAGTTTCTGAATGAGCGATCTTTCGGTTCTAGATTGATCAGTCGCCGGCTGGTCCCTGTGGCCGGCCGGCGACACTAGGGAGCGCTAAGCCGCGCAGCTGTAATGTTGGAGCCATCCATTGTCGCGGGATGGCGCGCGAGGATCGGAGGCCGGGGGGCGATCGCGATTGCCTACTTCGAATCTTATCAACTTGACCCCGGTTCGCCGTCCCGCTTCGACCTTGTTCCACCAGGACGTTTCCGCGAACGGTGAAAGGACAGTTCCGGCCGTCGGTGGCTGCTCCTCGTTTGCCGCAGCTTCGGCGAAGCGCAACGCGCCTTCAGTCAGGCGGCGTCGGTACATGCCGTGCACGACAGCCTTGAGGCGCCGATAGCGGGCCGCGCGAATGCCCAGCTGTGAGGCGCGTTGGTCGGTGGGCATGCAGGCTGCGGGCATGTAGAGCTTCATGAGCCCGTCCACCACGCCAAACCGGAGCACGTCCGCCTTGTATCGTTCGCCACGCGACGTACACCACGCCTGCATGTAGGCGTGCCCGTAGTCGAGCACCGCCTCTATGTGCTGCTCCTGGCCGGCGTAGTACAGGCTCACCAGTGCGGGGCGGATGTCGTGCGGCCCCTCGCTCATGAAGGACAGGGCTGCAGGGCAGCGCGCGGGACGAATCCTCAAGAGATCGCCTCCGTAACGCTGATGTAACGGTTGAAGCGTGACACGATGCGATCGCATGCCAAACGCATGCCGAACGCATGCCAGTGGCATGGGGTGTTCCCAAGCAGATCAGGTACATAGGTCGAGCATTGCTGTGCGCATCCGCGCGCAGTTGCTAGCAGAGCGCTAGCAAGACGCAGGCACGCGTGCAGGACGCGTCGTGACGCGTGGCGGCCGATTCTGTCAAAGCCCCTTACAAGCCTCTTGGAAGCCCCCTTCAAGCCCCCCGCCCCAGGGCAACGCAGCTGCGAACGAGAACAGGCGCAAGAGCGTGCAAAGGCTCCGCCTTTGGTAGATATAGAAAGGAGGCCTGTTATGGGGCCACCAAAAGTGCCGAAAAGAAGCTGATAGGCCCTGTGGTGGGGCCAATAGAGGGCGAAAATCATCATCGCTTGCCCTCTGGTAGGGCCACATTGGCCCCGTTATGGGGCAAGGGTGCGCGCTGCTCCCAAAGTCGGGACGCCTTGTGCTCGGGCGCGTACATGATGTCCTTGCCGACGTCATCGATCGCCTCCCACGTGATCGCGTAAAGGTTGCAGCGATGGCGGCCACCGTGCCGGGTGACCACCGCGAAGCCGGCTTCCACTGCTTCCTCCGCAGCCCGGTCGCGCGTCCCGCCACTCCGCCAACCGCGCGCCTTCGCCTGGTTGCGGGTGAACGAGAGATCGCCGTTGTTGGAGCCGTCGTACGACGACGCCAAGGCGAGCAGGAACTTCACCGCGTTTCCGGAGAGCGCATCCCACTGAGCGGATTTGATGACGTAGTGCGGCAGCCGAAGGAACGTATGTTCCGTCCTGCGGCCGTGCTGGCGCTGTCGGCGCCGCCGGTCCTTTTTCGTCTGCATGTCGCCCCCCGGCGCTCAGCAGCCTTCCGGCGGACTGCCTCGGAGCAGTCCAGCGCGGAGGCGTTCGATATGCGCCTGGACATCGCGAAGCGCTGCCAGCATCTGGTCGCAGCGATCGCCGCTAAGGTCGCGAGAGAGGTCCGTCAGCTGGGCATGCGTGCGGCCCGCCAAGTCGGTCAGCGAAGCCTCCACAAGTGCGAAATCAGGGGCCATCCGACACCTCCGCTAGGTAGGTACCGGCCCCACCCGGCGCGCCCTGTTTATCCGGCTCGGTGACGGCTAGAAATGGCTTCGTGATCCATGCGCCGGCCCCGTTTCGAGACCAGCCGCCAGCAAGCAACTCGGCCTCGGTGAGGCACCGACGGGAACTCGCGCCCCCCAAGCCGGCGAACTCGCCGACCCGGTGCCGATCGAAAGCGGATTCACTATTGAAGACCTTCCCGCACGCGGTGCATTCGCAGCGGCGACCTGTCAGCTTGGGGTGAGCCATTAGCCCACCTCCTTCGGCACACGGCGTGCGCGCGGACGACGATTGCGACGCGACGTCGGCTTACGGGCTTGGCCTCGGCCGACGTTCTTCCAGGTCTTGCCGTCTCGCGCTGCGCGAATGGTGGCGGGATCAACGCCCAGGCGGCGCGCCCACTCCGAGGGACCAATCTGGCCCGACGTGCGGCGGATCTCGATCACATCCGCCCCAGTGAGCTTGCTGCAGCTCTTCTGCTCACCGATGGGGGTCAGGCCATTAGCGATCGCACGGGTGAAGTTCTCGGATGGCGTAACCGCTTCCAGATTGCAGATGCGGTTGTCGTCCTTCTGCCCGTTCAAGTGGTCGATATGGAAGCCGCGGGGGATCGGGCCGTAGACGGTTTCCCAGATGAGCCGGTGCGCGTACTGGTGGTCAGCGCGATTGTTGCGGCGGAGGCGGACGTAGCCGTCACCGTGGACGCTGCCAATCGGGGCGCCCAGACGTCCGTAGACGGTGCCGCTCTCTGGATCGATCAGGAAGCGCGACGGGACGTGCAGGATCACGCCGAGAATCCAGATCGGTGGACTGGGGCGCAAGCCGAGCAGGAAACCATTGCCGGCCTTCCACTGGCTCTTGGTGAGGAGAGCGGACATTTAGGTGCCCTCCTGCAAGCCCTTGGGCCGCACTCGACAGGAGGCCTCGAAGGCGTCTAGGTCATCGGGGTGATACGCCACCCGCTTCCCAAGCTTCAGGAACGCCGGGCCACACGAACGGCGGCGCCAGTCCTGGAGCGTTCGATGGGAGAGCCCGAGCTTTGCCGCTGCCTCGCGTTCGGACAGGGGCCGAGAGTTGGGGGCGGTCATTTCTCACCCCCTTCCTGCCTGGCGAGCTTTCCGGGCAGCGAGCGAAGGCTGTCTACCAAGACGTAGCGCTTCGCTCCGATCTTGAACGTTTCAAGGTGGCCATTCGCCACCAGTTCATACGCCACTGACCGGCTGATGCCGTGCTTGGCGCATTCTTCCACAAGGGGCCCGAAGGCCGGATCTGATCGCGTTGTCACTGTTCCTGTCCTCGCCTGTCCGCACCGGGCGGTGCGTGTGTGCGTGGACAAAAGTAGGTATCAAGCGAAGGCGCGTCGGCAGGGAAACACCCGGCAATTCGAGGGTGGTTTTCCTCCCACCCTATTCTTCGCCAAGGAACGTCTCAAAGCTCTTTCGTCGGATCTCCTCGTCGGATAGCCCCTTCTCCTTCAACGAAGCCCGCAGGTTCTCGAGCCGCGCATTGCCATTGATTGCCCGCTCCATCTGCGCCTCTAGCCGAGCGCGGTCGTCCCGAATACGTGCGTTGATTTCTTTTTGAGTGGGCGCATCGCCGAACCACGCCAAGCAGGCCGCCTCGATCACGCTAGCCGGGGGCACCTTAGGCGGCTCCACGAAGCGATCAAACAGCGCCTCAGGGAATGCCCGGATCACAGCATTGAGGAGGGAGTCGGTTCGGCCAGGCGCGCCTCCGAACTCGCCACCCTTCCGAAGTAGATCGGGATCAAACGGTCCGAGGTTCGGAAATCCCAAGAGTTTCGAGATCTCCTCAGGATCGATGTCGTCGTCATCGCCCACTCCATCCTCGCCTGGCTCGTCTGGTGGCGAGCTACCCATGACGCTACGGAAACTCGGGTACGCGCGCCGCCCTTCGCCGGCAATCTTCGCGACTAGCGCAGCCAAGTAGTCAGTCAGGTGTGGACCACCCAGAAACCCGGGAAATTCAGCCATCGGCAGCGGCTGCTGGCGATCTGTTCTCGCCCATTCTTGGACCTGCCTAGAACGCTTGCTCGTTATTTCAGATGAGCGATCCAGGAGAGGTTGCAACTCCGGCTTGTGACCGACGACCTCAGCGAAGGTGATATTCAGGCGCCCCTCGGTCTCGAGGATGGCTAGCAAGTCCAGGGCCTTCTCGCCGATCTCCCTAAGCAGCTTTGATTTGGTCTGGTCGGTCGTACGCCAAGCCATGCCAGCGCCCACAGCGGGCTCCAGAACCCGGAGGAGACGCGGATACAGGTCATTGGGCGAATAGGCGCCAGGGGCGGTAAGCCAATCCCAGTGGGTGGCTGAGAAATCGCGAAATGTCGCGAGCTTGTAGGCACCCCAACGCGCGATCGCTCGGCTCGCCTCGATTCCAGAGCCGCCCCATCGGCCGGCCAAGTTTCGCCGACGCGCCTCCTCAGCGACCTCATTCAGGGTCCACTCCGGTGAGAACTCCACGGGCTGCCCATCCAGCCACTCTCGAACTTGTTGGGGCGTCTGCTTGGTGTACTTCGCAGCCACTATCCGCGCCTCCGGGCGACTTGTTTCCTCATCTTGCCTTTTGTTGCCTTGCGTTGACTGATGGATTTGTGGTTGGTCACCGGCATTGTCAACGGCTGCTAACGGCTGTTAACCCTGTAAGCCGAAAGTCGGCAAGGGGGCGCTAGGCGGCGCTAGGGGGCGTCGGGCCTGAAAACCGGTCGAACGCATAGAACAGCGCGTCTTCCGCGTTATGGACGCGGGCCAGGTCAGCCCCGAGCCCTTCGAGCCAGTCCTTCACGGTGGCGCGCTTTTTCAGCCGCGCCTCCAGCTCTGGGACCTCATGGCGCGGTGCATCGCCGAGTGCCCGCTTTAGACGCTCCGCCCGTTCGCCTTCCCGTGAGCAAGACGGCACGACCTCGTCAACGTCTCCCATCTCCTCTACTGCCCAGTCACCGCCGAACTGCTTGAGCCACATCCACCTCTTCCAGACATCGGCTCTCTGCGCGCTGGGGAAGTCAACGACCTCGGCACAAGGGCCGGTCCGCACCTTCGGACCGCGTTTCCTCATTTTGGGGAACTGGATCAGCTGAGCGGTCATGAGGGTCGCTCCTCCGTAGCCTGGCTCATCCGCGCGATCTTCGCGTCGGCGAGCGCGCAAATGCGAGGGTCATTCTCCAGGAGCTCCACGAGCCGCGCCACGCAAGCATTGATCCGCTCTTCCCTTCGCTGCGCAATCTGAGCGGGCGTGCGGAAGACGCGTTCCGAGGGGAAGGAAAGGACGAGGGCGGTCATTGGGCACCTCCCGCTTGGCGTACGCGGGCCAGAGCCGACATCGCTGCCCGCAAATGCGCCTGGTGGGCGGGGCTGAGCTCTACGAATGCGGCAAGGAAGGCCACCTCATCGGCCGTCAGGGTGATTAGCGTGCCCATGCCATCCTCCCGATCAGGCTGGCCAAGAACTCCAGGAAGGTCGGAGCCGGCTCTGGCTTGGGGGCCGGCATGGCAGCGATCGCCTCGGCGTATCCCCGAATCCGGAGCTTGTCTCGGGTCGAAAGGTCCCGATAGATCCGGAGAAGACGTTCTTCTTCCTGGCGGTGGGTGCTGGTCCAAGCGGCCATGATTGCCTCCTGCCCCTTCGGGCTTACGGCCGCCTTGCCCGGGGCCGTTTCTGCAATTACACTAATTCCTCATTTTTGCAATTGCAAGAACTTTATGGCGCGACCACCACTACCAGACTCAGAACGACGGACAGAGGTCCTCCAGCTCCGCCTGACCAAAGGGGAGCGGAAGGACCTGGACGAAGGCGCCGTGGCGACCGGAGAGCAGGTTTCCGAGTTCATTCGGACGGCCGCCTTGGACAAGGTCAAGCGTGTTAAGAAGAGGAAGGGGGCCGATCCGGGCTAAGGAGAGGATCAATGCGCGGGGTAGCCATGGCTGCGGTCATGGCTTGGCTGCTTTGTGGATGCGGCCAAAGCCTGATGAACACGCTCAAGACGCGGCCGAGGAAGCGCTGAGCATCGCGCAGGGGCGGCATCAGCTCTCGATGACGGCAACGCATGGGCTTTGGAGGTGGAGGCCGCCGAAGCTGCGTCGGCCCGCGCGATGTGATCTGCTCCAGCGCACCCGCTGCGTACTACGGAACCTCCCCGTTCACTTCGCCACGGTATAGCCCATGAAAGTAGCTGTCCTTTCCGCCGCCCTAGCCCTGAGCTGGTCCGCGCACGCGGCCGACGTTGCTTCCTGTTCGGATCCAGTTGGGCAGGGCTATTTCCCAGAGATCGGCCTCATAGGCAAGAAGGATGCCGGCTGGTCAGAAGAGCGGATCACTGGCGGCATTACAAAGCTCGTCAAGACAGGAGAGGGCAACCTCGACATCCTGTTTGTGGACGCCCGCAAGGACATCGTCTCTGCTCGGGAGGACGGTGGACGCGTAGCTCTCCTTACAAAGGGAGAGAACGCCTTCTCCGTCGTTGTCATTTACCCCGGCACTACCGCCGAGGTTTACACGTTCCTCAAGGACAACTCCGGGCAGCTCGAGTACCTCCACACCTTGAGCAGGTCTGGAAACGGAGTGCTGATCACGAAAGCCTCGGTAATGCGCGGGGCCTGCAGCTACATCAACTTCGACGCGATCTAGCGCACGAGCGAGGCCATGAAGACCCTACTATTTCCCGTGCTTTTGCTGCTTGGGATCAACGAAGCTTCGGCCGCGCCGCCAAAGCACTATGTTGAGATCAATAATGGGTTCGTTACTGGGCAAGACTATCTCGATATGGCCGAGACGCAGCGCGAGGCCTATGCCGTTGGAGTGATTGACGGACTTCTGTTAGCGCCCCTTCTAGGGAACGCGGCACGTTGGCCCGCCCCCTGCGTGACCGGGATGACTTCGCGGCAAGCCGCTGCGATGCTGACTAACGAACTGCAGCAGAATCCCGGCGCATGGCATCAGTCCGCGCACACGTCGATGTACAAAGCTGTTCTGGCCGCATGTCCGCGGTAACTCGGTCATGGTCCGGAACGCACTCGCTTCATTGGCACAACAACGCCACGGGCCGATCCGAACACTCTCCGCTCTAGTCGCTCGATCGGCCCGCGCAGCCGCTCGACGTCGTCAGTCAAATAGCCCGCCGTCACATCCGCGAGCTGGCTGTGGGCCGCAATCGCCTTGAGTGCGTAGGCGGACACATCCATCGCTTCGAGCAGCGAAAGCGCAGTGCGCCTCAGGTCATGAGGTGACCAGGTGATGCGCGCCCCCTCCCCGTCCACGACCTTGTCCAGGAACCGCTTCGAAAGCCTGCCGATGGGCTCGTAAACCAACTTTCCTGCAACTTCTCGGCCAAGGCCCGGAAAGACGAAGCGGTCGGACCTCGCTTCCTTCTGCCGCTGCTTGAGCATCGCCAGCGTCTGCGGGGCCAGCGGAAGAGAATGCTCCAATTTGCCCTTCATGCGATCGGCGGGAACGGTGATCGACTTGGCCTTGAAGTTCACTTCCGACCATTCGAGTCTTGCCGCACTTGACCATCGCAGCGCCGTGCAAAGCAGGAACAGGGTGAGGTCGCGCTGGGTGCCGGTGAGATCCGGCGGGAGGTCATCGGGCAGCGCGCGAACCGCGGCCACGAATTCAGGCAGGGCGTCCCCCACCAACGCCCTCTTCCGGCGGGCAACGTTGCCCCATCCTTTGGTGGCCGTGATTCGCTTGGCGACATCGGGAAGGTCCAGCCCTCGTTCTGCCCGCAAGTAGTTCACAACGGCCCTCAGGGCGCGCACGGCA
>Ga0209676_1002431_pt1 | contig 13253 bp, 13 predicted proteins | sample AraplaCvi_mLB_r2_FD_184282 | JGI IMG/M metagenome (GOLD analysis project Ga0209676, IMG submission 184282) | Arabidopsis root microbial communities from North Carolina, USA - plate scrape MF_Cvi_mLB_r2 (SPAdes) (version 2) | ecosystem: Host-associated > Plants > Roots > Endosphere | place: USA...
CCGCTCCAGCACCTCGTACTTCAGCTCGTCGTCGCAGTGGGGCGACATGGTCAGGCTGGTCCAGGCGTCCGGCAGGGCGGCCTTCAGCTCGCTCAGCTTCTTGCCCGGATTGCGGTCCAGCATGGCCAGCACGGCGCCGGCGGCGACGATGCCGTCGTCATAGCCGTGGCCCAGCGGGGCGTTGAAGAAGAAGTGGCCCGACTTTTCGAAGCCCGCCAGCGCGCCCAGCTCGGCGGTCTTGCGCTTGATGTAGCTGTGACCGGTCTTCCAGTAGACGGTCTCGGCGCCGTTGGCCTTCAGGACCTCATCGGTCTTGTACAGGCCGGTCGACTTCACATCGACGACGAAGGTGGCGTTCGGATGCAGGGCCGACAGGTCGCGGCCCAGCATCAGGCCGATCTTGTCGGCGAAGATCTCCTCGCCGGTGTCGTCCACCACGCCGCAGCGGTCGCCGTCGCCGTCGAAGCCCAGCGCCAGGTCGGCCCCGGTCTCCTTCACCTTGGCCGCCATCTGCACCAGCATGGCGTGATCTTCCGGGTTCGGATTATATTTCGGGAAGGTGTAGTCGAGCTCGACATCCATCTCGATCACCTCCGCGCCCATGCGGCGCAGGGCCTCGGGGGCGAAGGCGCCGGCGGTGCCGTTGCCGCAGGCCGCGACCACCTTCAGCGGCCGGGTCAGCTTCACCTTGGAGACGATGTCGGCCAGGTATTTCTCACGGAAGTCGTCGATCCGCTTCAGGGTGCCGCCGCCGCGCGAAACGCCCTGGTTCTCCAGTACAATCTCCTTCAGGCGGCCGATCTCGTCCGGGCCGAAGGTGAGGGGCGGGTTGGCGCCCATCTTCACCCCGGTCCAGCCGTTCTCATTGTGGCTGGCGGTGACCATGGCCACGCAGGGCGCGCCCAGTTCGAACTGGGCGTAGTAGGCCGTCGGCGACAGGGCCAGGCCGATGTCCAGCACCTCCATCCCGCCTTCCAGCAGCCCCAGCGTCAGGGCCTGCTTCACCGACAGGGAGTAGGAGCGGAAGTCGTGGCCGACCACGATCTTGGGCCGCTGCCCGATCTCGTGGATGTAGGTCGCCAGACCCAGGCCCAGGGCCTGGATGCCCAGCAGGTTGATCTCTTTTTCCAGCACCCAGCGCGCGTCGTATTCGCGGAAGCCGGTCGCCTTCACCAGCGGCGTGGTCTCGTACTCGGCGGTGTTCGGTCGAAGGTCGGCGCGAGGCTTCAGCATGGGACGTCCTGGATGACCGGGCCGAGGCGGCCGCGGCGAAGTGCGCCTAGATAGCCTTTGGCGCTCGGGGGCCGCAACAACGCGCGAACGCCGTCATGGCTGCGGAACCGACAGCCGGTCCAAAGCTTGACCCTTCCGGACCCCGGGCCTACCCCCGACGGAACACAACCGGAGACCCGCATGCCTCGCCTGATCCTGCTGCGCCATGGCCAGAGCCAGTGGAACCTCGAGAACCGCTTCACCGGCTGGGTCGATGTCGATCTGACCGCCGAGGGCGAGGCCCAGGCGCGCAAGGGCGGCGAGCTGATCGCCGGAGCCGACTTCCACCCCGCCGTCATGTTCACCTCGGTCCTCAAGCGGGCCAAGCGCACCGGCGCCTTGGCGCTGGATTCGGCGGGTCTGAAGGATGTTCCGGTGGTCGAGGACTGGCGTCTGAACGAGCGCCACTACGGCGGCCTGACCGGGCTGGACAAGGCCGAGACCGCCGCCAAGCATGGCGAGGACCAGGTCAAGATCTGGCGCCGCAGCTACGACATCCCGCCGCCGGTGCTGGCCCCGGGCGGCGAATGGGACTTCACCGCAGATCCCCGCTACGCCGGCAAGGACATTCCGGACACGGAAAGCCTCAAGACCACGCTGGACCGCGTCCTGCCCTACTGGAACGACGCCATCGCCCCGCGCCTGAAGGCCGGCGAGGATGTGCTGATCGCCGCCCACGGCAACAGCCTGCGCGCCATCGTCAAACATCTGTTCAACGTGCCGGACGACCAGATCGTCGAGGTCGAGATTCCCACGGGCAATCCGCTGGAGATCGACCTGGACGGTTCGCTCAAGCCGACCGCCGCCCGCTATCTGGACGACAGCCGCGCCACGCCGCTGCCGCCGATCGCCGGAGCCTGATCATGACCAGCGCGCAGCAAGCCTCCGACGACATCCGCTTCATGGGCCGGGCCATCGCCCTGGCCAAGGCGCGGATGGGCCAGACCTGGCCGAACCCGGCGGTGGGCTGCGTGATCGTCAAGGACGGGGAGGTGGTTGCCGAGGCCGCCACCGCCCCCGGCGGCCGTCCCCATGCCGAGGAACAGGCCGTTCCGGCCGCCGGCGACAAGGCGCGGGGCGCCACCGCCTATGTGACCATGGAGCCCTGTGGCGCGCGGTCCTCGGGCCGGACGTCCTGCTCGCACTTCCTGATGGACGCGGGCGTGACCCGGGTCGTGGTCGCCGCCGTCGATCCGTCGCCCTTCGCCTCGGGCCGGGGCGTGGAGCGGCTGAAGAAGGCGGGGCTTGAGGTCGAGACCGGCCTGCTCTCTCAAGACGCCTCGGTGCTCTACGAGGGCTATCTCCACCGGGTCGAGACCGGCCGTCCGATGGTTCGCGTCAGCGATACCGGCGAGGGCTTCGACGCCCGCTTCGCCGCCTCCTCGCGCGCCGATCTGGCGACCGAGCTGAAGCGGTTGGGCGAGGCCGGCTACACCCGCCTGTGGGTCGGCCCGGGCGAACTGGCCGACGCCCTGCGCGAACAGGGTCTGCTGACCCTTTAAGCGTCGCCGTACGGGCTTAGAAACACACGTTTTTTTAAGCGCCAGCGTGCCATTCCGGGGCAATGTCGGGAAGCAACGCCCAAACCCCTGCCGCCAGAAGGCGGATCACCCAACAAGAGCTGGACATCATCTGTGCCCGGCACGACCGCCTGTGGCAGGCCAAGCCCGGTGGCGCGCGCGCGGTCTTCGCCTGGATGGACCTGTCGGGCCTGTCGCTGGCGGGGCGCAATCTGGCCGACGCCGACTTCGCCGCCGCCTGTCTGATCGGCGCCGACCTGTCGGGCTGCCGGCTCGATAACGCCACCTTCTTCGGCGCCGACATGCAGGACGCCGTCTTCCGCGACGCCAGCATGCGCCGGTCGGACCTGCGCGGCGCCTGCCTGCGCGGCGCCGACCTGACGGGGGCTGACCTGTTCGAGGCCGACCTGCGCGAAGGCACCATCGCCGCCGCCGACTCCCGCCTGGGCTTCCGCGTGGTCGAGGCCCGCTCGGTCCGCGACACCACCGCCCAGGGCGCCTGTCTGGCGGGCGCCAATCTGGAGCGGTCCAAGCTGACCGGCGTGGTCGCCGTCTCGGCCGACTTCTCCGACGCCGTCATGAAGGACTGCAAGCTGGTCCGGGCCAATCTGAAGCAGGCCAGCTTCAAGGGGGCCAATCTGGCGGGCGCGGACCTGTCCGGCGCGGACCTGACGGGCGCCGACCTGCGCGACGCCGTTCTGGTCGGGGTCAAGTCGGCCATGTGGCGGACCGACGGAGCCGACATGGCCGGGGCGCTGACGGACCACCGCTCCGCCGGCGAGCCGGTCGGCAAGATGCCCGCCGCCGAAATGTTGTCCGAGCACGCCCAGTGGTGCGAGACCGGCGGGTCCCAGGGTCAGCCCTCTGTCTTCGACGGCGTCGACCTGCGGGCCCTCGGCTCCATCCGCGGCTACAATCTCACCGCCCTGTCCGCCAAGGGCGCGGTCTTCTACGGCCTCGACATGGGCGGGGTGCAGCTGCAAGGCGCCCATCTGGAGGACGCCGATCTCCGCTCGGTCAATCTGCGCGGCGCCGACCTGCGCGGGGCGCGGCTGGCTCGGGCGCGGCTGGACGGCTCTGACCTGCGCGAGGCCCAGCTGGGGCCGTTGATGATCGCCGCCGACCGGCTCCTGCCCGCCGACCTGACCGGGGCCAGCCTCAAGGGCGCGGACCTGTCGGGCGCCGACCTCAAGCGCGCCAACATGGTCGGGGCCGCGCTCAACCGGACCGTCCTGCACGGCGCCTGCCTGAAACAGGCCGACCTGCGCGACGCGACCACTCACGGCGCCAAGGGCCTCGAAGCCGCCCTCTAGACACGAAAAAGGGGCGACGCATCGCGCCGCCCCTAGGTCTTTTAGTGGCCTATCGCCTGTCGGCTGCTTGAGGCCGGGTTAGGCCAGTCTCAACCGACGGCGTGACGGGCCGGCTTAGGCCGCGGCCTTCGCCTTCTTGCCTTCGATCAGCTTGGAGCCGGCGCCGATCTCGATGCGGCGGGGCTTCAGGGCTTCCGGCAGTTCGCGGGCCAGTTCGACCGACAGCAGGCCGTTGACCAGGTCGGCGCTCTTCACGACCACATAGTCGGCCAGCTGGAAGCGGCGCTCAAAGTCGCGCTCGGCCAGGCCGCGGTGCAGGAAGTTGCGCTCGACGGCTACGCCGTCGCCCGGCAGGTCGTTGGCGGCCTTGCGGCCGGTCACGGTGAGCAGGTTTTCCTTCACCTCGAGGGTCAGCTCGTCGGGCTTGAAGCCGGCGACGGCGATCTCGATACGATAGGCGTTCTCGCCCGTGGTCTCGATGTTGTAGGGCGGCCAGCCGTATTCCTGGCTGGTGCGCGCGGCGCTTTCCAGCAGGCCGGCCAGACGGTCGAAGCCGACGGCGGAACGGTACAGCGGCGAGAAATCATAGGTACGCATGGGTCATCCTCCTGAGGATCAGCAAGGTGGCCGGTCCCGCGGTTTGTGTGCCCGGACCGACAGTGGGAGTTCGGCTCGTGCGGCCCGTGATCGGCCCCGCGCGCTCCGGAGGCCCCGGGATCGGCGGCCTCGAGAGTTCAGATGGGAAGCCGCGTTTCATCGTCAAGACCGCGTGATCGTGTCACGTCTCGCGCGATGCGACTTGCTCCCGTGGACGAAGACCGTACGGTCGCCGCCTCTTCTGAAGCTTCCGGGGAAACCGATGCGACTGACCGCTCTGGCCGTGACCGCCGCCCTCGTCCTGCCCGCCGTGGCTGTGGCCCAAGCCCTGCCGCCCTTGCCGGCCCTGGATGAGAGCCCGTCGCAGCGCTCCGCGCGCCGCGCGGCGATGGCCCCGCCCGAGCTGCAGGAAGACGCCGCGCTCCAGGCCGCCGTCGCCTCCGCCACCCGGCCCGAGGCCGACCGCGCCCGCGACGCCTACCGCCATCCGTTCGAGACCCTGACCTTCTGGGGCCTGCACCCCAACTTGACGGTGGTCGAGATCGAGCCCGGCCGCGCCGGCTGGTGGCGCAACATCCTTGAGCCCTACGCCGCCGCCACCGGCGGCCGCTATGTCCCGGTCAATCGCCCGCTGGAAGGCATGGGCGTCGAGGATGGGACCGCCGACATGGTCGTGGTCGCCCGCGCCCTGCACAACTGGCACCGCAGCGACCGCACCGCCCCCTATATGGCCGCCTTCTTCAAGGCGCTGAAGCCGGGCGGCGTCCTGGCCATCGAACAGCACCGCAGCGCCGAGGGGCTGAACGCCGACGAGACCGCGCCCCAGGGCTATGTCTCGGAAAGCTATGTCATCCACGCCGCCCAGGCCGCCGGCTTCGTGCTGGAGGCGCGCAGCGAGCTGAACGCCAACGCCAAGGACGACCACACCCATCCCTACGGCGTCTGGACCCTGCCGCCGACCCGCGTCAGCGCGCCCCGCGACGGTGTCGCCACCGACCGTCCGACCCCGCTGACCGAGCAGGAGCGGGCGGCCTTCGACGCGGTCGGCGAAAGCGACCGCATGACCCTGCGATTCCGCAAGCCGGGCTGAGTGATGTGCGTTTTGACCGCACGGGGGAACAGGGTTAAGCCCTCCGTTCCGGGGCGGGACCTGATGGGTTCCAGACCGCCCTGTGGGGGCCGTGCATGAATGATCTGAGCAAGGGTTGGCGACCGTCTCTGTCGCGCCGTGGCGTGCTTTCCGGCGTCGCGGCTTCCGCTCTTGTCGGTCTGGCCGCCTGCGGAAAGAAGGAAGAGACCGCCGAGCCGCCGGCCACGGCGGACGGGCCGCCCAAGGGCTCGCTGGAATGGGCCGTCGCCGGTCCCTGGCGCGCCCAGGACAAGGCGCGCGACGCCGCGCGCCATCCGATGGAGACCCTGCGCTTCTTCGGCCTCCAGCCGCGCTTCACCGTGGTCGACTTCTGGCCGGGCAGCGGCTGGTACACCGAAATCATCGCCCCCTACCTCGCCGAGGGCGCGGGCCACTACATCGCCGCCGGCTTTCAGACCGGTCCGGGCGCCGATCCGGCCCAGGTCCAGCTGATGGCCGCCTTCCAGCAGCGCTTCACCAATGACCGCAAGCTCTATGGCGAGATCGAACTGACCGCCTTCGGCCCGACCTCGGGTCCGGTCGCCCCGGTGGGCACGGCCGATCTGGTCCTGTTCATGCGCAACATCCACGCCTGGATGGCGGCCGGCATCGCCGAGAAGGCCTTCGCCGACGCCTGGGCCGCCCTGCGTCCCGGCGGCATCCTGGGCATTGAACAGCACCGCCTCGGCCCCGACGAAGATCAGGACCCCGCCGCGGCGAACGGATACGTCCAGGAAGCGTTCGTGAAACAGCTGGCGGCGGAAGCGGGCTTCGCCTTCGTTTCGTCGTCGGAAATCAACGCGAATGAAAGGGATACCAAGGATCATCCATTCGGAGTGGATACCTTGCCCCCACAGCGCCTCACCGCGCCGCGGGGGTCCGCGCCGGATCCGGAGTTCGATCGTGCCAAGTACGACGAGATCGGTGAAAGCGATCGCATGACCTTGAAGTTCAGGAAGCCTGAGTGAACCGAGCCGCCGCCTACGCCGCCAATGCGCCCCTGATGGGTGTTCCGGGCGCCTCCTCGCCCCCCGGCGGCGAGGGCGAATGGTTCCGGGGCGCCGGCGGCCTGCGCCTGCGCGCCGCCTTCTGGACCCCTTCGGCCCTCATCGCCCGCAAGCCGCGCGGCACCGTCGTGCTCAGCCCGGGCCGCACCGAGCCGATCGAGAAATACTTCGAGGTCATCGGCAATTTCCTCGCGCGCGGCTGGTGCGTGCTGGCCCATGATTGGCGCGGCCAGGGCCTGTCGGCCCGCCTGCTGCCCGACCGCCTGAAGGGCCACGCCCGCGCGGTCGAGGAATTCCTGGACGACTACGCCCGCCTGCTCGACGCCTTCGAAGGCCGCGCGCCCAAGCCCTGGGTCATGGTCGGCCACTCCATGGGCGGCGCCCTGAACCTGATGACGCTGGAGAACGGCGAAGAGCGCTTCTCCGGCGCCCTGCTGTCCAGCCCCATGCTGCGCATCAAGACCGGCAAGCGGTCGATGTGGTCGGTCAAGCTGGCAGTCCGCTGGAACCTGCGTCACGGCAAGGCCGGCGACTATGTCCTGGACGACGCGGACGATCCCTTCGACCACACCTTCGAGAAGGACGCCCTGACGTCCGACGAAAGCCGCTACGAGCAGTGGCGCCAGCAGCTGTACGCCTGCCCCCATCTGGCCGTCGGCGGTCCGACCTGGGGCTGGCTGGCCTTCGGGCTCGACGCCGGCGAGCGCTCGCTCAAGCCCAAGGCGCTCAAGAGCGTCCGCATCCCGGTCGCCATCGTCCAGTCGGGCGACGACGACCGCGTCTGGAAACAGACCAACAAGTGGGCCGCCAAGCGGCTCGGCCGCGGCCGCTATGTCGAGGTTCCGGGCGCCAAGCACGAAGTCATCATGGAGACCGACGATAAGCGCGCGGTCTTCCTGGAAGAGTTCGACGCCCTGGCCGCCTACGTCTCGCCCGTCGAGGATCTGAGCCCGGCCGCCGTGGCGGCTGAACCGGCTCCGGTCGCGGAACCCGCCTCGGACCTCGGCTTCCCGCCGAGCTCGGAACCGTCGGCCGCCTGAGCCCGGAAAGTGATTAGTGGTTAGTGATTAGTGGTTGGCGCCAGCGGCGTAACCGCTCCCTGCGCGCGACCTCCTGCGGTCAATCCAGCAACCACTAATCACTAGCCACTAATCACTTCCCAAAAGCTGCCGCCTAGAGTCGGCCCTCCGCCCTAGATGGCGGCTCTCCGCAGCGTCACCAGCGCTTGATCGATCAGGCGTTCGTCGCCGACGGCCAGCACCTGTCCGCCGTCGTCCGGCCGGTCGCCGCGCCAGTTGACGACCTTGCCGCCCGCCGCCTCGATCACCGGCACCAGAGCGGACCAGTCCCACGGCTTCAGGCTGGTCTCGGCGACCAGGTCCATCTTGCCCGCCGCGACCATGGCGTAGGCGTAGGCGTCGCAGCCCAGCCGGGCCAGCCGCGCCGCCGCCCGCACCTGGGTCCAGGCGCCCAGCTCGGCGCCGTTGAAGATGTTGGGGTCGGTGGTCGAGATGACGGCGTCGGTCAGCTTCTCACAGGCCCGCACCTTCAGCGGCGTCTCGCTTCCGCCGCGCAGCAGCTTGGCTCCCGACGGGCCGCCGAGGAAGATCTCGTCCAGATAGGGTTGGGCGATGACGCCCACGGTCGGCGCGCCCCGCACCCGCAGGGCGATCAGCGTCGTCCACAGCGGCAGACCCGAGATGAACGCGCGCGTCCCGTCGATGGGGTCCAGCACCCAGACGAACTCGGCGTCCGGGCGGTCTTCCCCGTATTCCTCGCCGATCACGCCGTGGTCGGGATAGCGCTCGGCGATCAGCTTGCGGATCGCCGCTTCCGCCTGCTTGTCGGCCTCGGTCACCGGGTCGAAGCCGGCGGCGCCGCCCTTGTCCACATGCCCGATGTCCGAGCGGAAGAAGGGCAGGGTCACGGCCGCGGCCGCGTTCGCCAGTTCGATGATGAAGCGCTCATGTTCGGTCATGACAGGCGGCATACCCACGCGCCGCCTACCTGTCACCGAATGATCGCCGTCCCGCGCCGTGCAATGCGTTGGGGACGGCCTCCCGGGCGCTGTGCAACGCGTCCGGGGGAACTCACGCCCTCAAGCAGCAAGCCACCGCGTGGCTTGCGTTAGGGCAAAAGAAACAGCCGTCAGGCCGCTGCTGGGGGCTCTTCCGCGTGCAGCGACTTGGCCAGGTCCAGCAGACGGCGGCGCGGACGCTCGCCCAGCTGGTAGTAGGCCTGGATCAGGTCGAGCGTTTCCTTGCGGGAAAACATCTCACCGCCCTGGCTGGCGGCTTCCTTGCGCTCGATGGCCTCTTCCAGACCGTCGTAGAAATAGCTCACCGGCGATTCCAGCGCCTCGGCCAGCTGCCACAGACGGGCGGCCGAGATGCGGTTGGCGCCGCACTCATACTTCTGGATCTGCTGGAAGCGGATGCCGACCTGCATGGCCAGCTGCTGCTGGGTCAGGCCCAGCAGGCGGCGGCGGCGGCGCAGACGGCGTCCGAGGTGAAGATCAATGTCCGAAGCCATGGCCCGGGTCCCCTGATGCATCGCCTGTCCCGATGCGGGACGGCTCGCCCTCCACGCGGCAAGGGACGTGCCGGGCTCGCGTCCCGGGGGATTACGGGTGAGCGGCGTTCTTTACGGCCAAGGCAACCCGACGCCCAACGGAGCGTTTGCCCGCCGAGCGTTGCTTTTCTGGAGGATTGAAAATGGGCTTGGGTATTCTCGGGTGGATCGTCATCGGCATCGTCGCCGGCTGGCTGGCCGAACAGGTCATGGGTCGTAATCACGGCCTGCTGACCAATCTGATCGTCGGCGTCGTCGGCGCCCTGCTGGGCGGCTTCATCGCCGGCAACCTGCTGGGCATTCCGGTCGGCGGCTTCAATCTGATCACTCTGCTGGTCGCCTTCCTCGGCGCCTGCCTGCTGCTGTTCCTGGTCGGACTGGTCAAACGGCGCGGGTGATCCCGCCGCTGACCGCGTGAAAAAGGGCGGCTCCTTCGGGAGCCGCCCTTTCTGTTTGACCTGAGGGGATCAGGTGTTCGGCGCGTCCGGCGGGGTCTGGCCCTCGCCCGGAGCCGGCTGATCCGGCGACGGCGGCGTGGTCGGCTCGGCGGGGGCCGCGGGTTCCGCCGGCGTGGCGGGCTGGGCCGGTTCGGCCGGGACCGGGGCCGCCGGGGCCGGAGCCGCGCCGGCGATGGCGGGAGCGGCCGAGAATTGCGACGCGCTCCAGCCCACGGCCACGCCGGCGCCGTCCTGGGTCACGCCGCCCGAGACGGGCACGCCGCGCAGCGCGCCGTCGGTCCCGCGCACGGTCAGCTCCTGGCCCGTGGGCGTGGTGCGAACGCCTTCCAGCTTGCCCAGCACGGTTCCGTCCGAACCCTTTACGTCCGAGCCGGGCGTCAGCGACAGGGTTTGCTGGGTCTGTTCAGCCGCCGGCGGCGAGGCCGGAGCGGGGGTCTGCGGGGTGGCCGTGCTGTCCTGGGCGAACGCGGGAGCGGTCATGAGGAACAGGCCGGCGACGCCAGTGAGAAGCGCGGTCTTTCGCATGGGGAAACCTCGATTGCAGCGGGCAGAAAGCGCCCGCACGGGGAGGCAAACACCCCCTGTTTCCCTTTGTTTCAGCCGCCCGGAAATGACCTTGGGCTTGCCGTGATTGCCCGATTTCGGCTCTACCGGGGTCATGGGGCAGGGACGAACCATCCGGCGGGGACTGGCGGCGCGCGCCGCCGGGCTGGCGCTCGAGCTCTCGCCGCAGGTCTTCGCCATCCTGTCGGTGGCCGCCGGCGCGATCATCCTGGCCTCGGGCGCGACCCCAGCCTTCGCCGACCGTCTAGCCACTGTCCGGGCCTTTCTGCCTCCGGTCCTGATCGACCTGTCCCACTTCGCGGCCAGCATCGCCGGCTTCCTGCTGCTGCTTCTGTCCGCCGGTCTGTGGCGGCGGCGGCGCGGGGCCTGGCTGGCGGCGCTGGTGGTGCTGCTGGGCGGCGCGGCCTTCTCCCTGCTCAAGGGGCTGGACTGGGAAGAGGCGGCCGAGCTGACGGTCCTGGCCCTGATCCTCCTGCCCTGCCGGCCGGCCTTCGACCGCAAGTCCCGCCTGTTCGAGGCCCTGTCGCCCAGCTGGGTGGCCCTCGTCCTCGCCGTGGTCGCGGGAACGTTGTGGCTGGGCTTCTTCGCCTATCGCGACGTCGCCTACACCGACGATCTGTGGTGGAGCCTGCTGACCGATCAGGAGGTCTCGGGCTTCCTGCGGGCGGGGGCCGTCCTGGCCCTGCTGGCGGTGGTCATCGCGGGACGGTCGCTGGTCGCGGCCCCCGGCGCGCGCAGCCACGGCCCCGCCGCCCCCGAACAGATCGAGCGCGCCCTGTCGGTGTTGCGTGAGGGGCAGGGCATCGCCCCCGACGCCTGGCTGGCCGCGCTGGGCGACAAGGCTCTGATGTTCAGCCCCTCGGGCCGGTCCTTCATCACCTACAGCGTTCGCGGCCGCCGCTGGATCGCCATGGGCGAGCCCGCCGGTCCCGCCGAGGAACGCCTGCCCCTGCTCTGGACCTTCGCCGAAATGGCCGACAGCTACGGCGGCGCGCCGGTCTTCTATGCGGTGGGCGAGGCCGCGCTGGCCGACCTCGCCACCCTCGGCATGGCCATGCGCAAGGTGGGCGAGGCCGCCGTCGTCGATACCCGCGCCTTCTCGCTGGAGGGCAAGTCGCGCCAGAACCTGCGCACCGCCGTCAACCGCTGCGAACGGGAAGGCGCCAGCTTCGACCTCCTGCCGCCCGGCGCCGCCCTGATCTTCGCCGACCAGCTCAAGGTCGTGTCCGACGCCTGGCTGGCGCATCACAACGGCACCGAGAAGGGCTTCTCGCTGGGCCGCTTCGATCCCGTGTACCTTTCGCTGAACCCCCTCGCCGTGGTCCGGCAGGACGAGAGGATCGTCGCCTTCGCCAACCTGCTGCCTGGCACGGACCGGGTCGCAGTGGACCTGATGCGGTTCACCCCCGACGCGCCGCCCGGGGTGATGGACTACCTCTTCATCCGCGCCATCCAGTGGGCGGGGACGCAGGGCTATGCCGCGCTTGATCTCGGCATGGCGCCGCTGTCGGGACTGGAGGACCGCCGTCTCGCCCCGGTCTTCGCCCGTGTCGGGGCCCTGGTGTTCGAGGAGGGCGGGGCGCTCTACGGCTTCGCCGGCCTGCGGGCGTGGAAGTCCAAATTCGGCCCGGACTGGCGGCCGCGCTTCATCGCCGCCCCGGCCTCGACCCCGCTGGCCTTCGCCCTGCTGGACGTGGCCCTGCTGACCAGCGGCGGCTGGCGCGGCATGCTGGGTCTCAGGCGCTGACGATCAGCTCGGCGGCGGCAGAATGGGGGCCGCCTGGAACTGGGCGTCGGTCCAGCCCACGGTCACCGTGCGGCCTTCCTCGGTCAGGTTCTCGGCGGGCACGGCGCGATAGCGGCCGTCCTTGCCCCGCACCACCAGCTCCAGCTGGCCCGTCGCCGTCCGGCGCGAGGTGACCAGCCAGCCCAGTTCGGCGTCGTCCGAGCTGTGGATCACCGATCCGGGCTCCAGCCGCAAGTCCTCCGGCTGCTCGACCGCCGGCGGGAAGGCCAGGGGCAGCGGCGTCGGCGTGGTCGGATCCTGCGCCATGGCCTGACCGGCGCACAGCAGCAGGCCCGTCATGGCGGAGGAGAGAAGCAGGGTCGTCTTCATGGCGTCAGCCCTCATCGCGGCGAACCGAAGGGCTCGCATCCTGAGGGCGACATCACCGCTTTCCGTGATCGGACGACATCGGGCCTCCCCCGGAGACGGCTCCGGGCGAGACCCTAGTCGCGGACTAGTCTTCCTTGACGCGGCGCTTGCGGAAGCTGGGGTTCAGCACCGACTTGCGCAGACGGATCGACTTCGGCGTCACTTCCACCAGTTCATCGCTTTCGATGTAGGCGATGGCCTGTTCCAGCGACGGGCGACGCGGCGGGGTCAGGCGAACGGCCTCGTCCTTGCCCGAGGCGCGGACGTTGGTCAGCTGCTTGCCCTTGATCGGGTTGACGTCCAGGTCGTCCGAACGCGAGTTCTCGCCGATGATCATGCCCTGGTAGGTCTTCTCGCCGGCGCCGACGAACATCACGCCGCGCTCTTCCAGGTTCCACAGCGCATAGGACGCCGTGTCGCCGTCCGAGTTCGAGACCAGCACGCCCTTCAGGCGGCCCTCGATCGGGCCCTTGTGCGGCTCATAGTGGCTGAACACGCGGTTCAGCACGCCCGAGCCCCGCGTGTCGGTCAGGAATTCGCCCTGATAGCCGATCAGCGCGCGCGACGGGCAGTTCAGCTGGATGCGGGTCTTGCCCGCGCCCGACGGACCCATGTCCTTCAGCTCGGCCTTGCGGGTCGACAGCTTCTCGATGACCACGCCGGTGTA
>Ga0209676_1002433_pt1 | contig 13249 bp, 10 predicted proteins | sample AraplaCvi_mLB_r2_FD_184282 | JGI IMG/M metagenome (GOLD analysis project Ga0209676, IMG submission 184282) | Arabidopsis root microbial communities from North Carolina, USA - plate scrape MF_Cvi_mLB_r2 (SPAdes) (version 2) | ecosystem: Host-associated > Plants > Roots > Endosphere | place: USA...
TAATTGTATCGACTTATTCGACGGCATGAAAGGGAATATCCCTGCGGACGTCATTCCCATCGAAGGTTTTCCCGTTGTCCGCCCGCTCCCGAATTGCCACCCTCTACCTTCTCGGATTCGCCGTCGATCTCGCGAATATGTTCATCTTCAACGCCGCCCTGCCGGCGTTGCAACGCGAGTTGAGCGCATCGGTCGTGCAGCTCGCCTGGGTCGGCACGATCTACATGCTTGGCCTGACTGTCGCCATTCCGCTGGGGAGTTGGCTTGCGCGCCGGATCGGCGAACGCCGCGTGTTCATTGCCTCCCTGCTCATTGTTGCGGTGGGCGGTATCGGCGGAGGCAGCGCCACTGGGATTGAGACGCTTCTTGCCTGGCGCCTCGTTCAAGGTCTCGGCGGAGGACTGCTCGTGCCGGTCGGCCAGAGCATGGCCTATCGCGCCTATCTTCCGGAAGACCGCGCCCATCTGACGGCCGTGGTCATGACGGTCGCGCTGTTGGTGCCGGCACTTTCACCCGCCATCGGCGGGCTCGCGGCCGATCATGTGTCCTGGCGCTGGGTATTTATCGGCGTTGCGCCACTGGCAGCGGCGATAGCTGCGTTGGCCCTTGCCTGGGCTCCCGTCGATCGATTGGCGGAAGCGAAGCCGGCGCTCGACATTCCCGGCTTCCTGCTGAGCGCCATCACCCTGTTTTGCCTTCCCCTTGGTCTGACGCTCATTAGTCAGACGGGAAACGGCGTTCATGCCGCAATTGTCCTTGCCTTGGCGATCGTCGCGGGCGCTGCCTATGTCCGCCATGCGTTGCGCTCGCGCAATCCGCTGCTTGATCTGCATCTGCTTTCCGATCCGATGCTCAGGACTGGCAGCATCATCTACCTGTGTGTGCCGGGCGTTTTCACGGGCGTAAACCTGGTCGCCTCCCTGTACTTGCAGGACCGCCTTGGTCTGACGGCCACACAGACCGGCATGCTCATGCTTCCATGGGCAGCAGCATCCTTCGTCGCCATCATGTCGACGCGGCGGCTGTTCGCGTCCCGCGGCCCGCGCCCGCTCTTTCTCGTCGGCATGACGGTCACCTGCGCCGGCGTGCTGCTGCTGGCCACGCCATTCGCCGGAAAGTTCATCATCGCGTCCTTTGCTGCAATGGGCTTCGGGGCAAGCCTTTGCACGTCCACCGCCCAGACGGCAGCCTTTACGTCGGTTCGGACGGAACGGATGGCTGAGGCAAGTGCGCTGTGGAACATCAACCGTCAGCTCAGTTTCTCGCTCGGTGCGAGTGTGCTGGGAGGCCTGCTGGGGCTTTTCCTGGCGACCAGCGGCGGCGTGGCCGACGTCCTGCCCTACCGCTACTGCTTTGTGATCGCTGCCGTTCTGATCTTGTTGCCGCTGCCCTTCGTTCTGCGGCTGCCGCGAGCCAGTCAGCGCGCGTAACCCATTCTTTCAAGCTGTCCGACAAGGAGCCGAACATGACCGACATTGAAAAATTCTTCCGTGAAATTGTCGATCTCCACATTGAGATCGAGCGCTGGTTCACCGGGACAGCCCACCCCAACGATCTGGTGCAACTGCTCGAACGCTTCTCGCCTGAGTTTCGCATGATTTCCGTGCAAGGGACGGCTCTCGGAAAAGAGGGCGTGGGTGAATTGTTCGCACGTCTGCACGGGAAGCGCCCGGAGCTGCGGATCACGGTCGACGAGATGCAGATCAGTCAGGAATGGTCGGGCGGAGCCTGCGTCACTTATCGCGAGACGCACGCGGATGCGGGCGGGGTTGAAACAGCAAGACGCTCGACCGTCGTTTTGGAAGCTTCAGCGGATGGCTCGCTCCGGTGGCGGCATCTGCATGAAACGCCGATTGCGGCTTAGGCACGTCTACGATGCCCTGTGCGCACTATCCTCGCTGTACAGGAAGTGTGCTTCAACGATCGCATAAGTACGCGGTTCAAACCTGGTCAAGAGCAAGGGAATTGTTAGTCGCGGGGCGTGCAAGTCTCAGCTGGATCATAGACAAGTGAAACGACAGCGCTTATATTTAGCGCCTGGTATTACCTTTAACTAAGGAGGGTTGCCATGGCATCCCCGACCTCGCTCAAGCTCGATGATGAGCTCAAGGGCCGCGTTCAACACTTGGCCGAAATCCGCCGCCGGTCTTCTCACTGGATCATGCGTGAAGCGATTGCACAATACGTGGAGCGAGAAGAGAAGCGAGAGGCATTGCGACACGCCACGCTCAGAGCGTGGGAGGAGTATCAAGCGACCGGCCTACATGCCACTGAGGACGAGGTCGAAAAATGGCTATCCACGTGGGGAACGGACGACGAGAGCGCCGCACCTGAATGCCACAAATAGTCTTCTCGCCAGCAGCTGTTCGTGATCTTGAACGCCTTCGCAAATTCTTGCAGGCCAAAAGCCCATTGGCAGCCAAGCGAGCAGGTGAAGCCATTCTGAAGGGTGTGCAAGCCCTTGGCGCACATCCTAAAATGCGGCGCCTCATTGATGATCTGCCTGACCAATATCGAGAGTGGCTCATTGATTTTGGAGATAGCGGATACATCACGCGCTACCGTATTGATGGGGACATTTTGACAATCCTCGCCGTGCGCCATCAGAAAGAAGCTGGCTTCTGAGAGTGCCGGCGGTGTCGTCTTTGAGCGATTGCTCGTCCTATGCGACTGTCCTCAATGCTGGACTGAAACGGGCTTCGCCGGTTTAGGCGGAAGTTTCACTTATTGAATGGGCCGATCACCAGCGGATGCACACGGGCTATACTGCATCCTTCCGCAAACCAAAGGTCAGCGATGGCTGGAACCTCAAGCGTTAAGCCAGGCAAGGCGCTCGACGAATACAGCTTTGGGGGCATGCGGCGGCCCGATAGAATTGCTGCTCCTACGCGAACGCCGCTCGCTTATGCTATATATTCCTAATCCATCATACATGCGAGCGGTGGGGGTGGCGGATGCTCGAAAGTCGGGTCAACAACCCACGACAACCGACGAAACCTTCGGGACGCAAGGGACGCCTCTCCGAATATGGAGGTGAGCGGCGGATCGTCACCGCCATCTGCTATGATCTCGTCGGGTCGACGAGACTTCTCCACCTGCTCGACATAGAAGACTATCAGGAACTGATCGTTGCGTTTCAGAATGCAGCGAAACACGCGATAATCTCTCATTCCGGCGTCATGCAGCTTGAGGCTGGAGATGGCGGCGTGGCGCTCTTTCCGATCGAGTTGGGTGCGAAGGATGCGGCTTCGCTCGCCATTCGCGCGGGTCTCGCGATCGTCGAGGGCTGCGCGGGCGTTGCCCGAGAAGCCGGGCGCAACGACTTGCACGTTCGAGTCGGGATCGCGACATCCGTTGCGCTCATTCAAGAGACGCAGGAGGAGAAGGGGGAACCGGTTACGGGTGCTGCACTGGCCATAGCCACCCGTCTGGAAGAGATTGCCGACCCAGACAGCGTTTTCGTTTCGGAGGACACGCGCGACCTGGCCGGTAGGTCGCATGCTTTCGTGTTCGAAGGCGCCAGGACGCTCAAGGGCTTCACTGTGCCCGAGAAGGTATGGCGCGCACTCGGTCACAAGATTGATGTCGACAGGTTCTACGCTTTCGGGAGCCTTGGCGGCCCCTTCATTGGCCGCGAAAGCGAGTTGAACACGATCGCCGCCTGTTGGGAAAAGGTCACCGCGCAAGGTGGCGAAATCCTCCTGCTCGAAGGAGATGCAGGCATCGGAAAATCGCGGCTTCTGCGGGAAGTCCGCAAGATGACGCGCGACCGGCGATCAGGGCTGTACTTCTTTCAGTGCCTGCCAGGCGGGCATCGCTCGACGCTGCATCCCCTGTTGAACAGTCTTATGGGCGCAACGTCGGGACAAGACGATCAACTGGGCCTGTCCGCCTCCGCTGTAGCAAACCCCTTTGAACGAAACGGCATTCGCGACGCAGAAACGATTGAAACATTCGCGTATTTGCTGGGTGCGCTGGGACGAAATCAACGGCTCGCCGACAACGACCCAAAAGCCATCCGGGAAAAGGCTCATCGCGCCGTGTTTCGCGCACTCGCGGCGTTGTGCGCGAACGGCCCGATCGTCCTGGCTGTCGAAGACATCCACTGGATCGATCCAACCTCCCGGGATTTGCTGGCGGAGGCCGCTCGGGTTGCACACCAACTTCCGATTTTCCTCGTCGCGACCTCACGTCTCGGGTTTGCGTCGGATTGGCTGGACGCGGCCAACCCCACGCGGCTGACGCTGCTCCCGCTTGATCGTGACGAAACACGACGGGCGATAGAGGCAAGATGGCCGGAGCAGAGGCAGGGCATGCTTCCTGAGCTCTATGACGTTATCGAGAGGATATCCGGCGGCGTCCCACTCTTCATCGAGCAGATCTGCCAATGGGTCTCGGAGAACGTTGCTGCAGACACTATGAGCCTGTCGGAAAACGTCAAACCCAGCCATGTGTCGGCATTCGAGGAAATACTGGACGCACGCCTCAACCACCTGGGCACGGCCAGAGACGTGGCGCGAGCGGGAGCAGTTGCGGGCAGCCGGTTCACGCTATCGTTGCTTCGCGAACTGCTGCCAGGGCTGGGCAAAAAGTCTTTGGTCAAGGCCGCCGATACCCTGAGTGATTCAGGGTTCCTGATGCGGATCAGGACGCGAGGGCATATCGCCTACGGCTTCCGGCACGTTTTGATTCAGGAAACGATCTACAATGGGCTCTTGCGCAGGCAGCGGCAGGCATTGCATCGGCGGCTGTTCATTGCTGTCAGTCAAAACCGCCAAATGGCCGCTTGGATGGACACCGGAACGCTCGCCGAACATGCGGAACGAGCGGGCTTCATCGAAAACGCAATCGAATTGTACACTGCGGCAGGGAAGGAAAGCTCGAGCCGATCGGCGATGGTAGAGGCGCGCAACTACCTGGAGCACGCCGTGGAGATTTGCGACCGGTTCGGCGCGGGACATGCGATCGAAACACTGCAGCTATCCGCGCTGATTTCGCTCGGCCCAGTTTTGACCGGTCTTGTCGGACTGAACTCACCTCCGGCTCGCAAGTTATATGAGGATGGCGTAGCCATCGCCCGCCGGCAACCGATGGAAGAGCAATCCAGATGGTTTCCGATCTATTGGGGGTGGTGGCTCACGGGAACAGACTTTCGCGTTATGCGCGAACGCGCTCTGCAAGTGCGGGCCATGCAGGCTGGGACGGAAGATCCGGAGATCAAGCTCCAGGTTAACCATTGCATCTGGGCCATTGCTTTTAACCTTGGCCACCATCGAGAGGCCCAGGATGCGATTAAGGCCGGACTGGCGCTTTATGACGAGCAATCGGCGAAAACCAACCGAACGTTATTTGGCGGCCATGACGCCAAGGTGTGCGGTCTAGGGCAACTGGCCCTTTCGCTGTGGCTGACAGGACAATCGAAAGCATCGGATTCGGCTCTTTCGAAGATGGTCGCGTTCGTTGACCGGATATCACACGCGCCCAGCAAGGCGCATTCGCTTGATACGGAAGCGGTGTCTGCGTTCTATCGGGACGACTATGGGCGTCTCACCGAAATTTCCAAGAGAATGGCAGACTTCGCGAGATCGCATGAAATGCAGTCGCTGTCCGGCCTGTCGCTGCTGTTTGCTGGATGGGCTCTAGCGCATGGGGAAAGCCTCACGAGGGGACATGCGATGTTTCGCGAAGGGCTGTCGCTCTTGAGAAGCCTCGGTGTCGTCGCAGATCTCCCGATTTATCTCTACATGCACGCCACGCTGCTCGGGCAAGCTGGCAACTATGAGTCAGCGCTCGAGGTCACGAATGACGCGATCGAAAAGGCGAAGGAAACCGGTCATGCCTATTGGCTCGCGGAGCTCTACCGTCGCCGCGCCGTTCTTCAGGCGCGGGGCAACACCACCAAGGATCCCATCATCCTCGACCTGCGCTCAGCCGTAGATATCGCCGAACGTCAAGGAGCAAAGGCACTTCTGCGACGGGCGAGACATTCAATGCAGGAGCTTGGCGTTGCCGGTCAACATTGAACGAACGAGGCAGAAAACCGACGATCCGTCAAACCTTGAGGGGATGCTTGCGCGTTTTCGCGACGCCATACTTGCCGGCTTAAGCAACCCGCTCTCTCCTCCCGCGGACCTAGAAGCCGAGCAATGCTTGCGCGCGATTTTACGGCTCTGTCGTCGTGCGGGCATAACCCGGCTTGGTGATCTGACCGGACTTGACCGGATCGGCCTGCCGGTGGCTCAAGCCGTTCGACCCGCCGCTCTTTCTGAAGTCACGTCGCTCGGGCGCGGCCTTTCCATGGCGGGAGCGGCGGTGGGGGCGATCATGGAATCGCTTGAGCGGTTTTACGCCGAAGCCATTCCCTCGGAGCGGGTATTTTCCACCACGGCGGATGAACTCAAGATCGCCGACGGCCTGTTTGAAAATCTTCTGGCACCTGATCGCCAGGGGAACTGGCGGATACGGGCGATACCCTGGATCACCGGCGTCGACATCACGGCTGGTTTCCCACAATCGGTCCCCCTGGAACTTGTTCACACCTGCTACACGGACCCGCCGCCCGCTCATGATGGCCTGTTCATGCGCACGACCACGGGTCTCGCCTGTCATATGACCGTCTTCGGTGCATTTGCGCATGGATTGTTCGAATGTATCGAGCGCGACGCCCTCGCGCGCGCCTTCGCCACCCACGGCTTCTTCGATCGAATGCGCATTTCCCCGTTCGGGCTGGGTGACGGAGTTGATCACATACTGTCCGTTGTGGGCGAGCACCATATTTCCTTCGGCCTTTGGCTAGCTCCTTCGCCGGCAGATGTCCCAGTGGTCTGGTGCCAGACGATCGAGACAGGCCCCGGCGAACCGATCCTTGCTCTTCCGACCGAGGGTTACGCGGCAGGACCGAGCATCGCCGCGGCAGCGGAGAGCGCGATGCTCGAAGCGCTGTCAGCGCGGGCCGGGGCGATATCGGGGGCGCGCGACGATCAAACCCGGGAGCATTACAGACGTAGCACCGACTCGGTCGTCGCCAAGGCCCGCCAGCTTATTCTTATGGGTACGTCCGGGTTGCCGCGTCAGGCAATCGAAGCACGCGCCGTTTCGGATCTCGGCGCGCTGATCGACAGGGTCCTATCCGCCGGCATGGGGCCCATATTGGCCGTGCCGGTGGGAACGGACGTCGAAACAGGCGTTCAGTGCGTGAGAACCATCCTTCCCGGAGCCATTCCCTTTTCCATCCTGCGGTGAGTGTTCACATGGTCGATGCGAGCGAGAAAGGTCCGATCCTGGTGTTTCTTGGTCCGACGCTTCGGTTGACCGAGGCGGAGCCGGTTCTCGACGCCACCTACCTGCAGCCCGCCGCGCAAGGCGACATTCTGCTTGCCGCCCACGCATTCCGCCCGCGGGCGATGGTCCTGATCGACGGGCAATTCGAGGACAGGCCGGCTGTCCGACACAAGGAAATCCTCTGGGCAATGGCACAGGGGATCGTCGTGATCGGCGCGGCAAGCATGGGCGCGCTCAGGGCGGCGGAACTCAGTGAGTTCGGCATGATCGGTGTCGGCCTGATCTACAGGTGGTATCGGCGCTGGCGGCTTGCTCCCGATGATGCGGTCGCCGTTCTTTCGGGGCCGCCGGAGCTTGGCTTTCTTCCTTTGACAGACGCCTTGGTCGATCTCCAGCGGACGTTCGCCAGCCTGACACGCCGGGATTTCATAACGGCAGCCGATCGCGACTTGCTCACAACAACTGCGCGAAACATGAACTTTCGAGAGCGCCGGTTCGAAGCGATTTTACGGGATGCAGGATGGCAGGAGGAGGGGCTCAAGCAATTGCAGAAGGAGATGGTGTGGCAAAAAAAACGGGACGCTCTGCTTGCGCTGCGAAACGCGCGGTCCCTCGTGATGCAGGAAAATACGGGGCCTGTGAGCTGTGCGTGGGTTGCAACGAACACCTTTGTCCGGGATCTTGAGGCGGGCGGCATTGACTCAACATTAGCAAACACTTATAAATTGAATCCTTAATCCCAGATTTTTCAATCGAGGGGGGCAATTGTGCGATGCGTCTGCTTCGGGACGATGCCCTCGACTCTGGAAATGCGCGTGTCGGCACGCGGTTTTGGATTTATCCGCAGCCCCCCTTCATTCCCGGATACGAACAGCCCGATCGTGTGTGGCTATCGATACCACGCGACGAATTAGGCGAGGGCCCCAGTGACCTCTCCATGTATGTCGCGGATCCGCTCTATGACAAGCAGCCCTATGGCCTCGCGAGCTTGCCGCCATTCGGCGGGGCGAAGCGCGCGCCGGTGAGGCCGGGTCCGGATCGTCACTTCGACAACATCGATCCGACCTCCCGGCCATTTCTTGCTGTTCACGCCTACGCCTGCGTGCGTTTCGTTCTCGACATTTGGCAGAGCTATTTGGGGCGGCGGGTCCACTGGTTCTTCGATCAGACCTTTCCAAGGCTAGAAATCGTTCCATTTGTCGATTGGGACAATGCTCAAGCGGGCTACGGTTTTCTGGAACTGGGTTGGTCCGACGTCGACGGCATCCTGAGACCTTACGCGTTGAATTTCGACACGATCGCGCACGAGGTCGGGCATCTGATCATGCTCTCGGAGACGGGTGTACCGACTGTGACATCGCCTGATGGCGACTTCTTTTCGTTCTCCGAAGCCTTTTCGGACTGTGTTTCACTGATCTCGTTCTTGCACTTTGATTCCGCGATTGACCGGCTTTTGCGGCGAACGAGAGGCAATCTGCTGCTCTACAACGAACTGAACCGCTTTGCGGAGACGAGCCCCGAAACGCAGATTCGCTTGGCCACCAATTTCCGGCGAATGTCCGCAACTACCCGCGAGGTGCACGACCGCGCGCTGCCGTTCGTTGGCGCCATCTTTGACAGCATCGTTGCACTTTATCATCGCGATCTGGTCGCGAACGGTTGCGCCGACAGGCGGCTTCTGGATGTCGATATCCGGGAACTGGCGCGGGACGAATTTGATACTTTTCGGCAGGCGACGGCGGAGGCCTTCGGCACCAAGCCATTATATTTCAAGCTGGCATTGACCGCCGCGCGAGACACGGTGGGTGCGGCACTCGCGACGTCATTGAGCACACTCGATCTGAACACACTGCGCCTTGAGCAGGCGGCAGAGGCCATCGTCGCCTCGGCGGACGGGCCGGCCGCCGAATTGCTCGAAGAGAATTTCGCTTGGCGCGAAATCATCGCTTCAAGGTAAGTCAAGGGAGGAAAAAATGAGTGGTTGTTGCGCGAATCCTGTTGTTGGATATCCACTAGATCCAAAGGATCTAGAAGATGTAATTGAATATAAGTCGTATCGACCAGGAGATATTAGATTATATGGACGGCCGACAAGGTTTTATGAAAGGAAGAATAAAGATAAAAATATTAGAGAAGCTCTCGATGGGATTGAGAAGAAGCTAAGATCTATTGGAGAAACGGGGATAATTGATGATATAAACAGGATGATAGAGGAGATTTTGGACTACATAAAGAAAAGCTCTGGAATTGTTGGCGATGGAGTAACGATCGCATTATTTGATGGAAAATACTATAGCTTCCTTCCCGTTAGTTTTGGGGGTGAAGTAGAGTATCTAAAGAGCATTGGCGTGATTTATGGTTATGCCTATGAGGGGCACTGCTACAAGCTGCCAAAACCGCAGATCATGTGTCTATCTGAAAGGCCGACGGCAATCGCCGACGGCGATTGCGGCTGCGATTGTGGATTTGACGCGAAATTCGGCTACGCTGTTTGGTCGATCGACAAACTCGAGCGGGCCATATCTCTCGACATCCGCGCCGACAACCTCAAGACGTTGGTGCTGGACGAAAACCTGCCAGGCAACCGGTCGCCGCTCGCCTATGCGCAGACGATGGCGTTGGCCCCACAGCGGCAACGCGACTGACGGGCGCGCCCTTTTATCCTCGGGAGCTCACGGCCTGCACCAGTGAGTTGCCAACCTTTCAGGTTGGCAACTGCGCGATTTTCGCCGGACCGCACAGACTTTGCAATGAACCACGCTACCATTCTTCGGCGAGTTCAGACCGGCCGGCAAAACAACACCCGCCTCCAACTGTTCGAAAGCTTCGGACCGCAGCGAGAGACGACATTATCGACATTGCCCGGTCGCTGGCGCGGCCGGGCAGGTGAGGGGCGGGGATTTATCGGTCCGCCTCGCATGTTGAGCGGGAGCCCGAACGCCTTGCCGTTCCAGCTCCGCGCGAGGGTTACTCCGCGAAATGAGTCAGCCAGTGGCGTGGCTTGTTGTCCGCCAGCTGAGCGACCCGGTCGATCCTGTTGCTCATCACCCAGGCCATGGGCTGCTGGTGCAACGGCAACATGATCATTTCGTCCTTGACCATCTGGAGTGCCTTGGTCTGCAGCTCGAGCCGTTTCGTCCGATCCATTTCGGTCGATGCCTGGATGACGAGCTTGTCAATCTCCGGATAGCTCCAGCCACCCCAGTTGAACACGCCCGCCTTGTCGCTCTTCGTCTCGATCATCTGGAGCAGGATCGAGTAGCTGTCGAGCATCGGCTCGTTCGCCCAGCCGATGATGTAGACGTCGGAGAGACCACCCGTGCGCTTGGGCGCCTGTGCGGCCGTCGGGCCGATGTCGAGTTGCGGCTTGAAGCCGGCGCGGCTCAGCATGTTGACGATGCTCTGGCAAAGCTCCTCCTCGTTGACATAGGCCTCGTTCGTGCAGACGAGTGTGAAGGGGAGGTCGGTTGCGCCGGCTTCTGCCAGCAGCTTCTTCGACAGGTCGGGATTGAACGGCACCACCTTGTCCAGTGCTTCGCTATATCCGGGAATCTCCGGCGCAATGATCGCGCCCGCCGTCCTCGACTTGCCGCGCATGACCCGTTTCTGGATGAGCTCCTTGTCGAGCGCGTGAGCGACGGCCTGGCGAACACGCAGGTCGTTGAACTTGTTGTCGACGCCGTCGGCCAGTTTCGGCTTGCGGTTGAAGCCCATCATGATGGTGCGCAGGTCGGTGCGCTCCATGACCTTCAGATCCGGCTGCGCGAGAAGGCGCGGTAGATCCTGCGCAGGCGCATTCTCGGTGAAGTTGATCTCACCCGACAGCAGTGCGGCGACGCGCGTCGCGGCCGAGACGATCGGTGTAAACTCGATACGATCTATGTTGGATTGCGACTTGTCCCACCACTTGTCATTCTTGACGAGAACGGTCTTGCTGTCGGGCGCGCGGCTCTCGAGCTTGAACGGACCCGTGCCGTTGGTGTGGTAGGTGGCGTAGCCTTCGATCTTCTTGCCGACGTCGGTCGGCTTCAGCGAGTTGTTGTCGGTGAGCCAGGTAGCGTCGAAAATGTGGATGTTCGTCAAGTCGTTCAGCAGCAGCGGATAGGGTCCGACCAGTTCGATATCGACAGTGTGGTCGTCCACCTTCTTCGCCGACTTGTAGGCGGGAAGGTTGCCGCGGAGTGGAGACACCGGATCGCTGACCCGAGTGAGAGAGGCGATCACGTCGTCCGCGGTGAAATCGGCGCCATCGTGGAACTTGACGCCCTCGCGCAGATGAAACCGCCAGACCGTGTCTGATACCGCCTCCCAGGACGTTGCCAGCGCCGGCTCGATCTTCAATTCGGCGTCAAAACGGACAAGCCCCTCATAGACGTGGTTGAGGAAGGACAGCGTGTAGCTGTCGCCATAAGAATAGGGGTCGAGCGAATAGATGTCGCGCGAGGCGCCCCATTTGAGCGTTTCCGCATGGCCCGGCGCGGAAAGCGCAGCCGACATGACGGCTGCGAGAATCAATTTCTTGAGCATTCTGCTGTTCTCCTTTGTTAAGGTCACCGGTCCCCTTGAACGGGAATCTTCTTCTTGAGAGGCAAGGACGGCTCACAGGCTGTCCGTCTCGCCGCCCGGTAGGGGGCGGCTAGTGGCGTGGTCCGTTGTTGGCGCGGGCATGGCCTGCTCGGTTGTGTCGATCACCGCAAAGGCCGTCGACGGCCCCCTGGGGATCTTGATTAACTTGCGTCCCTGGGCAGCGAGGCATTCAAGCGAAAGCCTCCCGGCGATGCTGAAGCGCCAAGTCCTGTCGTCGATATGGCTGTCATTCGATGGCCAGCGCCAAACGTCACCTCGAACAGGGGTAATCTCCGCACCGCTTTATAGATGCGGCACAGAAACCCAAGGTTCAGTGTTAGAAGCTGGAATGGCGATCGAATGAGGGGATGTCAGGCGAGCCGGCCGGGCGGTGCGGGCTCGTATGTGCGGCGCCGCCAAAAGTTGCATGAACTCGCTATCGCGGCGGTCTTCTGAAGCCCTTGCATCAACCTGCTCCTCCCTAGCTCGTTGCTGCTGATCGGCACCATCGCACGCCAAAAGTTTTTGTCAACGACTTTGTCGACAATATTGAATACGATCGCAGCGACAATCCAAAGCGACAACAAGATGGCGGTTGCGGCGAGCCCGCAGCGTTCGAAGCAAAGGAAAAAGCTGCGTTAGGTCGTCGCGCGCACCAGCCCGCTCGACGGGAAATGGCCGACAGTGGTCCAGCCCCTCTACTTCGCAGTGGAGGTCTTGTCGTTGCTGCTGCAAGCAAGGGCGTCGATGCGGGCGCGAACGCGGGCGACGCCCTCGGCAATACTGGTGCCTGGAATGGACGAATATCCCATGCGGAAAAAGCGGCAGGGCCGGTCGCTTCTAGGGAAGAAGGGCGAGCCGGATTCGACCAGAACGCCATCCTGGCGCAACTCGCTGACCAGACGGTCGGCGTCGAGCCCTTCCGGCCCCTCCATCCAGAAGGACGTGCCGCCGAAGGTCGAGGACCCGGCGACGGTCAAATTCTCCCGACGCAGCGCCTCGGCCATCAGCACGTGGCGCTTGTGATACTCGGTCCGCATGCGGTGCAGTACGGCGTCATAATGCCCAAGCGCCAGGAAATAGGCAGCGGTGCGCTGCAGGTGGCCGGGCGGGTGACGCAGCATCAGCGAGCGAAGCGCGCGCGCCTCGCGAATGAAGGGTGCAGGCGCCACGAGATAGCCGAGCCGAAGCCCGGGAAACAGGGATTTTGAGAAGCTGCCGATGTAGAGCACCCGGCCCGTCGGATCGAGCGCTTTCAGCGCCGGCGAGGGCGGAGCGAGGTAGCTGATCTCGAACTCGTAGTCGTCCTCGACAATGACGAAGTCTCTCTCCTCCGCAGCTTCAAGCAGTTGCGTTCGCCGGTCGACCGGCATGGTCGCGCCTGTCGGCGAATGGTGGCTCG
>Ga0209676_1002434_pt1 | contig 13239 bp, 20 predicted proteins | sample AraplaCvi_mLB_r2_FD_184282 | JGI IMG/M metagenome (GOLD analysis project Ga0209676, IMG submission 184282) | Arabidopsis root microbial communities from North Carolina, USA - plate scrape MF_Cvi_mLB_r2 (SPAdes) (version 2) | ecosystem: Host-associated > Plants > Roots > Endosphere | place: USA...
CGACAACGACCTTTTCGCGAACGACAACGGTATCGGCCGGAACCGGTGCGTCGCGAACGTAGCTTACGACGCGCTCCGGCGGCGGATCAATGACGGTTCCTGCGACGGCGCCGACCACGCCGCCGACGGCGGCACCAACGGGGCCCCCGACGATAGCTCCGGTTACAGCACCGCCTGCGGCACCGTTGACCGTCGACTGTTGAGCGGATGCGGTACCTGCCGCGAGGGCGATGGCTACAGCAATGATAATGCGTTTGGTGGACATGATCGTTCTCGTTTAAGTGGCTTGAATGTGCCGGAGAAAAACCCCTTCGGTTTAGCTGAGTTCCGGTCATGGGCTTTGGTCCAGCGTCGAATAGGGCTTTAGTCCCAGTGATTTAGATACGGCTAGGCAATCTTTGGGACCTTGGTCCATCGGCCTATGCGACTGAAGGCCCGGATCTGGAACAATGGTGCATTCGCTCGGTTCAGATGGCGCCTGCCACAGGCAGACGTCCAATCCCGAACATTAGGAGGAATACATCATGGAAAAGCATCTCTTTGGTGTCACCGCGGCTATGGCGCTCGTGATAGGTACCGGCGCCGCGCTCGCTCAGGCCGTTGTCATCGAGCCCCAGCAGGAGACCGTTATCAAGGAATATGTCACGAAGCATAAGGTGACTGCGGTGGACGTCCCGAATGTCAAAATCGCAGTTGGTACCGCGCTTCCCGACACGGTCGAACTTCACACGATCGACGCTCCAAACGTGACCTACCGCTACGTCAACGTCAACGGCACGACCGCCTTGGTCGATCCGGGCACCCGCAAGGTCATACGCGTCCTCGATTGACGCTCCAATCGCAATCCCAGCACAACAAACACAGCTTTAGGAGAAACCAATGACCATGTTGAAGAAGACAACCCTTGCCGCCGCGTTTCTGGCGGGTTCGACGCTTTCACCCATCCCGCTTCTCGCGCAGGATGCGTCCGGAAACCAGAAGCTTATCCCTCCGGCTCAGACCCAGCAAGATTCCGAACCCAAGCAGGGATCGGCTTCGACCGATGGCAATGCCCAGATGAAACAACAGCCCGGCTCGGCCGACGCTGGCGCGAAGGCAGACGCTCAGATCAAGCCACAGGGCGACCAGCCGTCGAGCAACACCGCCTCCGGTTCCGACGCAAAGCCTTCTCGCGACCAGGCGCAGTCGGATCAGATGAAGAAGCCTGGATCGGCCGACTCCAAGTCCGATACCACGGCGGACCAGAGCGATCCAAAAATGAAGCCGAACGGCGACACTGCAGCCACGCAGAAGCAGCAGTCGGATGGCCAGCAGGACCAGAATACCGCCGCTTCGCAAAACAAACAGCCGACCGGTCAGGATCAGCAATCGGCACAGGGTGCCGGTCAGACCGGCACCTCAGACATGAACAAAACCAACAGCGCCCAAAGCACAACGACCCAGACCAAACAACAAAACAACGCGGATGCGGCTTCGGCCAACCGCCCGTCGAACGAGATCACCGGCAGCATCAACATCTCGACCGAGCAGAAGACCGAGATCCGCAACGTGATCGTCGAGAACAAGGTTGAGACCGTGAAGCCGACCTTTAGCGTTTCCGTCGGTGTGGCCGTCCCGAAGACGGTCAAGCTGCACCGTCTGCCGCCGAAGGTGGTTGAGATCGTCCCTCAATATAAGAGCTACGAGTATTTCGTGCTGGCCGACAACCGGATCGTCATCGTCGAACCGTCGACCTACGAGATCGTCTACATCCTGGTCGTCTGAACGCGACTTTGATGTGCTGGGCGCGGTCGCCAGCTTCTGGGCTGGCGACCGTTGCTCATTTCTGAAGGGGTGTTGATGTCTTGAGCATCTGTTCGCTCCAGCGCCATTTCTTCTTGACCGCTTAGTTTCCAGCACCCATCCGGATCAATCGTTCGACCATCAGGTCTCGTTTCGTTTTCTTTGATAGTGAAATCATTCGAGCCAACATCATCACGGTAGCGGTAAGAAGTAAGATCCTGTTTTGCACTCGATCCTCCCGTGGTCGTTTGAACGCTGCAGGTTCCCCGAGGTCTGCGGCTAAATAAATTTGACCTCTTCACCACTCCCAAGAGTCTAAAACCTTCATATGCGGCTGGTCCAAATTATCGATGGCTTCGGTTCGACGCGGACGTGCTGAAGCATCTGCAGTCCTCGCGAGTCGGAGGCGTCTGCGACATGCGTCCTGTTTTCCAAACCAGTTGCAGGGTAGCGTCCCGACCAGTCTCACGCCATACGGTCAAAGGTCCAATGCAGCCGGCAAATTGCGCCGAAGCCGCTTGCTCGTAGACGGCTCCCGAACGACCGGCGGCGTCGCCGTCCGAAACGGTAAGGCCCCCTTGCCGCCTCTATTCAAGCCGTGAAATTTCCTTTCCACTCCCTTGTAGAAATCAATAATGGCGGCACGGGCAAGAGGCCGGGAGAACCGAAAACCTTGTAGGCTATCGCACCCAAGGTTCATCAAAGCATCGCTTTGTTCATCCGTTTCCACGCCTTCAGCCGTCGTCTTAAGCCCCCTCGCGCGGGCCATCGTGATCATCGCCTCAACGAGCGGCTTACTCTCCGTCTGCATCGCATCGACGAATGACTTGTCGATCTTGATCCTGTCAACCATCAGATCTTGCACTCTTGAGAAGGAAGAATATCCGGTTCCGAAGTCGTCGATTGCGATCCGTACGCCTGCCTTTCGGAGCAAGGCGATGCTATGATCGCTATGCCCTTCTCCAGCGATAGCCGAGGTTTCGGTGATTTCGATCTCAAGCCTCTTCGGATCGATGTTCCATTTCGCCAATCTGGACAGGACGCGAAGAGGATAGCCGTCAGAACAAAGCTCCCGTGCAGAAGCGTTGACCGCCATAGTGATGTGCGGAAGATCGGCCATGACGCTGCAGGCATCTTCAAGCACAATCTCACCGATCTGCTGAATAAGGCCAATTTCCTCTGCGATTGGGATAAGGACATCGGGACCGATGAAGCCTTCCTCCGGATGCTTCCAGCGGGCAAGCGCTTCCATCGATGAGAGGCTATTTTGCCCCCGCGAATATACCGGCTGATAAAAGATCTCAATCTGAGATCTCGTCTCGATGGCAAGCCGAAGGTCCTGCTCAAGCTTCCGGCGCCTGCGCAGCAACTCGTCCATATGGCTTCCGAAGATCGCGTAGGTGTTCCGACCTGCGGCCTTTGCGTGATAGAGTGCTATGTCCGCCTGGCGCGTGAGCTCCGAGGGATCGGCGGGGCCGTAAGCAATGCCAGCTGTGCGTTCCTTCGCATTTTGAGCACCTGACGATTATTGAAACGCCAGAAGAACGACGCCGTCGATGCGGAACCAATCGTCATCGCGGCCCGTCAGCCCGAGATGCGTTTCGTCCCGCCCAAAACTGCGGATCAGCAAGCTCGGGCGGTTCTGTTCCGGGCGCGCGAGCGGATTCTCCGCCAGCGGAATTGGTGAACGCTTTGCGTGCTGTTCTCTATGAATATGGACGCTAGCGATGATGCAGGACTTCCCAGGGGATTTGCACGTCAAGGGGGTCCCGTGGTTTCAGCGGAGACGTGAGCGTGGAAAACCCGGCCTCAAGACAAGCCACTACAAAAGCCTCGCGTGCAATCTCAGCTGGGATTATACCGCTCAAGACACGGCGGCATCGTTTCACCGCTTGCTCATGATGTTGCCCGTGGCGTATCGGCCACTCGTTTTCCAGGAAATCGAGGGCATCGTAGATGCTGGTGAAGGTGTGCTCCAGTCCACACTGGAGCCGGACCTTCACAGGACGGGTCCATCGAACATCGGTCAGAGGCATCTTACATCTCCTTCCTCGCCAACTGAACATCCCAATACTCTGATATTGCGCCTCAGCCGCAGTGATTCAAGGTTGCGAAGGCCGGTTCACAAGCGGCCTAACAGACCACCGACCTTCGGCGCCACGAGCGATCAACTATTCGGGGCTGGCTCACCGCCGATCTCTTAGCCGCTTTTGCCTTCACCGGGCCGGGCACGATGCCACTGGCTTGACGGCGCTAGACCGGCATCCGGAACAGGAAGGCGGTCGGATTTTCGTCCGACTGGACCTCAAGTCTGCCGCCGTGGCTTCGAGCAATCTCGCACGAGATGAACAGACCAGGCTGCTGCCGCAGCCAAACACAAGGTTGCGATTGATACTGAGGCCGCAAAATCCAACCGCCATTCGATGAGTCCAACTACATGGTAGGCGCGCATCCCGGTGTAGTGCGTGGCGGAATACGGTAAGCCCACGAGAGCGCCGCCAAGCAGCGGGAACGTCTGCGTCGCTCCCATCCCGCCGATAGAGAAACCGGCAAGGAGGCCGTGGGTCGGTGAGCCTCCGGCAGATCTTGTCATCTCTGGAATGATCGTTATCGGTGAGGGTCCAGTGGATTCGACATTAGGGCAGCGGCACTAATGTTCTTTCGAAGGATGTGCCATGATAGCCCGTCTAATGGTGGCTTTTCTTGTTCTTGCGGCGATTCTGGTTATTTTGTCGTGGATCTAGGGCGCGTCCATTGAACGCGGAATCGGATTGGGGATTCCCTCTCTGTTAATTTTTGATCCCATCGCCGGCGGTGATTTGGTCGGAGGCAATATGGCTCGTGCTTTCAGCGATGATCTACGGATCAGCGTAGGGACAGCATCAATGATTGAATGTCGGCGGCGGTCCGGTTCGGAATCGGCGTTTGCCATCAGGATCAAACCTAAAGCGGCAAACCTTCCCAGGTTCATTCAGAGCCCACGTCCTGCCTTGCGGTTGCTTTCAAGCCGCGCGATGCAGCCGCTGATTTTCGCCATCAAAACATCAAGGTCGACCGGTTTCGTCAAATAGGCCTCTGCTGTCGTTTTGCATTTAATCGCGAGACTCCGCATCCAATATTTTCAACAAGATAGGGCGGCACTTAAATTGAGATCGGGCACTTAATTTGAGATTCGCCGGTCCGATTTTGCACTTAATGTGAGATTCACCGCGTATAAAAACATGACAACCAATGGTCAAGCTTCATCGGAAAACGCGAAATTTTACAGAACGTTATTTCCGCATCGGAGAGCCTCAAGCGCCGAAAATCGAACCGGCGAATCTCAAATTATGGGCCATGAGCTGTCGGAACGGGCGCATTCTTACAGTTAAATGCCACACTACAGCAGGCGAAACGCGTCGATCACGCTACTCCTCGTCTGCTCGTTTGTTACTTTCGGATGTTCTGATCGACCGTTGCAGGGATGCACTCGACTCGCATCGTGGACGATGTTTCACTTCGCAACCGTGGTGTGAGGGAGCGAGCATGGTTTACGAGTGGGATGCGCGGCGGGCTCGGCGGGCGAACGCGCTGAAAATGAGCGCGGCGTTGCTTGCCGGCGTTATCGTGGCTGGCCTGCCAGTTTGGATCGTCACCTTGGCAATCGGTTTCTAGCTAACTGCGTTAAAGCTCGACTTGCTATAAGAACGCATCGGTCTGCGCTCGAAAAAGCCTGGCAACACAAATGAATGACGATCTGAAGAATGCGGCCCGGCTTTAACGGGTATTCGACCGGTCTTCCGTTTTTCGGGGGATCGCAACCCACTTACCCCTCTCGACTCTTTCAGCATTCAGATGCAAAGTGGATCAATCTCGAACGCGGGGGTGGTTCCGAGATACTTTTCTCCATCGACGTAAATGCTCATGCTGCGTTTATTCCAGGAATGGCATGAGACTACCTGGGGGATGAATTGGTTGACGGACAATTTTCGATCCGCTGCTGGATCGACCCGAACCCTGAGAAGCCTTGTGACGCCGAGGCTTATTTCGACGACATCGGCAGGATGGAGCACTCGATCGTGAACCTCCTGGAGCGCGGAAGATATAGGTTAATTGTCGCCTCCGAATGGGAGACCGCTACCCGAGAACACAAGAAGCTCGGCACTTACACCCTCGACAACATCAAAGACATCGCGTCAATCGGAAGGAAAGCTGTAAACGGTGTGTGGGGCCGAACTTTGACAAGATGCTTAGTGGGTTTCGACTGCCGCGATGACGAAATGGCTGCCTCGCCCCAAATGCCGACAAAGCCTTGAGGTCTATGTAAGCGCTCTACTCTCGATTTTGGTTGAGGATGCGGCGGACACCGTGTGCTTCCTTACTTTCGGCAGGAAACAGAAAGGCCCGCGCACAAGGCGCTTGCAATACAGTCATTCTGTCCGGTTCCGGCGTCGGCATGATCGTTGCGCTCGGGCCGCGAAGTGGCGGGCGTTGCGTACTCGCCTTGCGAACGGCAATCAGATAGCTGCCAGGATTGACCTTCTCGGGCTCGGAGAAGGTGGAATTGTCCCAGGTCACGGGAAATGCGTCAGGGGGATTGCCATGTAGAACCTCATCGACAGTCACCTGGAAACGGACGTAATCCGTGAGAAAGCCCGACGATTTGCCAAGGATGGCTTTCAGACGTTCAGAAGCCGTCGACATCAAGGCTTCACGGCGCTTCCTTGCCAACGGGTCGAGCACATGCTCGTAGTCGGAAATCCGACCGACGACCACAACATCCGCATATCTGACATCCGTCAGATCAAGCGCCGCTACAACCACGCAAGCGGTTGCGAGATTGCTCGATGCCATCAAACAGCTAACTAGCGCTCCATACGCGAGAATGCGCCGCATCTTACCACCACTCCAACCCCTGTTTTCACCCATGTCGTCTGGTCGCCGAGAGACGACTACACGCCGACTGACCTGGCGAGCACGCTTATCACCATCGTTATTGCCCGAGTGACGGGCTTATAATTTTCGCACCTTAAATCCCGTGTTGCCGTAGCGTCGCTAGTCTAGCGACTCGCTGCATGACAGGTAGTTATCGATTTTGCCGAAGGCTGTGCATTTACAATATTGGTTAGTGCATTGCTAAAGCTTGAGTCGCGGTCCGATAAATTTTAGGAACATAGTTCCACGGTAGCAGATGGTCGATCCGGCTCTGCTTGTAGCCGTTGACGATAGCGGTGAGCGTATTGGTCGGATAGGCAATGGGATCGACGGCATCGAGCTTGCCGGTCCCGATGAGCGAGGCGATGGCTGCCCGGTTCCCGGCCTGTATCGCCACTTGGTTCACCGTCACGCCCGGACGCAGGCTCTCCGATACGATCCGCATCTTGACCTCTCGTGCGGCCATTGGTGATTGACCTCACCTCGACCCCACCACGTTATGAGAACCTCCAAAGTAGTGGCCATGGAGAAATTCCTTCCGCTCGGGCATGGAGGTCACAGATCGGGTGACGGAGGGCAACGTGGGGGCAAAACACCGGTTACGGTAAACACGAACACCGACGTAATATGGAGAAGCCTTCCGTACACCGGAACTCTCCGGTCGAAGCCCCGTTCTCCAAGCAACGCTCAGGAAGGGTTCGAAATGGCTGGCACCTCCGATAAGACAATCGTCACCGCCTCCTCAAACAAAGTGGATGAAAGCATGGGAACGCAGGCGGGAACATCTCCTGCCGATGAGCAGCGCAAGGAACTCGACGAGCTGCAGGCCGAGCTTCGGACTCTGCAGAGGGCAGTGCGTCATCATCCAATCAGGCCACGACCACCAGCCTTTGCCGGTGCCCCACGTACAATGCGTGAGGAAGTGGAGTATCAGATTCGCCTTCAGCCGATAGCGTCGGTAGCCTTGGCAGCAATCGTCGGATTTGTTTATGGGATTGCAAGATGACGGGGCCATCGACGGAAGCTGCTCGTCTAGCTGAAGAATATGTTCAGCTTGGTGGCAAGCGGCCGTGCCAAGCTCGATGACAACATTGTCGACACCAGGCTGTGGGATAACGAACCAGACGAGGCGGCAGCCTTCTGGCGTGACAAGATAGACAGTATGCCGGAAAGCAAACGTCGAGAGGTTGAGACGAACCTCCCGAACATGAACCCGGGCTAACGACCTAACCCGTTTTCGGTAGCGTTCTCGACCTCTCACCCGGCCTTTCCGGTCGGCTCGTCGGTGTTCGGGAAGGCAGCCGAAGTCTTCAGGTGCTACCATTGGTCAATCGCGATAGAGGAGTTGAACGGATGATACGAAGGATTTTGCCTGCAGCACTGGTCGCCGCGTTAGGGATGTGCACACTTGGCGCGGCACATGCTGATCAACTGGCGATGACAGCAACAGCGACGGTAAAAAACGACCTCAAATATCTGATGTATACGCCGAACGGATATGAGACGTCCAACGACTCCTATCCGCTCGTCGTATGGCTTCATGGGGGTGACCAAGGTGGCGGCGATATCGAGAAGGTCAAATCGAGCGGCATGCCGAAATTGATCGAAGACGGCAAGCAGTTCCCGTTCCTGGTGTTCTCGCCTCAGAACCCAAGCGAGGAACTGCTCTACCCCATCGAGAAGGTAGAAGCGGCGCTTGAGGAGGTCATCTCAAAGTACCGGGTTGACCGCTCCCGTATCTACGTCGTCGGCTACAGTCGGGGCGGCTTTGGGGCTTGGGCCATGGCAGAACAGTTTCCGCAGAGGTTTGCCGCCGTAGTTCCGATTGCAGGTGGTGGCAATCGTCACTACCTGAGCAGGACGAATGAGAAGGCTGCCTTCTGGGTCTTCCATGGGACGGACGACAACGTCATCCTCCTATCCGATTCCGTCATCATGTACGAACGCCTCAAGGCCCTGAAACGTGACGCGCGGCTTAGTATCCTCGAAGGCGTGGACCACTCCGGCATCGAAGCTGCAGCTCTAAACGATCCAGAACTATGGGATTGGTTGTTGAAGCAACGTCTTGATGTTGCCCCCAAGTGACCGTTTGACGGTCCGCTGGGTTAGGGCCAATGCAGCCACATTCTGTGCAACGACGAGATAGGTCCAACCCTTGGTGATTCACGGCTGGGAACCAGACCCCTATGCAGTGGCGCTTACCGGCGCTGGGCTTCTCATCGCATTGGTGGCGTGGTTGCCGCTGGCTCTCCGCCGACTTCCGCTCTCGCTTCCTATCGTCTGTCTGGCGATTGGTGGCCTGATCTACACCTCGCCGTATCTGAAGTTGAACCCATCGCCAGGTGCATACCCACACGCTACCGAACGTTTGACAGAGTTCGTGGTTCTTGTTGCGTTGATGGGCGCAGGCCTGAAGATTCACCGCCGGTCTCATTCAGAGGGTGGGGAACGACTTGGCGGCTGTTATTGATCACGATGCCGATGAGCATCATCGCTATAGCATTCATCGGCTCAACCCTGCTTGGTTTAGGATCGGTGGCCGCGCTGCTGCTGGCAGCAAGCCTTGCGCCCACCGATCTGATCTTGCGACCGACATCCAGGTTGCGGGCCCACAGGAAGGGGGTGAAGACACTGTTCGCTTCGCGCTGACATCTGAGGCGGGCCTGAACGACGGCTTCGCATTTCCATTCGTGCATCTGACCATCGTTTTAAGCCTTGCGGCCACAGCAGGAGAACCTTGGTTCGCTCGCTGGCTACCTTGAATGTCCTCTGGGAAACGATTGTTGGCCTTGGCTGTGGATGGCTTGTCGGACGTGTGTTTGGTTGGGCAACCTTCAAGATGCCCGGCGATACGTTGGCAAAGACAGGCGACGGATTGGTAGCCATAGCAGCCACCTTCGTGTCGTATGTTGTGTCGGAGCTGCTGCACTGCTTGGGCTTCTTCGCGGTCTTCGTTACCGCGTTGACGCTGCGTAACTCCCATCGCGACCACGACTTCCAGCGCGACATGCACGACATCACGGAACAGATCGAGCGCATCGCGATGATGCTCCTGCTGCTCGCTTTTGGCGGCGCTATCGTCAATGGCTTGCTGTCCAGTATCGGCTGGATAGAGATTGTCGCCGTCGTGCTTATATTGCTGGTCGTTCGACCGGCAACCGGCTTGCTTGCCCTCATTGGAGTCCGCGCGACGCTCACCGAGAAAATCACCATCGCCTTCTTCGGCATTCGGGGCGTGGGTTCATTCTATTATCTCGCCTATGGCCTCAATCACGGGCGGTTCGAGGACGGCGACCGGTTGTGGGTCATCCTCTCGCTCGTGGTCTTCGTCTCGATCCTAATGCATGGACTCACTGTGACGCCAGCGATGCGTTGGCTGGATCGGCGGCACGGCCGAGAGGCTGACTGAAGTTCAATCGGCCCAGGCAAAACAGACCTACAGTGGCTTTCGGAAGAATCCGACGCGCTGTGTCTCCTCAAATCCTAATGCGGTACCGCATTCCCGATTGTGCGTCCGGGGCTGTTCCGATCTTACTGCGGGCGTCGGTCAAGTGCCGGCCACAAAGCGTCTGACGGGTGTTCCCCTGCCGTTGTTCCGCCCCCGCCCATGCGCGAGGTGCAAGTTCGCTACGGCGACCTATGATCTGATCGCCTGAGCCTCCCTTGCAACGGCCCACATGAAGCCGGTCAGCTCGCGGGCAATGGCGGTGCAAACCACTGTCGTTCGCTTTCCGCGAGTGGTGAGCATTCGATATCGAGATGTCAGCCGACTCTGAGCCTTCCATGCAATCTCTCGAACTTTCGATGGGGCTTGCTCCATGAGGTAGAGCTTTTTCGTGCCAACCTTCGGCGGATGCCGATAGGTCCAGGCACTCTCGACCAGCATGTGTCGAACCCGACCATTGCCGGCCTTTGTGATCGCACCCCGTCTGACTGTCTCACCCGTTGATCGTTCACCGCGGACCAGGCCGAGATAGCCCATCAGTTGGCGGGGGCTCTCAAATCGGCTTACGTCGCCGACCTCCGTGGCGAATGTGACAGCTACGTTCAGGTCAACCCCTCGCAGTGTCTGTAGCGCTCGAATGACAGGCGCAAGCGACCAGGTTGGGACGAACTCCTCGATGACCTTCTCCAGTCGTTCGACACGCTCCTTGGAGCCACCTCTGCCACGAAGACGGACATACGGTCTTACGGCATAGCGCTGGTTTCCCGCTAAACAACGCTAAGACGCAAAGCTCGATCTCCGCCAGGACTTGACCGGAATCCGACTTAAAAGCCCACTCTGTGTCGTTAGAGGGCCCCTCAAGGGACTGCTGTTGTGAGGAGGTGGCGGACCGGCTCACGATCGACGAATTCGGCCTTTACCTGCCGCAACACGTGACGCTGCCCTGCAAACGGAACCATGGTCAGTACTTCGTCGAAGGAAACCCAACGAAACTCGCTGTGTTCGTGATTGATGATCACGGTCGCTTGGGGTTGAGGCAGCGGGAGATCGCATCGACCCCCAATTCGAGCCGGTGAGGGTTATCCGACAACACGACCTCACGTGGAGCCTTACATTCTAGCATTTCCGCCACAGCATACCGCAAACGTATTTTCTCTAACCGCTCTCCAGAACCTACACAACGCTACGAATAGATTGTCAAAGCTATGCGCTGACGTTGTCGTCTGGTTCCTGCTTCATCGAGGTCGTTTCACACGAGGCTTATGCTTCGCGTTAGAACGTTTCTCTCCACAGGCGGGAACCGCGAAGCTCGCGGCCATCTGTTCCAGGTTGCAAGCGGCATTGAAATCGCGCTTGGCCTCATATCCGCAATCGCCGCAATGATATACTCGCTGCGACAGCGCCAGCTCAGGTTTCACTGAGCCGCAGCAAGAACACGTCTCGCTTGAAGGAAAGAACTCGTCGGCAACAACTATGACTGCGCCGTAAAATCGCGATTTGTAATCCAGTTGGCGCCGGAATTCGACGATAGAGAAATTCCTTATCGAATCCGTAAGGCGAGTGCGCGCGATCACATCGACAGTCGAATGGCTAATCCCGATACGGCGATAAGTCTTCGTCAGCTTCGAAGTTGTCTTGTGTAGTACATCCTGGCGTACGTTGCTGATTCGGGTCTGCAGCCGGGCCAGGCGACGCTTCGCCTTCTGGGCGTTCTTCGAGCCCCGCAGTTTTCGCGATAACGCTCGACTGTTGCGCTTGAGCCGCGTCATTAAGGCGACATGAGCTTTTGGCTCGGCCACATCGGTACCGTCGCTCAGAGTGGCACATGGCGTCGTTTCGAGATCGACGCCCACGGCGTCAAGAGGCTGCTGAATAGATTTCTCGTCCTCAATATCGACCATGATTGAGGCAAACCACCGGTCGGCTTCGCGACTCACGGTAACGCGTTTCAGTTTACCCTTGAAACGCACCTCCTCACGCATTCGGACCCAACCAACGACGGGAAGCTTAATCCGCCTACCATCGCAGCGAAATTTATTGGCCTCGTTTGCGGCACAGAAACTATCGCGCTTTCCCCTGGTTTTAAATCGCGGATATTTTCCGCGTTTTTCAAAGAAGGCGCGGAAGGCCAAGCCGAGATTGATGATTGCTTCCTGAGTGGCGCATTTTGTTACATCGAACATCCATGGGAAAGTCTCGCGCTTCATCCCATTCAACTGCCGACGCAACGAAATTTCCGTTGGAAGAGGTGAAGACGGATCGTCCCTACCGATCAGATACTGCCGCTTCCATTCAGCTAACGCCCAATTGTAAACAAACCGCGCCGTTCCCGCTGCACGAGCAAAATAGGTTCGCTGCACATTTGTCGGATCAAGAGCAATCTTATGTGCAATGAGCATGGCTGGTTTCACCGCTTTGCGGGCGCCCGGTAGTGGTTTTCAGTTCCTCGCGCAAGTAGCTACTGTAGGAATGCCGGCCAGAAAAGAGGCGAATGATACTTCGCACATATTTGGCGAGGCCTGTCTTCAGACACATTGCTTCGCACGTAGGCTCGAGAATGCGCTGATTTGAAGGCACTGCCAGGCTCGGGCGGCTCCCCTAAGTCGCCGATTTCCAGCCCAACTGAGACTCGAAAAGTATCCTACGTGGCAGCTGCTGCGTAAAACCTGTCCATCGCCGAACATGCCTTTTCTCATGGTTTGCAAGAGGGCCTGAGTATTGATGACGAACGTCGAAGCCGCGAGTGGAAGAACACTTTGAAGCCAAGCGCCTCACGCGCATGAGGTGACGAGTAAGGCGGTATGTCCGTCTTCGCGCCTGAGGTGGTTCGCCTACGCTGGTCTCCCGAGGTGCTCGGACAGGCCGCGCCGATCCTCACCACAGGGGCAGGAGCCATGGCAGATCGAGAAGCTTTTGTCGCAATCGGTCTTGGTCGAGCTTTACGTTGAGCATCTTTTCCTTGCCAATCCGTTACTGTCGGATCGGCGCCAGGAGATCCATGGGCATGCCAGCCTTTTGACGGGAGTCAATTTCGGCATAGCCAGGATTCGTGACGCCACCCGGGACAGTGAACTCTTTCCGGGCATACGCCTCAGCCT